>SMTZ1_10000388_pt1 | contig 40559 bp, 42 predicted proteins | sample DeeMarSWOR136_30_FD_25667 | JGI IMG/M metagenome (IMG submission 25667)
GATCCATTCCAATCAGCAGGTCTTGAAACTCCTCCACATCAACTTGTGGAAGCAGGAGCAATACATAGAGCCCATAAAGGTGTTTTATATATTGATGAAATTAACACTTTAAGTTTACCTTCACAACAACATTTGCTTACCGCAATACAAGAGAAAAAGTTCCAAATAACCGGTCAATCAGAACGAAGTTTCGGTGCAATGGTTAAAACAGAACCAGTACCGTGTGATTTTATTTTAGTATCAGCAGGTAATCTTGATGCTCTTAAAGGAATGCATCCTGCTTTACGTTCTAGAATAAGAGGATATGGTTATGAGATTTATCTAAATAGCGCAATGGAAGATAACAATGAAAACAGGGTAAAATTAATACGTTTTGTTGCCCAAGAAGTTACAAAAGATGGAAAAATATGTCATTTTAACAAAAAAGCAGTTGCTGAAATCATTCATGAAGCCCAAAGACGTGCAGGTAGAAAAGGTAAACTATCATTAAGATTAAGAGAACTAGGTGGGCTTATAAGATCAGCAGGTGACCTTGCTTTTGAAGATGGAAGTAAAATAGTAACTCAGAATCATGTATTAGAAGCAAAAAAAATTGCAAAATCTCTAGAACAACAAGTAGTCGATAGAGCAATAGAGCAACGTCAAGATTATAAATCATTTAAGATAACAGGAGAGGAAATCGGAGTTGTAAATGGTCTTGCTGTTCATTCGGCAGATCCCTCCATGAGCGAATTCTCTGGATTAGTATTACCTATTGTTGCAGAAGTTACTCCAGCAGGATCGGAATCAGAAGGAAAGGTAATTGCAACAGGTAAACTTGGAGAAATTGCAAAAGAATCTGTTTTAAATATTTCGGCTATAATTAAAAAATACATGGGGAAAGACATAACTGAACATGATATCCATATACAATTTATTGGAACATATGAAGGTCTTGAAGGTGATTCTGCAAGTATTTCTGTAATTACTGGTGTGATTTCTGCAATGGAAAATTTACCTGTAAGACAAGATACAGCATTAACAGGTTCACTTAGTATTAGAGGAACAGTTCTTCCCATTGGAGGAGTTACTGCAAAAGTAGAAGCTGCTGCAAAAGCAGGTATTACAAGAGTAATTATTCCAAAATCAAATTTAAAGGATGTTTTAATAGAAGATAAATATAAAGAAAAAATCAAAATAATTGCTGTCGAAACATTAACAGAAGTTATAGATAATGCTTTAGTTGGAGAAGGTAAAAAAGGATTACTATCAAAGCTAAAAGCTATGAAACCTTTGAAAGTAACAGGTAAGGTAGAACTTGAATCTGAGAAAAAAATAACCCAATCACAGGCAAAATCAAGAGACAATGATAAATAAGACTTTTTTAAAATAAATTAATGTTTTTATAGCCCACCTTACATTCATTAAATGTTATTTATGAAAGCTTTATTTATAGGTCGATTTCAACCTTTTCATAAAGGACATTTTGAAACTATAAAAAATATATCCAAAATCTATGATCAAATAATTATTGGAATTGGATCATCACAATATGGCCATATTTCTGAAAATCCCTTTACTTCTGAAGAAAGAATAGAAATGATTAATAAAACTCTTGATAGAAATGATATAAAAAATTATAAAATAATTTTGATTCCAGATATTCATAATCCCCCAAAATGGGTTGATCATGTTAAATCAATTATCAAGGATTTTGATGTAATAATTACTAACAATTTATTTACAAAGAGTCTGTTTTTAGAAAAAAAATATGAAGTAATAGATACCCCTCTTTATAAAAAAGAAATATATTCTGGAAAAGTAATTAGAGAAAAAATAAAAAATGGGGAAAAATGGGAAGATCTGGTTCCAGAAGAAGTTGAAAGATACATTAAAAGAATTAATGGTATTAATAGATTGAAAAAGATTTAAAAAAAAAAGTTCATTTGTTTTTCTTAAAAAAATTTTTGCTCCAATTTTTATTTCTTAAATAATCAATAAAACCTGTAGCAATCAAAATTATTGATGAAAATATACAAAGGTAAAATCCTATATCAAGTCCCCATGTTGAAGACATCAGACCAGATTCACCATTTGGTAAAATTACGTCAATAGGACCTGAACCATTTAAACTTCCCAAACTTATTTCACAAATCTTTGACATACCAAAAGAAAATGCAAAAGCAACCAAAGTTAGAAATATTATGCTTGCAGAAATTAAAATAATAAAAAATCTTCTTTTTAGTAAAATATTTGGAATAAAACTTACTGATAATAAAATAATTCCCACATAAATAATAAAAAGCAAAGTTCCAACAAATTCAGTAAACATTTCCGGAACTGTTGCTAGTTCTAAATAGGTTTCTCCTTTATATTTTATACTTTCTACCATTGCCTGAGGTAGAATATACATATCAGATGTTTTTTCAGAAATAGGATTATTGCTATTTGCTTCTAATGACCACCATGGTTGAAATAATGAAAGTATAACAAGGGCCAATGCTAGTAATTTTAAAAAAGTGTTCAATGAAAATCTTTTTAAGATGAATATTACAAATATCTCGATTATAAATACCAGTAAAATCCCTGTGACGAGTATTGGTAGAACAGATTCGATTTTTGTTACAATATTTATTTCTTTATCATTAGTCAAATCAACAGTTTTCGTACCTACTTGTTTTCCTTCTGAATATACATCTACAATATATTTCCCTGGAGGTAATATTAATCTTTGATCTGGAGATACTAGATTATAAATATCGATACCTTCTCGTTTTATATTTAGTTTTAAAGTATCATCATTTATTATATCTCCTCTGGTATCTAGTAACTTGGTTTCCAAATCAAATTCTGCTGAAAAATTAATACTTGCCATATCTCCGTCCTCAGGTATATTAATTAAAATTTCATCTGAGAATCTTCCATAAGAAATATATAATTTATATATTGCAGATGGTAAATTTTTAAATTTAAAAACACCATTTGAATATTCTTCTGGTGTTAATTCAATTTGTTTACCCATTTCACTACTTGTTAATAGAGGTCTTACATTAACCCCAGGATTGAAACCAAGTTTATCACTAATATCAACAGCCAAATCATATATATCTACTTTAATGTCTACCTTATTTTTCCATTTAGGGAGTTCCAATCTAGTAACATTAAAACCTTTATAGTAAACATTTAAAATATAAGGCATAGAAAATTTAAAACTTACCTTAATTTTGGAATTATTAATCCCATCTGTTAACTGCTTAATAAATAATTTATTGTTTCTAAATACTGATAATTCAATACCCTCAATTTTTTTATTAAATTGATCTTTTACATTTATCTGGTAAGATTTTTCCCAGGTGCAACGTACATTAATTGTTTTATCTTCATTAACATCGATATATTCCAGTCCAATCAATTTTTTATCAAAATTTAAGAATTTTCTAAATATTTTAACTATATAAATCCCTGAGGAAAGTTTTGGAAATTTAATTATAGGAAGACCAAATAATGGTTTAGTCATTGCTCCTCTACTAATTAGTTCATCATTTTGAAAAATTTCACCCCATATATCAGTTACAGTAAATCCTGTTATATTAGCAATTATTGGAAAATATAAAAAATTTGCAGAAATTTTTGGGACAACTGTTAATGTATAAATATCTTCTTCTCCATTACCTAACCCATCATCTCCTCTTTGACGATGTTTAACAAGCTCCCTAAAAAATTTTGCTTCTTTTTCTACATCTTTGAATCCACCCTCTTCGGCATTATATAATTCAGCATCATATTCAACAGATAGATCCCCAGCAATTGTTATATCATGCTCACCACCACTTTCATAAGAGTTTCTTCCAAACATCACCCCAGCATAATCAATCTCAGCACCAAGAATATCTAAATATTCTTGTTCAAGAGCTTTTATTTGAATTCCATCTCTTTCGTTCTTACCGTATTTTACTAAATCTTTATTTGAAGAAAAAATAATACCAAAAGCTTTTCCATTTTCCCCTTCATCAAGAGAAATCCATGCATCTTCACCGATGTCACAATCGTCCTTAACAGGAATTATCCATTCTCTTTGATGACTTTCAGGATTAGTGTCCATATTGTATTCTTTAATCTTTTCATTTTCCCCATATACATGCAAGAAAGGAAGAATTTCTCCAAATCTCATTCTTTTAATAGTCATGCTCTTTGATCGATATTCAACTAATCCACCGTATGCCCCATCAACATTTAATTGACCTTCTACTGTTCCTTCCTTAAAAACCTCATGTTTTACATGAACAGAAATTCGCTTTTTTTCTGTTGGACAATAATAATATTTGTAAATATTTGTTGAACGAAGTGATTTATCATTTGATTGACTTACAATTCCAAATTCAACCATAAGATTTCCATCAACAAGGATATCTTTGGAAATTAATACTTGATCTGAAGCAACTTGATCTTCTTCATTCTCACCAATATTATAAACAAAAGAAAATGTAGCTACTTTATCAGAATTTGATACATCAAAATCTTTTGTTTTAGGTTTCATTTTCATTACTGCCTGAGATAACTGTCGATTGATTATTTTTCCCTTTTGGCCAACAACATAAATCCCAAATCCATCTTCTTGAATTCTATAATAATCCCCTTCTAAAGATACACCAGATATAGGTTCATAGAAATAATATGAATCTTCTATCGTCACATGATCGACATAAGGGGGAGAAGGTTTCATATTATTATCATAGTGTACAAAATATTCCTCCTTTCCATCTGCAATATTTGGCACAAGAAAAACCAAACCACAGGAACTTATATGATATTGATCTTCAAATTTTAAATCATAAATTTGAGATTCAAGTTCATACCATTTATATCCATCCCAACAACAAACCCTAATTGAATGTTCATTTTCATTTATTGCCCAACATGGATTTTCAAAATCTATATGTAAATCAATAGGTTGATGTACTGTAAAAGAATCATCAGTTGGAATCGGTAAAATTATATTCTGTCTATATGACCAATCTTCATGCCAAATAGGACATGATTCTTCTTGGGAAAAAACAGATATTGTTAGCATTGGGGTAATAAAGAAAATTAAGATTAAATAAATTAATAATATTTTTTTTGTTAGCATTGGGCCCCCAATTTAATAATAATCTATTAAGTATTAATATATAAATGTTTTATTGTACAAAAACTTCCTTAATTTCTATTAATTAAAACAAAGATTTATATATTGTTCTTATAATATAATAAGGATTTTATATATGAAACACAAAATGATTGTGACAAAATCACTATTCTTTATTCTATTAATTTTTACATCATTTGTTTTGTCGGGCTGTATTGGTAAATATAACCCTAATGAAAAAAATTTAGGGTTACCATATAAACTGTACCCTTATGTAAAAATAAATGCACCTTACCAGAAATATTTTGGTGAAATAATTGAATTTGATGCAACAGGTTCATACGATCCATATGGAAAAATTGTTTCATATAGTTGGGATTTTGGAGATAATGAATTTGCTGAAGGAGCAATAGTAAAACATGCTTATAAATTTGAAAATAATTATACAATTAATTATCCGCTAATTTATTCAGTTAATTTATTTGTAAAAAATAATAAAGGATCTATAACCGTTACCAGTCATCAGATTAAACTATACCCACAAAAATATGTATTTTATTTAAATTCTAATAAATTGACAATAGAAAAACCTCAATTAGGTAAAGATAATATAAAATGTTCTGGTCTTTTTAAGTTTATATCTAATTATTTTGTAACATATACTCTTGACAAACCTGTTTCAATTAAAAAATGCAACTGGAATGCAACGTTATATTTAAAAAAACCGTTATGCATGGTTGCTAATAAAATAAAAATTAGTTTATTTAACAATGAGGGCCATGAAATGATAGAAAAAGAGGAAATGATCGGTCTAATCAGTCTATGGAAAGAAAAAAAGATCGATATAAAAGGGGTATTTGATAAAGAAGAAGAGTTAAAATCTATAAAAATATCTGTTTATGGTTTTTCAGTCAGAAATAAACTATTTATCTTATATGGTGGGGAAAAATCTAGTAGTATATCATTTAATTTCTAATTATTCTCTACTTTTTAGAATATTTTTAATAATAATTGTTCATTGAGGAGAATAATCGGTGAAATTATGGAGACAATTGAGGCAATTTTAACAAGAAGAAGTGTAAGAAAATATATTAAAAAAGACATTTCAGATAAAATTATTAAAGAATTACTAGAAGCTGGGATGAGTGCACCATCAGCAGGAAATGAACAACCTTGGCATTTTATTATTATAAATGAACCTTCAATACTTGAAAAGGTCCCAACATTTCATAACCATGCTCAGATGCTTAAAGATGCTTCAATTGCAATTCTTGTATGTTGTGATATAAATCTAGATAAACACAATGGAATGTGGATTCAGGATTGTGCTGCTGCTACAGAAAATATCTTGCTTGCTGTGAGAGCAAAAAATTTAGGAGCAGTTTGGTTAGGAATATACCCAAGAGAAATTAGAATAAAAGGAATGAGAGATTTATTAAATATTCCTGAAAATATTATTCCATTTTCTTTAATCTCTATAGGTTACCCCGATGAAGAACAAAAGAAGATAAATCGATACAATAAATCAAGAATACACTATAATAAATGGTAAAATATAAATTTTTTTTATTCTCCTATTAGTTGGACAATAATTTTTCTATTACGCGAACTGGTATCAAGTTCTATAAAAACAATCTGTTGCCATGTACCATGTAATAGACTTCCATCTTTTACAGGGATTGTAACACTTGGACCCATAAGACTTGCCCTAACATGAGAATGACCGTTGTCATCATGCCATGTTTCATGATGATTGTAATATTCCCCTTTCGGAGCAATTTTTTGTAGAGCTCTTGGGAAATCTTTTTTTAAACCTGGTTCATACTCAATAGTTGTAATGGTACCTGTAGAACCAGGTACAAATACACAGACTAATCCATTATTTATTTTTGATTTGTCTATAACGTTTTGAATGTCACTAGTTATATCTATAATATCTACTTCCCCTTTTGTTTTAATGTTGATTTCATCATAAAAAACACTCATATTTTATCACCTTAAAAATAAATTTTTTTACCTGACGCATCTCTCTTATATAATCCAAAATCCTCAATATTTTTTAATATTTTTTTATCAAAAACAGGACCTTCTTCACAAACTCTTAATCCTTTACCTACGCAACATTGTCCACATATTCCAATACCGCATTTCATAAATCTTTCAAGGGATGCTTGAAAATATTTTACATTTGAATTATCAAAAATTTTTTTCATCATTATTTCAGGTCCACACGTAATAATTGAATCAAACTCATATTCAATTAATAATTTCTCAACAATATTTGTAGCTAAACCTTTGTATCCTTTAGACCCATCATCTGTTGAAATTCTTACATCAGAACAAATATTTTTAATTCTTTTTTCAAAAAATAACTCATTTTTATTTCTTGCTCCAATAACAACTGCAAGATTTGCATACTTTTTAGCAGCTTTTTCAATTGCTGGCCCTATTGTTGCAATACCAGTTCCTCCTCCAACAAATAAAATGTTTTTTCCAATAATTTTAAAACCATTTCCATAAGGTCCTCTAATACCAATTTTGTCTCCCTTTTTTAAATCAAATAATGCTTCTGTTGCTTCTCCAACTTTTTTAAAAGTGATACCTTTTAAGTTATTATTTATACAAGAAACACTCATTGGAATTTCATCAATTTCAGGTATCCAAACCATAAAAAATTGACCAGATTTTACTTTTTGAGGATAACTAAATAAAAAAGTTTTAACAGTATCATTTTCTTTAATTGAATCAGCAATTTTTACAATCTCTGGATAGTTCATTTTTGTGCTGCTCCTATTAGTTCTAATATATTTTTATATCCATTATTTTTCATCCAGACTTCTATCTCATCACATACCTTTTTAAACACATCTATTCCTCTATAATAAATAGCTGAACCTATTTGTATTGCTGAAGCTCCTGCCATAATATACTCTAATGCATCCTCTCCTGTTGTTATACCTCCAACGCCTATAACAGGGATGGATACATTTTTTGAGATTTCATAGACACATCGAACTCCAATAGGTTTTATCGCTTTCCCCGAGTATCCACCAATCTTATTTGCAAGTACTGGAATCTTTAAAGAGATATCTATTTTCATTGCTTTTACAGTATTTATTGCAACAATTCCATCTGCGTTTCCTTTTTCTGCTGATTTAGCAATATCAACTATATTTGTTAAATTGGGCGATATTTTTACAAAAACAGGTATATCAATTGATTTTTTTACATCTGATGTAATTTCTTTTACTAATTTAGGATCAGATCCTAATTCCAAACCATATCCTTTTGCATGAGGACAGCTTAAATTTAATTCTACAGCATCTGTACCAAAGTTTTGCATTTGTTTTGCTATATTTACAAATTCAGTAGAATTAAATCCAAATATACTAGCAATTATAGGTATTTTTAATTTTTTAATTTGTTTTATTTCTTCTCCAAATTCCTTAATTCCCGGATTTGGAAGCCCCATAGCATTTAAAATTCCATTTTCAAGCTCAACTACTGTTGGATTCTTATATCCTTCTCGTGGATTTAATCCAATAGATTTTGTAACTATTGCACCAGCTCCAGAATTAAAAATCCTATGCATACTTCCCACATCTTCATCCATAATACCTGATGCCAAAATCGTGGGATTTTTTAAATTTAAAGATGCAATATTTGTTTCTAAATTTACCAGGTTAACACCTCATTGCTAAAAAATAAATAAATATTAAAAATTTCGGTTTTTAAAAAAAATTTATAATTTGACATCAAAACACGAATTTTTTTTAGTATTTAAATATAATGTTATTATAACTAAGGAAGATTTTTGGTTGATTGATTAATATTTTTTTAAAAAAGTCCTCTTTGCTCCAATGATTTTAGTCTTGTATAATTAAAAGGTTCTAATACCTCCGGAACATTCGGATTTTTGTCTTTTGCAGTAATAAGTTTTGAAATTGTATATGCTTTCATATCAGTTTCATCATAGGGTTTTAAAATGTTTAAAGAATCCTTCTTATCAATATCCTTTTCTAACCATTTTTTCCAATCATTTTCTTTTAATATTACAGGCATACGCTGTTTTTTATTATGAATCTTAGCCATTAAAGGATTGGCATCACAAGTGATTATTGTATAAGTATAAATGTAATCATTATTATCAGGATTTTTCCAAGATTCCCATAATCCAGCTATTGCAAATGTTTTATGATTGGTTAAATGAATATAATAAGGGAAACTTTGACCACCTATCCATCTCCATTCAAAAAAACCATCTGCAAGAACAAGACAATGTTTGTTTTTTGCAGCATTTCTAAATGAAGGTTTATCATAAATTGTTTCAGCTCTAGCATTAGCTGTACGCTGACGTATTGAATTTGCAGATTGAATATCTTTTACCCAATGTGGTATTAATCCCCAGTTAAATAATAATATTTCATTTGGATTATCATTTATAATTACTGGAGCTTTTGGAAAATCAAATCCTCCAATGTGAAATTTTCTTTCCCATTCTACATTCATTTTTGCTTGAAATGTTTTCTTAAGAAGGTCTGGTCCTGGAACACTATATCTATAACACATGAAAACCATAAAATCATTATTTTATAAAAAATCTTTTATTAGTAAAAATAAAAAGTATCAATTAAAACAAAAATTATTTTTTAATTTTTTAAATTGCGTAAAATACATTAAAAAGTATTTCTTATAGTTTTTAAATTATATGTATCTAATAACAAAATGGTTTGGAACATTTATCTGTGATAAAAAAGGAATAAAAAATAAGATACTTTTCCCAAAGGATAAAAAGAAAATTGCAAATTTACTAATAAAAATAGAAAAAATGGAGTTATTAACACAAGAAAAAAAAATTTTAAAGGAATTTAATAACATAATAGTTTCTGAAAAAAGATTGGAAAAAATTGGAAAATATAAACCCTCAGATTCTTTTTTTAAAAAATTTGAAATTAAACCTGAAGATTTTAATTATTCGATAGATTTACTTTATGAAGCATTTCAAATTGTTACAAAATACCGAGTTAAAGAAAAACTAGCATCTGATGATTTACAAATAATTCAAATGATAAATACCTTAGATGATTTTATCCAAACCTCAAATTTACTATCTGAACGTTTGAATTATTGGTCAATATTACCAAAATCTGAAAAAAGAATAAAACCCCTTGAAAATACACTTATTACAGTTAATAAAGAAATCAATTCTTTAGAAAAACAAATCAACCTTGATATGAAAAAAATAGCACCGAATACTTGTGAAATTGTTGGTCCCGTTATTGGAGCACGCTTAATATCAATTGCAGGTGGAATCCAAAGATTAGCAACATTACCTGCTTCAACAATACAAGTTTTAGGTGCTGAAAAGGCTCTTTTTAGATATAAAAAAGAAGGAGGCAAACCACCTAAACATGGAATTATTTTTCAACATTCAATAATAAACAAATCACCTCGTTTGATTCGAGGAAAAATTTCAAGAATGCTTGCATCAAAAATTGCTCTAGCAATAAAAGCAGATGTTTTTACAGGGAGAGATATTTCAAAGAATCTAAAATTAGATATTGATAAACAAGTGAAAGAAATTAAAAAAAATTAAAATTAATATCTGATTTTTTTAAAAAAACTAATTTTTATCTTACATATTATCCCTATTTTTACAAAATTGAATAAATAAAAGAAGTTGTATATTTCTGGAACTGACCAAACCGGACACATTGAGATAAATATATACAGTTGGTAAGCTACCTTTTGTAATGAGGGTGAATAAGTTTTTAATTCTCCGTTTGCCCTACTCACTTCTCAATTCTTTCGCCCTTTTCATATCCTTTAGAATCTTCTAAATTAAACTCATTTTCATTTATATATCTATGAGTAAACTAACATTGTTTCTAGGTAGAGCCATATGGAATGCTCTAAGTGTCGTATTAATCTCTGCTATAGGCGGAGTTATTGTATATTTTGGTAATAAACATATGATAATGAATACACCAGAAACAGAAAGGGCTTTACTTATCATGATTCTTATTGCGGTAGGATTTTAACTTTTTTCTTTCTAGTAAGGGGATATGTAAAAGATAAATATGATAATCAATAATGCTTTGAAAAAAGATTTATAACTTTAAAATTTGAATTATGTTCGTATATAAGCTTTAAATACTTTTAATTCTATAAGAGTTTGTTAAGGGAGGAAAAAATGAAAAGAAAAATAATTGTTATTTTAGTAATGACGCTGTTGATAAGCTCAACTGGTATTGCAATAGCTGATTGGGAAGAAGGTGAAGATTTCAAAATGCATTACCCGCAGTTACCAGATCCATATGGTGTGGATGTTGATTGGCACGTGAATTGGTCCCTTGGTGATGACTGGATGTGTACTGAAAATGGAAGTGTTGATGACATCCATTTCTGGATATCGTGGTACGATGACATTCCAAAGCCGATCCCATGGATTGATGTATCGATTTGGTCGAATAATCCCGCTGGACCTAGTGGTTGGTCCGAGCCGTTAGACCAATTATGGGAAAGAAGAATCTATGATGGACAGTTTATCATCGCAGGACCCTGGAATGGCGATCAGGAGTGGATGATGCCCTGGGGCGATATAATTCCGCCGCCTCATTATTTATACTGGCAGATTAACATTAAAAATATCGATGACCCCTTCGATCAGATAGCAGGCGAGATCTACTGGTTGGTCATTAAAATGCCATTTTACCAAAAGCACGTTGGAGGTTGGAAGAACACCCAGGATTACTTTATGGACCATGCCGTTTGGAGCTACCTGCCTGGAGAATATTGGGATATGATCGCTGGGATTGACTTTGCATTTGTAATAACTGGAGGAGAACCATGTAATCCAAGTATCGATGTTGAGAAATACGTTTTGGATAAAGATGGTAATTGGGTTGACGCTGATACTCAGAGTCAAGCATTAGAGGTTGTAATATGTACAGAAATAAAATATAAGATCGTTATAACCAATACGGGAGATTGCCCAATAATCGACTTAACAGTATTAGATAAGATGCATGAAAGCTTAGAATTTATTAGCTCAATTCCAAATCCTGACGATCAATGGTCTGATCCACCTGATTACTACATGGAATGGCATATCCCTAGACTAGAAGTAAATCAGACAAAAGAAATTATCATCACAGCTCATGTTGTGGGAAAACCATGTAGCTATGATTACAACCATGTAAACGTCACTGGTACGTGTATCCACGGTAAACCTGTGTCTGATGAAGACTGGTGTTGGATTCATTGTAAAGAAAAGACCAGAGAAATCAACAGATCATTCCTTAATTTCCTGCAAAATCATCCAAACCTGTTCATAATACTAAGACTATTGTTACAGCGTTTAAGACTACAATAAAAACAATCATTCTCTCTTTTTCTTTTTTTGTCTATTATATGTCAATTCCTATTAGCTTTGTGAAACGATACATATGAATATATGATGGGAATATTATCCCCTATCTTTGCTTCCCCAAAACACCTATTTAGAATTTTAAAAATATTCTAGATTATTAATGAGTTATATAAAACTAACAAAAAATGTTACTATTGTGAGGATAAAAATATTTTGTAATATATAATCACATTTTAAATAGTACTTTGTTACAAAAAAGTTATATAATAAAATTTATTAAATAATATTTGGAGGAATACTTTATGATGCACTATTCTTAAACGGAAATGGTAGACGCTTACGTAATATGTCTATTTATGGAATACTAAAGAGATACGAGAATTGATTTGCTATTGACAATTCAGAATGGGAAAACAGATGTTTAAGACCACATCTATTTCGCCATTCTACAATTTCAGCATAGAACACTGGGGATATGTCAGACGCAGAGAAGAAAAGTATATCCGCCCATTCAAAGAATTCAGACGTAATTAATACATATAAAAATGCTTTGGAAAACAGAGTTATTGATAAAGCCTTAAAGATCTTACAGCTAAACCCACAATCTGAAATGTAACAAAACCCTAGTACAATACCAAAACCACAACAAGAGACTAATCCTATCCAACACCCTTTAAGACAGCAAACTACAGAGGATAAACTCATAGAACTATACAGAGAAGGTAAGATATCTAAAGAAGAATTCCTAGCTCTGATGGGTGTCAGAAAGGACAGACAACTAGACGGATATTTGTAAAGATATCTTGGGATATGTTTATCCCCTCTCTCTCCTGTTAAGAAACATATAAACTGATATGTATCCTCGAATTGAGCAACATATAAGTAGTTGATGTTTATTGTTTATTGAAATTATTAGGGTCGGTAAGGAGAAAGTGAGGAAAAATGAGCGATCTCAGAACAGTACTTCGAGATCTAGGTGGCGTATTTATAATAATTGGATTTGTCACCTTAATTGCATTACTTGTACCCATATTTAGTCCTTCAACTCCTTATGATACTTTTAGTCCAATACTATTAACTTCTGCTTTATATTTTGGATTTGGATTTCCACTTTATACAATTTTTAAAAAAGCTGAATCTGCAAATTTTAAGAGTGCAATGGTTACCGCTGCCCTGGGCTGGTTATTTATATCACTTATCAGTAGTATTCCTTTCTGGTTAATACCTTATGACGGATTATCATATATGGCTCCATTATCTGCTTTTTTTGAATCTATGTCTGGTTGGACAGGTACTGGACTTACAATGGTTGCAAACGAAGAACTCTTACCTGCGATGCTACAATTTTGGCGTTCACTAATTCAATGGGTTGGAGGTGTTGGTGTAATTGTTTTAACACTTAGTATTCTTGCACGTCCGGGAACAGGTTCATTTGTTTTGTATAAAGGAGAAGCCCGTGATCAAAAAACACATCCTTCAATTATATCAACTGTAAGAACAATATGGTGGATTTTCCTTCTTTATACAGCAATAGGTGTTGTATCACTTACAGTTATAGGATTTTTAACCAAGAATGGAATGGATCCTTGGCAATCCCTAAATCATGCTATGACTGGGCTTGCAACAGGTGGTTTTTCAGTTACAGATGACAGCATTGCCGGATTTGGAAATATTAGTCAGATAGCAATTATAATTTTAATGATAATGGGTGCTATTGCATTTGCTGCTCATTATGATTTATTAAAGGGGAGAATAAGAAAATTTTTTTCAGATGCTCAATTTAGAGCAATATTAGTCTTGATTATTTTAGGTGTTATTGGTTTGACAATTTCAAATCTAAATTTACCAGAAGTAAACGGAAATATTTTACATTCATTAAAAATATCAGGTTTTCAATTTACATCTGCTATTACCTGTACAGGTTTTGCTTCTGTTGAAAACCTTGTAGATTGGGGTGATTCTGCAAAATTGATACTATCTTTTGCAATGATTATTGGAGGTGCTGCAGGATCTACTGCTGGAGGTATTAAACTATTCCGTGCAATTTTATTATACAAAGGGGTTGGTTGGAGAATTAAAAGGGCAATATCTACTCCCCGGAGAGTATTTGTTCACAAACTTGGAGAAAAATCTCTTTCAAAAGATGATGCAATGGACTTAATAAATGAAGCAGCAATAATTTCTTTTATGTGGGTTATATTACTAACAATAGGAATAATTGTTGTTTTACATTCTGCAGGAAATTCTTTAAGTAATACTGTTTTTGAAGTTTGCTCTGCCCAAGGAAATGTAGGCCTATCAACAGGTATAACAAAAATAAATATGACACCAATATCAAAGGGAATGCTAATAATTAATATGTGGATTGGCAGATTAGAAATAATTCCAATAATAGTTCTTATAAAATCTTTGTTTGGGATAAAAAGAAATATAATTTAATGAATTATTCATTTTGCTTTAAAATTTGAAATTGTTCATCTTGTAGTTTTTTAATGTAATTATCTATTTGATGAATAGTATTAAGAAGTTTATATATTTCTTCATCTTCAGGAGAAGAAGGCATTGTTTCATGAGGATGTGCCTCTTTTTTCTTATGAAATTCAGATTGGATATATTCTTCATGCAAAATATTCCGAGCTTCTTTTAAAGTTTTTATTTTTTCACTTAGTTTACTTAATTCATCCATAACTATCACACTCCAATCCTTTTTTAATGGGTAATCTATAATATACTAAAATACTTTTACTCAAAACTCAGGTATTTTAAACCTGTTTTTTTATTTAGTTTTCTAAAAATATCTATATCATTTTTTAACAAAACAATTTCAGCAGTAATTGATATTTCTCCTTCAATTAAATGCCCTCCATAAGCTATTTTATTTTCATCACTTACAACAGTATGTAAATGTAAAAAATAATCATTATTTTGATAGCATATATTTCCAGTTAATGATAATAGTTCCAAAGGCTTTTCAAATATTTTAGGAGAATAATTACCTTTTTTCTTAAAAAAACCCAATTTTGTCTTTTTTAACTGACCAATACCGGAAATAACAATAGCAGTTTTAATATTATGCTTTTTACAAGCTTTTTTTATTTGTGCATTAATATCTTCATCTGGCTGAAGTTTTATAAAAACTAGATTTTCATTTTCTTTGCTTAACATTTTATCTATTTTTAAATAAAGTCAATGCATATAAATATGAATGTAATTTAACTTAAAAAATGACTAAAGCAAAAGAAATGGAAAAAATAAAAAATTCAATTAAAAAATGTAGAAAATGTAATATATACAAAACCAGAAAAAATCCAGTTTTTGGTTATGGCTCAATAAATGCTGAAATTTTGTTTATTGGTGAAGCACCAGGATATAGTGAAGATATTCAAGGTCTACCATTTATAGGTAGAGCAGGTAAATTATTAAATGAGTTGTTGGAATCAATAAATCTAAAACGTGAAGATGTGTATATTGCAAATATTATAAAATGTCGTCCGCCAAACAATAGAAATCCTTTAAAAAGTGAAATTTCCCATTGTAAAGATTATTTAGAAAAACAAATTGAGATTATAAAACCAAAAATAGTTGTTCCTTTTGGTAATTTTGCATCTTCATTTGTATTTAAAAAATATGACTTAAAAATAGATAAAATTAGCAAAATTCATGGAAAAGTTTTCAATAATAATAAATCCTCTAAAAATATTAAGATAATTCCACTTTTTCATCCTGCTGTTGCAATTTATAACCCTAATAAAAAAAGTATTTTACTAAACGATTTTAAGATTATAAAAAAATACAAGTAAAGATATTTTTAAAAAAAATCATTTTTTCTTTTTAGATAACTTATCAATTATTATATCAAGCTTGTTTTCAATATTTTTAAAATGAAAATTTAACCATAATAATACAATAATAGCTACAAAAATTTCCCCTATAAGTATAATCATTTTATTTTCCTCTTATAATTTAATATTTAGCCTCGATAATAATAAATTAGTATTAAAAAAATTTTATATTTTAATTTTTTATTGTTAAAATGTTTTGTTAAATCTTTTTTCTAACAAAACTTACTAGTTGTTCTTTAGTAAATGGTTTTTGTAAAAAATCTTCTTCATTACTTGTATCAATACTTTTTTTAGATTTTGGTTTCAATGAAAAAAAAGCAGGTTTTTTTGTATTAGGAATAGATGTATCAATTAATATAAGACCAAAATCTTCTTCATTTTCTTTTTCAATAAGTTCTAATGCTTCTCTATTATTATCAACGGTAACTACCTTGTAATTATCCTTTTCTAAACAAGATTTTACCTGATCAAGAACATTAATTTCATCATCTACAACCATAATTGTTTTCATTATTCATCCCAATAAAATATATAATATTTAAACTTAAATCTTTCCTACTTAATATTTATAAATTATTGGAACGGGGGAGGTAGAAGAGGGGATTGAGACACAAGAAGAGGTGAATCAAAAAGATCTCTCGATCCCCTCCACAGATCACTTCAATCTAAATATGGAATTTGGTAAAATATTCATTTTTTGAAAGCAAGAAGCTCTTCATAATCTCCTACAAAATAGTATTCATTAGAATTTTTTTCAATCAATCCTTTTCGTAAACCAATATCAAAAAGATTATCATTGATTTGAATTGTTTTATCCTCTTTTTCTTTATTTTTCTTTAGCGTAATTCTTTTAATTTTAGGTTTTTTTTCTTGGTTTACATCCCTTATTCTGACTTCGTGCATGTTAAATCCATCTCCAGATTTAAATATTGATAATTATTACCACGATAAGATTTGTCAATAATAGTATATAAGTATATCTTAAAAAAATGTCAAAATGTCAAGTATACTTTTTGACAAATTAACATTGTTTGTATTTTTTTCTTTATATTCAATAAAAAAAATTTTGATTATTCACTTACATATCTATCTACAGATACATTTACACTAAAGTTTTATATATAAATTAAAATTTTACTATATAAAGCAAAAAAGGAGTGAGGATGGAGAAATGGAAATATTTAGAAAAATTGGTAGCTGGCTATTCTTGATCGGTGTTCTTGTTGCTTTAATCGCAGGAATAATCGTTGGTGCAAGATGGTACGCAGACTCTGAAGCATACATAGCAATGGTTCTTGGTGTTCTAGGATTCTTTGTTGGTATCCTATCATTCTTTGCAATAGGACAAATAACAACAGACAGAATACCAACATTTTTAATTGGAGCATTAATCCTAGTCGTCATAGGAGCAACTGCACAAACTTGGACATTCGGTACAAACACAGACCTTGTATACTTCTTCCAGCAACTAACAGGTTATTTAGCATACTTTGCAGCTCCAGCTGCTAGTCTACTTGCAATTAGAGCAATTTGGGATGCTGGAAAAACAGAAGAAATAGAGAAAGTAATCCCAAAATTAACTACAAAATAAATATCTATGAGATAGAAAATAAACTATCTCTTTTTTATTTTTTTATAAAAATTCTTTAATATTTTATTTAAAACCATTATTCCAAATTTCTAATACCCATTTATATAAGCTTAGTACAGTCATGGTCAAAATACCTGCCCCAAAACCAACTAGGACCATGACCAAATGATTCATTTACTTACACACCACCTTTATTTTTATAAAATCCATTTTTTTAAATACATTATCAATCATTTTTATCATCTTTTACTACATTCCCCTTATTTATAATAATGTTAAATTTTATCATGTTAATATTTGTTTTTAATAGTATATAATACTTTCTAGTTAAAAAGGTAGATTTGTTAAATTATCATTTAAATAATAATAATTGAATAATTAAGATTGAAGAGGTTTAATCTACATTTTATACATCACAAGACCAGAAAGCATTTTTGGTAAAAAATATGTAGATTTCTGAGGCATATGTTCTCCTCCTTCAGCAACAACCTTTAATTCATCAATTTTTGTAGCATTCATTAAAAAGGACAAATTATATTTTCCTTCATCCACAAATTTTATTGCTTCTTCATCTACTCTTGTATACTTAACATGATCTTCAATATTATTTTCATTTATATCCATAAGGTGTTCTAAAATAATTTTATGTAAAATAGAAACATCTAATGTTCTCCAGGTTTTTGATCGATTATTAGCAAGTTTATCCATAAATGATTCATCTTTTAATGTTAAAATAAAATACCTTCCTTTGCTATACATTGCAAACTTGTGATCTCTATCTGTTTTTAGATCAGCTTTTATTTTTTTACAAATATCAATATCGTTTTTCTCATTAGTATCCACTTTTTTTTCTTCAATAATAAAAAAATCTTTTAGTTTTTCAATAAGTGTTTCCTGGTTTATGTCAGATTTTTTAATTAATCTATGGGTTGGCAGTATTGATAGACCTTCATCAAATATATTTACGAGAATTACCATTCTAAAATCGTATGGTGCATTCTCTTTGGCATTACCAGTTTTTTTTCTATATTCATTAGAATAGTCGATTGCTGTTTGATATCTATGATGACCATCTGCAATAAAAAGAATTTTTTCTTTCAATTCATTTTGGATCATTGAAATTATATCATTGTTTTCTATTTTCCATAATTTATGGTTAAAATTATCATAACCTTTAACATCAATAATAGGTTTTCCAAGAGATTCATTAATTTTCTTATTTATCTTGTCATTTTTATCAATATATAAAAGTTGAATTGGTTCAAGATTTGCATTACAATTTCTCATGAGATTTAATCTATCCTCTTTTGGTTTTGATAAAGTTCTTTCATGAGCTTTTACTTTTTTATAATCTGGATCAATTTTTAATAAAATAAAAAATCCACTCATTGTTTTTCTCTGATTTTTTATTTTATATTCAACTTTATAAGGAAAAATCGCTGTATCATTTGAGCTAATTAATATAGATTCTTTTAACCATAAATCAAAAAAATCTTTTGCTCTGGTATATCGATTATTTTCATTTGTATCCTTAGGAAATTGTTTACCTAATATCAATCTAACAAAATTATTAGGATGTTTTTCATAAAGTTCTTCCTGCATTTCATTAGATATAATATCATATGGTGGTGACATGACTTTTTCAACATTATCAATCTTTTCTGTATTGTAGGTAATACCTTTAAATGGAATAACATCTACCATTAACTCTACCTCCCAAGGTTGAATCCTGTATATTATCATCTATTAAAAAAGTTGTTCAAATAGAATAATTTATATGTGTTTTAGAAAATACTAAAATAAATTGAGGATAATATATGAAATATAGAGATGTTGTAATGTTTTTTATTTCAATTGCTTTTTTAGTATCTCTTGCTTATACTTTGGGCGTTAATTCCTCTTATTGGTATATAACATTAATTTTACTTATTTTAACAATTGTTTTATTTTATAAACTTTGGATAGAAAAATAATATTGAAAATACCTTAAGATTCACTTTAAATACTACTTTTAATTTGCACAATAAAATGGAAAATAGTCTTAATGACCCGGAAATTCTGAAAATTGCAGAAAAAACACTTAATAATTATAAACTTTGTAATAATTGTTTAGGAAGAATTTTTGCAAAAAAAGAAACTGGAATAAATAACAAAATAAGAGGAGAATTAATAAGAAATAATCTAAAAAATGTAAATGAAATAAAAATAGACGATTGCTGGCTTTGTTCTGGTATATTTAATGAAATCAATCATTTTGTGAAAATTATTTCTGATTTGCTTAAAGATTATGAATATGATACATTTTTAATTGGATCTAAAGTTGATGATGATATTTTAGAAAAAGAAAAAATTCTATTTGAATTTACTGGAGATGAATTTTTAGAGTCAATAAAAACAGAATTAAATAGAGAAATTGGAAAAAAATTAGAAAAAAAACAAAAAAAAGAAGTTGATTTTAAAAATCCAACCATAATGGTTATAATTGATACTTCTTTTGATGAAATTAATTTACAAATTTTACCTCTCTTTATTTATGGACGATATAAAAAATTTAAACGAGGTATATCCCAAACAATTTGGTTTTGTAAAATTTGTAAAGGAAAAGGTTGTAAAAAATGTAATTACACTGGAAAACTATATAAGGAAAGTGTAGAAGAATTAATATCCAAGAAATTTTTAGAAGAAACAAAGGGTGATAGTGAATCATTTCATGGTTCTGGAAGAGAAGATATTGACGTACGTATGCTAGGTAATGGACGTCCTTTTATTTTAGAGTTAAAAAATCCAAAAATTAGAAATATAAATCTATTAAAAATAAAACAAGAAATAAATGATAAGAGAAATGGAATAATTGAAATCAATGATTTACGATTTTCAGATAGAAATGAAATTACTAGAATAAAGAATTCTAGATTTAATAAAACTTATAGGATAAAATTCAAAGGCAAAAAATCAATAAATAAGGAAAAACTTAAAAAGGCCGCTCAATCATTACGGGGTAAAAAGATAGGCCAGTTTACGCCTTGTAGAGTTGCTCATAGACGAGCCAACATGATTAGAGAAAAACATATATATGAATGTAGTGTCGAATCAATAAATAAGGCAACAGCTACCTTGATAATAAATGCTGAATCAGGAACTTACATTAAGGAGCTTATAACTGGCGATAAAGGAAGAACTAAACCGAGTATAAGTGAATTAATCGGTATTCCCTGTGAAGTAAAAGAATTAGATGTAATTGAAGTTAAGGGGGAATGAGAATTGGTAAAACGGTCAAAAGGTATAAGAAGTAAAAGTAGAAAAATACTAAGAAAAAAACCTAGAGAAAGAGGAATACACTCAATTACAAGAGCTTTACAGAAGTTTGAAAAAGGAGATTCTGTTAATATAGTAATTGATCCTTCTGTTCATAAAAGTATGCCACATATCCGTTTCCAAGGACATACTGGAAAAATAGAAGGAAAACAAGGAGCATCCTATATTGTAGGAATAAATGACGGAAAAAAACATAAAACTTTACTTGTTAGACCTGATCATTTGAGGAGAGTGCAATAGTGGCAGAAGAAATAAATGAGGTAAAACCTGTTTCAATATCTGAGGTTAAAAGCATTCTCAAAAAAATAGAAAAAGACAGAGAAGAGCTGTTATATGAGCAAAAAATTGCTCTAGAACATGCACATAAATTTGCTAAGCTCCCTGTAAAATCTACAAAGGATTTAATAAATGAACTTTTAAATTTAGAGTTTTTAAAGGAAATTCATGCATATAAAATAGCAGATATTCTTCCATTAACAGATGATGATATAAAAACACTTTTTGCAAAAGAAAGGATCAATTTAAGTGATAAGGAAGTAAAACAAATTTTAGATATAGTAAAAAAATATAATATTGAATAATGGGGGTTAAAATCGTGGAAGATTATGTTTATGTATTGGATTACTTGCCAAAAGGAAGAGGAGATTTACCCCCTCATAAACGACAACCGCTAGTTTATGGTATAGGAGAAAATCAATTTACTTTACTTGAATTAGTCCCAAAAAATGATACTTCATTTAATATTGGGGAAAGAATATATGTTGGAAAAGATTCAATAAAAAGAGTTAAGATTGCAAAAATAAAAGGTAGAATAAATTATGAAAACATGACATCAACAGCACATGGAGAAATGCCATATGTTCTTTTAGATATAGTAAATGACAATGAAAAAAGATTTTTAAAATTCTTTAATGAATCACCTGCAATTTCTACTCGTTTTCATGTATTAGAATTATTACCTGGACTTGGAAAAAAAATGATGCATGACATACTTGATGAGCGTAAGAAAAAACAATTCAATAGTTTTGAAGAAATGTGTGAAAGAATTGACTTTTTAAGAGCTCCTGATAAATTGATTGCTAAAAGAATTGAACTTGAACTAACTGATACTAATCAAAAATATAGATTGTTTACAAGACCTCCCATTACAAAAAACCGTTATTAAAATAATATGAAAAAAAAACTTGGACAAAATTTTTTAATTGATACAAAGGTAGCAGAGCGCGAGGTTTTTTATTCAAAAATATCAACTGATGATGTTGTTTTGGAAATTGGGCCTGGAAAAGGTATTCTTACAAAGCTTTTAGCTGAAAAAGCTAGAAAGGTAATATCTATAGAAATTGACGAAAAATTAATTACTTATCTTAGCAAGATTTTGCCTAATAACGTTAAATTGATCCACGGTGATGCCTTAAATATTGATTATGATAAACTTCCAAAATTTACCAAAATTGTTGCCAATCTACCTTTTCAAATTTCCTCTCCAATAACATTTAAATTCTTCGAATATAAGTTTGATATAGCTGTTCTTATTTATCAAAAGGAATTTGGAGATAGAATTATTGCAAGACCTGGTAGTAAAAATTATTCTAGATTATCTGTAACCGTTTATTACAGGGCAAAAAGTGAGTTACTTGAAACTATTTCAAGAGATTGTTTCAAACCCAAACCAAAGGTTGACTCATGTATGATTAAAATTATTCCTAGAAAAAAACCTCCATTTAAATTAATCGACGAAAAAAATTATTTTGATTTAGTAAAAAATTTATTCATTCATAGACGTAAGAAAATAAAAAATGTATTAGATATGAAATATGGTTTAAAAATAAAAGATATACCTTATCTTGATTGTAGAGTAGACCAATTATCTCCAGAACAAATTGGGGAACTTAGCAATATCATTAGTAAACCTATACATTAAAAGATTTTTTCATTTTGACGTTTTAACACGATAATTATTTATACCAATTGTTATAAAGTATACCTTAGAAACATAAGGTATAATAGGAGAGGATTTGATGGATAAAAGAATAATGGTAGTGGATGACGACCCAGATATCTTGATATCTATTAGAAATATTTTTGAAAATGAAGGTTATGAAGTTTTTACTGTGGATAGTGGAAAAGATTGTATTAAAGAACTTGAAAAGGGTTTTAAAGGTGTAATTCTGATGGATATTATGATGCCATTTATGGATGGATGGGATACAATTGAAGAAATAAAAAATAAAGGATTTATAAAAAATGTAATAATTTCAATATTGACTGCAAAAGGTACACCAGATCATGAAAAGATGAATGGGCTTGAATCAGCAATTCATGATTATATAACAAAACCTTTTGATATAGAAGAATTGATTTCTAATGTAAGTCAAATGATTGGGATGTAAAATTCAGAAAAATTTAATTATGTAAGTTTTTATTTATTTTCAATTGTTTACTAAACGCGGCATTGTTTTTTTTGCCTTTTCCAGCCCGTAAAACCAGGAAATGGTAGAAAAATGAGGGTGGTTATTTGAAAAATCTACCATTTCGATGTTTAAAAAAGAAGTCTTTGTTTTGGTCCCTACTGTTTATTTTAATATTCATTTTATCGTTAGATTTTTGGTGGTGGGATCAATCTAAACCCTTAATTTTTGGTCTTCCTTTTTGGGTTTTTTATTTATTATTTCTAACATTGTTTACATCATTTGCGTTCTATCTATTTTCACAAAAATATTGGAGGGAAGATAAATGATTTTTATTATATTAGTCATAATTTATTTTATCTTTCTAATTTCAATTGGTATACTAGCCCATAAAAAAACAAAAAAAACTCCTGAAGATTATTTTCTTGCAAATAGAACTTTTGGACCAATTATATTATTATTTACATTAGCTGCTACAAATTTTTCTGCATTTACCTTTTTAGGATTTGCTGGAAAGGCATACTCGAGTGGTTTTGGACAATATGGCATAATGGGTTTTGGAACTGCTATAATGGCAATAATGTTTTATATAATCGGAAGAAAAGTTTGGAAACTAGGTAAAGAAAAAGGATATATCACTCCACCCGAACTTATTGGAGATCGTTTTAATAGTATTAGTTTAAGGTTAATATTTATGGTTGTTATGGTTGTTTTTACAATCCCCTACCTTGCAACTCAAGCAATTGGAGCAGGTATGCTAATACAATATATGACAGATATTAGTTGGCAGATAGGTGCAATCATTACAATGCTAATAATTATGGTTTATGTCATATCTGGAGGAATGAAAGGATCGGGTTGGACTGATGTTTTACAAGGTCTAATTATGATTTTTGCAATGACAATAGCTGTAGTATTTATTGCAGTAAGTTTAGGTGGCTTTGAAGCTGCAAATAATGCAGCATTTTCTGCAAGTCCAGAGTTATTTACCCGGCCCGGAGGAAATAACTTCTTTATTCCCCAAATGTGGTTTTCATTTATGCTACTGTGGATATTTGCAGATCCAATGTTTCCACAAATTTTCTCAAGATTTTATACTGCAAAAGATGAAAAATCCTTAAAAATGTCAATGATACTATACCCAATAATTGTATCTTTTTTATTTTTATTTCCTGTTCTAATAGGAGTTTGGGCACATGGAACTAATCTTGAGATTGTTGCAGGTTCAGAAGATATGGTTTTACCTATGATGGTTGCTACATATACCCCTTCCTTTGTTTTTGCATTTGTAATGGTTGGAGCGTTAGCAGCTCTTATGAGTACAGCTGATTCTCAATTATTATCACTTTCAACAATGCTTTCAAGAGATATTCCAATAAAAAAGAAACGAATTTCAGATATTTTATTTGGAAAAATTTTTATAATAGTTCTCTCATTATTTGCAATTTTATTTGTAATAGGAGGTTATGATCCAAAGGTTGGAATAATGGGGACCCTTGTTTCGACAACATTTTCAGGTCTTGCGGTTTTATGTCCGACAACAATTGCTGCACTTTACTGGAAAAAAGCAACTAAATATGGTTGTATATCAAGTATTATCGTAGGGGAAATTTCAATCTTTTTATTTCAGTTTAATGTACTTCCAAGTTATGGATTCTTATCTGCAATATGGGCAATAATAATTTCAATAATCGTCCTTATTATAGTTAGCTATATTAAAAAACCCAAAAAATAATCATTTTTTTTCTAAATATACAAAATAATTGTCAGGATGTTTTTTAGAATGTAAGGAAACTTCCTTTAAATCAATTATTGACAAATCTGCTTGAATTATGTCTTTTTTAAATTCTCTTTTACTATAAAGATGATAAAATCGGGGAATATTAAGACCATGTTGTCTCCAGTAAATATTTATGTCACCAAACTCATTTTCTCCAAATTGTGTAAACCATTTTTTAAAAAATTGTTTTCTAAATTTTTCTTGCTCCCTTGACCATACACTTACTAATGCTTTTCCATTGCTTTTTAATATTCTATTTATTTCTTTTAATGATTGAATCCGGTTTTCTCTATCTTTGATATTATGCAATGTTGCAATATACAATATTGAATCAATTTTATTACTTTTAATTGGTATATTTAATACATTTGAATGTAATAATGTAATGTTTTTAATTTTCTCTTTTAAAATTTTTTTGTTTACAATATTTAAAAGTTCTTTAGATAAATCTAATCCTATTACTTTTTTAAAATGGTTAGCACTTGGAATAAGATGTCTTCCATTACCACAACCTATATCTGCGAAATAATCATTTTTTGAAAAATTTTCAATAAAATTTATACATTTTTTCCATGGTTTTTTACGAGTTGAATCAAAACTTTTTGCAATTATATCCCATGTTTTTTCTGGATTGTAATTTATATCAATCTGCATTTAGAATGTACAAATATAATTCTAGTTTTTATTTTTATCACAAAAAATTTTTTCAAATTTTGTTAGGAAATTTCCAAATGTATTAGAATGATATAAATATAGGATAATATTTACTTTAAAATACAAAATTTAGGCTAGATTATACAAATTATTTAATATAAACAAAAAAATATGAAAGAACATTTAAATATTTAAATATTGATAAATTAATAGTAAGTATGAAAACAAAAAATATTATCCTGATTTCAATAATATTGATTACCATTTTATCCTTTATTGTTGTTTTTAGTTATACCACCTTAAATAATACAGAAAAACCTATAAAAAAAATTGATACCGATGGTGATGGTGTGTTTGACAGTATTGATGCCTTTCCTGATGATCCATCGGCCAGTTTAGATTCAGATGAAGATGGTTATCCAGATTACTGGAACGAAGGAAAAAATCAAGGAGATAGCACAACAAATCTTAGAATAGATGCATTTCCAAGAGATCCTGCAGCTAGTATGGATACAGATAGTGATGGTTATCCAGATTACTGGAATACTGGAAAAGATCAAAGTGATAGTACATCAATACCCCCACTAGAAATTGACGAATATCCCGAAGATCCAAATGCACATAAAGATACAGATAAAGATGGATATCCTGATTTTTATGATATATATGATTATGTAAATCTTTCAATTGAAATAAATATTGATAAATTTTTATTAACAAAGAGAGTTGATACTTTAAGATGGGGTCAAATTTATTTTGTTGTATACATTGATGGTATGAAGGTTTCAACATTAAATAACAATAATAAATATTGGTGGGTTTTGCTTAATATTCAAAAGGAAATTTCACATGAACCAATAATTTTTGATATTCCAGATAACACAAAAAAATCCTATACGGAAATTATAATTAAAGCTTATGATTTTGATCTTTTTGGATCAGATGATTCAGTTGATATTAGTGAAAAAAGTGGCCAGGATTCCCTAATTTTAAGGTTTGATAATGTTAAAAATGAGATAGCATATAATGGTATTTCACAAGGTAGTGATGCAAAATTATGGTACGAAATTTCATATGCAGAATCAGATATTCCAATTTCTGAAGTATACAACCGAACTTATAGATGGAATTTTAAAGGTAAACATTGGTTTTTTTCACAAGATATATCTGTTGATTTATATGATGCATATGTAAATTCTAAGGTTAGTAGAGCTCCTCAATCAGAAAATGCTATGGCCAATTTTGTAACATCTAATGATGATGTTATTAAAAGGTTTTCAAATAAATTAAAAACCTTTTCTGATAGTAAAGGATATAACTCAGTAACCACGGCAAACTTTATACTTAAATTTGTTCAACAAACTGTAACTTATACCCATGATAATTCTAGCAAAGGAAGATTAGAATATTGGAGATTTCCAGTAGAAACATTAGTAGAAAAAGCTGGTGATTGTGAGGATACTTCTGTTCTTTTTGCATCAATCATGGATGCTTTAGATTATGATGTAGTACTACTTCTTTATTCTTGGGAAGAAGAAAATAAAAAATATGGGCATTTAGCAGTTGGAGTGCATTTAGATGGAGACCATGGTAACTATGTTACAGATAATACAGGGAAAAAATATTTTTATTGCGAAACAACAACTGCGTCATTTAATATCGGTAAAATTCCTTCAAATATAGAGGGAAACCCTGAAAAAATAATTCATATTTAAATGTGAAGTTTAAGGTTTTGAGATTTATTCTATATATATTGCAGGCCTTAAAGGAGCTGCAAATCTAGATTTATTTGAAGGATCATATATTCTTTTATCTTCTTCAGTGTAAATTTCAATATCACAGGAAAATGTTTTTTCAAGAAATTCTTTTGAATTTTTCAAATAATCACTTTCTTTAAGTTTTACAGTATATCTTTGTTTATCATTATCATTTAGTTTCATAACTTCATTTGGAAGTTTTCCAGCAAATTGTGAAACCTGCTTTGCAATAGATTTCAATTTTGGATCTGTCATAACATCTTTCATAATAAGACCGATATTTACCTTTTTATCAGACGAAAGATCAATTGCTTTTCTAAAAATTTCTTGCTTCCATAAAGGTGATGTATAAATACATATTTTTTTTGGTTTAATTTTTGTAACCTTAATAATTTCACTGATATCATTAATTACTTTTAAAATTAGGTATTCTCCAATCTCTTCTTTTTCAAATATTTCCTTTGAATTAAAAACTGGATATGATTCATTTGAAATAAAACTTGTTTTGAATTTATGCCATATTTCTTCTGAAAGATGAGGAGTTACAGGAGTCATTAATTTTATCCAGGTTTCTATAAAAATTTCAATTAATTCCTTATTACTGCCCCCTCTTTTTAGATACCATTGAATATTTTTTTGACATTCATAGAAAATTTCATTTGTTGCAACTCGCAAATCATATTTTTCAAAAGCATCAATTGTATTTTGAATAGTTCTTTGGATTTTACTTTTTAACCAATTATCAAGGTTTTCATGTTTTTTATCTTTTAACTTGTATAACTGATTTATCATTTTATATATATTTGCAATTTTATTTTTATATTTTATAACAGTTTCAGAATCCCACTCAATATCTACAAAGGGAGACCCTATATGAGAATAATAAAGGCGCATTGTATCAACGCCATATCTTGTTGCAGCTTCAGCAATATGCTCTACACCACCTTTTGATTTACTGATTTTCTCTTTTCCCTTTTGGGTTACCCACCAATGCACAAAAATGCCTTTTGGTCTTTTTTCTTCAGGCATAACTGCTACATGATTCATTAAAAAAACAGGGAAATGCACAGTTTTATGTTCCTTTCCTCCAAGATTTATATCAACTGGGTACCAATAATCAAAATCCTCCTTTATAATGCCCCAAATATCTTTTTTTGCTTTTCCTTTCCCAAGAAATACATAGTCAAAGAATTCTTCTGTCATCTCGTCTGGTTCAATCATTTTTTCATTTATGAATTTTGAAATAATATAATATGCTGGATAAAGAGTTGAATCTGAAATCGGTTCAATTATCCAGTCTTTTTTAAATGGAAACTCAGTACCTAGCCAGGACCCTTTCCTTATACATGCTCTATCTTCAAACCAATCTAAGACACCTGGCATCTCCCTTTTGTATTCCTCAGGAAACAAGTTCATACCTTCAGCATGATTCTTTGAATTATTTGTAAGTTCTTCATCACTATATTTTATAAACCATTGATCTGGAATTTGTTTTATTACAACTCTACCTCCACATCTACAAATTACTTCCTCAGAAAATTCTCTCATAACTATTGCTTGATTATTTGAGATTAATTCATCCTTAACTGCATCTTTAATATCAGAAATTTTTATTCCAGCCCAAATCCCACAATTTTCGTTTAAATAGCCTGTGTGAAATTCTTTTTTATATACTTCTTCAGTTGCTAGATCAAGTTTTTCGCTTTCTGATTGGCTTTTTATATTAAGATTATCACAAGCTTCTTTTGCAGGATTAGTTCCATAGCCTTTTACCTCAATAATAGTGATTGGTTCAATATCTTGTTTTGATTCAACCAATGCAATCCAATCATAAGGAGCATGAGCTGGAACAGACATAACTATTCCTGATGCTACCTTTGGATTTGCAAATGGACCTGATAAAATTGGTATTTCTCTATTTACTATTGGAACCACACATTTTTTTCCTATTATATCTTTACCTGATATTTTTTCCCCGGTTGTTTCAATGTCTTTAATTTGATAAGTAAGCTTTTCAAAACCTTCTTTAGATATAATCCAATTTTCTTTCAAAATTTTTGCTTTTATATAATTAACATCTGGATTTATCCACATATTTGTTACACCAAATATTGTTTCAGGTCTGAGTGTTGCAGCAGGTAAAATAGTTCCATCTTCCATTTTAAATTTTATTGTAGTAAATTCTAAAATTTCAGCATTTCCACCTTTTGATATATCTGTTTCAGATTTATCAACTGCAACTGGACCACAATTCTTGCAAAAAGGAGCATAATGAGGTTTTTTAATAAGTAATTTTTTTTCTTTAAGCTTATAAAATTGCCATTTGATAAAATTTTTATATCCTTCAGAAACTGTGCTCATTATTCTTGTGTAATCAATTAAAAATCCGAATTTTTTCCAATAGTTTTCAATATATACATTTGAAAAAAATTTTATTACTTCTAAAGGATTTGATAATTTTTTTATCTGATTTTCATTTAATCCGTATTCTTTCAAATCTTTAATTGTTGTAGAATCTTTTCTTTCTACTTTTTTTGCAAAACCAACAGATGGAATACCTGATGCATGAAAACCAGCTGGAAATAATACATTATATCCCATCATTCGTTTATATCGGGAAATAATATCACAGTAAGTAAAACCTCTCATATGACCAATATGCAAAAAGCCAGATACCCCGGGATACGCAAAATGTATAAAATATTTATTTTTTCTTGATTTTTTTGTTTCATATATTTTATTTTGAAACCATTGTTTTTGCCATTTTTCTTCAATTTTTATGTAATCATAATCAGTTGCATTCATATATCTTATCCTTTGGAAAATAAAGATGCTTTATTTAATTGTTTTCTCAGATTTGTAAGAATGTTTATTTTGTTATTCTTACACACTATATTTATATAATATAAATTTTAGTATAAATCATAGTAAGGAATGAATATATATGAAAATTGTATCGGAGTTAACGAATAGGAAGGAATTTGAGGATATGAAATATATTATGGAAATTTTTATAGTAAATACAAAAATTAAACAACTAGCTCAAAACTCGTAAGAAAAATTAATCTATTATCTTTACTCCTCTTCTTCAGTTTTTTCAGATTTTTTTTCTTTATTACTTTTAGTAGGTATTGCTTTTTTCAATCTTCCTAATTTACTTAAAACCCCCTTTATTTTTGATGTTTTTTCTTTTTCTTCTGAAATTTCCTTTTTTGATTTTTTACCTCTTTTAATTCTAATTTTTTTCAAAAATTTACCTTTTTTAGTGTTAGGAGGAGTTTTAGGTGCTTTTAATTCTGTATTAATTAGTTTTCCTTCTTTATTAAACCTTAATTTAAAAATTGTTGGATTATTAACTCTTATTTCATCTATTTTGTTTTCATCCTTTTTTTTAGGATTTACAAAACGAAATTTTATTCTTTTTTTAACCTTTTTTTTCTGTTTTCCTTGGTTAAGTTTTACTAATCCAAATTGTTCTAATTTATCTTGGTCAACTTCGATAAAATGAACAATATCATTTTCAATCTCGGTAAACTCTATTTCTTCTGGTTCAACGTCTATTAATTCTTCATCTGATTCAATAATTTCTAAAGGAAATTTTTGAAATTTATTTTCATATTTTTTAATTTCTTCTATCATCTCTAAAATTTCTGCATGAGTTTTTGTAAAAGAAATCTCATTATCTTCTTCAAAATCAAACTGATTCATAATAAAACTCTCAGCAACCATCCTCGAAAAATTATATCACTTATACTATATAAATATGTTATGGAAAAATTAAAAAAATTATTTTTTATTAACAATTTCCCTTATTGGAATATAAGCTAAAAGAATAGCAATAAAGATCCATACTAATAAACCAGATAACCAAGGTGAATTTTCAAAAATAGCCAAATTTACTCCTATTACAACTAAAATTGCAATAATAACCCCGGTTAAAGCCTCTCCAGCTACTAATCCTGCTGTAAATAATAAACCATTTCGAATACCTTTTTCTTTTGGTTTTATATCAATCTGTTTTATTGCAAGCTGCCAATCACTGATTTTCTTTTCTTTATCGTTTCCTAATTTTTTAAAAAATATTCTATCTGTCAAATTTCTTATTACTCCACCAGTAAATATTGGTATTGATAGGGTGAATGGTAAATAAATACCAATGGCTACAGGTAAAACAGGTAAATCTATTAGTATTAATACTAATGCTAAAACCATACCTGCAAATACAAATGGCCATAACATTTCTCCAGCAAGAACACCTCTTACAACTCCAGCCATAAGACCTGCTTGAGGTGCAACCAATTTGGTACTTCCAATTCTAAATGCATTATGAAGTAATCCAATTACAAGTCCAACAACTCCTGAAATTGCAAGAACACCAATTGTCATTGAAATCTGTAACTTTTTTGGAGTTGCTCCAAGCATTTGACCACAAGCCATAGATTGTAGGAGGTCCCCAGATATTGAACCACCAATAGCAATTACCGCAGAAATAAAAATTACAATTGCCATACCTGCAGCACCAGTAATCCCAAAACCTAGCATGATAAGACTAACAATAAGAAGAACAGCGACTGTAACACCAGATATAGGCATATTAGAAGAACCAACTAATCCTGTAAGATATCCTGCTAAAGCACTTGCAATAAAAGCAAAAAAAATTGTAATTACAGCCATGATTAGAGAGACCCCAAACATATCTGACATCCATAAATATAAGAAAAAAATAGGGATAGTCATTAAGATAAGAAATGTAAAAACCAATTTGTAACTAAGGTCTTTATCAGTTCTTTTTTTTGTTTCCTGCTGACCTCCTTTCAATCCAATTACAGCTTCTCTAATACTACCTATTAAATTCATCCTTATTGCCCATATCGCCCAAAGTCCACCAACAAGCATTGCACCAACACCCACAAAACGGACTTGTTCAGCCCATATTGTGTAAAAGCCACCCAAATGAGGACCAAGATCTAAAAATTCTGATGCGGGTATAGGTAATCCTTGTGCAAGAGCTAAAATTGGAGCAATAATAATCCAACCCAAAAGACCTCCTACTAAAACATAAGAAGCTATTCGAAATCCTATTATCCAACCAACACCTAAAAGAGCAGGAGATGTTGTTATACCACCATATATCCAACCATCATTGATTTCATTTCCTATTTTAAATTTAGCAAAACTAGCAATATGTTCTATTGTACCTCTAAATATATTTAATGATAATTCAGCAAATTTATAAAGACCTGCAACAACAGCTCCTAAAACTAACCATATACCACTAACCTGACCTTCTTTTTTTGTTTCAGCTGTTTCTCCCCCAACAGTTGTAGTTAGGACAGCAGCGACTGCAATTCCCTCAGGAAATGGCAAATCAGTTTTAACTACCAATGCCCTTCTTAAAGGAATCATCCATAATACTCCAAGTAACCCACCAAATAATGCTATTAAAGTCGTTTCAAGATAATTAATTTCAGTCCAAACCTCAAGTAATATTAATGCAGGAATTGTAAATATTACACCCGCTGCTATACATTCTCCTGCTGATGCTCCCATAGTAGCAAGATTAACCTCTAAAATAGTTCCTTTAAAAGGTCTGAGAATAGCAAGTGCCATTACAGCTCCAGGAATTATTGCTGAGACAGTCATACCAGCATAAAGTCCAAGATATGCATTTGCAGCACCTAAAACAATTGCAAGAATTGCTCCAACAAAAACTGCTTTAAAAGTAAGCTCGGGAATAATTTTATCTGAAGGAATGAAAGATTGAAAGTTTTCTCTATCACTCATATATATCTAATATATAATCGCCCTATTATTAAAATTTGTTTATTATATTAAAATCAGTAAAAGCTTTAATAGTAATAAAAGATTTTAAAAATATTAAAATAAATGAGGAAGAGAATGGACATAAAAACTTCTGAAGAACTTAAAGCAAAGATAATTAAAAAAAATGAATTAATTGAAGAACTTAAAGAAAAACTTATCGAAACAGAAAAAAAATTCAATGAACTAAATAAAACTCTTGAAGATAGGGTGATAGACAGAACTGTTGAAGTAAAACGATTGCTTAAACAAAAAAGCAAGTTTATTGACAACTTAAGTCACGATCTTGGAACACCTCTAACACCTCTTGTCACCTTACTTCCCACGATTAAAGACCAAATTGAAAATGAAGATGTAAAGGAAATGATTGATACTTGTATCCGAAATGTTGAGTATATGAAACGAATTGTAGTAAATACACGAGAATTAGCAGAATTAAGTTCAATTGATTTTTTATTAAAAAAGGAAAATCTTTTTGAAATAATAAACGAATTAGAACAAAAATACGAATTTATTTTTAAAAGTTATAATATTGAAGTTGAAAACAATATAAAAAAGGAAATATTTATAAAAACTGAAAGGCACAGATTGTTGCAGTTATTTGATCATATAACATCAAATGCAGTAAATAGTATGATTGAAAAAGGTGGAAAAATTATTTTTGAATCAAAACCAGTAAAAAAAGAAACTGGAAATTTTATACAAATATCAATTAGTGATACTGGTATAGGACTTTCAAGAGAACAAACCGACCATCTTTTTGATGAGTTTTATAAAACTGATATTTCAAGACATAAATTAGATTCAACGGGTCTTGGTCTTGCAATTTGTAAAAGTATTGTTGAAAAACATAGTGGAAAAATATGGGCCGACAGTCATGGTGCTGGAACTGGTACAACAATTCATTTTACTATTCCTTCATCTGATATTGTTTACACAAGAAGTTTTTTGTAATCATTATAATAATAATTATATACATGCATATGCATGTGACGAAAGAATTTATATAATAGTTTTTTATTCTTCCGGTTGGGGAGAGGTATATTATGCCAGAATATACAGAAAGATACATTAATAAAAATCGTTTTGGAAAGTTAGAATTAGTTGACAGGGAAATATATTTTATATCTTTTAATACTAGAGATAATTAAATAATTCCTGAGAATAGATTTTGAACCCAACCAAATACATTCAGGAAGTCAAGCCCTATTAAAATCAAAAATATAACAATCATTATTAAAAGCAATTTTATTGCAAATTTAATAAGTTTCCATGCTAGAATAATCACTATTATTACTATTAGAAAAACTGCCCATAATGGGAGTATAAAACCAAACAATTCAATTCCAATCATATATCAATATATTAAATTAATAAATATAACACTTTTGAATAAATAAAATACTTTCAGGTATCTTTCAGATATATTAAAAACCTAAAAATTATTTCATTTTATGTGATTACTAAACACGAATTTATTAAAGAAAATAAAGTAGAACAGAGAGAATATCAAATAAATATTGCAAATTCAGCAAATAAAAAAAATTCTCTTATTGTCCTACCAACAGGTATGGGTAAAACAATAATTGCATTGTTAATAATTGCAGAAGAATTGAAAAAAAAGAATAATAAAATCTTATTTTTAGCACCAACAAAACCTTTAGTATTACAACATACACAATTCCTTAAAAATTATTTAAAAATTGATGAGGATTTAATTATAACATTTACAGGTGAAATATCACCAGAAAAAAGAAAAAAAATGTGGCAAGAAGCAAGAATTATAATATCGACTCCACAAGTAATTGAAAACGATCTATTATCAAAAAGGTTGGATCTAATAAACGTATCATTTATGATTTTTGATGAATGTCATCATGCTGTAGGAGAATATGCTTATGTTTTTGTATCAGAAATATATCAAAAACAATGTGAAAATAGATTAGTATTAGGAATGACTGCTTCTCCAGGGGATAATATATCAAAAATTCTTGAAATATGTAAAAATCTCGATATAAAAAATATAGAAATTCGAACAAAATATGATCCTGACGTTAAACCATATGTACATGATTTAAAAATAACTTGGAAAGAAATACCTTTACCTGAAAATTTTGCTCGTATTATTCAAATGCTTAGAAAATCACTTTCAGATAGATTAAAAATCTTAAAAAATGTTGGTGTTTTAGAAAGTTCCTCTGTTTCAGTTATTAATAAAACTAAACTATTAGACGCTCAAAAAATGATTCAAAAGGAAATTAGATCTAGAGCAAAACCACCCAATATATTATTCAAGGCAGCTTCAAAGCAAAGTGAAGCAATGAAAATACATTATGCACTTGAATTACTTCAAACACAAGGAGTAAATGCACTAAAAAATTTTTTTCAAAGAATTGGAAAAGAAGTTAATAAAAAAGATAGTAGTAAGGCATCAAAAGCATTATTGTCAGATAATAATATTCTTGAGGCTATTGCATATACTAAATCGCTTGAAATTGAACATCCAAAAATAAAAGAAATTGAAAAAATTGTAAAAACACAATTTGAATTAAAACCAGATTCAAAAATTATTATATTTACACATTATCGAGACACTTCTTCTTATATCACTAAAATTTTAACAAATGTAAAAACAGCTAAACCATCAAGATTTATAGGCCAGGCAACAAGAGATGGAGACAAAGGACTTACTCAAAAAGAACAATCAAATGTAATTAATAGTTTCAAAAAAGGAGTTTATAATGTTTTAATAGCAACTTCTGTTGCAGAAGAAGGTCTTGATATTCCTTCAACTGATCTTGTTATTTTTTATGAACCAATTCCATCAGAAATAAGAGCTATTCAAAGAAGAGGTAGGACAGGTAGAAAAATGCCTGGAAAAGTAATAATTCTAATAACAAAAGGTACCTCTGATGAAGCTTATTATTGGGCTTCAAAGAGAAAAGAGAAACGCATGAGAAGTGAACTTGAAATTTTGCGCTCAAAAATAAGTAAAAAAATCGAGGATACTGGAACTCTCTATCAAAAAGAAATAGAAGGTATCTCAAAACAAATAACTCTAAAAGAATTCAATGAGAAAAAAAATGAGATAAGAATAATTGTTGATCACAGAGAGTATAGATCCAATGTTGTTAGAAATCTAACATATAAGGGTGCATCTGTTGAACCCTCACAGTTGGATGTTGGGGATTATATTTTATCTTCTCGTATTGGTGTCGAAAGGAAAAAAGTTGATGATTTTTTAGAATCACTTATTGATGGTAAATTATTCAAACAGATTGCTCAATTAAGGGATGCTTATTCAAGACCTGTTTTAATATTGGAAGGAGAAGATTTGTTAACAAAAAGAAACATTAATCATAATGCAATTTTTGGAAGTTTAGCATCAATTACTGTTGATTTTGGAATACCTATTCTTAATACAAAAGATTCTTCGGAAACTGCCGATCTTTTAAAGATCATTGCTCAAAGGGAACAAAAAGAAGATAAAAAATCTATAGCAATAAGAGGGGATAAAATTCAGATGTCTAATCGTGAAAGACAACAATTTATTATAGAAGGCTTACCAAATGTTTCAGCTGTAATTGCAAAAAGACTTCTTTCTCATTTTGGTAGTATAAAAGGAATTTCTAATGCTTCAGAAAAAGAGCTACTAGAGGTTAAAGGAGTTGGAAAGAACATTGCAAGGGATATAACAAATATTATAAATGCAAATTATCTTGAAGATTAATCATCCCAAATATTTTTATTCATTTCTGTTATACACTGCTAGACTAAACGATGGTGAAACTCATGATAAGTGATGAAAAAATTGCTCAAGTTTGCGATGGTTTGGATATGCTTCATGAAGATAATTCTATTCCTAGAAATATTAGAAGAGAAGCAGAAGAGGTTAAAAGGACTTTATTAAATGATACTGGTCCGCTTGATGTAAGAGTAGCTACAGCTTCAGCCAAGCTTGATGAACTAGCAAATGATCCAAATATTCCACTACATGGAAGGACTCTAATATGGAATATTATGAGTAGGTTGGAAGAATTAGCATAAGATTTTGATTGATATATAAAATATATAAATTAGAATGTTAAATTTAAGGGAGGTATAGCTATTTATGATTAGAATAGGTCAAGCGGGTATTCCTTTATCTTGTAAAGGTAGAACAAATAAAGATGGGCTTGTTTATACAAAAAGAATTCTTGATTTAAATGCAATGGAAGTACAATTTGTTCGTGGACTTTATGTAATGGAAGATGACGAAGCTCTTTTTATGAAAGAATATGCCGAAGAAAATGACATAGAACTTCATGTCCATGCGCCATATTATATAAATCTAGCTGGAGTTAGTGAAGAATTGGATCTTAGTTTACAAAAAATATTATATTCAGCAAGACTTGCTCATAAAATGGGTGCAAAAACTATAGTTACCCATCCTGGTTATTATGGAGATCAATCTCCAAGAAAAACTTTGAAAAAAATAATAAAGAACACAAAAAAACTAATATCTTTATTTAATAAAGAAAAAATAGATGTTAAACTAGGAATTGAAACGATGGGAAAACAAAAGGTTTTTGGAAGTCTTGATGAGATATTAGAAATCTGTAATAATGTAAAAGGTACACTTCCAGTAATTGGTTTAGGTCATATTCATGCAAGATCTAATGGATCTCTTAAAAAAAGAGAAGATTTTGAAGAAGTATTTGAAAAAGTCAAACCATTAAAATTAAAACATTTTCTTCTTCATTTAACAGGAGTTTTATATGAAAATGGAAATGAATATTATCATATTCCAATAAAAAAGGGCGATATGCCACTTGCACCTCTTATAGAAATAATTCTTGATAAAAATATGGATGTAACATTTATCTCAGAATCTCCCCTTCTTGAACACGATGCAGTATATATAAGACTGCAAGTAGAAAAAGCAATAATGAAAAGGACAGGTAGAGAAGAGGCTGATTATAGAGATCTTTCGGAGATTATATGAAACAAGCCATGATTTATAATAAATCAATTGAATACATACAGAAAAAAATAAAAACAATATTAGAAAATGTTTCTGAATCTGATATAAAAAAAATTAAAGAATTATTTTTCAGTTCAAATCGTATTTTTGTTTATGGTGCTGGCAGATCAGGACTTGTTGCAAAGGCGTTTGCAATAAGACTTGTTCATCTTGGATTTCAATCCTTTGTTATTGGTGAAACAATTACAGGTCCAGTACAGAAAGGAGATTTAGTAATTATTATATCTGGATCTGGCGAGACAATCCCTGCAGTAATGACTGCAGAAATTGCCAGAAATTTAAGAGCAAATGTTGTTTCAATTACAGCAAAAAAGAAATCAGAGATTGCAAAATTTGCAGATATCACATTATTTATTTCTGCAACATGTAACGAAGTTGAAAGAAAAAAATATGCACCTCTAGGCACCCTTTTTGAAGCAAGTGTATGGATATTACTTGATGGTATTATTGCAGATCTTTTAGCAAGTAAAAATGAAACAGAAGAAACCATGCGCTGTAGACATGCAACATTAGAACAATAAAACTCATGAATACTTTTTTTTCAATCCAATTAGAATTAAACAACATGAAACACCAAAAATATTTGCAATAATTACTGCTATTGCACTTATTAAAAAACCATATATGAACCACATTGTCATACCAATTGCTAAAACAATTGGCATAAAATATGAAATATCTTCAAGTCTCTTTGTTTTATAACCTTTTATAAGTTGAGGAATAAAACCTATAGAAGTAACTGCACCAGCTATTAATCCAAATAATTCTAATGTTGAATCCATTTTTTCTTATATTCAATAACTGAAATTATATTAAAGGTTTCTAGAATTTTAAGCAAATTAAAAAGAGTTCAACTAAAATAAATAATTTTATAACATAAATAACCTTAATAAATTTTCAATGACATTGGAATTTCACCCAGTTTGGTTTGACTCAATGGGTGCAAAATCATCCTGTACTTTTTTAAAAACACCAGATATAAAAGTGCTAATTGATCCTGGTATATCCTTAATGCAGCCTTCTTTTCCAGCAACTGAAAATGAAAAAAATTCTTGGTTTAATTCTGGAAAAAATGAAATAAAAAAAGCAATTGAAAAGGTAAATTTAGTAGTAATTACTCATTATCATTTTGATCATTTTATAAATGATGAAATTAAATGTTATTTAGGGAAGAAAATTTTTATAAAAAATCCAAATGAATTCATAAATGATACTCAAAGAAAAAGAGCAAAAATATTTTTTGATAATTTAATGCAAATGTTAAACATTAATAATAAAAAAATAATTTCTGAGAGAAAAAATCCAAAAAAATATGAAGATCCTCTAAAAGACTTGAAAGAAGCAGTTAAAATTGATTATAAATCATATTCAAAAAGAAAAAAAGAACTCCTTGAAAAGGGGAAAAAATGGTTTTTTAATAGAGCTGACAAATGGAATTCTTATGAGCAATATCAAGAAATTGAATCAAAAGATATAAAAATTATTTTTGCTGATGACAAAAAATTTTCATTTGGTGATACTAATATAAGGTTTTCAAAACCATTATTTCATGGAATAGAATATGCTAGAGTTGGATGGGTATATTCAGTAGTTTTAGAATATAAAGATAAAAAATTTATGTATACATCTGACATTAATGGACCGATAATTGAAGATTATGCAGAAATGATTATTAAAGAAAATCCAAATTTTTTGATTTTGGATGGACCAATGACATATATGTTTGGTTATCTTTTAAATAGAATTAATTTAAACAGAGCTATTGAAAATGCTTGTAAAATAATTAAAAAAATAGATGCCGAAGCTATTATTTATGATCATCATCTAGCAAGAGAAAGAAAATTTAGAGATAGAACAGAAAAGGTTTGGCAAACAGCTAAAAAATATAAAAAA
>SMTZ1_10000389_pt1 | contig 40519 bp, 34 predicted proteins | sample DeeMarSWOR136_30_FD_25667 | JGI IMG/M metagenome (IMG submission 25667)
TAAACATTGCCCTACGGGGGCTTTGAAATTTACTACTTTGAATCTGAGTCCAAAGAATAGAAGAGAGAAATTCGCGAAGGAGCGTGTGAAACCGATTTTGAAAAGATGGGGGATTCACGAAAAAACGTGATGAGGCCATTAAAGAGGCTACGCTGAATTTATGTTACGTGTAAATCTGCCTTCAAGGAAAAATGCAAAACCATTACTTAGGAAAGATTTTGTCTAAAAATTAATTTGCATGCATGCTCTACAGTGCGGACCTGAGTGAATATCATAGGGCTATTGATTTTCACTCCTGCTATCTCAATCTGCAAGTCGGGGATAAGTCGCGCACAATCAGTTTCGCACTCACCAAAAATAATTCAGAAGACTTAAAACTGTTTTGTTGTAATTTACAAGTCATAAACAAAAAAGAAGCCTGTCAGATGCCTTGGAAAAATCTTAGTTTCAATATCGACAAATGTGTTGGTTGCAGAATCTGCGAACTGGCTTGTTCTATTGAAAAACTGGGAAAAATTAATCCCCGAAAAGCAAGGTTACATGCAATTTATGACTACCCATTTGATGATGTGGTATTCATTTGTCGTCAATGTGTTTTTGCTCCTTGCGCCAACCAGTGTAAAGAAAATGCTATCAAAAGAGATAATCGTACTGGCGCGTGGATAGTGGATTCAACAAAATGTATTGGATGCGGGGCTTGCGTTGAGGCTTGTCCATTCGGCGTGATTACAGTTTCATCGGATAATAATGTAGCCGTCAAATGTGATTTATGTAACGGTAACCCACAATGTGTCCTTTGGTGTCCCACGGGCGCTCTCACATATGGATTAAAAGAAAGGTTTACACAGGAACGCAGGGAGAACTTTGCAAAGAAGTATACTTCCTTATTGAAGCCCCAAAAATTTCGTGCTACTCTAAACGGAGGAAAATCATATGACGCACGTGCAAAAGTTTCTAATGAATAGGAGGTAACTCAATTTTATCAACTTTTGAGGTCTTTCATTCCAGCCATCATCAATCCAATCTGGCTGATCTCAACTTTGTCAGCAGACATGACTCCCATGATTTCTCCTGCAAACATGACAGCTATCCTATCACTTACGGACAATATCTCGTCCAGATCCGTGGAAATTAACAGGATCGCCTTTCCCTTCTCTCTTTCCTCGAGTAGTTTGCGTTTGATAAATTCTGTTGCTTTAATGTCTAGTCCTCTTGTTGGCTGACAGGCGATTAAGAGGCGGGGATTCTGGGAAAGTATCCTTGCCAGAATAAGTTTTTGCAGGTTTCCTCCTGATAAATGTTTGACAGGGACTAGCTCACTTGGCGTTCTCACGTCAAATTCTGAAATGAGTTGTTTAGCGTATCGAGTTATTTGTTGCTGATTGAGAAACAACTTCTTTTTGATCAATGGAAGCTTGCTTTCGGCAAAAGGAGAATGACGGTGAACTCCCAAAATCATGTTATGGGCAACAGAGAAATTCATAAGCAGACCATAGTTTATCCGATCTTCAGGAATGTAGCCCACTCTTTTTTGTATTATTTCTTTAGTTGATTTGTTTGTCAGATTCTGACCGTCGACTAGCAATTTTCCTTCCACGGCTTTGCGCATGCCCATTATAGTTTCTGCCAATTCACGTTGCCCATTTCCAGAAACCCCTGCGATTCCCAAAATCTCTCCTTGCCGCACAGCAAATGAAACACCTTTTAGTGCGACCAATCCATTGTCGCCTAAAGCTTTCAGGCCCCCCACTTCGAGGACGATGTCCCCCTTTTCAATCTTGCTTTGCCCTAGTCTGGAGTCGATCCTTTGCCCGACCATCATTTTGGCTAGATTCTCGATGTCAGCTCTATCTGTTTCCTTAGTACCAACTACTTTTCCATCTCTAAGGACTGTTATACGATCACTAATGGCAAGTACTTCCTTTATTTTGTGAGTTATAAACACGACTGAGCGCCCCTCTTTTGTCATATTCCGAATAATTTCAAACAATTCCTCTACCTCTTGAGGGGTTAACGTGGTTGTAGGCTCGTCTAGAATCAATACATTCGCATCTCGATAAAGTATCTGCAGTATTTCTACCCATCTTCTCTCTCCTACTGAAAGCTGCCATATCTTGTCCCGAGGGCCAATCTTAATGTGGTATTTCTCTGACAGTTTTTTCATCTTTTCTTCGGCCTTCTTAGTATCCAAAAAGGGTGCCTTAGAAGATTTGAGTCCAAGAAGAATATTCTCAAGGACAGTTAGTGATCTCACCAAGCTGGAGTGTTGGTGGATCATCCCTATTCCCCTGTTAATTGCTTCCCTAGGCGATTTTAGTGACACCTTTCGGCCTTGAACGTATATCTCTCCTTCATCAGGGTGATACAGACCAAACAAAATGTTCATTAAAGTAGTTTTACCGGCACCGTTTTCTCCGAGTATAGCATGCACCTCTCCAGCCACTAGTTCAAAGTTGACATGGTCATTTGCAACTACTCTCAGGAATTTCTTGGTAATTTGTTTCATCTCTACTGCATACTTAGTTTTCCATTTTCTCTTGCCCATAGTAGCTCTAGTTCTCCTTTGACGTGTGTGCGCGCGCGCTCATGCACCTTTTGTTGCCCACACGCACGCAGGCTTAGACATCTAAACCTCAATATTTTTGTTGCATTAATATTTTATGTTGCTTCTGTTTCGAGCGCGCATAGAAGACTTTCGCTAATAGCAAAAGAATTAAATAATGTTCCTTCTTTTCTTGGATAATGGTGAGATAAAAATGGCGTCTACAAAAACATGGGCATTACTGGCAATTGTGTTGGTGGTGATAATTGTTGTCGGTGCTGTTGTATACTATGTTACGTTACCTGTGGAACCAGAAACAGAAAAAACTAAAGTGGCATGTCTTTTGCCTGGGTCTATAAATGATCATGGATGGAACCAAGCATGGTTCACAGCTCTCCAAGTGGCGGAGACGGAGCTGGGTGTAGAGACAGCATATTCCGAGGCTGTTACAGTTGCGGACGCTGGTGGAGTGTTCATAGACTACGCTCAAAGAGGGTTTGATTTGATATGGTGCCTCGATTTTGGGATGTCAGATGCAGCGATAGCCGCAGCAGAGGATTATCCAGAAAGTACATTTGCGGTTCCATGGTATGGCGTGCATGGTGAACCTCCCAAAGAAAACATAGTTGGCTATGTTCAAGGCGAGGGTCCAACGCCGGGAAAGGGGATTCAGGACGCCTCGTATTTGGCAGGAATATTGGCTGCTGGGCTAACTGAGTCGGGTATCATCGGTGTATATGGTGCCATGCCTGCAATACCGGTCGTCGCGTTCATGGAAGGCTTCAAAATAGGCGCTAAGACATACGCAGAGGAAAACTCTATGGCCCTCAAATGTCTTCAACAATTCGTGGGTGCTTGGGAAGATGTCAGCGCGGGATACGAAACGACTGTGTCATTTATTGATGCAGGAGCCGATCTGATATACTGCATTGGTGATGGAATCAGTTTCGGAGGCATCATGGCAGCCAAGGCAGAAGGAGGCGTTTATGTAATCGGCGGTGCAGGAGATCAGCGACCGATAGACCCTGAAATCATTGTGGCAAGCATTGATTATGACATCCCTAAAGAGATGCTTATAATGACTGAAGCAGTTATGAACGGGACAGCGGCTGAATGGGGATCGACGTCAAAATGGGTGGAAGTTGGAGGAAACTTCTTAATCGACTGGGATGAGGTGTCGGATATAGTTTCATCTGATCTTCGCACAAGAATTGAGGATGCCCAAGAAGACTTGCTCGATGGCACAATAGAGGTTCCGTTTATAACAGAAATCACCCCACCTCTGGATTACACACCGTAGGTCAAAATCTATGACGCTCTCCCCTCTTTTTTCTGTGAAAATCTTACTTTCTAAACTGTTAGTTCCAATTGTATCTGTATTGTTGGCTTTTGGGATAGGTGCAATCTGCATCTTGATATGTGGAGCTAATCCATTGGTAGCCTACGCAAGTATTATTACTGGATCCTTGGGAAGCGTAACAAGAATTAGCGAGACTTTGGTGAAAACGACCCCCATTTTATTGACAGGATTGTGTTTTCTTGTAGCCAGCAAAGCTAAAGTCTTCAACATAGGCGGTGAAGGGCAATTATATATGGGTGCCATAGCAGTTGTTGTGACTGCTCTCACCCTTCCACCTCTACCTTCTATCCTATTTATTCCTATTCTCATGCTGATTGGTTTTCTGGCAGGTGCAACTTGGGCATTCATACCAGGAATACTCAAAGCAAAACTTAGGGTTAATGAGATAATCACTAGTGTACTTCTAAACTATATTCCAATTCTTCTAACTGAATACTTGGTGCTGGATGCTATGAGGGAGGGAATTTTACCACAAACAGCTATGATTCCTTCCTCAGCTAAGCTGCCCATTTTCATATCGGGGACTAGAGCTCATGCAGGTCTCCTTATAGGAATTGCCTCCGCACTCGTTTTATATATAATTTTCGAAAAAACAGTTCTCGGGTATGAAATTGAAGCTACCGGTGAAAATGCTGGAGCAGCCACTGCTGCAGGAATTAAGGTGAATAATATCTTTTTGATCTCAATATGTATTGGTGGTGGTTTAGCAGGTTTGGCTGGAGTAGGTGAGATATGTGGGGTGCAATGGCGACTGAAGTCTGGTATATCACCTGGGTACAGTTTCTATGGCGTAGCAGCAGCCTTACTAGGAAAGAATCATCCTTTAGGAACAATCTTGTCAAGCCTTTTGTTCGCCGCTCTAATAACCGGGGCAGAATCAATGCAACGCGGAGCTGGAGTACCCATTTCATTCGCCTATTTAATTCAAGGTATACTGATAATTTGTGTACTAGGCGGTGAAATTCTTACTCGGAAGATGGGATTACGATGATAATCGAATTCTTAAGAGCTACCATTCGCATGGCCACTCCCCTTATGCTCGCAGCAAGCGGAGAGGCCTATGACGAACTTGCGGGTGTAATAAACCTCGGAATTGATGGGATGATGGCGGTAGGGGCTGTATCTGCTGTTATAGGTGCCTATTTCACAGGCAATCTTTGGATGGGGTTGTTGCTAGGGATGGTGGCGGGAGGGTTATTAGGTGTACTTATGGCATTTTTGACAACAACACTTCATCTTGATCAAGTGATTTGTGGAATTGCGATGAATATCCTAGCTGGAACTGGGCTGTCCGTAGTTATTTACAGAAGACTCTTCGGCACAGGTGGAATAGTGATTGATTCTCCAGTGATTGTGGGATTCGCAGATATTTCTATTCCTTTACTCAGTGATATACCAATAATCGGACAAATCTTATTCAATCATAACATATTGGTGTATCTAATGCTTCCCATAATAATTATTTTGATGATTGTTTTGTATAAGACTACCATTGGACTGAACATAAGATCGGTTGGAGATAATCCTTTAGCAAGTGAAGGTCTCGGAGTAAGCGTTGTGCGAACTCGTTATCTTGCCACCATCTTCGCAGGAATAATGTGCGGATGGGCTGGTGCTTATTTATCCCTAGCGGAAATTGGCACGTTCTTTGAGGGAATGATTGCGGGACGTGGGTGGATAGCCCTTTCACTTGTCATTTTCGGTCAATGGAATCCCCTGAAGATTCTTGTAGGAGCGCTATTATTCGGCGGAGTGAACGCGCTTCAGATGCGAATCCAAGTCATGGGCATTGCAATACCATACCAGTTCTTACTTATGCTCCCCTATATCTTAACTATAATCACGCTAGTCATAGGCACGCGCCGCGCACGGCCACCAGCAAAATTAGGTATCCCCTATAAAAAAGAAGAATAACATAACATAGAGAACACAGCACCGTGTAGTTCAATAATAAAATCCAAAGATGATTGACACATCTAATATCAAATTGATGTGCACACAGTTTGCGGGCGCAAAGTTTGGATTGAGAACTACCAATAGGATTTTGGAAGAAACATTTCATTAAAAGTTTGTCCAATCAAAGCTCATCTTTAATAATTTCAACTTCAATTAAGAATAAACATGATAGGTGTAGTTTTGGCTCTAGTTTCAGCATCGGTTTATGGTTTATCGGCAGTTCTCATTAAGAGAAGATTGGATGTGTCCAACTTTTTCTCCGTGTCCTTAGTGGTTGCCGTTACCGGTAATATTATTCTTTGGCCGCTTGCGCTTCTATTCACAAATTTAGAAACAGTTAGCTTTGAAGGCGTTTTATTCTTTGCTATGGCTGGAATACCTACTGGAATTTTCAGATTATTCTACTTCAAGGGTATGGAAGCTGTGGGTGCTTCGGTAAACGCATCTATATTTGCAACCTATCCAATCTACAGTACAATCTTTGCTGTTCTATTGTTGGGTGAAGCTTTTGTTCTTGAAAAATGGATTGGAATAATATGTATTGTAGTGGGTGTAGCGTGTATCGAAAGAAGTCTAAGTAAGCCTAGGATCGGAGCTAAAGGAGTGTCAAGAAAAGGTCTGATTTTTTCTTTACTTGCATCTTTGACCGTTTCTTTCGCATACATTACTCGGAAGCATGGGTTAGGTATTTACAACGAACCATTGCTAGGAGCTGCAATAGGATATTCCTTGTCGTTTTTTTTATACGTCCTACTGTTAATCCCCTCCCATACTACACGAGACTCTAGGTTTTCAAGTAAAGATTTTGAATTATTTTGGAAAGCAGGTACCTGCTTGTCTCTTGCAATGGCTTTATCTTTTTACGCGTTAAGCCACGAGAGAGTTTCGATTGTAACCCCGCTATTACAAACAGAACCGTTGTTTGTTCTCTTCTTTGCTCATCTATATCTCAAAGAACTAGAACATATGTCGTTTAAACTTGCCATAAGCACCTTTCTCATCGTCATAGGCGCTATGCTTGTTAGTATCCACTGAAAAATAAATGCAACTGTGGCACACGCATGTGGTACAGAATAATCTTTAACCTGAAGTCAACATCTGTATTCCTATGGATTAATCATACGCGCGTGCACGAACTTTCAAAGACGTTTCGTTGGACAAGGGTGGAAGAATCCTGTGCATCGCTTTATCTTCCAGAAGTAAATACTTAAATCTGGTGATAGCTGCTCATTTACTTAAACGCACCCCATAATGGAGACGAGATGAGTTATATGACAACCTTTGGTATAATGATAGCGCCTGAAAGACCTTCTACTGAAGTCTTAAAGCTTGTCAAGCTTGCAGAAAGATCAAACGTGGAATATGCTTGGATAATGGACGAAGATTTCATGAGAGAAGTCTATACAACGCTATCCGTTTTGGCTTTGAATACTCAAAAAATAAAACTGGGTCCTGGCGTAACAAATCCTCATACTAGACATCCAGCCATAACGGCTCTGAGCATCGCGACACTGGACGAAATATCTAACGGCAGAGCTGTGCTTGGCATGGGATTTGGAGGGTCCCTACTCACACAACCCTTTCAAATAAGAGTCGAACGCGTGGTTCAAACAGTCAGAGAGTACCTCATGATAGTTCGCAAGTTACTAAATGGCGAAAAAACTACTTACAAAAGTCCCAAGTTCAATTTACTTAACGCCCAACTAACTTTTGGTCCATCACACAAAATTCCGATATACGTAGGTACTCGCGGAACCTACATGTTAAGAATGGCCGGCGAACTCGCAGACGGGGTTCTTTTGGCCGGTGTTCCTTTGCAGTTTGTCCCCTATGCTCTGGAACAGTTAAAAATAGGTGCTGAAAAAGTGAAAAGGAACCTAGAAGAAATCGATGTCGGAAACGTGATTACCCTCTCTATGTCTGAAAACGTAAATGAAGCTATCAAACTCGTCAAACCCTTTGTGACGTTCGTGGTTGCCGACGCAACACCTCTGATGCTAGAAAAAGTTGGATTAACCGAAGAGGATGCTATGCCTATTCGAAAAGCATTGTCGAGAGGTATTTTCGAGGCAGCAAAATACGTTACTGATGAGATGGTGGAATTGCTATCTGTAACTGGAACTGCAGACATGTGTGTAGATAAGATTAACAAGTTCATAAAAGCGGGTGTTAATCAATTAGCCTTTAGTTCACCATTCGGTCCAAAAATAGATGAAACATTCAAATTTATTGCCGAAATAATTAGGGGTCAACACAATTGAGCCTTCCAGGTGGCTATGCCGGAAAGATTTTGCGGGTTAATTTATCAAAAGACGAGATTAAACAAACAAATACTCCTGTGACATTGGCCAAGAATTACATAGGAGGAAAAGGCTTTGCTGCCAAGATGCTTTACGAAGAAGTTGAACAAGGTTTAGACCCACTTGACCCCAAAAACCATCTTATAATAGGCGTTGGCCCTCTGACAGGAACAACTGCTCCTTCCGCTGGAAAATTTGTAATCTGTTCCAAATCTCCTCTTACAAACATATTTGGTAATGCAACCGCCGGCAGTGATTTCGGACCAGAATTGAAATTTGCAGGCTACGATGCTGTTGACATATACGGCAAAGCAAAGAATCCGGTCTATTTATCAATCAAGGACAACCAAGTTGAATTAAGAGGGGCGTCTCATCTCTGGGGTAAAGACGTTTTTGAAACCGGAGACATTATTTCTCATGATTCCGGCAACGAAAAATTAGCTATAATAGCTATAGGTCAAGCTGGAGAGAACTCAGTTTCTTTTGCCAATGTAGTTGTTGCAAGTGGTATGAAAGGAAGGGCAGCTGGCAGATGTGGTATGGGAGCTGTAATGGGTTCCAAAAATCTAAAAGCAATAGCTGTTCAAGGCAGTAAAGACGTTACAATCGTAGATCCACAAAAATTCGAAAACGCAGTATCTAGAATAGAAAGGATCATACTGGAAGATCCCGAAGCGCGTGAATGGACTAAACTAGGTACCCCTATTCTTGTGGAAAGAATAGGCTACAACGGTGCATTGGTAACACGTAATTATCAATCAGGAACTTTTGAAAACGCAGGGGATATAGGTGGCAAAAAACTAAGGAAAGACTACACATTAAGGAATCATGCATGCCTAGGTTGCAGGATAGCATGTGGCAAAATTGTGGCTGTAAAAAGGGGTCCGTTTAAGGGGTTAATTACCAAAAATCCTGAATTTGAAACCCTATCAATGTTGGGTTCAAATTGTGGAATTGGGAAGCTTGATGTTATAATAAAGGCAGCAGAACTTTGTGACAGACTAGGATTGGATACTATCTCCACAGGAAATGTAATAGCATTCGCTATTGAATGTTTTCGTCGAGGTCTAATCTCAGTGAAGCAAACCACTGGACTGAGTCTAAACTGGGGGGACTCAGATTTATTACTCAGACTTATCCAAGACATAGCCTTTCGTCGAGGATTTGGCAAAATACTCGCTGAAGGTGTAAAAAAAGCTTCAGCGATCTTAGGAAAGGAGACTGAGTACTATGCTATCCACGTTAAGGGACTGGAACTCATAGGAGGAGATCCTAGAGGACAATACGGATTTGGACTTGGATATGCTACATGTAGCAGAGGAGGGGATCACTTAGGCGCTATACCTTGCTTTGAATATACGGATTCATTCGAAATGGCAGAGAAGCTATTTGGAGATCGAGATGCTGGCACTAGATTAGGAGTGAAGGGTAAAGGATCTCTGATAAAACTTCGAGAAGATATCTGCAATGTAACAGATTCACTAGTTACTTGCAAGACTCTATTTCAGCTCGTCTCTGAATACGTTAAGAACCCTATGTTAGAACCTGAGACATGGGCTGAATTGTATTCGTTAGCAACGGGAATACTTGTTGACGAACAAAAACTAATGCAAGTAGGTGAGCGAATAACCAACTTAATGCGGGCTTTCAATGTTAGAGAAGGCATAACAAGGAAGGATGACACTCTACCAGAGAGAGTGCTACATGAACCACTACCAGATGGCGCCACAAAGGGAGTGGTTCTCGACAAGAAAAAGTTCAATGAGATGCTGGATGAATACTATGTAGCAAGGAAATGGGACATAACAACGGGAATACCTAGTGCACAGAAACTAAAAGAGCTGGAATTAGATTGGGCAGTTGATGACCTAACAAAACCTTAGAATATTCTTAATCAAGACGTGCGTCCATGACGCGTAAGCACATATGGCAAAATCCTTAAATACACCAATAAAAAGGAGAAAACGATAAGGTATTTGTATATCAGGGAGGACAATCAAAAAATGAAATTCGATATAGGGCTTTTTCCTTGGCCGCCAGAAACATTGCGTGATTACATCCATTACGGAAAGCTGATTGATGAAGCAGGTGTCTTCGACGTTATGTGGCTAGCCGAACTCTACAGCTATCGGGAAGGTATGGTTACGGGCGCCGCGATTGCAATGAACACGAAGAAAATCAAGATAGGATACGCAGTCTTAAGCATGTATTATAGAGAACCAGCAAGTCTTGCCTCTGCTCTTGTAACGCTTGACGAACTCTCAAACGGAAGAGTTGTCGTGGGAATAGGACCAGGCGATAAGACCATGCTTTCCACACTCGGGCTTTTAAGACCGAAACCCCTTACTATGACCAGAGAACATGCCTATATTCTTAGGAAACTCATGGATGGTGAGAAAATTACTTTCGACGGCGAGTTCTATCACTACAAAGATGCACAGCTTGAATTCCCGATAACACATAGGATACCAATCTGGATCGGTGCGAGAGGACCGAAGTTGCTCAAGGTTGCAGGGGCCATAGGAGACGGGGTTATCATAGACTTTTCGCATCCAACGGATATAAAGTGGGCGGCAAATTTAATACGAGAAGGAGCTAAGGAAGCTAACAGAGATCCAACAGAGGTTGAAATAGCCCCTTATGTCGACACTTCGGTTTCCATAAAAGACGTAGAAGGAGCAATAGATAGGGGGAGACACATGGCGACCCTTATCGGTGCTACTGAAAGGCCTGAAACCTACAAAAGGCATGGCATCGATATGGAAAAAGATGTGTTACCCATCAGGAGGCTATTGGAAGAACACAGAGTAGCGGAGGCTATGGCTGCCTGTCCAAAATCTCTAATAGAGATTTTCACAAATTCCGGCGATCCAGAAACTGTTACCAAGAGATTTCAAGATATAATTGACACGAAAGTTGTAACTAGAATACTCTTCGGTGAACCCCTCGGACCCGACATACCAGAAAGCATAAAGATAATCACTGAAGAAATAATACCAAGCCTCAAATAATGAGGCCTCTCCATTTTTTAGCGCCCCGCTCGAGCACGTAGTATTTTCATTGCTTCTTTCATGCGATATACTATTTTAATTTCAGCCGTTTCATATTCACTCATTGCCAGAACCTCTGGCTCCATGTTATATCTTTGGAAAGCTTCCAGACTGGGGGCTTCATAGACCACGAAAATTATGTGTTCCTCAGGTACATGCCATTCTTCAACTATCTTGACTCCATGTTTCTTACATCGTTCATCTTGTTTGCGCGCAAGTTCCTCAACTGCTTTTCTTGCTTTATCATTGAATGCACCGCAATTTTCTGGGGAATGTCTATAAATCACCAAAAACGTAGGCATACTAAGACACTTCTTGGAACTGTCATTTGAACGTAACTGAATATAAATGTTGGGTCAACTAAGCGCATGACTGCTTGGAAACATTTGGGAAGGGACAACAAGAACAAGAAAGTCCCTGTTTCTTGTACAGTAGGGCTTCCGTAAGATAGGGAATCGGGAATGCTTCCATGGCCCTCTCGCAGAAGGCTTCTAAGGGCATCATGGAATCTTTTTTTATGCATGCGTGCCTAGTGAGAGTCACGTGCGCGTGAGTGGATGAGGGCTTTTCTGAAAGCATAGTCGCTCAAACGGGAATAGGACTCATAGATTATGTGAGGGTGTCTGCCTTGAACGCTCACAAATTCTTTTGGAATGAAACTGAGAGAAGGTGGCATAACCCTGAAGACATTCTAACCGAGATAGGTGTGCGCATAAGGAGTTTGGGGTATTAGCCTTCGTTTACTCTTCAATCCTCTCTAGTCTAAAGACGACGGGCGTCAAGCCGGAGGTACAGCAAGAAAACTGAAGTCCCTTCTCCTTACACCAAGGGTAATTTCCTCCGGAGGCTAACACCACAACATCCCTTTGTATGTCGACCCAAGCCCAATCACAAAATCCTTTGGGCTTTTCGAAGTCCTTGCTGATGAACTCGTCTCCCAGCTTGAACTGTGAACACTGTTCTGTGCCCGGCACGCTGTATCTCTCTGTTAGGTCCTTGATTTGAAGCATCCTCACAACAGTTATTTTCACATCAACCATCCTTAGGTAACCCTCTTAAACCACATGAGCGAATATGTCAGAGACTAATCCGTTTAGTCCCATAAATTCTTTGCTGCTTCCAAGCATTTAGCCCCTCTCTTGGGCGCTCACCGTTTTTGTTTCTCATCTTTCAATTACAGTCTTTTTATTGCTCTAAATGTTGAAAAGACAATTCACGAGTTTTGCCCAAAGACTCAAGCTCTTGTGCAACACATGCATGCATAATCCAGGCTAAGTTCACGCGCTTGCTTAGAGTCTGCGATACGCAGAAATAAGATCATTAGCCATATCTTCTATTTCATTAATTCTCATTCTTTTCCAGCTGATTTTCAATATCTGTTGCAGTCTAACTGCTTCGTTAGTAAAAATGACTGAACCATCATCATTAATTCTTTCTATCCCATCGAATTTCAATCCTTCTTTGTTTATTTTTTCAACATCTCGTAAACTCATGCCTTCTGGAGGGGCAACTTCAACTTTTTTTGCATGAAACCGTACTGGAGATCCGCCCAACATTCCATTTGCGCCGGGGGCATGTTCTAATTCTTTAGTAGGGTTTAAAATAGCCAGAACGTTTTTTGTGGCTGAAGATGCTGTTATCGATGAATTATTCACTCGTGAAGTACCAATAGTGAGTTTGCATGCCTCTGCAACCAGCTCATGTACATTAAACTTTTCTGTTATATCTTCACCTTTGAAACGAATCCTGAGAAAATAAGGCACATCCTCAGGTGAATTTACTCTTAGAGAATGATGCGCGATCATCTCTACAAAAAAATTATGCATTGGCACGCCGATTTTATCTGCCAATATTTTTTTTATCCCATAAACAGTCAAGTCTATTGTTCCAGACCCTACGGCTGGGGCCAATCCGATTTTCGCTAATACATGATTGGAAATATCAGGAAAAGCATTATTAACCACCAGACTATTTACGCCTGATCTCTTCAAGGCTTTCATCAATTTGTAAATTAGGAAAAGATCTTTAGCTAGGGTGTGACCGGCGAAGTACGTCTTAAAGCCAAATTCCTTGATTTTCGGCTTAATTTTTGAAACATAGTAGTAACTTGACATAAGAGTAGCTGTGTGGAGTATGACTTGAGGCTCGATTTCTACCAAGGCCTTTTCTGTTTGTTCTTCGTCCTTCAAATCGAGTTTAAAAAAATCAACCTTCGGATAAAAACCATGCATAGCTGCTCCTATGGCAGCGTTTTTTACGATCATCTTTCCAACTTCTTCAGTTCTCGCAGCCACAACAAGTTTCTGTACATATTGAGATCTAGCCAGATACTCCACGACGTACCTACCTACTTCACCTGTACCCCCTACAACCAAAACAGTCCCGTTACACATGTGACCATCCTTCCTCTTCTTGTCCAAAAAAACGTTATGTATTTAAAGATTTGTATGCATCCATATAAGCCAGTAACCGTGAGCGCGCTAAATAATATTGGAGGTCGAAGGGTCTGGATGAAATGTATCTAGGTGGCTATGCTGGACAAATTCTACGTGTCGACTTGTCCCAAAAAAAAGTCGTTGCTATTCCACTGTCTAAGAAACTGGTGAAGGATTACATTGGGGGGACAGGTTTCTGCGCAAGGATACTGTGGGATGAAACAGGTTCTGATACGGACCCGCTGGGTCCGAAAAATCGGTTGGTGTTTGCTGCAGGTCCAGTTACTGGGACTGCATGGCCCACGTCAGGACGATTCAATGTTGCTGCAAAATCCCCGCTAACGGGAGTGTGGGGTGAGTCAAGCGCAGGCGGGTACTGGGGGGCCGAACTGAAGTACGCGGGTTATGATGCTATTATCGTTCAGGGGAGGGCTAAGAAGCCCACATACTTATGGATTGATGATGACAACGTTGAACTCAAGGATGCTAATCCTCTATGGGGAAAGACTGTCTGGGAAACGGAAGAGATTATCAAGAAAGACACGGGAGATGAGGACATAAAAGTTGCTTCTATTGGACAAGCTGGCGAAAACCTTGTCCGTTTTGCTTGCATTATTAATACTACATATCGTGCTTCCGGTCGAACTGGCATGGGCGCAGTTATGGGCTCCAAAAGGCTTAAGGCTATAGCGATCACAGGCTCAAAAGATGTGAGGGTTGCTGACTTAGAAAGGTTTTTGGACTTAATCGACGACATAAACAAGAGAATAAGAGAGAACCAGTTCACCCCATCTGTCACAAAATATGGTACCACAGTACTTGTTGAGGCGATGAATGAGATCGGTAGGTTTCCAACCAAAAACTTCCAAACTGGTGTTTATCCCATGGCGCACGAGATTAGCGGGGATGTCTTGATTAAGGAGTACAAAGTTAAGGACCGAGCGTGTTTTTGTTGCCCGCTCGCATGCAAGAACTATCTAATAGTCAGGTCTGGAACTTACGTTGGTTCACATGGCGACCATCCGGAATACGAGACAATAAATTCCTTCGGAGGGAGATGCTGGAACCATGACATTGAAAGCATTCTACACGCCAATTGGCTATGCACCCAATACGGCTTGGACACAATCTCAACGGGCTCAGCTATAGCCTTCGCCATGGAACTTTGGGAGAAAGGAATAATCAACGAGAAGGACACTAACGGTATTGACTTCTCTTGGGGTAACAAAGAAACCATAATTGAAATGGTGCAAAAAATAGCCAATAGAGAAGGTTTCGGCGATACGCTTGCTGACGGCGTTAAGCGGGCCGCAGAGAAAATCGGCAAAGGTGCTAAAGAGTACGCAATGCATGTCAAGGGCCTTGATATATCTGCGCAAGACGGAAGAGCCCATAAATCCATGGCTATAGCACATGCAGCCTCGGTAAGAGGAGCCGATCACCTGAGACACTGCTCTTTCTACGATGAAATAGGATTTCCAGACGTGATCGCAGAGAGATTCGGAAAGCGCTACATTCCAGAGATGGCAGATAGACTTTCAATAAAATACAAAGGGATTCTAGCTAAGGGGTGTGAAGACTTCGGAACAATTGTTAACTCATTGCCAATGTGCGTTGGCGGAGCTACTTTTTGGCCTCCGGTAATGTGGTGGGACGATGTAGCTAACGTTTATACAGCAGTTACAGGTGTAAAAACAACTGTTGCCACCCTTAAGAAAGTGGCAGATAGAATAGTCAACTTAAAAAGGGCGTATAACATTAGATTAGGGTTAAGAAGAAAACACGATACCCTACCAAACCGGTTTTTGAAAGAGATGGCCCCTGACGGGCCTTGCAAAGGTCATGTTGTTGAGTTGAATGTTATGCTAGACGAATATTACAAGGAACGAGGCTGGGATCTAGAAACAGGATTGATTCCAATAAAAAAACTGAAAGAGCTTGGATTAAGAGATGTTGCAAATCAAATTGAAGTCCCAAGCGAACTTCCAAAGGAAAAATAAGCCATAAATCATGGTGTTAGGGAGAGTAGTCTTACGCCAATTGTGGATATGGTAGTCACAAACGGTAAAATAGCAACTTCGGTTGGTGTGTTTAAGGCTGGCTTAGCGATAGATGGAGGAAAAATCGTCGCTGTGGCCAAAGATGTTAATCTACCTCGCGCTGATGTAAGAATCAATGCGCAAGAGAAAATCGTTATGCCCGGGGTTATTGACGCTCACACTCACATATATATCCCGAAATTGCTTCATGAAAACTTTGGAACCGGCACAAAGGCTGCTGCCGTGGGTGGGGTGACAACTGTTGTTGAAATGCCGTCGCTGGATGAATGGCTTACTACGACTGTAAGAAACCTTTTAAGGAAAAAACGGGTGGGCGAAAAAGAGGCTTTCGTGGACTTTGCACTCTATGGCGGGGAAATTCAGGAAGAAAAGGATACACTACAGATAGCCGACCTTGTCAGAGAAGGCGTTGTGGGTTTCAAAATTACCATGGGTGGTGAAACCGCTGTCAAAAATGACGGCATAATGATTGAGGCCCTGCGAAGAATAGCTGAAGTGGGGTCCGTCGCCACTGTACATGCCGAAAATCACGAATTACTTGACTATTTCAAGAGGAAAATCGTCTCTGAGGGCCGAAAAGACCTCGCGGCACACTCAGACTCTAGACCAAACATGGTAGAAGCTGAAGCTATCTCCCGTGCCATATTATACTCTGGAGCGGTTGGAAATAGGCTTCACATCGCTCATATGAGCACAAAGGAAGGGGTTCAACTCGTTAAGCAAGCGAAGAGTAGGGGGGTAAAAGTCACATCAGAAACCTGCCCTCATTACCTCTTGTTCACTCGTGACGACTATGTTAGGTACGGCCCACAAATAATCATGAACCCGCCACTACGCTCTAAAGAGGATGTAATGAGCTTATGGTGGGCCTTGGCGAACGGTCTAGTAGACAATATAGTCACGGATCACTGCGCTTTTTACAGAAAGGAAAAAGAGACTGGGTGGGAAAACATCTCAAACATCCCCGCCGGCATCCCCGGACTTGAAACATTGGTTCCCCTTATGCTCAGTGAGGGAGTGAACAAAGGGAGAATTTCCTTACAAAGACTTGTCCAACTTCTTTCAGAAAACCCCGCGAAGATTTTCAATCTTTATCCACGGAAGGGAACGATTCAAATAGGCTCCGACGCCGACTTAGTAGTCGTCGACTTAAAAAAGGAAAGCATCATTAGCTCCGACATACTCCGCTGTATCGCTGACTTCACGCCGTTCGAAGGTTGGAGAATTAAGGGATGGCCGTTGATTACGGTAGTCAGAGGGACGATAGTTGCGCGAGAAGGAGAAATAACTGGAAGCGCTGGATTTGGCCGATTTGCACCTTCTGCCAGAGTCGAAAATCTTGCCTTTGAACCTGGTGATTTCAAGTAAACTTCTGTCAAAAAATATGCCTGCATTTTTCACCCTTTCGGCTAGCGCAGAATAACTGTAATAACCCTCAAGACACACATCATCATTTATTGGGCACATTCCAATTGTCATTTAAGATCGGATACTCTTAAGTCGCTAACCATCACGCTCATTCCAACTGCATGCACACATTCACCTCTCCCAGCCAGAGAATCATTACGCGCGCTTCAGTTTATCTTGCACAACTCTCTTTATACAAAGCGAAAAAACTTAAATATTCACGGTCGGTATGCTGGCAACAGTAGAAAACCCTCGAGGCGTGTTGTTTTGGCTGATATTTTGATCAAAAATGGTTTCACAATTACTATGGATCATGAGAGAACCGTTTACAATCATGGGACTGTTGCTATAGAGGACGGTTTGATCGTGGATGTGGGAAGCTCCACAGAACTAGCAAAGAGGCATAAGGCTGAAAAAACAATCGATGCTACGAACATGGCGGTCCTTCCTGGTTTTGTGAATACTCACACACATCTTTTCCAAACACTGCTTCGTAGCCTAGGAGACGACTTGAAACTGATGGACTGGCTTCCTATAATCGTTTTCTCGGATGTAGACCGTCTTTGTGCCGAAGACTGTTACTATGGAGCGGTAACCGGCTGCTTGGAGCTCATAAGAAGCGGATGCACATGCACCGTCGACAATCACGTTTCTACAGACATCTCGTTGTCCAATCATTGTATTCAAGGCTTAGACGACGTGGGTATACGGGCTGTGTTCTCTCTTCTTGCGCTCGACTGTGACGTTTTCGAGATGGGTATCAGGCCCAGTGTACTCATGAACACCGAGAAAGCGCTCAAGGAAACCGATGCTCTGATCAGAAAGTGGCACGGGAAAGGCGACGGCAGACTCCACGTATGGCCTGGCGCCGGCTCTCCCTTCTCCGCATCTAAGGAGTTCTTAATCAAAGGGTACCAGTTATCAAAAAAATACAAAGTAGGCTTTTGCACTCACCTTCACGAAACTCAAGATGAGGTAAGAAACTGGACCGCCAATTTTGGTATGACCCCCATAAAATATTGTAAAGAAGAATTGGGTATACTTGATTCAAACCTCCTTGCTGCTCACTGCGTCTGGCTTAGCGACGAAGACATCCAACTTCTAAAAGAAAACAATGTTAAGGTCTCTCACAATCCTGTAAGCAACATGTATCTAGCTTCTGGGGTCGCGCCTATCCCTAAACTGTTAAGAGCTGGAGTGACTGTAGGGCTAGGCGTTGATGGCGCGGCTAGCAACAACAACCAAGACATGTTTGAGGTTATTAAGACTACGGCACTTCTGCAAAAGGTGGCCACCCTAGACCCAGTTGCCATAACTGCAGAGAAGGTTTTAGAGATGGCGACCATCGACGGGGCTAGGACGCTTGGTCTAGAAAAGGAAATAGGTTCAATTGAAAAAGGTAAGAAAGCCGATATAATTCTTGTTAACCTAAAAAAAGCTAATATGACTCCAATTAACCGGGTTGTTTCTCAATTAGTTTACTGCGCTAGGGCCAGCAACGTGAATACAGTGATCATCGATGGAAAATTGGTGATGGAAAACCGAGAGATCAAAAGCGTCAATGAAGAAGAGATACTGATGAGAACGCAGGAGGCAACAGATAGGCTCGTTGAAAGAGCGGAGGTAGCTCATCTACGAAAGAGGCCATGGATAAGCAAACCGTGAAGATTACCAGAAACTGTTTCTATTTTCTTGTTGCATTAGCAAATATATGAACTACTTTGCATTTCAAAAGGTTGCTTGCATGAATTTTGAGCGCCCTAGAAAAATCCCAAAAATTTATAATAATAACAATTATCACAGTTTCGAGTGGTGATTAGTTCGATAGAAGGATACGCTGGAAAGATAGTATATGTGGATCTTTCCATGAAGAAAATACATAAGAAGCATATCAATCTCGGTTTTGTTAAGAAGTTCTTGGGTGGCACGGGGTTCGGAGCAAAAATATTGTATGATGCTGTTCCCCCAGGGATAAGCCCATTCGACCCTCAGAATTGCATAATATTTGCTACTGGACCCTTTACAGGAACCCTAGTGCCTCAGGGATGCAAATATAGCGTGGTGACAAAAGGCCCCGCGACCGAGGGATATTGTGATGCCCAGGGAGGAGGGCACTTCGGCCCGGAGATGAAATTTTCTGGATATGACGCTATTGTGATCCGGAGCAAATCTAAAGAGCCTGTTTATTTGTTGATTAATGACAACGATGTTTTTTTAACGGATGCGAAAGGACTATGGGGCAAGGGTGTTCACGAAACTGACCGGTTGATTAAAGAGGAAATTGGAGACCGGTCTGTCAAGATAGCTGCTATCGGTCCAGCCGGCGAAAATCTCGTGAGATTTTCATGTATAACAAACGATTTGTACAGACAAGCGGGAAGGGGTGGCGTTGGTGCCGTTATGGGCTCCAAAAATCTTAAAGCCATTGTGGTTCGCGGTTCTATGGACATAGACGTGGCAGATCTTGAGACTTTCACAAAGCTAGCTTGGGAGGGTATGCAGAAAACCGTATGGAAACCCTTAACTGAGTATGGCACTTTGTCCGGTCTTTCTACATACAATGAGTGGGGCGTGCTTCCAACACGAAACTACCAGAACACCTACTTCGACAAGTATGAAAAACTCGCTGCTCCATATGTGAAGGAAAGATTGTACGTTAAGAATAAGGCGTGTTTTGGATGTCCTATCGCGTGTAGTCACTTACGTATGGTTAAAAATGGACCATATTCCAGTACGATCGTGGATGGTCCGGAATATGAAACGACTTGCATGCTCGGCTCTGCTTGTGGAGTAGACAATATAGAAGCCATCACATATGCGAATCTGTTATGTGACGATTTAGGTTTGGATACTATATCGGCAGGCAACGTGGTTGGGTTTGCCATGGAGTGTTATGAAAGAGGCAAAATCACAAAGAAAGACACTGAGGAACTAGAGTTAACTTTCGGAAATCATGAAGCTCAAATCGAGCTTCTCAAGAAAATCGCTAAGAGAGAGGGAATAGGTGCCATCTTAGCCGATGGTGTTGTGAGAGCGGCTGAAAAAATTAAAGGAGCCAAAAAATACGCAATGCACGTGAAGGGCCTCGAGTTGCCAGCATATGACCCGAGGAAAGCCATAGGTCAAGGTTTAGCATTCGCCATTGCTGACATTGGTGGAAGCCATTGTAAGGCTTGGACTATTGGAACAGAAATAGAAAAGATGAACCCCCAGTCTCCGGAAGGAAAAGCTGAAATTGTGAGAAAGTCCACACGAGAACGGGCGCTCCCCGACATTATGGGCTATTGCCGTTTCGTGCTTCTTGGTTATGAATATTATTCAGAAGTGTTATCCGCATTGACGGGTTGGAACGTAGCGAGCGACTACCTCGTTGAGGTCGTTGATAGAGTTTACACGTTAACCAGAGCCTTTAATGCTAGAGAAGGGTTCCGAAGAAAAGACGACTGCCTCCCTAAGAGAATGCTCAACGAGCCTGTTCCCGCTGGGCCGGCAGAGGGATGCGTAGTGAAGCCGAAACATCTCAAGAGGATGATAGATGAATACTACAAATTGTGGGGATGGGACGCAAAAACAGGAGTGCCCAAACGAGAGACTCTGTCAAAGTATGGACTAGAAGACATCGCAGAGGATCTTGAAAAGAGAGGCATACTCTCGGGAGAGAACGAAAAATAGCCTATTACCCATTGTGTAAGTCAGACTCACGCCGATGGCTTTTATATGCGCGCGCGAGTAACTCTAAGCCGTTTATATGCACGGCATATTCGCTGCGCCCTTGTTGATTTTTTTGGGCGCCCTAATTACGCCTTTTGCTATGCGCGCGAAAGTGGATTATAACATAACAATGTTAAATGCACATGCATAAGGTCATATTCATAATACGGAATGTGACGATGCGACATGGTAGAGGAGTAGTGCATTGTTGTTGATCAACCTTTAGGTTCTTAGTATTAACAATATTGCGTTGTATACGCGCTTGTCCGGTGTTGTTTCCAGCTTTCTGGCCTTTTCCTCCAGCTGCTCGTGGAGTGGCTTCTTTATCAAGATGTTCACGAATTTGGTGATTGTGTAGGATCTTATGCCCAGCACTTCCTTCGAAGGGCGCAGTAGTTTGCTTATTTCGGCTCTATGGCGTAGAGCCGGCTTTGCCTTGTCAGATTGTAGATGATCTTTAAACCTGTCTGGTAGATATTGTGAGCGCACATTTTTTACGTTTGCATGCATGATGGTAAACTGCAAAAAACATTTGCTAATGCATGTAATCATTACATATTTTTATTCGCGAATTAGACTCTATTCATGCAACTAAGAGGAAGAGATTCTGCGCGCGTTATTTGATTTTCTTAATTGCAGAGTTAAAATCATGACGCCTATTATATTAGCCGCTGAGCAGAAATAGTAAGGGGTTTCTAATCCCCCATATTCAGCCAACGCTCCACCTAATTGAGAGCCCATAGCCATCCCAAGAGACAACGAGCTGTCAAAAAAACCAATAAGCAAACCCCTTCTTGTAGAGGAGACTGCAGAAATTAATGCCAACGAAGAAGGGTATATGACTCCAAGTCCTATCCCAATCAACGCCATGACGACGAAGAGGTGATCGAAAGCCCTCAAGACTGCAACAAACATTATAGAACTACACACACCTACACCGATGATGTTTAACATTTTTTTGTCGAATCTGTCTCCCAGTTTTCCAGCCCCCCAAAATGCGACGATTCTTGCAAATCCATATCCCATAAGAAGGAAACCTATTTGGGTAGCTGTCAACCCAATAACCTTGGCAAACACTGGAAATATAGCTGTTACCACACCAGCAATGATACCATATAACCATACCGCTAAACAACATGGAAAAAGAATTCTTTTCTCATATTCTGTAGTTTCAAATAGTTTATGAACGGTTGAAATGCTCTCATCTTTGCAATCTGTGTTTGAGCAATCACTTCTCGTTTTTCGTTTAATGAGGATCGCAGGAATGGAAATGATTAACAGAACAAATGATGCCAAAAATGCTGTATCAAAGCTATAATTGTCCAAGAAAAACCCTCCTGCCGTTGGTCCAATCATAAATGATAGACCATACGAAATGCTGAAAAGACTCATCGCTTCTCCCATCTTAGATGGCGGAGCTACGTCAGCGACGCAAGCTTCAGTAATAGGCCAAAAAGCAGATGCCAATATGCCTTGAATTGCCCGGAGAACAACGAGTCCAAGAACATTTTCCGCTACTATAAGCAGAATAGTTGTAACAGCGTTTCCCAAGATACTTACCACGAGGATGTGTGACCGTCCAACCTTATCAGAAAGTCTTCCAAAAAGGGGAGATAGCGGAACCGACGCCGCGAAATAGACAAGACCTATCAAACCTATTTCCAGTTGAGAAGCTCCAACCTTGAAAGCGTAAAGAGGAACAACAAGTTGTGTGATGGAAAAAGACAATACCACAAAAAAAACCATGAGGTAGAGGCGAAATTGAACTGTGGTGTAGACACTTTTCAAGCTTTTCACTTTTTCCGTTATTTGGCTTCTTCCGATGCCGTCAACCCCATGATGATGCCCGGGATCCCAGAGGAGAGCAACGTTACTTCGACGGCTTCGATGATCTCTCTCTTGTTAGCTCCATGTTTTAGAGCTTGAGCCATGTGGAATTGCACTCCCTCTTGATCCCTGATGGCTGAGCTCACTGCGAGGAGTATAATTTCTTTGATCTTGCGGTTTAGGGCGCCGTCCTTCATTACCTCGGTCTCCAACGCCTGATATCTCTTTAAGACCTTTGGCGTGTCCCTTTCTAGAACTCTGAGCCAAGCTGGAATCTCCATAAATCCCACCTCCTTCAACGCTTTGGGAAGCGTATTAGAATCTTACTGTTTTAACTTTTGCCTTTATAGGAGACTGAAAAGGTGCTGAAATCTGAATCATCACGGCGCTCGTCGAAATAGCAGCTGATTAAAATCTAATCCTTTGTGCCTTATGACATCTAAAGAAGAACTGGCTGTTAAACAAAAGCAATAAGCGGTCGCGCGTATGTTATCTTGTTGCATAAAATCTGAAGGTTGAATGATCCATATGGTTTATGGTTGGGCTGGTACTACGCTGAGAGTAGACCTAACAGGAGAAAGAATCACGAAGGAACCACTATCCATGAAAATAGCGAAGAGCTTCATCGGCGGCGCCGGCATGGCGGCTAAGATGCTCTACGATGAAGTTGACCCAGAAGTGGATCCGTATGACCCAGCGAATGAGCTGATCTTTGCCACCGGGCCACTGACAGGAACCCTTTCTCCCTCCAACTCTAGATTCTGTGTGACGACGAAGAACCCACATACAGAAGGGTTTGGAGACTCCAACTGTGGAGGACACTGGGGTCCTGAGCTCAAGTACGCGGGCTACGACGTTCTGGTTATTGCAGGAAGGGGCAAAAAGCCTGTGTACATTTGGATCGATGATGACCAAGTCGAGCTTAGAAACGCTGATTCTCTGTGGGGCAAGACGACGTGGGAAACAGAGACGTTGATCAAAGAGGAGGTTGGAGACCAGGATATACAAGTGGCAGCCATCGGCCCGGCTGGGGAAAGACTCGTCCGGTGCGCGTGTTTCATCATCAACTTGGCTAGGGCGGCAGGCTGGGGAGGAAACGGGGCCGTCGCAGGTTCAAAAAACCTCAAGGCGATCGCGGTTAGAGGGACGAAGGACATAAAAATAGCAAAGCCTGAAAAATTCATGAGAGCCTGCGAAGAATACCATGAAAAAATCTTGAAATCACCCTCCCTGAGGGAGCTTGCATACACTGGCAACCCTTTTCTAACAGAGTTTAATCAAGAAGCAGCTACTGGAACAAATAGCTGTTACAACTTTCAGGTAGCTAAGGTCCCTAAGCCCTATCTTGATCAAGTCACAATTGAATGTCTTTGGAAGACCCTCTGGTTGAAGAATATAGCCTGTTTCAGTTGTCCCGTGAGTTGCAGCCATTTGATGGCTGTTCGGGAGGCCCCTTATATGGGAACCATGGGAGAAGGGGTTGAGTGGATGCCCATAATGGAGGCCATGAAAATGGGAATCTTCAACCTATCGTTCGTGGCCAAGTACGTCAACATGGCGAGTCAGCTCGGGCTCGACACCGATGGACCTGGCTGCGCGATCGCTTGGGCCATGGAGTGTTATGAAAGAGGCATAATCACCCGGAAGGACACTGACGGTATCGATCTGACTTGGGGAAACGAAAAGGCTGTTCTCGAACTACTGCACAAAATCGCTCGAAAGGAGGGCTTCGGCAGCCTGCTGGCTGAGGGCGTCTACCGGGCCTCGATGGAGCTTGGGAGAGGGTCAGAAAGATACGCTCATTATGGGAGAGGAGGGTGCGAAGCGCGCATGGACATGAGATTTTCATACGGGCACGCCTTAGCGCAGGCGATTTCAACCAGAGGGCCTGATCACCTCAAAGGAGCCGGAGCGCTGGAACAAGGAGCCTACACGCCAGAGCGCGTGAGGGAACTGGGCTTTCTTCCAGAAAAAGCGATGAATCCCACAATACCCGACGAGAAGGCAAAGGTGGTCATATGGAACGAGCATCTGAGCATACTCTGCGACTCAATGCCCATTTGTAAGAGTGTGTCTCACTTTTATACGGGGGAGATGCGAGAGAAGGACTTCGCTAGGCTGATCTCCCTAGCCACCGGGTGGGACGTAACCGCGGAGGAACTAGTGAGGTGCGCCGAGAGGATAAACAACATAGAGAAGGCTTACAACGTTAGGTCTGGGGTAGGCTCACGAGATGACGATAAACTGCCGAGAAGGATGCACGAGAAACCATTGAAGACCGCTTTGTCAGTGATCGATCGAGGAGTCTTCGAAAGATTGAAAGATGAGTACTATCACTTCAGGGGCTGGGATGTGGAGACGGGTTTTCCAACCAATAGGAAGCTCAAAGAACTAGGCCTCAAATACGTTGTAGACGACTTGGAAAGATGTGGGATTAAGCTCCTCTAATTTAGTTTATTTCTTAATGCTCTATTGCATGACTTATATTATTGATGACCTCTGAATTCTTTGTCAATGATGGGAAATGACAAAAGACGCTCATTACAACTCAGTACGGTTCACATGCCTGAAGAAAAAAGCCGTGTAAAATCACTATCATTGCGGCCCAATAGTCCACGGAACCAGAAAACAAATAAATATTGTTAGCTACTTTGATTTGTTTTTGATGCTAAGGAGAAGCAAAGTGCGATGAGAATAAAGATCGTTCCACCCATACCGCAGACCGAAGAAGCTTGTAGAAAAGCTCAATCCGCTTACGAAAGAGCTGTAAGGGCTGATACGGAGATCAGAGTTGTGAACATTTCCAAGGGTCCCCAGGGTCTTGGAAGTTGCTACGAACGTCTCCTGTCCGATTTCTTCGTACTCATAGAGTCAGAGAAGGCGGAGAGAGAGAGCTTCGACGCTTTCATACCAGCCTGTGTTCTCGAGAAAGGCTCTAAGCCACTCAAGGAGCTATTAAACATACTCGTGTTATCGACCTTTGAGTGCTCCATGTACATATCGTCTCTCCTAGGAAAAAAAATCTCGGTACTGGCGCTAAACGAGAGAGAAGGTGAGGTGTTGAAAGAAAAGGTAAGGGAGCTAGGATTGGAGTTCAAACTCGCGTCGATTAGATCTTTGAATGTGAAACCTGAAGATGGCAAGGATGCTATACAAAAAAGGCTGAAAAGTGCGGGAAAGAGCGCGGTGGAAAAGGATGGAGCCGACATCGTAGTTATAGGATGCGCCCAACTTGGGTTTGAAATAGAGAAAGAGCTGAGGGAAGAACTAGGGGTACCCGTCATTTTGCCGGGTCTTGTAACGGTCAAAGTGGCCGAGGCCCTAATAGACTTGGGACTTAAACAGAGTAAGAAAGCCTACCCCACCCCTCCAATAAAAATACATGATTTTCTATCTATAACATAGAGCAGTAGATATGTAAACAATTTCTTTTTGTGTTTGCGTCCTAACTTACTGCGTGCATGAACAAAAAAGTGAATTTTGACAATTTTCGACAAACCCACATTATTCTTGGCATTTCTCACTTTGCGCGCGAATTAGGGTGAAGTCAGTAAGGGCGCTTTATGGCGCCGGTAGGACATATGGTTGAACACAAGCCACAACCATAACAGAGATTTTCATTTATGCTCAAGTTTTTGTCAACTATTGTGATGGCATTATACGGGCACGTTCTTTCACATGCTCCGCAAAGATTACAACGTTCATAAATGATTTCAGGCGTCTTCCCCTCGTAAATAACTACACCTTTCCTCTCTCGTTTCTCTATACGATTCAATGCGAGTCCGACGAATTCGTCTACGCTTTTGTATCTCTTTTTCTCCATAAATGAAGCTATCTCTCGGGCGATCCTTCCAAGAACGTCCGGACCCTTGATTATTGCTGCTGTGCACACGCTAACCGCCCTTGCTCCAGCCATCATCATTTCCACAGCATCACCTCCACGCATAATCCCGCCTATCCCAATTACGGGTATCTTAACGGCCCGAGCTAAGCTTGCGACCTGGTAAACTGCGATTGGCTTAATCGCAGATCCGGAAAGGCGACATCCTCCACCAAGACTTCCTAGGATAGGTTCACCACTTTCTATATCAATAGCTAAACATGGCCCTATGGTATCAAGGCACGATATGCCGTCAACTCCTGATCTTTCTAAGGTTTTCCATGTAGCTTTCATTTCAAAAGTTTCGAGAGATATCTTCACGAGAACCGGGACATCGGTCGCTCTCTTCGCAGCTTTCACTAGCTTGGGTAAAGGCTCAAGTGTATAAGCGGTCACAAGTTCCACCATGTCAGCTCCGGCTTCAGTTACCCCTCGAGTGATCTCTTCTATTTCTCTAGGTTTGTTTTTAGGGCTAACTACATTCGCGATTACAGGGACACCGCCTTCTTTAGCCTTCGGAATCTCCCTCTCCACCCACATCTCATAGTCTAAGTCGGAATGAGCCTCGCAGTTAAGTAAGCCTCCGGGAACTCGGATAAGACAGGGACGGGGTACCTTTGCTGCTTCAAAGCAAATGGTTTTTGTAGTGACAGCGCCTGCGCCCGATATAGCTGCCCTTTTTAGAGTCTCTCCATCCCTACCTAGTGGTCCCGCAGCTAAAATAACGGGATTTCGAAGTTTTACCCCTGCTATGTCAACCGAGAGATCAGGTTTGAACTCGCTCATACTATTTCCCGTCTGGATCTTAGATCTTTTATGATTCCTTGCGCGCACTTGTTTGCTTTACGTATTCAGACAAGGGTTTGAATCCGTAGATTTTTGATATAGCATCAAATATGAATGGGGGGCAGCCCGGCGCGAACGCGCCCTCATCCTTATGTTTTTCCAGACATTTGCCACATATAAGCAGCTTTCCCTTAGTTTTTTCAGGTACCTTCGCTTTCGGGCCTATAGCCATCGTCAAATCTTTGATTTTCGATGACAACCCGTATTTTTCAAGCATGATGCCCGCATACATGCACTCTGATATGCATGAGCTGCAAGGTGAGCCTACGATCATGTTAACGCCTTGTATGGGAACAAGCTCCTTCGGAGGTCTTTCGAACACCCTTGCAACCTCATCAATCGTTTGTCCCTTTATCTCGATTTCTTCGATTTTCAGCGTGCCGAGGCCAAGTTTAGCCGCGTTTCTGATATGCCTTATTTCCTTCGGGTCGAAACCCATGATCTTTGCCGTCACAGCATCTAGGGCCACAGAGTTCCTGCCAGCCATAACCAGGTTCATAGCAACAGGTTTGCCTGGCGGGCATTCCGGGCCAAGACCCTCAAGGGCTGTGGTTCCATCCATGATCGTAAGTTTTGGTTTCACGACAGTGTTCAAATCGGCTATGCACTGCTCGAGGTTTAGCCTATGAAACCTCTTCTTTTCCTCGTCAGGTAACAATCCCTTCATGTTTTTGAGGCTTAAGGTCACACTCGTCTGGACATGCGTCTTCATGACCGGTACGTTTACAATGACATCACTTTTGACAGCAATCTCGGACAGTTTGATGCTCTTGAGCAACTTACCTTCAGTAACAGGCACCTCCACAAACTTGTTCTTCTTCAGGTTCAGCCACTTCACTCTGGTCTTTTTGGCAACCTCCATCATGCCAGAAACCTCGAAGGCCTTGTCCGTATCAAAGCCGACCATGGAACTCTCAGCGATCATTATTTCTTTCGGTTTGGCCTTCTTTATTATCTCAACAAGGCCTTCAACCACTTTTGGATTTGTGATAGCTCCCGCCTCAGATGTCGGCATAAGCAGGTTAGGTTTAACAAGAACGATACTACCTTCATGAACGATATCAGTGATACCACCAATCAAGTCTAAAGCTTCCTCGACCATCCTCAGAACGTTTGTTCCACTCACAATCGAAACAAGAAACTTCTCGACCATACAAAGTCCTCATCGCAAGAACGTGAATAGTCTAAGCTATAAGAATTTCCATGTATTGCACTTGCTCTTGATTCTTCTTTATTGTACACACATGCATGCATATGTACGTCGCCGTAAGCTACATGTGCTCACACTAACACAAGATTCAAATTAACCACCAGAGACGGGGGGAAACAGCCGAATAATGTCACTATCATTCAATTTTGTTTTTAACCCATTCAGCGAACCGATATTCCTCGCGTTCACCATTACCTGGATGTACGGCTGGATCTCATGGGTCTCAAGATTTAGCACGTATTCTTCAAATTCTTTCCCGTGCTCTGTGGTCAATACGCCTAAAACATCGCTGACGGTTGCCCCATCAAACAGTTCAATGAGATCTTCCTTTTTACCGGTGAGGTCACTAAGAGGGGAAATGAACTTAACCTTAATCTTCATGGTCCGCCACCAATTTTTCTGTGTACTCCGCACCAATTTTACTGACATACTACATTCAGCGCAACTGGGCTACCAGTTTGGGCGCGCGCGTTGTATGGATTTAGATTGTCCCGCAAGGGCACACCTCCACACATGCTTAAATGCATGCTACTGAAAATTAGGGGGTGTGCTTAAAAAATCTTTATTAACACGGGATAAAACTAACGTTTCTTATGAATAATGTGCGTGAGACAATCGACAAGGCTATGTCCTATTTCAGCAGTGGTTACAATTGTGCCGAAAGTACTCTTTTAGCAATAGCTAAGGGCGCTTTAGGGATAAACAGTTGTCTAATACCAAAAATTGCTACTGGTTTTGGCGGGGGTATCTCAAGACAGGGACACGTTTGTGGAGCCGTGAGCGGCGCGGTCATGGGCTTTGGTTTGAAGTACGGTAGAAATACTCCAGAGGAACTCACAGCAAAAACATATAGGCAAGTAGTAGAATTCCACAAAAAGTTTTAAAAAAATTTGGAAGTATTGTTTGCAAAGATTTGTCTGGATGTGATCTTTCTACTATTGAGGGAATACGCAAATTTAGAGCGGGGAATGTACATGAACAAAGATGTCGTTATTTTGTCAGTGGTGCGATAACACTTTTCATGAGTTTAATCGATGAAACCTAGATTCTGATGAACGAAGGTGTTTTAAAGTACTCTTACGCGCGCAAAATTTTACACAAGTGAATATCACGATGCCTCGAAACTGTTTAAATATCAGCGATCACAAAAATTAACAATCTTCAAAGCATTAAGAGGGCATTTGATGAGAAAAGCAGAGATAATATCCAAAGACAGCCCTGGAGAGCGTGTATTGCTCCTTGGAAATGAGGCGATAGCAAGAGGGGCCATCGAAGCAGGGGTTCAAGTGGCAACCTCCTATCCTGGAACGCCCGCTTCCGAGATTCTTTCGACTATTGCTTCAGTGGCTAGTGAATTCGGAATACATGCCGAGTGGTCTACAAATGAAATGGTAGCATTCGAAACCGCTGCTGGAGCAGCCATTGCTGGTCTCAGAGCCATGGCGTCTATGAAGCATGTAGGGATGAACTGGATCATGGACCCTCTAATGGCCGTTAACCAATCAGGGGTTAGAGAAGGCCTCGTGGTTTTGACGGCAGATGATCCCGGGGCTTATAGCTCTCAGAATGAGCAGGATAGTAGGCGCTACTCCAAGATGACTGAGCTTCTAATGCTAGAGCCCTCGGATGTGGCTGAGGCTAAGGAGACTGTAATTGATGCTTTCAATATCTCTGATAAGCTCGAACTCCCTGTGCTAGTGAGGGTAGTTGGCAGAATATGTCACTCGCGTGCAGACGTTGCTCTAGGTCCAATCAGGCGAGTGAAGAGGAGAGGTCTGTTTAAGAGGGATCGTCGTTGGGTGATGATCGCGGGTAGTTCTCCTGAGAGGCACAAGTGGCTTCATCAGCAACAAGGGAAGATCCAGAAGATAGCAGAAGAATCCCGGCTCAACAGAATCGTGGGGAAGGGAAGTGAACTAGGCATAATCGCCGCAGGCGTGACGTACACCTATGTCATGGACGCAGTGCGTTGTCTTAACTTGAATGAGAAGGTAACCGTATTGAAGATCGGAACATATCCACTGCCAAGAAATGCCATCCTGCAACTACTTGACAAAGTGAATGACATACTAGTGTTTGAGGAAGTTGAGCCTGTAGTGGAGGAATGGGTGAAAGAGATAGCATTTGACGGTGGCAAGAAGTGCATTATCAGGGGGAAACTTACCGGAGATGTACAGAGAGAAAGAGACCTTAACGTTGATGCGGTTACTGGCTCTATAGCGCTTGCCCTAGGAGTCAAATACCAAGCCCTCTCGCCAGAGGGGGAAAAAGCTGTTGAGGAATCCATTACGATAACGCCTCCAAGGAGGCTTCTCATGTGCCCTGGGTGCCCTCACACAGCTACATTTTTCATAATCAACCAAGCGGGACGCAAAGCCGCGAAAGGCAAAATAATATACTCAGGGGACATCGGATGCTACGCTTTAGGTTTCTACGCATTTGAACCTCCTAGACAAGACACCCAATTCTGCATGGGCGCTAGCATCGGCATAGGATGCGGCTTAGCACATAGTGGAGTTGAAGATTGCATCGTGGCTACCATCGGTGACGGAACATTTATCCATGCTGGCATTCCAGGCCTGATCAACGCTGTTTATAACAACGCGTCTATGGTCATTGTAATCTTCGATAATGAAACAACAGCTATGACCGGGTTTCAGCCTCACCCCGGGACAGGAGTCAGGGCGACAGGGAAAAAAACGAGAAAAGTAAACATTGAAGGCCTAGTGAAGGCGTGTGGCGTCAAGAACGTGAAAGTGATAGACCCTTACGACATCGATGAGTCAATTATGGCTGTTAAAGAGGCTGTGGAGTACAAAGGCGTGTCCGTCATAATTTCGAGGCGACTGTGCATGCTCGAGTGGCTACGAAGGGCGAGAAGAAAAGGGATCGAAATTGAGACCTATCAAGTCGATCCCGAAAAGTGCACTGGATGCAAATTCTGTATTGATGAATTTGGGTGTTCAGCCATCGCATTCGATGAAAAGGAGAAGGTAGCTACTATAGATAGTGTGCTTTGCAATGGTTGTGGCGTCTGCGGTCAGGTTTGTCCGGTTGGAGCCATTAATAAGGTGGGTGACAAAACTGGTTGTTAGTAATCTTGAGGAATTTAACGTACTCATAGCTGGTGTTGGTGGTCAGGGCAACCTTCTGTCATCCGAGGTAATAGCTACTGCCGCTGTTCAGGAAGGATTTAAGGTCAGGGTTGCTGACGTGTTTGGCGCTGCGCAGAGAGGAGGCAGCGTCCTTAGCCACATACGAATAGGCGAGGAGGTTCACAGCCCTATAATTCGCAATGGAGGTACGAACGTATTGCTGGGCTTAGAGCCAGTGGAGTGCCTAAGAGTTTCAAGGCTCCTCTCACCCTCATGCACCGCCATTGTCAATACGAGACCGATATACCCGAGGGACGTCAGCATAGGCGAGTTCACCTACTCAAGCATCCCCGAGATAACCTCACTTCTTCGGAGGCTCGTGAAGAATCTTATTTGTCGAGACTTCGTCAAAATAGCGGACGCAGCTGGAGATTCGAGGGCCCTAAATGTAGTTATGGTTGGATCCTTAGCGGGGGTGGAGCTTCTGCCAATCAAAAAGGAGCAATTCCTAGAAGCGGTAACCGAAATCGTGCCCAAGAGAACTGTAGAGATAAACATTAAGGCATTCGAGTTAGGTTTCGAAGAGGCAAGACATGAACTTCATTAAGTACAGCCTCATCCTTGGACTCCTTTTGCAAGATGTGCGCACGGGTTTTATCTGCTTTTGCTTGCATATGGGTATCGCTATCATTGGTTCAAGTGCATGCATGCATGACAATCTTTGATCTGGTCTGTAGGTAGGCCTACTAACTATTCATAAGCGAACTCTTTTGACCAAAAAAGGTTATGCCAAGTATTTTTTCTACATCTGAAAGCCAGTGAGTAAACATCATGAGCCATCAATGGCGAAAACATCCTTTGATAAGATCGTCGAGAACCGAAAGAAAGATTAAAATGGAGGCTGAATAACCAAATTTCTGCATAGAGATGATTTTAGATGGCAAGTCTGAAAGGTAAGGACATAATCACGACGCAGGAGTGGAGTAGAGAGGAATTAGATAGAACTTTGGCACTGGCTGAGGAACTGAAGGAAAAGCAGAAGATGAGATTTCCACATAGGTTGCTTGAGGGGAAGACTCTTTACATGCTTTTCTATAACTCATCTCTAAGGACAAGGAACAGCTTCCAGACTGGAATCTTTCAATTAGGCGGGCAGGGGATAGATCTCTCCCCAAAGGCGGTGTATAGACCGGCTCTTGCAGGAGATGAGGTTCCATACGTGACGGAGAGAATATCCGATGTGGCCAGAGTGCTGAGTAGGTACGGCGATGCCATATCGATCAGAATCTATGGAGAACCAGTAAGCTGGATCTATGGAAAGGGCAACCAGATTGTAAGAGAGTTCGCAAAGTGGGCTGACATTCCGGTAATAAACATGGAATGCGACATGTTCCACCCATGCCAAGCTATGGCAGACGTCCTCACAATAAAAGAGAAAAAGCGCACCTTGGAAGGAAAGAAGGTAGTTATGAGCTGGGCTTACTCCGGCGGAGTAAAACCCGTCGCAGTTCCACAGAGTTGTGTCCTCAACTTCACAAGGTTCGGAGCAGACGTGGTTCTGGCACACCCTAAGGGCTTAGAGCTCGACCCAGAGATCATAAGGTGGGCAAAGAAGAACTCTTACGAGAGTGGGGGCAGCTTTGAAGTAAGCTACAGCATGGACGAGGCTTTTGAGGGAGCAGACGTAGTTTATCCGAAGTCTTGGGGATCCCTTAGATTCATGCCTCCAACGACGCCGAAAGTTAATGAAGAAGGAATGCTGGAGTTGATGAACAAGTATAAGGACTGGATTACCACAACCGAGAAGCTTGATTTGTGCGCAAGAGAAGTGATCTACATGCACTGCCTACCAGCAGACAGAGGTATGGAGGTAACGGACGAAGTCATCGACGGATCGCACTCCGTAGTGTTCGACGAGGCGGAGAACAGGCTCCACGCCCAGAACGCAATCATGGCGCTTGTAATGGGAGGCTGTGAGTGACCTTTCCAATCTCTTTTTCGTAGCCGCGCGATAAGTATGGGTACTCTATATGGTAAAGATCTAGTTACAACCCAAGATTGGAGCGTTGATGAGTTAGTAGAGACTATGGAGCTTGCTGAAAGATTTAAGGAAACAATAATCGGAGGACGGCGTCCACAGAAGATATTGGATAGGAAGAATATCTTCATGGTATTCTACGCTTCTTCGACTAGGACAAGAGGGGCTGTTGAAGCAGGGATGGGTCTTCTTGGTGGACACGCTTCATATATAGATATAACAACCGCTAGGCACGCGCATATAAGGGCTGGAGAGGCCGTGAAAGACGTTGCCAAGATGTATGACATATATGGAGACGGTATTGGGGTGAGAATACTAGACGATGCCATCGACTTCACCTATGGCGAAGGGCGAAAAGTTGTTGAGCAGTTCGCCGAAGTTGCGAAAGTGCCAGTGATAAACCTCGCCTGCTGTACCTATCATCCAACTCAAGCCATAGGAGATATTGTTACCATGAAGAATAGACTAGGAAGCCTTCAAGGGAAGAAGTATGTGATAATGTGGGCCTACTCTAGCAGGCTGAGAGGAAGGTGTAGCATACAGTCAGAGGTGCTTATTGCGACGAGGTTTGGCATGGATGTAGTGCTTGCTCATCCTCAAGGATTCGATATTGACCCAAAAATCGTTGAGGCTGCAAAACAAAATGCTAGAGACAGTGACGGCAGCTTTCTAATAAGTCACAATTTCAGAGAAGCGCTCAATGGCGCAAACGTCGTGTTCCCGAGGAGCTGGGTTACTTCTGAGCTAAGCAAGGTCGGCGCTATGGCTTTTGGCGTTGATAAGGAGATCAAAATCCATAACAAGTACAAGGACTGGAGGCTAGAGCAGCAACACGTTAATGATCTAATGGGCAAGTCAGCAATCGTTGCGCATGTCCTCCCTGTTTTTAGAGGTGAAGAAGCCACAGACGAGGTTATGGAAGGACCTAATTCGGTTATATATGAACAGGCAGAGGACAACTTCTATGCCAAGATGGCAGTTCTTTCTCTGACCATGGCTAGGGAAGTAGAGTTCTGAACCCCGACAAGGTGGTTTATGATACGTGCATACCGGTTGTCTATTAACAGTTATCACCTACATGCATACATGAATATTGTTAGTTATGTCTAATCGCACGCACAGAGGGAAAAAGCAAAATGACAAAAATAGCGGTTGTTGCCATTGGTGGCAATTCTTTGATTAAAGATAAAGATCATCAGACCGTATCTGACCAATTTGAGGCAATCAAAGAGACCTGTGCCTATATCACAAAGATGATAGAAAAGGGTTGGGAGGTTGTCATAACTCATGGCAACGGACCTCAAGTAGGCTTCATCCTCCTACGTTCTGATCTAGCTAGCCACGTACTACACACCGTGCCACTTGATTCTTGCGGAGCAGACACTCAAGGAGCCCTCGGTTATATGATCCAACAGTGTCTATATAACGAGTTTAGGAGGCGGGGCATCAAAAAGCAAGCCATCACTGTGGTAACCCAAGTGCTGGTGGACAAGAAAGATCCAGCCTTCCAGAACCCCACTAAGCCCATCGGACCCTTCTACGATGAGGGGAAGGCCAAAAGATACAGAGACGAACGGGGATGGGACATAATGGAGGACGCTGGACGCGGCTGGAGGCGTGTGGTACCTTCCCCTATACCCCAATGTATCATTGAACGTGACGCTGTTAGGACTCTTATTGACCAAGGATTTGTGGTCATCGCTGTGGGTGGCGGCGGCATCCCAGTAATTGAAGAAGACGACGAATTGAAGGGCATAGAGGCAGTTATCGACAAAGATTACGCCTCAGCTCTTCTTGCTATCGACATAGAGGCCGACCTTTTTCTTATATCTACAACGGTAGAGAAAGTGGCCCTAAACTTCGGAAAGCCTAACGAGAAACTGTTGGACAGAATTACCTTAGCCGATGCTAAAAAATATTATGAACAAGGACACTTTCCTCCAGGTAGCATGGGGCCAAAAATCCAAGCCATCATCAACTTCATTGAAAATGGAGGAAAAGAAGCCTTAATCACGAATCCAGAGAATATCGAACGCGCATTACTTGGAAAAACAGGCACGCACATTCTACCCAAAGCGAGCAAGAAGAATTCGAAAGGCACCGGGATAAGTACTAGCTTCTTTTAAGACGCAGCATAAAATGCCTATTCAAACTTCAAATATCTTCACGTTAACTCGATAGAAATACATAAGTATGCGCCCGCGTCCTGGTGTGCCACATACTATCTTTCCGACAACACTTTGAAAACAAGGAAAGGCTAAATCATGAAAATCAGAAACGGTGCCGAATACATGAGCACTCTAAGAAAGGTGCATCCCATCATTTATTACAAGGGAAAGAGAATTGAGGATGTGACCCGGCACCCGGCGACCGCTCCACACGTCCGTGCCGCAGCCATGACCTATGCTTTAGCTAGTCAAAAAGAGTATCGCAATCTAGCTACAGCTACTTCCCATTTGACCGGCCATGTCATTAGCCGATTCACCCACGTGCACCAGAACGCCGAGGATCTGATTAAAAAGATCAAGCTACTTCGAGTGCTCGGTCAGAAGACAGGCACTTGCTTCCAACGTTGCGTGGGCTTGGACGGCATTAACGCCGTTTATTCAGTAACTTACGAGATTGATCAGAAATACGGAACTGCATATTTTGAACGCTTCAAGAAGTGGCTAATCCACATTCAAGACGAGAACCTGATGGTCGTGGGAGCCATGACCGACCCCAAAGGCGATCGGTCCAAGTGCCCTGCTGACCAGCCAGACCCTGATCAGTATATTCACGTAGTGAACCGCCGGAACGATGGAGTTGTTATTCGCGGGGCGAAACTTCACATGACCGGTGCTGTCAACTCGCACGAAATCCTTGTGATGCCCACAGTAGCAATGGATGAACGTTCAAAGAGCTATGCACTCGTCTGCGCTGTCCCGTGTGATGCTCCTGGCATCACCATGATCTTCGGTCGTCAAGCCAATGATGATCGACGGGACAAAATGGAACGGATCGACGTGGGCAAACCATCATTTGGAGCCGTAGGTGGAGAGGCTCTCATTGTTTTCAAAGACGTCTTCATACCTACTGACAGAATCTTTATGGACGGAGAAACCGAATTCACCGGACCCCTCGTCTACCGATTTGCCGCCCACCACCGAGCCAATTATGGCGCCTGCAAGACCGGTTTGATGGATGTTTTGATCGGAGCCGTAAGTTATCTTGTACAGATCCAAGGTACGGCTAAAGCATCCCATATCAGAAACAAGGTCACAGAGATGATTCACTTGTGCGAAACCCTTTACAGCTCTTCCATTGCCTGTTCAGCCGAGGGGTGCCCAACGCCATCAGGCGCCTACATGGTGGACACAATGTTGGCCAATGTGTGTAAACAAAACGTCACTCGATTCCATTTTGAGATAGCTCGTTTGGCCCTGGATTTGGCTGGTGGTTTTATCGCTACACTTCCCAGCCAATACGACCTAGAAAGCGAAGATATAGGTCACCTAGTAGAGAAGTACTTTTCCGGAGTTGAAGGTATTCCAACAGAGCATCGCATTAAGATAGGCCGATTCATAGAGGCCATGACCAGCAGTACTGCTCTGGTGGAGTCTATGCATGGCGCAGGGTCACCTGAGACTCAGAGGATTATGATTTTCCGAGAAGGCGATTTGGACAAAAAGATCAAACTTGCGAAAGCGCTATTGAGAATTCCCATCAAAGAAAAGCCGTGTCAAGAAAAGGCATGCATGCACTAAAAAGTTAAAGGAGTTTTTATTCTTTAATTGTTTCTAAATAACTTTGTGCTTCGATTGATGGCTTCTCTCCGATTGCGATCCTAACTAGATCCATTATCATTAGAGGTACTAATCCAGCGTCTGCTGCATCTTTCTTCAGAGTATCGTAACAATAGGGACACAAAAAAACAATTTGTTTAGCACCATTAGTACGAGCATCTTCAATATTTCTCTTCCTGATTTCTGCAGCGCGTGCAGGCTGAGTGTCCACAATCGGGACACTGCAGCAAAGGGAGTTCTTTCGATCGTATTGGCGTTGCACTCTCTCAACTCCGATTAAGTCGAATAACTCGTCTACCCAAGAATCCCTGTCGGGACCGAAGCGCTGAGAGTCTGGACGCTGGTACGCGATCTTTAATCCCAGTTTATTTACATCGTCTTTATGCTCTTTAACATATTTGATTAGATATTCAAGAATATGTCTAGGTCTGAATCTATAAGCTAGTCCCAGATCTATAGCCTTAGTACAAAGAGTGGCGTAGCACTCGTCATGAAAAAAGATAATCTCTTTTGCGAGTAGAGCATCAAGATTGTCTATCGTTACCTTAAGATAACGTGTGGGCCCACTGTCTGTCCCCGCATGGATCCACCCTAACCAGCAATAATAACCCACTCCTCCGACCAAATTCATCTTGTCAAAAAGTTTGCTCTCAAAGAGACCTTTCGGGCATGCAGGTTTGCACACGCATAGGTTCATCCAAGGTTTACCTTCCCCACGTACTATTTTTGAGGTTTCATGACTCCACGTAAAGTCACCAAAGTTATTAATATTCGTAGTCGTCCATTCCAATCCTGCAGCTTCTATGCGATCGATAATAAGGTCAAAGGGATTGGCGCCTTTTTCACAGAATTCGTTACAGAGACCGCAGGTAATGCACCCCTTCACAGTGTCAGTAATCTTTCCCTCTCTTATGGCCTTTATCTCTTCCTTAGCTGTGTCTAGGGACATATCTATGTATGGACATGCCTCTAAACACTCTCCGCAATTATCACAGAGATTGGGCCTCCAATCCCAATTCCACTTTCCCATTTTTGGCACTTCACGATATGCGTGTAGATTTATTCTTTCTTAAGTTTTTTCTGCGCGCGCGCCAAAACGATCTTGTTCTAGAGGAATAAATGGTTCGTCCAAGAATCACTCCCAAGAAAGGTGAAACCGAAGGGTCATCGTAGAAATGAAGGGAATCACCAAGAGATTGTCGGGTGCAGTAGCAAACAATCAAATCGATTTCAATCAGAAAGCTGGTGAGATCCACGCTCTCCTAGGCAAGAACAGCCCCGGCAAAATGGCTACAATGAACATATTATACGGGTTTTGTCAAATTGACGCGCGCACAGGCTTCCTAGCGTTAGATGCAAAGGTCTGACCTTGGGAATCCACTTATATACGATGATTGCAAAGCTTGACCAGATGATGCAAATGTCATTCATTACAAAAATAAAGTGTGCTCGTTGTGGAAATGAGTATTCACCTGATGAAAAAATTTGTATGTGTCCCCGGAAGGATGATGGGCGTCTTGATATTTGTTACGATCATTCGGCCCTAGCCGAAAGGGTAAACAGGAAAATGCTGATTAAACGAGCTCCAAGCGTATGGAAATATTATGAGTTTCTTCCCGTTAAGAACAAAGGGAACATCGTCACCTTGAGTGAGGGGGGAACTCCACTATTAAAAGCGAGTAATCTTGCCAGAGAAGTAGGCCTAAGAAACCTTCACTTAAAAGATGAAACGAGAAATCCAACCGGATCATTTAAGGATCGTTCAATGACTGTTGGAGCGTCTAAGGCTCTCGAATTCGGCGCCAAAACTGTGGCGATAGCCTCCAGCGGAAATGCTGCGGCATCATTGGCTGCCTATTCAGCAAAGGCTGAATTGAAATGCTTCGCCTTCGTCTTGGAGTCTGCATCTCTTGCTAAAATCGCTCAAATTCGCCTATATGGAGCTGACGTTATAAGGGTGAAGCCAATTCAAGAGGGTAAGGATCCGACTGTTCAAACGTTACGTATGGTCGTTGAAAAATATGGATGGTATCCTTGCCCTAGTTTTGGACCCTTCAATCCATACCAAGTTGAAGGCCCTAAAACGATGTCATACGAAATCATCGAGCAATTGAATTGGAGTCTACCAGATTGGATTATAATTCCAGTAGGCTCAGCGTGTCTCTTGACTGGAGTTTGGAAAGGATTCGTAGACTTTCAGAAGATTGGCTTTATCGATTCTCTGCCAAAATTGGCTGCAATACAATCGACTGGCTGCGCCCCCCTTGTAAGGGCTTTCAAAGAGGGAAAAAGACCGTTTGAAATTAAGCCGTGGAAGCGGCCTCATACTATTGCTGGAGGGTTAGCCGATGTTTTCCCATGGGATGGGGACGCTGCTTTAGTTGCTTTAAAGAACGGGGGAACCGCCGAAGCAGTTTCTGATGAAGAAATACTTAAGGCTCAGAGACTTCTCGCCTCCACAGAAGGCTTATTTGCAGAGCCTTCTGGAGCAACTTCACTAGCCGGCTTAATTAGACTTCTTGACGAAGGCATTATAAGAAAAGATGAAACTGTGGTAGTACTGATCACTGGAAGTGGATTGAAGGATCCTGAAGCGGTAATGAAAACAATTGAAGAAGCGCCCACAATCAAACCTAGCACCGAAGAGCTTGAAGAATTATTGATATAAAGCTTCATTAAGTGTGGTATCCTGAAAAGTTTCTTAATACAGATTGCAAGAAGGGCGCGTGCACTTTATATTTAAGAATGTAAGATTGTTAGAAACCAAGAGGAATTGAAAATTGATTGACCAGCCTAAACCTAGAATAATTGTTTCTCCCCCTGGTCCTCGAGCGAGGAGGTTAATTGAACGCGATAGAGAGAACCTTTCCCTCTCCCTCACACGAACGGCTCCCTTAGTGGGTGTGGAGACCGAAGGGGTGTGGGTGAAGGACATAGACGACAATGTGTACTTAGATTTTGGATCTGGAATAGCGACTGTCAACGTGGGTCACAGACATCCCGCGGCTGTGCAAGCC
>SMTZ1_10001404_pt1 | contig 40518 bp, 40 predicted proteins | sample DeeMarSWOR136_30_FD_25667 | JGI IMG/M metagenome (IMG submission 25667)
ATTTTATAGCAAACAGCTAACTGCTCAGGAATAAAACTGTTGAGAGGCTCTTTTTCCAATAAAGCTTCCAATTTCTTTGTCACATTTAAAGCAGCTTCTTTTAATAAATTTCGGCTTTCTTTTACTATACTTACTTGAGAACTTCCCATTTTTCACCTCTTTTTAAAGCAAAATTATTCTTTTATGCTGCCGCCTTAAATTTAAAATCCTGTTTAATCGTCATTACAGGGCAGGGGGCATTTCTAACTACTTTTTCAGCAACACTTCCCATCAAAGCATGAAAGAGTCCTGTTCTTCCATGAGTACCCATTACAATCAGATCTATCTCTTTTTCTCTCGCAGTAGTAATAATCTCTCGATCTGTGGTTACTAAAATATTTTTTATTAAGTTAGACATTTGCTACTTTCTTTCTCTCAGTTAATCAAAGACTTATGAGGTTTCCATGCTGTTTTCTTTCCGATAAATTCTGCACAGCATAAAGCATGCCACTAAACTCTTGATTTGATAAATGCCTTGATTTCAACTACTTAGCGAAAAAAGGCTTTTGTAAATAGCCTTTCCTAGATAGAAAAAATTAGAAAAATTTCTAATGTTTTTTAGCAAAAATTCTAAATCAAAAAGGCAAAGGTAATTTATCTCAATAACCACAGATAGTTACAGGGAATAGAAATTTTAAGAGGAATTATAGAAAAATTAAGAAATTAGCGAATCGGATAGCTTTAGCTGGAAGGGATTTATTCTATTTTTAGTTTTTTTCTTCTGTAACGGAAGGTATGATGGTTCATGTTAAGAAGCTTAGCTGCCTTACTTTCGTTACCTTTGGCCATCCTGAGAGCTTCTTTGATATAAAACTTTTCTAAGGATTCTTGGGCTGAGGAAAGGTCAATACCTGTAGGGGGTATGGGTGGAAATTCAGACTCATCTCTTGTTTTCTCCAATGCTTTATCTCTGTCTACCTCTTTTATCCCAAGATCCTGGATTGTTAACTCTGGCCCATTGCCGGTCAGCACCCCTCTTTCAATAAGGTTTTTTAATTCACGAACATTACCTGTCCACCTGTAATTCATCAAAACATTCTCAGCCTGAGAAGAAATGCTAGTAAATCTCTTACCAAATTTTTTGCTGAACTCCAATAAAAAGTGCTTGGCAAGTGGAATAATATCTTCACGACGCTCATTTAACGAGGGAATCTGCACTTTAATAACCCCTAACCTAAAATAAAGATCTTTTCTAAAGAGGTCTTTTTCTATTACACTCTCTAAATCTTTATTAGTAGTAGAGACCACTCTGGTTTGGATTTGTAATTTCTTTGTTCCACCTATTCTGTAAAATTCCCCGTTCTCAAGAAACCGAAGAAGCTTTGATTGAGCTTCCAGACTCAGGTCGCCTACCTCGTCAAGAAACAGGGTTCCATTTGCCGCCTCTTCTATCATACCTTTCTTGCCTGATACACTTGCTCCAGTAAAAGCCCCCATTTCATATCCAAAGAGCTCACTTTCAATAAGCTCCTTTGGAATAGAAGCACAATTCACAGTGACTAAGGGACCCTTGAAATTGGGACTTCTAAAATGGATAGCATTAGCAATTAATTCTTTACCTGTACCGGTCTCCCCAGAAATTAGGATAGGGGTATCAGGGCTTTTTGCAACCATGCTTATAAACTCCATAACATCATGGATTTGGTTGCTTTCTCCTATGAAGCAGGGAAGGTTCTCCTTAAGATAAGTTTCTTGAAGAATCTGAACTTCCTTTCTTAGCCGGATCGTTTCAAGGGCATTACGAATCGTTACCTCTAATCCGTTCATCTCAATGGGTTTTACCACATAATCGTGGGCACCAAGCTTCATGGCAGAGACGACGGTATTGATATCTTCATAAGCGGTTATCATAATGACCAGGACATCAGGGTATAGACTCTTGATCTTGCGAAGCGCTTCAATTCCATTCATACCTGGCAATCCTATGTCAAGCAGAACTAAATCTGGGGGATTTTCTTTTATAGCATCAATCGCGGGCTCGGCTGTCGAAAAGGCCTCGACTTGGTAGTCGGCCTCAAGTGCCATGGTTATCCCTTCCCTTATGGTCTTCTCATCATCAACAATAAATACGGAGTATGAAATCATCTCTCGTTTGTTCCTTTTTCTAGTGGGATTTCAATTATAAATTCGGCTCCACCCAATTTACTTCTCGCTATACTCAAAGTACCACCGTGATCTGAGATTATCCTGTGACAGATACTTAGTCCTATCCCTGTGCTGCCATTTTTAGTAGAATAAAAAGGATCAAATATCTTGTCCCTAAGATTTGAAGGCACTCCTGGGCCTGAATCGGAAATCCTCACAAGAATAAAATTATTTTTTACGGATGAAGCTACCTCTATTTTTTTATCTCCTTCCTTGTTTTTCATGGCTTCATCAGCATTGGTAATCAGGTTTAGAATAACCTCTTCAATTAAGTTTGGATCTGCATTGCACGGCGGTAGATTTTTATCCAGAGCTTTTTCAACCTTAATACCGCTTTTTCTCAAGGTCACCGAAGAGAGCTCAATGGCCTTGTTGATAGGTTGATTTATATTTGTTGCAAGAAATTTTGGTTCACTGGGTTTAGCAAAATCCATTACTCTCTTGATAACAGATTCAATCTTACTCGAAGCCGATTGAATCTGTTCAAGAATTTCCTTTACCTTGTCTACGTTTTCAGGTCTATTGTATATCTTCCTTAAAGTATTTAAATATATATTTATGCCTGAAAGAGGGTTTCTTATTTCATGAGCGATACCTGCAGATACATGCCCAAGTGAGGTCATTTTATCCTGAATCCTTAAGAGATGTTCAAGCTCCTTTGCTCGTGTAATATCCATCATATTGACTAACATCGCTTCTTTCCCTTGGTATTCAATCAAAATTGCTCGGCAGAAAACCCATTTCATATCTAGCTTACCATCAATTTCACCTGAGGGATAAAATCTAAAATCTGTGATAGCAGTTTGAACTTTACCTGAAGTTATGCTTTGATGGAATTCTTTGACCTTTTCAACATCATCCGGATGGATGCTTTCAAAATCAGTCAGTTTAGATGATCGAGGTAAGGGACCAAGGAGCCTTTCCTGTTCTAGATTTTGGTAGACAATTTGACCGTCTTGGATAATAGAAAAACCAGTAAGTGAGTTCTCCACTAAATCACGAAACCTCTTCTCGCTCTTCTTTAGCGCATCTTCCGCCTGCTTGCGCTCGTTTACCTCTCTCTCCAGTTCATCACGTGATGCAGTAATGGTTTTTAGATTCTCAGTCATTTGGTCAAACGCCTTCCCAAGTTGACCTATCTCATCCTTTGCATTTGTGCTGACTTTATAATCTAAATTCCCACTCCCTATTATTTTCACCCCTTTTTGCAAAGAATGGATTGGATTGGAAATGGATTTTGAAACGGACAAGGCTACGAATGTGCCTATTAACAAGACTGCAGCCACAAGTATTATGACAAAGTTCCTAAGAACGTTGGCAGGTGCAAACGCTTCTGAAACATCTATCTTTACTACTATTCCCCAATCTATCGAGGGAAGGTACCGCCAGGAAGCTATCACTTTTTCGCCTCGGTAATCTATGGAAAGTCCATAACCATCTTTGCCATTCAGTGCCTCTTGAATAGGTATTGCATGCTTTTCTCCAAAAACAACTTTTCTCTGCAAGGTCGCGTTCGGATCGTGAAGAAGAGGATTGAGGAATAACGCAGCATCACCTACCTTCTTAGCGATTAGGGTCTCGCCAGTTTCACCAAGTCCAGTCCTCTCCTGGATGAATTGATAAACTGAATCCATGTTAATCTCAAAGGCAATTACCCCAGCAAACTTTTCCTCAATATCTCGGACTGGAGCCGTCATCAACATAGAGAATTTATCAGCTTTAGTTGTACTCATAAAAATGTCTGAAAGAAAGACTCCTGCTTTACCCTCCTCAAAGGCCTTTTTTTCAATGTCTGACAGAGAATTGCCTAGATTTTCTAAAGGATGGGATTTATGCAAGACATAGATGATTATTCCTTCTGGGTTTAGCAGAATAACATTCATGTAGGGCATGTATTGGTAAACTTTTTGTTTCACCTTAAGTATACTATCCAGTTCATCCCTGGTTATTTTAAATACAGGGTTAGAAAAATCACCAACAGAATCGTCAAGTATTGAAATACTTTTCTTAATATTCAGATTATCACTAACTGCTATTATATCTTTTTTTAATACAGTAAAAAAATCTTCAATCCTTTTCGACTTGAGATCGGCAATGCTTTGTAACCCTGCTATTCGAACGATTTCCAGTTCCTTTTTTGCATAAATGAAACCTAACGAGCCGACAAAAATCATGGGAATAATTGCAAATGACAGAAGAATTAGTAACATCTTTTGTTTAATAGCCATAGTATATTTACCCAATAGAGAAGCCTAATGAACCTACCTAAAATTAGAGAGAATAGAGCATAAATTTGAAAAATCTTATTTGTAGTAACCCAAACCAAAAACTCATCTGGATTATCAACGGAAGTAGCATTATAGCGTTAATATGAATCAATTATCTTCTACCAGAAAAAGTAGGATTTAGTCAATAAGATTCTGCGTTATTTAAAATCCCCCTTTACGATTTTTCAGGTTGAAGGTGAGCTGAGCGAGGGAAAAAGAAGCAGCTGTCTGAAGCCGAAGGCTGAGTTTGCTGCTTCTCCAAAGCTGAGCGAATCTGAGACCGCCCGGAAAAATCGTAGGGGTGTCCTTTTTTCGTCCCTTTTTTGGACAAACAAAAAAGGGACACATCAGTACAGTCAAATCCCGTAAAGAAAATCGACGTGATGTCCTCCTTTGGTTCATTTGCTTTCGCAAGCAAGAAAGGTAAACTTTAAAACCTAAATTTGATTCCAGCCAGTCTCTGGATTCCTTTTCCAAATCTAAAGACATCACTATCATCCTGGTAGCGGAAATAGAGACTGCACTGGCCTTTTTCCCCGGGAATCTTCATCCCTCCTTCTATGGCGTGGCCAAATAAGGAATTATCGTCCCCCTGCAGGAAATGACCTGAGCCGTTTATATATGGAGTTATTCCTTCCTTAAGCAATTGAAAACCCAAGCTTCCGCTTGCATCACCCCAGTAATCGAAATCTTTTGTTGACGGATAAGCGCCGATATTCGCATCAAAACTCCAATGAGAGGTCTTATTATTCTTTAGTCCTAAGCCAAGAAGATGATAATCCCTGATCACACCCTCATCCTCAAGACCATAAAGGCTGGTATAGGAATGAAAAATTTTAAAGTTAAGATGATCCAAGTCAATTTCCAGAGAAGGCCCTATCTGATACTTTACATTATGGGGATTATAATCATGAGGCCGTGTGAGAATTCCTGCATAGGTATTGAGTTTGAATGTCTTATTTTGGTCTAATTTTAAAAGGTCGAGGTCAATAGCGATATCACTGCTGTGACCGAAATCGTCATTCTCAATGATATTCGTATAACCCCCATAAATATGAAATTTCGGAGCCCATGAAATCGTTGATTTCTTTATATCTGAAATGCCCTCAGAAATTCTTTGGCCCAAACCCATTTCCAGGCGCAGGCCAGCTGAAAAGAAATTCTCTTCTTCTCCCAGAGCATACCAATCATTGAAATGCCTGTAGGAGACAAAGGGGATGAGGTAGATATTTTCAGCAAAAGAGATTCTGTCCCCTATCTCAAGATTTGTGTTGAAGTTAATCCCCCTGTCATCATAGATGGAGTCAAGGCTTGACTGGAAGAAAAAGACCTGTTTACCCATTCTGTAAACATCATCCCTTATCCCGAATTTAAACATCCATTCATAATCATTTTCTGTCCTCATCCAGATTCTGCTTAGAGAGGCTTTCCAATTGAGACGATTCAGCCATTTTGATCCCGAATCAAATGTGATACCTTTATTTTTATAACCAAGCCTCATCCCTTTTGTCTCATACCCCATTCCTATTTCATTCCAGTGAATGTCATCTCTTTCCTTTTCGGATAATTTTCGGCTCGGGTTATGGCATGTATGATCCCAGAAGGCCTTGATCCTGCCATCTGCTGTTTCATATCCCAGTCCTACATATTCCAGCTCATTGTCATACTGTCTGGGTGAGGGGTCAAAAAGGCTTACTTCCTTAATGCTGAATTGAAAGAAAAACTTTTTTATTCTCAATGCGTCAAATTGAACTTCCCTTGTTACTCCTGAAGTATAATCTCCGCCGCTAACAGCTTCAACCTCAATCGCAGCATTAACATCTGGAAACAATTCAAATAGAGTATCCCTTTTACTCTCTTTTTGTCTGCTTTTATTGAACTGTGATGAAGATTCTGGTTGATTTTCTGATTTATATCCTTCATCTGAGTGTGAGACAGAACAAAAACTGAGGAATAAAAATAGAATAAGACCAATGTTTGCTAATAATTTTTTAAAAAAGCCCTTGTTAAGAGCAAGTTTTATTATTCCAAGCATTTTCTTGTTATCTTAAGTGTTCCTTCTATAACTATAATTTCTTTCCATATGTCTATTTTTGCAATAGCAAATGAAAAACGAACAACCAAAAAAATTCAATTTTAGGGTTGACATCTTTCTATTTTTTTTATATACAGAAAAGGTTTTTTGTCTGGGTTTAAATTCAAAGTCAAAAAATTCCAAAAAATGCTTGAGAAAGGAGGATAGGCCAAAGATGAAGGATAAACTGATTGCGATTGCCCTATTCGGTGGCTGGCTACTGTTTACTATTGTAATGGTAGTAACCAACGTATAATTAAAAAAAAATTTTTAATCAATCATTATTTTTTAGGAGAAATACCTTCCTCATAAAAGTCTTTCAATCAGGAAAGTTTTTATAAAAGAAGAAGTGTGTCTTTTAAAATATCTGCGATGAAAATGTTTTTAAGCTACTGATTTTTAATTGAATAGGGAAAAAAGGCTTGAAATAAAAACTAAAGGATTAATCCCTTCTCTGTCTCTCTTCGCTAAAGAGTATCTGAAATTCTGCTCCTACATCTCTCTTGATCTTGACCTCACCCTGAAGCTGGTTTACTAAGATATTAATCATCTGCAGCCCGATTGACTTTGCATTCCTGAAACCAAAGTCTTCTGGCAGGGCAATCCCATTATTCCTTACCTTTAACTCTAACTTATCTTTACCCTTTTGATGGAGAGATATCTCAATCTCTCCCTCTCTCCCTTCGGGAAAGGCATGCTTCAGTGAATTCGTCACAAACTCATTAATGATGAGTCCACAGGGAATGGCGGTGTCAATATCAAGAAAAATATCGTCAATATCAATCTTTAAGACAATCTTATCTGTATCCGCTCCATAAGAATAAAAGAGGGTCTTTGTGAGGGCTATGATGTATTTCCTAAAGTCGATCTTTGCTATTTCTTTGGTTCGGTAAATCTTCTCGTGTGCAAGAACCATGGTCTTCAATCGGTCCTGACATTCTCTGTAGATATGAGCAGTCTCCTTATCCTTGACGAGGGCTGACTGGAGGGCAAGTAGGCTGGAGGTAACCTCTAGGTTGTTCCTGACCCTGTTGTAAATCTCTTTAAGAAGTATTTCTTTTTCTTCAAGGGATGCCTTAATCTTTTCCTCTGCCTGTTTTCGCTCAGCGATTTCTTGTTCTAAATCTCTAAACAGCTTGGCATTCACAAGAGCTATGGCAGCCATATCAGCAAAGGCAGATAAAAGCTCTATATCCGTCTCTTTAAACTTTCTTGGCTTTTTTGTATAGATATTAATCACACCAACTGTCTTTTTTGCCATCATCATAGGAACACCAAGAAAGGATACATATCCAAGTCTCTTCGCTACGTCCCTATGTTTTCTGATGTATCTTTTCTCATCTAAAACATTTTCGATAGCCAAAGGTCTCTTTTCTTTTGCGATGATGCCGCTTAGACTCTCCCCTATCTTTAACCTCCTTTTTTGCATCAACTCCATACCCTTTCTTGTGCCGCCTCCCCTTACTAAATAATTTCCCTCCTTTAACCAGAACTTGCAGACATCTGCATCAATAAGCCTTGCTGACTGCCTAGCTATCCAAGGGATGAGTTTCTCTTTTGAGACAAGAGAAGTAATCTTCTTACCTAAATCAAAGAGGGTTATGAGCTGTTCTGTCTTTTTTTCGAGTTCTTCCTCTGCCTTCTTATGCTCGGTTTCTAATACTTCCAGATCAGCAACCCGCTTTTTTAGTTCTCTTAATTCTGTTATCAATTCCTCTTTTTTACGTATGTCTTTCATATCACCTACCACCTTTTAAATACTAAAGAAAATCATCTCATCTTAAATTAAATAATAGCAGATAGAGTCCAAAACGAAAAATAGAGCTGGATTATCGCTTAAAAAGGAAATTAAACTTTTATAAAGGAACATTATATATATAATAAAGAAAAATAAGAACAGAATCAATAAAAGATATCTTCTTAAATTCTTCTACTTGAACAAGGGATTTTATTCCCAAAATCCTTTCAAAAAGGTTTAAAAAATTGTCTTTTTTTGATAACTTCCATTTGCCTTGACAATAGCGCTTACATAAGAGTAGGATGTTTATTTTCTATTACTTTCAGAGGTTTTTATGGACCTTTTTGATTTTGACACAAAGGATTTAGAAGAGGAGAAGAAGGTTTATTCTGTAACCGAGATCACAAAGATGATCCGCGATACCCTTGAGGTGGAGTTTTCCAGCATCTGGGTTGAGGGGGAGATATCCAACATAAAAACCCCCTCTTCTGGACATATCTACCTGACATTAAAGGACGAATCGAGCCAGCTTCGGGCTGTGATGTTCAGATATCAGAACAGAAACCTAAAATTTCAACTGGAGGATGGGCTTCAGGTGATTGTCTTTGGAAATATCAGTGTTTATGAACCAAGGGGGGAATATCAGATCATCATCGAGCATATGGAACCAAAGGGAATAGGGGCTCTTCAGCTTGCCTTTGAGCAATTAAAAGAAAGGCTATCCAAGGAGGGGCTTTTTGATAAGGAACATAAAAAGCCGATACCTATCTTACCCAGAAAAATAGGAATCATCACCTCGCCAACAGGCGCAGCCATTAGAGATATCTTAAGGGTCATGGAGAGAAGATTTGCCAATATCCATATGCTGATCTATCCTGTCAGGGTTCAAGGGGAGAGTTCATCTCAAGAGATTGCCATGGCCATAGAAGAGATGAATACCATGAAAGCAGCAGACGTATTAATACTGGCTAGGGGCGGGGGTTCGATTGAAGACCTCTGGTCTTTCAATGAAGAGGTGGTCGCCCGGGCCATCTTCAGATCACGGATTCCTATCATCTCTGCAATAGGGCATGAAATCGATTACACCATCTCAGACTTTGTGGCTGATCTAAGAGCACCAACTCCATCAGCAGCAGCAGAGATGGTCATTCAAAGCAAAGAAGAGCTTCTTAAGAGGATTAAAATGAACTTTGACCTTCTTACGAGAAGCGTCATGTCTTACATCAATCAACAAAAATCAAGCCTCGATAGTATTTTGAGGAGAAAGATTTTTATCTATCCTGAAAGAACGATCAATCAATATCAGCAAAGAGTGGATGAATTCAATATGAGATTGAAGAGGAGCATACTTCAATCCGTTAATATAACGCGTGAGGCCTCAAACAGCCTAAAAAAGAATATCCTTCACCTCACTCCTAAAACAAAGATTTCTCATATAAGAAATACGCTCTATACCCTGCAAAAGGAGATGACAAATTTTATGACATACCGCATGGTGATGAAGAGGGAAGGTTTTAAGCGTATTCTAGAAGCCCTCGATATCTTAAGCCCTTTATCCGTATTAGCTCGTGGCTACAGTATATGTCAAAAATACCCATCGATGACACTGATAAAAGATGCATCTTCAGTATCAAAAGGAGATAAGGTTAACGTAAAGGTATCAAAGGGTGAAATGGTCTGTGAGGTTAACAAGGTCTTAAAAGGAGCATAAACATGGCAGAGATAAAGTTTGAAAATGCCTTAAAAAGATTAGAAGAGATTGTAGGAAAGCTCGAGGAAGGGAATCTGGATCTCGATCAATCTCTAGAGCTTTTTGAGGAAGGAATGAAGCTGTCCAAAATCTGTAATAAGAAGCTAAAAGATGCAGAAAAAAAGATAGAGATATTAACAAAGGACCAGGAAGGGGAAATAAAGGCTAAACCCTTTGAAACTGAAGAGATAGAGGAAGATGAAGGTTGATTTAAACAAAGAGCATGGGACAGAGATTAAAGAGTCCCTGAGAGCCAAGAAGGAGCTGATAGATCAAGCTCTTGAAAAATATGTCTCTTGGGAGCATAAGTATCCGCCAAGGCTCTTGGAATCTATGCGATACAGCCTCTTTTCAGGAGGAAAGAGACTGAGACCCATCCTCACCCTTGCCGCAGGTGAAGTCGTTGGAGAAAAAGAAGAAAACCTTCTTCCTTTTGCATGTGCTATAGAACTTATCCATACCTATTCTTTGATCCATGATGACCTCCCCTCAATGGACAATGATGATTACAGGAGAGGGAGGCTGACAAATCATAAGGTATTTGGCGAGGCCATGGCCATTCTTACAGGTGATGCCCTCTTGACCCTTGCGTTTCAGATTATGACAGATCCCGCTCTCATAAAAAATTTTAAGCCAGAATTATTATTAAAGACCATCAATGAAATTGCTGCTGCCGCTGGTGCTGAGGGGATGGTTGGCGGACAAGCCGTTGATATTCTTTCCGTAGGATCAAAGTTAAATAAGGACGAGGTAAATTATATCCATGAGAAAAAGACAGGCGCTTTAATAAGAGCTTCTGTACGGGCTGGGGGGTTTTTAGGAGGAGGCAGCAAGAAAAAAATTGAGGCTTTCAGTCAATATGGTGAAAAAATTGGTCTTGCATTTCAAATCATTGATGATATCTTAGATATTGAGGGGGAAAAAGAGGTTTTAGGAAAGGATACAGGCAAAGATAGGGATAAGAATAAGGCTACCTATCCAGCCATATATGGTTTAGAGGAATCAAAACAAAAGGCAGCCCAGCTGATTGAAGAAGCAATAAAATCCTTAAAGATATTTGGGAAGAAAGCCTTTTTCTTAAAAGATATTGCTAATTTTATCCTCTTTAGAAAATCATAACATCTGAGAGAAAGGATGAGAGCTTAAATAATGGAAAATTTACTAGAGCAGATCAATAGCCCAGAGGATTTAAAGAAATTATCCCCAGATAAACTCCCACAACTCGCTGAAGAGCTGAGGGAATTTATTATTAAAACCGTATCAAAAACAGGCGGCCATCTCTCTTCTAATTTAGGGACTATCGAATTAACCATAGCCCTGCATTATATATTTGATGCTCCAAAGGACAAGATTATATGGGATGTGGGACATCAGGCTTACGCCCATAAGATATTGACCGGCAGACGAGAAGTCTTTCATACATTAAGACAGTATCAAGGAATCAGCGGGTTTCTCAGGAGAGAAGAGAGCATTTATGATGCCTATAATGCTGGACATGCCTCTACAGCCATATCTGCTGCATTAGGTATGGCTGAGGCAAGAGACATGAAAAAGGAAGATTTTAAGGTCGTGGCTGTTGTGGGCGATGGGTCTTTATCTGGCGGAATAGCTTTTGAAGCCCTCAATCAGGCAGGCCACTTAAAAAGGGATTTAATCGTTATATTAAATGATAACGAGATGTCAATTTCTGGAAATGTGGGTGCCCTCTCTGCCTATCTCAGTCGTGTGCTAACAGGTCAGGTCTATTCCAGATTCAGAAAGGATACCAAGAGTGTGCTTGAGCCCATACCAGGGATTGGAGAACATATGCTGAAGACAATAAGCAGGTTTGAGGAGGCCTTTAGGAAATTTATAACACCAGGGATGCTCTTTGAGGATCTAGGATTTAAATATGTGGGTCCCATTAAGGGTCATAACCTTCCTCTTCTTATCAGAACCTTCAAAAATGCGAAACGTCTGGACAGGCCCATCTTAATACATGTCGTTACTAAAAAGGGCAAAGGATATGAGCCAGCAGAGAAAAAACCCATTTTTTACCATGGCGTCTCCACTTTTAATCCAGAAACAGGCGAGGTTCCAAAAAAATCTGGTCCCCCTTCCTATACCTCGGTATTTTCAAAAACCATAGTAAAACTGGCAAGAGCAGACGAGAAGATCATTGGTATTACTGCTGCTATGCCTGAAGGGACTGGTCTTGACGCCTTAGCCAAAGAAATTCCAGAAAGATTTTATGATGTGGGAATTGCCGAGGCTCATGCAACACTCTTTGCTGCAGGATTGGCCCTTGAGGGATTTAAGCCTGTTTTAGCCATCTATTCTACCTTTTTGCAGAGAGCCTTTGATCCCATTGTCCATGATATCTCTTTGATGAACCTTCCTGTTACCTTTTCCATGGATAGAGCAGGAATCGTAGGAGAAGATGGACCAACGCATCATGGATCGTTTGACCTTACTTATCTGAGGTCCCTTCCCAATATGATTCTCATGGCTCCAAAAGATGAGAACGAGCTGCAGCATATGCTTAAAACAGCTATAGAATTTCCCGGACCTGCGGCTGTTCGATATCCACGAGGCAAGGGAGAAGGGGTTCAATTGGATGAAGAGATAAAAGTATTGAATATCGGAGAGGCAGAGGAACTTAAGAGCGGAAAAGATGCGACCATCATCGCAATTGGGAATATGGTCTATCCTGCTTTGAGAGCTTCTCAAAATCTTGAAAAAGAAGGAATGAATATAGGGGTTGTGAATGCCAGGTTCGTTAAGCCTCTGGATAAGGAGATGATTATAAATATCGCAAAAGAGAGCGGTTTGATCCTTACTGTTGAAGAAAATGCCATCCAAGGAGGATTTGGAAGCGCTGTATTAGAACTTTTTGAAAAGGAAAATCTTAGAAATGTTGTTGTGAAGAGAATGGGCCTGCCGGATAAATTCATTGAACATGGCTCGCCAAATATTCTTAGAAAAAGGTATGGACTCTGTGAAGAAGGGATTGTCTCAGAGCTAAAATCTCTTTTGAATTCTAAGAAAAATAAAAATTTTTTCTTATCTTTTCTAAATAATGCAGGGAAAAGAACGGCTGGATAAGGTTTTAGTAGAAAAGGGGCTGGTTGAAGGAAGAGAAAGGGCAAAGGCCCTGATTTTAGCTGGTAAAGTTTTTGTTGATGGGACTATAATCAATAAAGCAGGAACAAAGGTATCATCCTCCTCCGATATTAAAATCAAACAAAATTCCTCCTCTTATGTAAGCCGCGGCGGTGAAAAGCTTGAGGGTTTCTTCAAGACATTTCCTCTGGATTTAAAAGATAAAATAGCAATGGATATCGGTGCATCAACAGGAGGATTTACCCATTTTCTCTTGGAAAGGGGAGTAAAAAAGGTTTATGCCATAGATGTGGGATATGGGCAGTTAGATTGGCACCTGAGAAATGATCCCAGAGTGATTAATATGGAGAAGGTCAATATCCGTTACTTAGACCCTTCGATGATAAAGGATAGAATCAATTTGGCTACCATAGATGTCTCTTTTATATCGCTTGAATTGGTCCTTCCTTTGGTATTGAGACTTTTAGCTCAAAATGGAGAGGTGATTGCCCTTATCAAGCCCCAATTCGAGGTTGGGAAGGAAGAGGTTGAAAAAAAGGGTATTATTAGAGATAAAACGAAACACAAAAAGGTCCTTTTAAAAATAGCTCAGCTTTCAAAAAAAATAGGATGGAAGGTAAAGGGAATGATGAGATCTCCTCTTTTAGGCGCAAAAGGAAATATTGAATTTTTTATTTATTTAAGCTCATCAAAGGATTCTTCTGATAGAGAAGATATAGAAACATACATAGATAATATAATAAATAATCCTCTTTGAATACCACCTTAATGGAGAAATCCCCAAAAGACTTAGTTCCCCTATTTTTTGAGAAAACAGCAGAAACGTATGACACCGTAGTAAAATGGACAACCCTTGGAAATGACAAATACTGGAAGGAACAGATCATAAAAAAAATTCCACCTTGTAGCTCTATCCTCGACCTTGCCTGTGGAACAGGAATTCTTACCTTTCAAATATGTAAAAAATTTCCTCATGCAAAGATAATAGGGGTTGATATAACAAAAAGTTATCTTCGTGAAGCAAGGAAAAAGCTGAATCCTCATCATAAAATATCTCTTTTAAATCAAGACGCAGAAAAACTCATCCTAAAAGATAAATTCGACTGCATTACTTCATCTTATATATCGAAATACTGTGAAGCAGAGGTCCTTCTCAAGACCTGCTTAGATCATCTCAAACCAGGAGGAAAAATAATCCTTCATGACTTTACCTACCCACAAAACAGACTTGTAAGAGCGGCATGGGGTTTTTATTTTTTCTTATTGAGGTTTTCGGGTTATTTCTTGACCAGCTGGAAGGAGGTATTTGTTGAACTTCCAAAGCTCATCAGATCGACAAACTGGTCTTATGAATATGAATTGACCCTGAAAAAATATGGCTTTAAAGTAGAGAGAGAATCTCTAAGCATAGGAACATCAACCATTCTTACCGGTAACCATATTGTCTAAACTTATTTTAAAAGAGATTCAAGAAGATGGGATTAAAGCTGACATACCGGTCTTAAATCACATGCCTTACATTTTTTATGATCCTTTTTTTTAGGACAATAATTCATAATTCCAAGTCTGCTTAAGGCAAAATCATACTTTACCGGATCATTTTGATCGAGCTTTTTTAAATTGACTGTAATATCTGCGGCCATTCTCCAATTTGGATTCTTATGCTTTGTTAATCCCAAATGTCTGGAAATTCGAGCAACATGGGTATCAAGAGGAACAATGAGTTTTGACGGTGAAATATCCTTCCAGATACCAAAATCTATAGAATCTCCTCTCCTTACCATCCAGCGTAAAAAGAGGTTAAGTCTCTTGCATGCGCTTCCGCCTTCAGGAGAAGGGAGAAAGAATCTTACCCCCGCATCTTTGGGGAGACCATTCCCATTATAAAAAGGAGAACAGTCCATTTCTAAAAATCCTTTAACGAATTTTGTAAGGGCTGAAGCAATATTTTCATCTTCGTGTCTATATCCTTTTTTAAAAAAATCGAGTATTGAACCATACGAGTCGATGACCTGTTTTATCAAATAAATGAAACATGCCATATCCTCTCCATTATTAAACCGATGAACAAACCCCCTAAACTTCTTCGAGTCCAATTTAGGATCGAAACTCTTGATAAAATCATAGGGTTTATCATCCATTATGGAGAGAATATGAGCAGCACTGTTGAGGATTAAATCAACCCTTCCATATGCCAGAGAAGCTGTAATAAGACCTATGATCTCCTGGTCTTTTTGGGAATGAAACTTATGGACAAATTCTAATGGATCGGGGGATAGATATTTTATATCGAATTTATGATAAAGACCGTCCAGATATCTCTTGAGTAAAAGCAGGTCCATAGGATTCAAGAAATCTTTCGGCTGTCCAGGATGAGAGTTACTGGTCCTTCATTAATTAAATTCACATCCATCATTGCCTGAAATTTTCCTGCAACTGTCTTTATGCCAGCTTTTTCCCCTTGCTTGATAAAATAGTCATATAATTTTTTCGCTAATGAGGGCTCAGCAGCCATTATGAAAGAAGGCCTTCTTCCTTTTCGACAATCACCATAAAGAGTAAATTGGGAAATGACCATCATCTCTCCATTGACATCTTTTAGGGAGAGATTCATCTTGCCTTGAGTATCTTCGAAGATCCTGAGATTTATTATCTTAGAGAGGAGATAATCAGCATCCTCTTCTTTATCATCCTGCCCAATTCCTAAGAGAACAACTACCCCTTTTCCCAGCTTGCCCAAAAGGGTTCCCTTTACAGAAACCCCTGCCTCTTTTACTCTCTGGACAACAGCACGCATACTTATTAAGGAAGGTTTACTCTTTTATATTGAGGGAATCCAAGAATTCCTTGTTGGTCTTTGTCTTCGTCAGTTTATCCAGCAAAAATTCCATTGCTTCAACCACAGGGAAGGAACTTAAAGCCTTTCTCAATATCCAGGTCTTGTTTAATTCATCAGATGGTATTAATAATTCTTCCTTGCGGGTACCCGATCTATTGATATCAATCGCCGGGAATACCCTCTTGTCCACCAATTTTCTATCAAGATTAATCTCTAAATTGCCCGTTCCTTTAAATTCTTCAAAAATAACTTCATCCATTCGACTTCCCGTATCAATAAGCGCCGTTGCAATGATAGTAAGGCTTCCACCTTCTTCTATGTTTCTTGCAGAACCAAAAAACTTCTTCGGTTTTTCTAATGCATTCGAATCCACACCGCCAGATAAAACCTTTCCACTGGGCGGGACGATCGCATTGTGTGCTCTCGCCAATCTCGTAATACTATCCAAGAGGATTACGACATCTTTCTTGTATTCGACCAATCTCTTGGTTTTTTCCAAAACAATATCTGCCACCTGAACGTGTCGATTAGGCGGCTCATCAAAGGTAGAACTGATAACCTCTCCCTTCACAGACCTCTCCATATCTGTAACTTCTTCTGGCCTCTCGTCAATGAGCAATACAAGAAGAATGACCTCTGGATGATTTTTTGTAATGGAATTGGCTATGGTCTGCAAGAGCATTGTCTTTCCTGTTCTTGGGGGTGCCACTATCAGTGCTCTCTGTCCTTTTCCTATAGGGGTCAGGAGATCCATAACTCTTGCAGAAACATTCTCTGGAACTGCTTCCAGCTTGATTCTACTATTGGGATAGAGGGGTGTAAGGTTATCAAACAGTATCCTTTGAGGAACAAGCTCTGGGGGTTGAAAATTTACTGATTCTACCTTTACAAGAGCAAAATATTTCTCATCCTGTATAGGAGGTCTTATTTGACCAGAAATAGAATCCCCTGTCTTAAGATGAAATTTTCTTATTTGTGAAGGAGAAACATATATATCATCAGGCCCTGGTAAGTAATTACAATCTGTAGATCTCAAAAATCCAAAGCCTTCAGGCAGAACCTCTAAAATCCCCTCCCCAACAACGAGACCATCTTTCTCTGTATGCGCCTTTAATATATTATAAATCAAGACATGCTTTCGCGATCCACTCGTATCAGGTATGTTCATCTCTCTACCTAATTTAACGAGTTGTCTTATATCTAATTCTTTAAGTTCCTTCAAGTTAAGAGAATTCTCGTCTTTTTTTGTTCTCTTTGCCTTCGTTGTAGTTTTTGTTTCTTCCTTTAATTTTTCTTCTGGCGTCTCTTTTTGAACCATGTCTAAATCCTTAAAATATATTTTTGGCTTTCCAATATAATAAAATGTGAAAACACAAGTTAATGATTATAATGGAAGTGAGAAAAAAGAAATTATTTGTAATGTTCGTTAGATGGAAAGCTTAAATTAATTTTGCTCCCAAAATTTCATCCTTATAAATTTTAAAGTTTTTTAAAGAACTTGTCAAATATATTTATCATAATTTATAATTATTTAAATTTCTGTATTAAAAAATTACATTTTTTCTATTTATGAAGAAGAAAAAGAACCTTCTTTTTATAAACCCCTTTATATATGATTTTGCCTGTTATGATTTTTGGTTAAAACCTCTCGGTTTACTTTATCTGGCTCGTTTTCTTCAAAATAGGGGATATAAAATTCACTTTATCGACTGTCTTGATATAATAAATCCAGAAATGATAAGAGATGCTTCGATTAAAGAACCGAAAAGAAGGGAGTATGGCTGTGGTCGCTTTTATAAACAAAACATAGATAAACCAAAACATCTAAAGAATATCCCAAGGAAGTATAGTCGATACGGAATTACCCTCGAGGTGTTTAAAAAGGAATTGTCTAAAATTCCTCATCCAGATGCTATTTTAGTAACTTCGATGATGACATACTGGTATCCAGGACCTTTCAAGGCGATAGAGATATGTAAAAGTATCTTCAAAGGAGTTCCAATTATCCTGGGAGGAATATACGCTACTCTATGTTATGATCATGCTAAAAGAAACTCTATGGCCGATTATATTGTAAGGGGTGGGAACATAAAGGAAATAGTAAATCTCGTAGATAACTTAACAGATTATAAAGGTATTGAAAAAGAACCAGAAAAAAAACTTCTCTCTGGATATCCTCTGTTTGATCTATTGAGAAGAATAGATTATGTATGTCTCTTAACTTCTATTGGATGCCCATATCGCTGTGATTATTGTGCCTCCTCTTTCTTAAATCCTCATTTTTCCTTCAGAGACCCTATTGAGACTGTAGATGAGATTGAATACTGGTATAAAAAAAGAGGGGTGAGGGACTTCGCCTTTTATGATGATGCCTTGCTCTTTAATCCCGAAGAACACCTTTTAACCATGTTGAAAGAGATACTTCGAAGAAATATGGTATGTAACCTTCATGCACCCAATGGCCTTCTTATGAGGGGAGTAACATCTGATGTTGCTTCTTTAATGTACAGGGCAGGTTTCAAGACAATAAGATGGGGTTTTGAAACCTCTAATGTTAAAGGACAATTACTAAACGCTAGTAAGGTCACTAATGAAGAATTTCATGCTTCTGTTTGCTATCTGAAAGAAGCGGGTTTCCCTTCGCATGATATTGGAATCTATATCCTTGCCGGCCTCCCCTATCAGACAAAAGAAGAGGTTGAAGAAACCATTGATTTTGTTTTTAAAGCGGGCACAAGACCCATCATAACAGAATACTCCCCTATCCCTGAAACAAGACTATGGGAAGACGCTGTTAGGTTCTCAAAATTTCCTGTTGCAGAAGAGCCTCTGTTTCATAATAACTCTATCGTGCCATGTCAGTGGGAAGGATTAACGTATAATGATTTAGATCTTTTAAAGCTAAAGATAAAAAACCTTCCTTGTTGAAATTTATAGAGCCTTAAGAACAATTTTTTTATATTTTTAATTAAACTCATCATATAACGATTGGAGAGCAAGTTAATGAAGATTGCGATTATCAAACCCTATCGCCTGTCCTTTATAAGAGGAAATGCACTCTCTGTACATCGACTTATCTCAGGATTAAGGGATAGAAAAGTAGATGTAAAAGAGATTTGTATCTCTGATTACAAATATAAGAGGGATATTTATAAAGATGTTTCCTCTTTTAAACCTGATCTTATTCATGGATTCCATGGATACAAAATAGGAAGAGTTGTTCTCTACCTAAAAAAAAGAATGGGTGTTCCGCTAATTATATCCCTTAGAGGAACGGACTTCAATCATGACCTCTTAAACAATAAAAGAAGGCCTCTTGTATTGGAAACATTGAGTTCTGCCGATATGATTATTGTCTTTGCCTCTTTTACCAAAGAGTTAATAAGAAAAGGGAATCCAGAGCTCAGTTGTGATAAAGTTCATATCATACCTCATGCTGCCAAACTCAAAGAAAACCCATATAACATCCTGGATGAATTGAATTTGAAGAAAGAACACTTTATCTTCTTTTTGCCTGGTGGTATCCGAAAGGTAAAAAATGTTGAATTTTGTATAAAACCACTGAACAGGCTAAAAAAGAGCTATCCTCAAATTAAATTAATCTATGCAGGTTCAATCATCGAAAAAAGGATTGGTTTAAGATTCATAAAGAAGATTAGGAATTTAGACTGGGTCATTTATCTGGGTGCTGTTCCCCACGACAGGATGTATTCCCTTTACAGAGCCTCTGATGTAGTTATGAACACATCTCTATCCGAAGGAATGCCAAATTCCCTTCTTGAGGCCATGAGCCTAGGAAAGGCTGTTCTGGCCTCTCATATTCCAGGGAATCAAGCAATCGTAAAAAATGAAGAGGATGGTCTTTTATTCGAAACAGAGGAAGAGTTTATAAAAAAGGCAGAGAGGCTCATCAGGGATAAAGACTTGAGAAAAAGATTGGGCAGAAAGGCAAAAGAAAAGATAAAAAAATATCATACTCCTAGAGGAGAGCTGGATGAACATATGAAAATCTACAAAAGGCTTTTATCTTCTGGTTAAATATAATCATTACCTTCAAGCCTCATTCTTTTTGATTCCCAGAATGACATATCTTTTGCATCTTGGAATATCCGTTTTTTCATGGATGAGAGAATCTGAAGAAAGTTTTTTTAAATATTCCAGTCTTTCAACTCCTGGCTGGCTCAGATCCTGAACCTTTTCATCAATTATTTCTGTTATAAATCCGCTTCTTTCCATCATCTTTATGGTCTTCTTTATATCAAGAAAATCAAATTGCTGAAATAACAATTTGGCCCTAGGTTTAAGATAATATGACCCCTTTAATATCATTTTATCCATAAAAAATCTGCCATCAATCCCCCCGTTTCTAGCAGTTGATAAAGGGTCATCAAGAAACATTCCAGGAGGGATAGGCATCATAGGCACATTTCCAATAATCAGGTCAAAAATACTTTGTTTCAATCCTGAAAACATATCTCCAACGAACACCATAATCTTTTTATCAACTTTATTCAAAACAGCATTTTTTCTCGTACATATTGCACTTTGATAACTGATATCTGTTGCGATTACTCTCCTTGCCTTCTTGGCAGCAATAATCCCAAGAAAACCGGTCCCTGTTCCTAAATCTAAGACGAGATTTCCTTTATCAATGTAATGAGAGACATGGTCTGCTAATAATAAGGAACCAAAATGAGGAGGAATGACTTCAGGGTCAAGAATAAATCTATTTTCTTTAAAAAGAAAAAGGGGTTCGCCTGATGTATTAATATGATTCATTAAAAACCATCCGAAAAAGCTTATTCAGAAAAGATGTTTTGCTCTTCCCACTTATCCAATTCGTCGGTAAAATATCTTGGACGCACCTTTTTATATTCTTTTACACTGATAAGGGAAAGGTATTCTTCTATCCCTGTCTTTTTCGATATGAGTTTAACGATTGCCTCGCATTCCTTTTGAGACCTTCCATGGATCATTGTATATATCGAGAAAGGCCAGCTCGGAAATACTGGTCTTTGATAGCAATGGCTAACGGCCTTAAATGAGGCCATTTCTTTTCCAATAGCTACTATTTTCTTTGAAGGAACCTTCCAAGCAACCATCATATTTGATTTAAACCCTGCCTTTCTTTGATTCAAAACAGCTGCAAAACGCTTCATTATCCCTCTCTTTTTAAAATTTCGTGCCTCTTTTATAACCTCTTTTTCATCTATAGCCAATCGATCAGCTATAAAAAGAAAAGGCCTCTTCTTCAAAGGAATATCCTCCTGAAACTTCCTTATCAATCGAATTTCAAGATCAGAAAAATTCGTTCTTTTCCCATCTTTGTTATCCTTATAATATTCTTTGCTCAATTCCTCATATAACAAATGAGGCTTTTTATTCAACGTCATATCTAATCTGACTCCGATTTTAAACAGGCGAATTGCAGGTAATAAGAGAATATCTTCCCCCCCTACGATTTTTCCGAGCCTCTTGATTGTCCTATCCATAGAACTGTGGGGAGGAAGTGTCATTGTAAACCACAGATTATACGAATGATTTCGAGCATAGTTGTGACTCACCCCAGGATGTCTGCTAACCATTTCTGCTGCCTGGTCCAAGAATCTTGGCTTTATCTTCATTCCAACGAGTGCTGTTTGATACCCTAGTTTTTTTGAATCAAAGATAGCACTTATCTGGCGGATGATTTTTTGATTCTTTAGTTTTTTTATCCTCTCAATTATCTCTTCTTCTGAAACCCCCAGTTCTTTTGATAAATTTAAGAATGGTCTTATGACTAAAGGGAAGTTAGACTGAATGATATTGAGCAATTTCTTATCAAGAATATCCATATTGCCTTTATTTCTCTTAACCATGATAAATAGAGGTTTTATTTATATAATTTTTTCTCAATTTTATTTTTTTTTATTATAACAGAATTCTTAGAGGTTTTTTAGATTTATTATAAATCATTAATGGTCTATTTTAATACATCTTAATAAACATTCTTATTATCAATGGCTTAACTTCCTATACCTCATTTAACAAAATCGTTTTATCTCACGGGTGGTTTTTTTTAACTCAGAAAGTCTTAAGCATTTCTTTTTTTCAAAAATCAAATATTCATTCTAAGTTATTGTAATAAAGTAGGTTATTAATAAAAAAAGTTTTTTTTGCTTCATGGTATGGATATGGCATTTGTATAGCCGATAAAAGATAAGAAAAGAGGGACAAAAATGAAAATATCAAGATGTTTTAATATACTAAGAATTTCAATCATATTTTTCATATGCATAGGGCTTCTCGCTCCGTCCTTCCTTTACGCTCAAGAAGAAATAGACAACCAATTGGACACGCTCATTCAAACAGGTATTGATAAGGTCAATAAGGAGGAAATAGACGAAGCACTGCGGGCTTTTCAAAATATTATAGATTTAGATAGAGAAAGCCCCATAGGCTATTTTTATACGGCTGCCCTTTATAAAGCCCTTATGCAGGATTACAGAACCACAGTCTTTAATGATAAATTTGATTATTATATAAATGAGGCCATTAAAAAGGGAGAGAAGCTGGTTAAGAAGGATAAAGAGAATGACCTGGCCTATTTTTATCTTGGTGGGGCCTATGGATATCGGGCTATCCATAAGAGTGAAAAGGGTAAATGGTTTGGAGCATTTGTAGATGCTGAAAAGGGGGTTAATTGCTTAGAGAAGGCATTAAGTTTAAATCCAGAGCTTTATGATGCCTATTATGGATTAGGGGTTTATAAATACTGGAGAAGTGTGAAATCTCAGGTGCTCTGGTTCCTGCCCTTTTTTGATGATGAGCGTCAAAAGGGGATTAATGAGATACAGCTGGCAATAGCCCAAGGGAATTACTCCAGGATTGAGGCAAAGGGAGCACTGGTTACGATTCTTCGTAATGAGGGTTTCTATGATAAAGCCCTGCATTTAACTAATGAGATATTAGGGGAGTATCCTGAAAATATCTATGCCATGAGAACCAAGGGGATTATCCTTGTTGAGTTAAAGAGATGGAATGAGGCTACTGAAATCTTTACCAGACTTCTTGAACAAATAGAGAACAGGGAATGTAAGGAACCAGGCGCTAAAATGGAGCTTGAGTACTATCTCGCTCTCATCCATTATGAACAGGAAAAGACATATGAGAATAAAAAAGGTTATGAAAAATTAACTCAGCTAAAGGAGAAATTGAAAGAAGAGGCTGAAAATGAAATACTCAATGAAATGTTAAATAAGGTCGTTTTCTCTAAAAAAGATGTGAAGCAAAGTGACAAGGAAATATAAAATTATTCATTCTCAGGCTATATTTAAGAATATCAAGAAAGGAGGGAATAAAAGGTAAAGCAAAAGATAGCCACGAACTAGAATTAAGAAGGATGATGAAGTTAAACCCTTAAAAGGGAGAGATAAGAAGTCATGAAAAAACCTTGGAAAATCTTATTCATTTTTTTTATAGCTTTTGCTCTTAGTATGCTATCCAGCAGTTATGTTCTGAGTGCTACAGAAAAAAGCCTTCCGGATAAAATGGGAGACAAGTTTGTAAGAGGAACAGGGAATTTCTTTACAGGTCCAGTAGAAATTCCAGTAAACATTTCCAAGGATAGTAAAGTAAACAGATGGGGATACTGTACGGGTTTGGTTAAAGGGGCCGGTTATGGACTCGTAAGATCAGGGGTAGGGCTTTATGAAGCGATTACTTTTCCTCTTCCGCTTCCTTCAGATTATGAACCGATTATGAAACCAGTGTATGCATGGGAATAGATAGTGTCACAATGAAGAATATTTAAACACCCTTCCTTAACTTCCTCATACTTTATAAAGGGCAGGATTTTTAATCCTGCCCTTTATAATTTTCTAAAAGTCATTTTTTTAAAAAACTTTCTATTTCTTTCTTACTAGGTAAAGAGGGCTGGGCACCATACTTTGTTGTTGATAATGCACCGGCAGCATTCGCATACTTGATAGCATCTTCTAGGCTAAATCCTTCACTAAGTGATGCAGCTAAAACACCACTGAAGGCATCTCCTGCTGCTGTCGAGTCAACCGCCTTAACCTTGCAGGCTGGAAAGTGTCTTATCACATCCTTGTTGATTAAGAGTGCGCCCCTCTCCCCTAGGGTAATGATTATATTTGATACCCCTTTCTTTAATAAACTCCTTCTCAGCCCTTTTCAAATCTTTTACATCTTTTCCTGTCAATACTTCCAGTTCCGACTCATTGGGGGTTATGATATCAACATTTTTCATGATTTTATCTGAGAGACTTCTTGCTGGCGCGGGATTTAAAATCGTCTTCACTGATAGCGATCTTGCAATCTTTAAAGAGTGTTCCACCGTTTCCAGAGGAATTTCTAATTGAAGAAGTAAAACCCTTCGTGAGTAAAACTTATCCTGAATATTATCGATATCCTTAGGCAGTAATCTGCTATTAGCTCCTGGGGAAACAACAATCTGGTTTCTTCCCTCCATATCTATAGCAATTAAGGCTATGCCTGAAGGTGCCTTATCATCAAACATGATACCTGAAGGACTTATACCGAGACGAATCAAATTTTTTTTATAATTCTCTCCATATGAATCTTTTCCCAGTTTCGTTACGAACAAAACATCAGCCCCTCCCTTTTTTGCTGCCACAGCCTGATTTGCCCCTTTACCACCATAAAAAATCTTTAACTCTTCTCCAAGAATCGTCTCTCCTTCTCTAGGGAGTCTTTCAACCCTTATTACAAGGTCAGTATTGGAGCTGCCTACAACAATTAACCCAGCCATTATGATTCAAAGACCCTTTCATAAAAAAGTCTTAAAAATCTTTTACTATCTACATCTGTACAAACTTGAATTTCAGATTGAAAATCTTTCTTTTTACAAAAAGTCTTACCTCTCTTCTTATCAATACACACATCTATATCCATCTTATGCATCTTTACGAGGGTAGGGTCTATAGCTACCCCAACAGCCAAAGGGTCATGGAGATAACAGTAAGCTCTGCCTGTTTTTTTAAGATGGATTTCCATGTATCTGTCTGTTGCACCTAAAATAAACTCTTCTATCTTTTCTCTTTTTCCCTCTGTAATTCTAACCAGCTCTTCCTTTCTTAAGATACACTTTCTCGTTACGTTTAATCCCACCATTATGACGGGGATTCCAGAATCAAATACAATCTTTGCTGCATGGGGGTCAAAGAAGATATTGAATTCTGCATCAGGGGTTATATTTCCTTTCACATCAACAGCGCCGCCCATCATAATAATCCCTTGAACTTTATCCATTTTATCCTTATCTTTTTCAATGGCACAGGCAATATTTGTTAACGGACCTAGGGTTACTATGATTATTTCGTTGGGATATTTTTCAATCATTTCGAAAATCAAATCTATGGCTTTTCTAGAAACAATCCAATCCTCATCCAGTTCTGAATCGTCATTAAAAAAACAGTCCAAATCTCCTAGACCATTCTTTCCATGGATTTCATAAGTCCAAAGGGGAGGCTCTTTTATTGGAAGTGAAGAACCTTCAGCTATCATCGGTAAGTCCTTTAAGCCCATTAATCTCAGAATTCTTCGAACATTTCTCGTGCCGAGACGAACAGGGACATTACCGCTTACGGTAGTTATTGCTTCTACCTTTAGCTCTTTAGATCTTAGGGATAATATGATTGCTAAGGCATCATCAATTCCAGGGTCTGTATCCAAAATGATTCTTTTACTTGTTCTCATCCACAGCCCTTTAAAGAATGATGAGTAAAAGGGGATTTCTTTAATTATATCAAGAAAGCAAGGACAGAAATCAAGGAATGTTAATCTTCTAAGAAGGTGTTACTTGAATTCTTTAAAGCCCTCTTCTGTGGTCTTTTTTATTTCAGGATGGGTCTCGGTAGGGCCTACATTTATGATGATTTTTGTTTCAAACTCCTGCTTTATATTGATTACACAACTCCAACCTTCCTTTTGATAATTGAGAACAGCTTCTTTTAACTCAAAACTACTCACAAGCTTCCATCCATTCTGAGGCATATTTTCTTTATAAAAGTTTGCAATTTCCGCTGACTTTCCACTACCGGTATATACCAATACACCGGCCTTAATGGCAGGGTTTTCAAATACAAAGGATTTCTCGCTATCGATTTTAAATTTTGCTGGGATAGGAATATCCTTGAACTTTCCCGTTTCTAAAGATGTCTGCATGGGGGAAGGCGCAGGAGCGTAAGATTGACAGCCAAAAAACAAAATAAGAGAAAGTATGCTAAAAAAATATATAATCCCTAACTTCTTTATCTGAAACATACTTTTTCTCCTCTAAAAAATTACAAAAAGCCTGCTCTCTTAATTAAAGTTCTTCTAACACAGATATTCCTTACAGTCAAGCTTTTTATCAAATGCAGATTTTATTCCTGACCCTCTTAAAATTACATAATTCCTTGACCTCCTTTATGGATGGCTTTATAATTTTTTTAATTTTACGCTTAAAGAGGGGAAAAGCTTTGAATAGTATTGAGCTTTTGGCTCCAGCAGGAAATTTGGAAAAACTTGAGGTTGCTATTCACTATGGTGCTGATGCTGTTTATCTCGGGGGAACATCTTTCAACCTGAGAAAAAGGGCTGGAAATTTTTCACTAAAAGAGATGAAGAGGGCTATTGAATACGCCCACAAAAAACAGGTAAAAGTCTATGTTACTGTTAATATCTTTGCGCGTAATGAAGACCTTCTTCATATCTCTGAATATTTATCTGAACTCGATGAAATAGGTGCGGATGCCATCATTGTCTCTGATCCAGGAATAATTCGTGTTGCAAAAGAGTGTGTGCCCAAGCTTCCTCTCCACCTCAGTACCCAGGCAAATACTACAAACTGGGCCAGCGCAAAATTCTGGGAGAAACAGGGAATATCAAGGATCAATCTGGCAAGGGAATGCTCTTTGAAAGAAATAAAAGAGATAAAAGAAAAAACCCATTTAGAAATGGAAATCCTTGTTCATGGCTCGATGTGTATCTCATATGCAGGAAGGTGTCTTTTAAGTAGTTACATGACAGGCAGGGACTCCAATAGAGGAGACTGTGCTCAACCCTGTCGTTGGGAATACCATTTGGTTGAGAGCAAAAGACCGGGACAGTACTTTATGGTTGATGAGGATGAGAGAGGAACCTATATCTTTAATTCAAAAGACCTCTGTATGATTGATTATATTCCTGAGATGGTTGACGTTGGTATTACTACCTTTAAGATTGAAGGACGTATGAAGAGTATCTATTATCTTGCAACAGTAATCAGGATATATAGAGAGGCTATCAATAACTATATAAAAGATCCAAAAGCATATAAGTGTGATCCCAGATGGCGCGATGAATTAAAGAAAACAACTCACAGAGATTTTACTACAGGGTTTTATATCGACGATCCACAAGCAAAAAAAGAGAGTCAAGAACTCCTCTCCCTCCAAAATTACCAATTTGTAGGTAAAGTCATTGAAGTGTTAGGTAGGGATACGGTAAAGATTGAGGTCAAAAATAAATTATCTCTTGAAGAAGAAGTTGAAATTATAGGAAGAAATATGAAGACATTTTCAGCGAAAATAGATACCATTCTTTCAGAAGATGGGATAAAAAAGGAATTCGGCCAGCCCAATGAAAAGATTATTATCAATGTTGCTCATCCTTTGGAAAAACATGATCTTCTTAGAAAAAGGATAAGCATAGAGACAGGATGTGAAGTATAAAAAGACAATCAAAATTATTGCCAGGGTTAAAAAAAAAGATATCATGTATATCAATAGTATCATCGAAGCCTATGAAGGAACAATGGTCATGAGGACCATAGACCCTAAAGAGGCCACAGTCGAATTTGACGTCTCTCCATATTTTTTTTCTGAGGCAGTAAAGATATTATCTGAAATCTCTAAAGAAACTTTTCTTGAAATCATCCATAAAGATAAAATCGAGTCCTATGAATGATTTTTTATTAAACATTAAAAATCTCAAAACCTATTTCTATACTTCCGATGGGCTCGGTAAGGCAGTGGACGGAATTAGCCTCTCTCTTAAAAAGGGGGAGACCCTGGGAATCGTTGGAGAGTCAGGTTGTGGGAAAACGGTTACTGCCTTATCTATCTTGAAACTGATCCCTGATCCCCCTGCCAAGATCGTTGAAGGTGAAATCCTTTTTGAAGGAAGGGATATCCTTAAACTCTCTGATCCCGAGGTAAGAGAAATCAGGGGTAATGAGATTTCAATGATATTTCAAGAACCCATGACATCACTCAATCCCGTCTTTACCATAGGAAACCAGATATCAGAGGTTTTAACTCTTCATCAGGGTCTGAAAAAAAAGGACGCTGTAGACAAATCGATTGAGATGTTAAAACTTGTCGGCATTCCCGAGGCAGAAAGAAGGGTAAATGAATATCCTCACCAGCTCAGTGGAGGTATGAGACAAAGGGTCATGATTGCCATCGCCCTTGCCTGTCACCCAAAGATATTAATAGCGGATGAACCAACAACAGCCCTTGATGTAACTATTCAAGCCCAGATCCTTGAACTCCTTCTGAATCTAAAAAAGGATTTTGGAACAGCAGTTATTCTGATAACCCACGATCTTGGAATCATTGCAGAGACTGCTCAGAGAGTGATTGTTATCTATGCAGGACGTGTGGCCGAAGAAGCAGAAACAAAAGAGCTCTTCCTTAATCCCCAACATCCTTATACTCAAGAACTTCTTAAATCAATACCCAAAATTGAATCAAGCCAAAAGAAAGAAAATAGATATCTGCACGAGATAAAGGGTGCTGTTCCGAGTATATTCCAACTCCCTTCTGGATGTAAATTTCATCCTCGATGTCCCTATGTCATGGATATATGTAAAACTCAGGAGCCGGATCTACTGAAAAATGGAGAAAGACATCTTGCCAGATGTTGGCTCTTAAACAAGGAATATTCAAATGGAAAAAGAAACGGATCATATCTTGATAGAGGCTAAAAACTTAAAGAAACACTTTCCCATTCTCGGAGGAATATTTTCTAAACCGGTTCAATGGGTCAAGGCTGTTAATGGAATAAGTCTAAATATAAAAAGGGGAGAAACAGTTGGTCTTGTTGGAGAGAGCGGTTGCGGAAAATCAACCACTGGGAGATTGATTTTAAGATTAATCGAACCGACCTCTGGAGAAGTCGTCTTTAAGGGAAAAGATATTTTTGAACTCAGCAAAAATGAAATCCGCTCTTTAAGAAGAGATATGCAGATTGTCTTTCAAGACCCCTACTCTTCTCTGAATCCCAGAATGACCGTGGGAGGGATTGTAGGAGAACCTTTGGAAATCCATCATATTGCTAAGGGTCAAGAGAAACGGGAGCTGGTAAAATCTTTATTAAATAAGGTTGGACTGATGCCAGAACATATGAACCGTTATCCCCATGAGTTCAGCGGAGGTCAGAGGCAGAGGGTAGGAATCGCAAGGGCCATCGCCTTAAACCCTGATTTTATTGTTTGTGATGAACCCGTATCTGCTCTGGATGTCTCCATACAGGCACAAATCATAAATCTTCTGATAGCATTGCAGGAAGAATATCATCTTTCTTATCTTATGATATCTCACGACCTGAGTGTTGTAAAACATATCTCTGATAGAATCGCTGTCATGTATCATGGTATCATTGTTGAGATTGCAGAAAAAGAAGAGCTTTACAAAAACCCCCTGCATCCTTATACCCAGACCCTCCTTGCTGCAATACCTAGTCCAGATCCTACTATTAAAAAAAGTAAACCTAAAATAAAAGAAAATGAGAAAGATTTGGATATTTTTCAACGTGGTTGTCCCTTCCAAAACAGATGCTCTTTCAAAATGAACCAATGTATGGAAGACATGCCTTTGCTTAAAGAAGTAGATAAAGAACACTGGATTGCATGCTATTTGCAATAAATTTTTTTATCTCATTAATCTCATTTTTAACCCATGATAAAAAAGGCTGCAGAATTTATAAGTAGCTCGAGAAAGATTATGGTCATAACAGGAGCAGGGATCAGTACTGAAGCAGGTATTCCAGACTTTAGGAGCCCTGAAACGGGCCTTTGGAATAAGGTTAATCCCATGATAACCTTCTCATCCTGGGGCTTTAAATTAAGGCCAAAAGCCTTTTACAGGATAGGCCTAAAAATTCTTCCTTCAATCTTAGACGCAAAGCCAACACTCGCTCATCACTTTTTAGCAAAACTTGAACAAAGAAATTGTTTATCCTGTGTTATCACACAAAATATAGATGGCCTTCATCAAAAGGCAGGATCAAAAAAAGTCATAGAAATCCATGGTAATCTCAGGAAAGGCCATTGTATAAAATGTAACAAGGAATATACATTAGAAGAGATAAATCTCAAGATAGAAAATGATGGAATTCCTCCTAAGTGTGAGAGATGCAAAAAACCTATAAAACCTAATATTGTTCTCTTTGGTGATCCTCTCCCCTACGAAGATTTTTATAAAGCTGAGAAGGGGCTACAAGAGTGCGACCTCTTAATCATCATCGGCTCATCCCTGCTGGTCTATCCTGTAGCTGACCTTCCACATATTGCAGTTGATAGAGGGGTTAAGATAATCATCATGAACCTTGAGAGGACCCCGTTTGATAAAGATGCGACTTTGGTACTGAGGAATAGGATTGATGAAACCTGTAGAGAGATCAATGAATTCCTAAAAGAACCCTTCACTCTCCAATAACCTGTACTAAAATTTCTCGAGATCTTGGCCGATTATCAAAATCGAGCAAGACGATCTGCTGCCATGTACCCAGAAGCATCCTTTTATCTTTAAATGGCACGGTAAAAGAGGCGCCGAGTAGGGCTGCCCTTACATGGGCAAAGCCATTTCCATCACCCCAGCGGGCATCATGCCTATAGGAAATATTTCTCGGTGCCATCCTATCAATGGCATCTTTTAAATCCTGCACAACGCCTGATTCATATTCTATCGATGTAATTCCTGCAGTGGAACCGGAAACAAAAACAGTAACGATACCGCTTCTGATCTTAGAATCTTGAATCTCTTTAGACACATAAGGGGTGATATCCAAGATGTCTGTTTCCCCTTTTGTATGAATATGAAAGTTTTTTGTCTCTACGGTCACCTTCCCCCCCTCCTTTTTTGATAAATCATACAGCTTTTCTGCAACAGGAATGATTCTATCCTTATCTTATAAATCTTCAAGCCATCTTTTAGGTAACTTTTTATATCCATGATATGCCCCCCTTATACTTCCAAGGATAGCGGCAATACTATCTGTGTCGCCTCTGCTATTAACAGCTGATATCATTCTCTCATCACCGCAATAAAGAGAGTCCCTCTTTCTAAAAAGCCTCTCAACCTATCTACGATGATAATAGACTCAGACATAATAACCCCTTCATAGAAAATAATATTAGGAGGATTTTTTCTTATCAAATTATTTTTTGGAGGCCATCTTAAGCCCTCCATAAAAGCCTACAAGAAAGCCGGAGACAAAAGGGACGTTTGTAAAAGAAAAGTCCTTTATCTTATGAATGATTGTCCCCTTATGTTGAAGGGCCATATCTTTTGCAGAGATTCCGATACGCTTTATGGTAAGAAAATCTATATTTATCATATCCGTATAATTTATCAATAGAAACAGGATGGCAGAGAGGGCGATAATCAAGATCGCCAGAGAGCGAGCCACCTTCTTGAAGGTATAACCAGCAATGAAACCTATGGATGCCCCAAGGAGTATTTGACCGATATAGGGTTTTAACTGGTTAAAGAAGCTGTTATTCATATTCAGGGAAGATGCACCCTCTCCCATATCCTTAAGTTTGCCCTGAAGCCTTAATTGAAGTGAGTTTAAATTGAAGATAACGGCTTGTAGCATATTATTTCTAAAAAATTAAATCTTTTTTTTCGTATTTGACGATTTATTCAAAAATCTACTCAGATTCTTTTCATCTTTATTGCTCATCTCTAAAAATATAATCCCCACATCATATTGATATTTTCTTCTTCTCGTAGAAAGATTATACCATGCGACCTTTCCCACGGTCTTTATCTTTTTATCACAAAAGGGAAGGTCAATTTCAAGTGCCAATAGATTCTGATAGATGTTATTTGTGTCAATATATATATGAAGCCCGTTTATCTCTAATATATTGGTCTGTAAACACATGCCTCCAAGCGAGACGTCTTTAGTCTGGCCTTCAATGGTTCTGGAAATCCTCTCTTTATCTCCACCCCCTATTATCCTGTAGTTAACCATTAGCGGATATTGAATCCTGGTAAATTTTCTATGTTCAACATCCTTGTAGTCATGGTTTGTCATTTAAAAAAATACCTAAAAGTTTATAAGATAAAATCTATAAATGACAATTTATAAATATGTTACAGGAACTTTCCCCAATCAGAAACTATCACTAGTGAATGGGATTGTCAACTATTTTTTGAACTCTGTATTCCTTCATCTTCTCTATATCAAAGACGCTTAATTATCACAGGTTTATAAAAATAGATTGCGAAGATGGTTGAAAGAATAAAAGAGTTTTAAATAGATGATAGAAGATGGGATGATAGGAGTCTATATTTCTACCTCTTTTCTCGCTCCCCTTGAAGGGATGGTCTTGATATCGAGATGGTGATAAGCCTTGATATATCTGACTGTTCTTGTTTTTGCCCGCATCACCACTGAATGGGTAATCGCCCTATTTCCCTCATAGCGAACCCCTGGCAGGAAGTCTCCACCTGTAACACCCGTCGCAGCAAAGATAATACTATCTCCTTTTACTAAATCTTCAGTTGTATAGACTGTCTCAAAGTCCTTTTCTTCACACCCCTTTTTTAATAACTTTCTCTTTTCCTCATCATCCCTTGCACACATCTTAACCTGCATTTCTCCGCCGAGACACTTCAAACCCGCAGCAGCAACCACGCCTTCAGGGGCTCCGCCGATCCCAAATAAGATATTGACCGGCGAATCTTCCATGGCAGTGGCAATTGCACCAGCCACGTCTCCATCTGTTATCAGTTTAATTCGCACTCCCAGCTTTCTTATTTGAGAAATGATGTCATTATGCCTTGGTCTATCAAGTAGGATAGCTGTTAAATCAACAACCTTACACTCATAGGCTTTGGCAACCCTCTTCAGGTTATTCTCCACTGTGTCATTAATATCAATACAGCCCTTAGCCCTCGGTCCAACTGCAATCTTATCCACATAGAAACTTGGAAACGACTTCATGGTTCCATGGTTCCCGGCCGCGAAAACAGATATCGCATAGGGCATTCCCTTGGCAGTCAAATTTGTACCATCTAAAGGATCAACAGCAATATCGACCTCTGGGGAGTCTTTACCTCCTCCCCCAACCTTTTCACCAATATAGAGCATGGGAGCCTGGTCTTTTTCCCCCTCTCCAATAACAACCGTTCCTCTTATATCAATCAAATCCAGCATTCCTCTCATTGCATCTGTTGCAGCCTGGTCAGCTGCTTTTGGATCACCCTTTCCCATCCAACGACTGGCCTTTAGAGCTGCGGCCTCTGTTACTCTTACCAGTTCGAGCGTAATTTCTCTTGTTATATCTTTCATTGGTAAACTCCCATTCTAAGTTTAATCGTTATTTAAAAAATATATCACAAGAATTAGAAAAATCAAAAAGTTATTATATAGTTTGCTCCAAGTTGTACTGCAAAAGATCATTGACAAAGTGAACAAAGTTCAGTAAAATAAGGGTATGAAAGATTGGAACCCAAAAGCAATAAAAAAATTAAGAAAAAGGCACAATCTCACATTAAAGTCTTTTGCTAAACTTATAGGAGTGTCTCAAAGGTATGTTATTTATCTTGAGAATGGAATGAGAAAACCAAGTAAGATATTAAAAAATTTGCTTAACAGAATAGAACAAGAACTTAAATAAAATGAGAGGATGAAAAAATGAAAAAGTTAACATTTGTGATAATTATTCTCATATTGATGACCAAAGTTGCATGGGGAGAAAATACATCTCCCCGCGGACTCAATGGCAGAGACTGGTTTGACCTCTCAGGTGCTCATAGAATTCTTTGGGTGAATGGTTTAATTGCTGGATCAAACTCAGCCATCATTAATTATAGTCTACCTGATATAAAGCCGAGCCTTAAAACAGCTGATAATTATAACAAGTTAGAGGATAAGATCTTTAATCATAATAGTGAAAAATTGGGAATATGGCGAATCTCTGCGGAACAATTGGTAAATGCAATGAATGAATTTTATATAGATTATAGAAACAAAAGCATAGCAATGGTCGATGCGATCTATGTTGCGAGAATGGAAATTCAGGGGAAAAAACCAGAATTGATTGAAGCCCAGAAAAGATATTTGAGAATGCAACCTTTTGATTATCGGTATAAATTATCGGGTGAAGGGGTCAAACCTGAAAAAATAATGAGAAGAAGAGGTTTTAAAGATAAAACGATCAAAGAGATTCAGGAAACCTTTTTTAGATTTGGAATATATGCAGAACCTAAAGTAACAAAACCAACAGAACTTGAGGATTATAATTTCATACCCCTTTTCGTCTATGGAAAATATCAATAACCCCCTTATCACATAAAAAGAACAATCTCTTCATTAATCAAATCCACTATTTAAAATCTATACAATCAAACAAAATCCAATAAAAAGGGATTAACCGATTTGGCTAACCCCTTGAATTATCTTATAGAAATGGGTTAGAAACTAAATTACTATTTATAATCTTCTTTAAATTCTACAGCAGTGTAAAACTCATCATTATCTTTCTGTTCACAGTGAACTACCCTACCAGAAATATCGATTGGTGGAATATGGTTTGTTGATAGAATATTTAAATGAATTTTCGAACCAATAATATAAGGTCTGTGAGAAATAAATTTTGCTCCTAACGGAGAAATATCATAGATTTTTCCTATTACTTCTACCCGGTCTGGTTCCGTTTGAGAATATATATCAATATAGATATTTTTTACAACTGTTCTCAATACTCGTCGTCTTTCCATTTTTTGTATTGTTTTCATTTAATTAAATTTATAAGAAGTAAATTTCAATAGTATAATATTAGTAAGCAGCGAACCAGATAACAAATTTAAATTTGCATTTATATAAAGTCATTTTATTTTTTTCTTAAAAAAATGGGGTTTCTATTACCTTTAGATTAACTTAAATTAACAAACCCGATAACACTTAATATAATATACTTATAATCAATAAGTTTTCAATGTATGTGTTCCAAATTGTGCAGTAAAAATTATTTTAAAAAAACTTGACTATTGTAGGCCAATGGCCAATATTATACTTATGACACCAACCCAACTAAAAAAATGGAGAAAGAAGAATTACTACCCTCAAGCAGAATTGGCAGGAGCTTTAGGCGTGGATGTTACGACGATAAGCAGATGGGAGCGAGGCGTCAGAGAAATACCTTCTTTTCTTTACTTGGCTCTTGAGTGTTTAGAAATGAAAAAGAGGTTAAGAAAATGAAAAGGTTATTAGTAGCAGTTGTTTTAATCTCCTTAACATTCATTCCTTCTACGACATTTGCAGATTCGCTCCCTTCTAAGAAAAAATATACTTATCTTAAAGGTAATAAGACTGAAAAGGAATTAAGTGCAAAAGACTGGTTTGAAAGAGGCACTACATTCCATAAATCTGGGAATTTTGATGAGGCAATAAAGGCTTATACAAAAACGATAGAACTCGACCCGAAATTCGTAATGGCCTATAACAACAGAGGGGAAGCCTATAGAGGCATTGGTAATTATCAAAAAGCTATAGAGGACTATAACAAAGCCATAGAACTCAATCCTGAATTATCAATAGTCTTTAATAATCGCGGAGCTGCCTATAGAAAACTCGGCAATTATCAAGAGGCCATCAAGAATTTTGATAAAGCCATAAAGCTTAACCCGAAACTTGCATTAGCCTATAACAATAGAGCGGCTTCTTATCTGAGCCTTGAAAATTATCAGCTGGCCTTAATAGATGCTGAAAAGGCTATAGAACTCGACACAAAATTCGCAATGGCATATACCAATCGAGGAGCTGCTTATCTGAATCTTGGGAATTATCAAAAAGCTCTCAAAGAATTTAATAAAGCCTTAGAAATCGACCCTCAACTAGCAACTGCTTATAATAATAGGGGTCTTGTACACAGAAGGATCGGCAATCTAAAGCAGGCTATCAAAGATTATGATAATGCCATAGAACTCAATCCTAACTTAGCAATGGCTTACAATAATCGAGGTGCAGCGTATCATCATATCGGTAAATATGAAAAGGCGATTAAGGATTATAATAAATTGATCATACTGGAACCTGACTTAGCAACCGCTTATTATAACAGAGGAACTGCATATCATCAGCTTGGCAATATTAAAAAGGCTATTGAAGACTATAAAAAAGCTGCAAGAATGGGCTTTAAGCCAGCACAGGATACTTTAAGCTCAGAAGGGATTGAATGGTGAATCAATGAAAAAAATCACACTGTTTCTGCTTGTTATATTTTCTTTATATGCAATACATTTATCAGCCACAGAACAGAAAGAATCTGGTTCAATAAAATATTTAGACCCATCCATAATACCAAAACTCAATTGGATTTTACTTATTACAGAAATAGAATTCAAAAAGGAAGGAATACAATCGGACGAATATAAACTGGTAAAATTTATCGATCTATGCACTATTAAGTATCCTCATCCCCTTGTTGGAATCACTTTTATCATCAAAAAGAAATCTTACTTAAAGTTGAAAAAGAAAATTATAGAAAAGACCTTTCTCGATTTAACAGAAGAGGTAACAGAAGCCATAAAAGAACATATACAAGAGATAGAACTTAAGAGAGACATCCTTGCAGTATTTATCATAAAAGAAGAGACAGACTACAGAAAAATTGCCCAATACAAAGATGGGAAATTCCTCTTTTACGATTTAGAAAAAGAAACAAAATCAAATGCTTTCTTTTAAAAATGAGAAAAGAAAGGGGGGAAAAATGAAAAAGATAGAAGCAATCATCAATAACTCTAAATTGGAAGAAGTAAAGGATAGGCTGATTGAGATAGGTATAGGGGGAGTGACCGTGAGCGAGGTAAAGGGCTTTGGGTATCAAAAGGGTCATCCAGAAATAGAGATAGGGGCACAGTATGTCTCAGATTTTTTACCCAAGATAAAGTTAGAGACTGTTGTTTCTGATAGTTCAGCCGAGGAGGTTGTGGAAGCGATTGTAGATCATGCTCAAACAGGCTACACTGGAGCTGGCAAGATATTTATATCCTCGATAGATGATGCAGTAAGAATAAGAACAGGTGAAAGGGGCGAGGATGCCATTACTTTTTAGCATGGTTTATTAGTTAATATGTTAAGGCTTTATATAAGGTAAAGCCAGTTTAAAATATAATGGACTTTATCAAGAATATTTTAGAAATCCCCTTATTCCTTCACTTGGCGCTTAAATATTTAGAAAGAAGGGGGTGAAAAAGATGGCAAGAGGAATTTTTCAATAACCCCCTTATCACATAAAAAGAACAATCTCTTCATTAATCGAATCATCAAAACAGAATCAACAATATAAAATATATACAATCAAAAAATATCCAACAAAAAAGGGATTAACCGATTTGGCTAACCCCTTGAATGATCTGGTGGAGCTGACGGGGATCGAACCCGTGACCTCATGACTGCCAGTCATGCGCGCTCCCAACTGCGCCACAGCCCCCCTTTTCTATTTCTCTTTCTCTGATTCCTTTTTGCTCAGCTCCTGAATCTCTTTTATCTCCGCTTCCTTGCCCTTAATCTGAGCATCAAGCTCATCGATCTCCTTCTTAAGGGAATCTGAGCCTTCGACATCTATCTTTCCCTCTAATATCAGCTGATAGCAGCGTTCCCCTAATTCCTGAAACTTTTTTGCCCTCTGTTTTTTTATCTTTGTCATATCCAGTCTTATCTTTCCGATCTTGGAAGACCGAACCAACTCTTCCTTTGCCAGAGTTGCATATTTTTTGGTTGAATCTACGATTGAATCCCATTTCCGCTTCTTCTCTTCTTTCTTTTTTTCTTCTTCCATATACCCTCCTAAAAAGGATTAAGTGTTTAATTATAAAATAATTAATAACATATGCACCATGAATTGTCAAAATGATTTTTACTTGACTTGCCTCTCTTTCTTTTGTATTTTAAAATCACACTTTTTGGCCGGAGTGGCGAAATTGGTAGACGCGCGGGACTCAAAATCCCGTGGCCTTCGGGCCATGCCGGTTCGAGTCCGGCCTCCGGCACCATCTTAAATCAATGCTTTACAAGATTTGTTGGTTTAAGTGTGTCTTCGGATTCTGAGCAATTGTGATAAATTTGTGATAAAACTCTTTAAAGCTTTTGATCAATTTTTTCCTTAGTCTTCTTGTCCCATACCTCAATAAGATAATTCTTATGTTCTTCAAACATCTGAGCCTGTTCCTCTACAAGAGACTCAGCCTCTTTGGATGACATATCCCAGCTCTGACGCACGAAGGATGCAACTCGAGCATAATAAAGGGGAGTTACAAGATTAACCAGCTGGTAGCGGTTGGCTGACCAGATATGGAAAGTAGTAGCCAGCTCATAGAGAATCTTGATCCAGGCATCTGTGGAAAAATGAAATTTCTGGGGGTCCATCTGAGCCGCCTTCGCGATTTCCTTTTGACATTCTTTGCTAAAGATCTCTTTCCAAAGAGCTGAAAATTGCTGGAAACCCACCTTGAAATGCTCGATCATTCCTGCAAGGTCCACCTTAACGGGTTCGGGTTCTACATCACTGTCATAACCAAACGTCTCCACAGGCTCGCTTCCTTGAATTCCCTTCCAATAGCTCTCATAACGCTCCATAAGAAAAAAAATAGTCCATACGACTTGGCGAAACATAGGTCCTAAGTGTTTTGCGGGGTCCTTAGCATCATGAATCTTCACTCCGAGATTGGACTGACAGATTCTAAAATTTTGGGTGATGGCGTTCGTGGTCATCCAGATATCGATGCCAAATCGAGCCACATCCGTATCCCAGACATCCTGCTCTGCGTAGAACTTCGCCACCTCACTTGAAAGGGCAAAGTCACCCCCAATAGGCTGTCGAATTCGCTTCCCATAAAGGGCTCGGGTCAGATTGTAGACAATATTGTTCGTGATGGTGCCATCATATTTGTGTCTTTGATAAACAGGGGCCACAAACTGATAACCCTTATCCATTACAGGTTCGAGAAGATAATAAATCCAGTCCGAAGTAATGCTTCTTAAGTCCGAATCGACGACAGCACAAGCCTTGACATCAAGCCTCTCTGCCGCTTCAAAAATGGACCTGAGGGCTGTCCCTTTTCCACCAGGGCCTCGATAGATGGAGACGATTTTCTCCTGCCATGGCTTAATCTCAAACTCCTTGGCGACCTCGCGGGTGTCGTCTGTTGACCCCCCATCAGCAATAAAAATCGTACACCTTCTGTCTTTGAAGTGCTTGGCAAGACCGTGTGTGACCATCTGGATGACATGCACAATTGTCAATTCGTTGTTGTAACAGGGAATTCCAACAAGAATATCGGCAGACTCAATCTCCTCGATTCGTTTTGATGGATAGCCTCTGAGCGCTGTGTTGTAGTGCATATTTCCTTTCTACCTCCTGACAAGTTTAAATTTAATCTCGTTTTACACTAATTATACCAAAAACCTATTGTCAGACTTTTTGTTTATTTTTTATTATAAACTAATTTTTACAATAAGTCAAAATAAAACAAAAGGTTAAATAAAATAACCAATCCGCAAAATTGTATTGACTAAATCCTGCCTTTTTGATAGAAGATAACTGATTCAGATTTAAGCTGTGATTCTATTTCCATTGATAATCAAGATAAGTTTTGGTTTGGATTCCTGCGTATATCAGCAAAAGTCTTTATTATTGTTTTAAAAATATCAAATACAAGGAGAAGGAAATGAAAAAGTTGATATTTTTAGCAGTGCTCATTTTTTTATTTGCAACAGCAAACATTTCTTTTGGCGAAGGAGTAAAAGGATTAAAATACGATCCACTAAAAACAAAACAATTTGATACTACGCAACCTCAAGAAAGAGAATTAGAAATACAGAAGAAGGAAAGGGAACGGCTTAAAAAACAGAGAATGAAAAGGTTAGAAGAAGAGGAGGAAAGAAAACTGGATGAAGCCGAGGGTCGTTTCCGATAGCAGGTGCAATATCCTTCTCACAGGACAGTTTTAACGAACTTAATTTTGCGATTGAGATAAAAAGTTGAGAGAAAAGCATCAGCAGTAATACTTTGAATTCCTGCTATTTTTTCTTGACACTCATATACTTCAGGTCTAATCTAAATACCCTATCTTCCTGGTTCTGCATCTTTGATTAACATTTACCCTTTGGGAGGGGGTAAAGATGCCAGATCGTAATGTTCCTGCCATTAGAAAAATCCTCAACAAGAAGCTTGTTCTGACAGTTGCCTGTCTCTATTTCCTTGTCAATGTGGTTGGCTGTTCTGGTTACAGGGTCAATGGTGTGGCATTGAACAGCAGTAATCATCCTATGTATGCAGAT
>SMTZ1_10001344_pt1 | contig 40514 bp, 44 predicted proteins | sample DeeMarSWOR136_30_FD_25667 | JGI IMG/M metagenome (IMG submission 25667)
GCTTGTAGATCGAGTGGTCCGTTTCAGCCCTCCTCCACAAACATCCCTCCAGATGTCGTCTGTCATGTGGACGACAGTTTTTAGACAGGCTCCAGCAACCGCTATTCTCCTTTTCTCTCCTTTCTGGGCCTTCCTATTGGTTCGGGCGTGAGTGGTCGGCCTAACAGCATCTCTATGCTCTCTGTGAACAGATAATCCCCTGCCGGACGCCCAGTCAATGTACATCTTCTTATGCGGTCCACCGTCGATCTTTCATCAAGACTGGAAAGATATTCCCTCCAATCTTCTATCTCCGTCAGCAATGGAAGATCATCTGACAAAACTGGGTCGCTCATTGTCTGCGCATGGCTCAGTGCACTCGACCAGAGATAATCTTCCGCGCGTTCCACTAAACCTGCTCGAACAGGATTATTCTCCACATACCTAACTGCCGCATAATGATGCGCCTCGTCCAGTGGACAGGAATAGAACCGGCCCTGCCAAAGGTGGCCTTTCTTCCCCATCTTCCGGTTAAAATATTGAGAGTAACGCATATGGGTTTGATTGAAGGTCTTTGCCATCGAGTCTGAATGTAGAGGGACAACAATGAAATGAACGTGGTTGCTCATCAAGCAGTAGGCCCAGATTTTAAGTGCACATCTATTGCTGTATTCTTTCAGCCACAGCAAGTAATGTTTCCAATCTTCGTCGTCCCGAAAAACTATCTGCTGATAATTCCCTCGCTGTGTGACGTGATGCGGCATGCTCGGGACTACAACTCTTGCTATCCTTGGCATTACAGTACCAGTTCTATCATTCCCCGCTCGCATTGTCAACTCGAAAAAAAGGTCGCTGTCCCTATTTTATTGTCTTGACAATTCGTCTGAATATGATACATTTAGCACGGCGGGCGATTAGCTCAGTTGGTTAGAGCGCTTGCGTGACATGCAAGAGGTCATCCGTTCAAGTCGGATATCGCCCACCATTTATGCTTGATGTTAGCGTCTTAGTCGTAAGTCACAACGCGTGCCGATATTTGAAAAACTGCCTATCCTCTCTCTACAACAGACGGTCCGCACACTCGTGGGAGACACTCGTCATCGACAACGGCTCATCTGATGGCAGCCTTGAGATGCTCGTCAGACTCTTTCCAGAAGTGAAGGTGATAGCCAATTCCTCAAACCTCGGATTTGCCCGTGCCTGTAACCAGGGAGCCGCAGCCTCAAGAGGCAGATACCTTTTACTCCTGAACCCTGACACTGTGCTGCTCAGCTCAGTCGATGGCTTGGTGGAGTTTATGGATTCCAATCCGAAGTGTGGGATCGTGGGCGGCAGCGTTCTCAATGCTGATGGTACTTCTCAGCCCACTTGCCGTTCGTTTCCTTCGCTTACCCTTCTGCCTTTTGGCAGGGAATCGCCTCTCACCCGTCTCCTGCCCAGCAATCCCTGGTCTCGGACATTTCTTTGCACGGAGATGGGCTACGAAAAAGTGCATATGGTCGATGCGGTTGGCGGAGTTTTCATGATGCTCAGGAAAGAGCTATTCGATCAGATCGGTGGTTTTGACGAGGAGTATTTCTTGTTCGTTGAAGATATCGATTTGTGTTATAGGGCCCGGAAGGCTGGCTGGGACGTCTGCTACGTCCCCTACGCTTCGGTTATCCACTTCGGTGGGAGGAGCACTCGTTCCGTGAAGACACGAGCAATGTACCAGCATTACAGAGGGATGCACAAGTTTTTTCTCAAACACTACCAGTTGAGATGGTTCAAGAGTGTAGGCCTCCTTACTGAACTATTTCTCGGTTTCTGGATATACCTTGTGTGTACGTCTCTCAGACAGCTGTGGCATTGCGAAATCACAGGAGAGAAAGCAGGCCGGTCACCGCAGGAAATGGCTTAGTCCAGAGTTGGAGAATGAAAAACAGAATAGAAATCGGGATTGTGGAGTTGTCCGAAGAGGCAATCTCAGGAGTTATCCCGAGCCAACCCTGCCATTCTGTTAGAGACGAGCCTGGACTCCTCCATGCGCCGGGAGTGCTCTCGCCGACATCCTTGTCTATGATGAAGAAACGACCCCAGCTCAAAGGGAATTCCCGATGAACAGAGGAACACCTCGTCGGCTCTCGCTTGTGCGCTTTTCCAGATGGGACAGTGGCTTTCTCGAGCATCGGGAACACTCCTCGCTGCGCGATCTCCGAAGGTTCAGTCTGGGCCCCGAATTAGACCTTTGGCTGGGCTCCCTGTGTCCGGGTTTCTCTTTGAATCATCATCTTCAGGCTTGCATCATGAAACGCTACGCTCTCGGAAGCTTATAATGGTTGTAAGGCCTATAGAGTGGCTGGATGGCAAGATCAGACTTATCGACCAGAGCCGTCTTCCAGAAAAGGAGATCTATCACCTGATAGAGACTCCGGAAGAGCTTGCTGAGTGGATTAGGAGATTGAAGGTGAGAGGAGCTCCGCTCATTGGTGTAGCAGCGGCCTTTGGATGTGTACTTGGCGCTCTCTCCTCTTCCGCGACGAAATATGAGGATTTCGAGCACGATATGGACGGAGTCTTCTCTCTGCTTGCATCCACGAGACCTACGGCAGTGAATCTATTCTGGGCACTTGAGCGTATGCGTAGGGTCCTCCACACCCATTCTCAAGGAGAAGTGTCACAAATCAAGAAATTCCTGCACGAAGAAGCAGTTCAACTCCAGAAAGAAGATGAGAGAACGTGCAAAAGAATTGGTGAGAACGGAGCTCTGCTGATGAAGAATGGAATGAGAGTACTCACACACTGCAACGCTGGTGCTCTTGCCACGTCCTACTGGGGTACCGCTCTCGGAGTCCTTTACAGCGCCCACGAGCAGGGGAAGAAGATCGACGTGTGGGTGACCGAAACAAGGCCGCTTCTTCAAGGAGCTCGTCTCACATGTTGGGAGCTCCGTCAAGCTGGCCTTGACCCAATTCTCATAACCGATAACTCTGCAGGATGGGTTATTAAGAAAGAGAAAATCGACTGCATATTGGTTGGAGCTGATAGAATAGCGGTCAACGGAGATGTAGCGAACAAGATTGGGACCTATTCCCTTTCCATATTGGCGAAAGAACACGGCATCCCTCTATTTGTCGCCGCTCCCACGAGTACGATAGACTGCTCCATTGAAAGCGGTCAGGAGATTATCATTGAGAAGAGGAGCCCTGACGAGGTGGTCGGTTTCAGAAACTGCCCAACAGCGCCAGAAGGTACTATCGCAATGAATTACGCCTTCGATGTGACTCCCTCCACTCATGTGTCGGCGATAATCACTGAGGTGGGAGTCTTTGAACCTCCTTACAGAGAGCAATTGCTCGGATTGGTCGGATGAATGCTCTAAAGCTGCTCATTCTTCTTCCTGTAGCCTCGGTTACGCTCGGAGTCGAGGAAAATGAGGTCATTCCAGGGTTTGTAATCCCCAATCCTTTTCAAGTCGAGGATTTTCAGTATGAGCTTGTGGAACGCGGGAATCGTCCTGAAATCTCGATTGGCTTGGGATGGGGTGGCACCCGAGACTACAGGCTGATGCTGTCGACCAAAGGCTCACTACCACGATTTGACGTGGGGGGAAATCTACATCTCGCCAGAGAAGAAGATTTCGCGCCGACGGCAAGACGATTTCTCGCTTTTGAAATGGCCGTGCCGATGAGACACATGTGGACAGTAGGTGGAGCGGACTACTACTTCAGAAAGAGAAATGGAGATTTCAGAGAGAAGAGGAGTTCCTTTTCCTCGCATCTGCAATCAGGAGTGAACATCAGTCGATGGACCCTGGGGTGTTTTGGCCAGGCCGGCGTGGCTTGGATGGAGAACAGGCACACCTTCGGGGAGGCAAGTACACGCTTCTCCCACCGTTATGGAACCGGCGCTGCTCACTTGAACGTGAAATGGCGACAGGAGACCGCGACTGATTGTGTGGCGACTGTGTTCGAGGGAGAGTTGGGCAACACATTCGTACTGCACGAAAAGATGACAGTTGGCAGCGGAGTCTACTGTGGTGGATGGGACAATCTGCGAATCTATCCGCATATTCGCATTTTAATAGCACCTCTCAACCAGATTCTCATGGGAACTCAGTTCGATCCTGAAGTCGAGCTCGTCGGAAGCGCCGTTCATCTCCGCAAGGAATTCTCAATTCCGGGAAGACCTGTCGAACAAATTCATTCCCTAAGATGGTCAACTGAAGCCCTATGGTTAGTCAATCAGTTGAACAGCGTAAGAGGAAAAGTGATAATCGAAAAAGTGACTAATCCGGTAATCTGGGAGTGGGATAGTCTTAAGAAAAGACTTGTGCAGCAGTCTGGCAGCAGCTATGAGAGGAGAGTTGTGGAAGTCGAAATCGAAGGAGCAAGTGGGGAAATGCTCACCTGGCACATCAATACTCGCGTCAATCGAGCTGTTGATGAGGAAGGTTATCAGATTCCGAATGATCCGCTATCGACGTCCGACGCACGAATTCAAATGAGGGTCCACCCCTTCGTTCTGTCTCTCGCTGGCCACCATTGCGGCAAGAGATTCGCCATTCAGAGAGAAGGAGACTCCCTCGAGGATTTTCTCGTCCTCTCATTCTCCCTTGGCCTCGAATGGAGAGAGTTCTGTTTCTCGTTCGGCATAGAAAACTTGACGGACAATAGATACGAACTCTTCCCTCTCGTTCCCCACCGTGGGAGGAAGTACTCACTGGAATTTGGGTTCAGATCACCAGGTTAATCTCATACCCACATCTTTTGCACTTCTTTCCTCGGAGGCCGCTCATGTCGACGGAGAAGTGGCCCCTGCTTACGACTACCTGGCCACAACCCGGGCATCTCGTGTCATGCGCCCCTTCAATCCAGATGTTACCGACGTACACGTACTTCAACTTCTTACGAGCAAGCTCCCAAGCGTATCTCAAAGTAGACTCGGGAGTGGGGGGAATATCGTATTTGTAGCAGGGGAAATACCGCGAGAAGTGGAGCGGAATGTCATCCCCGAGTTCCGCGACGAAGTCGACGAGAGAGGAGAGAGCGTCGGGTGAATCGTTCTTCGTGGGTATGATGAGATTAGTGAGCTCTATGTGCCAATAATCCTTCACGATTCTTATCGTCTTGAGGACTGTCTTGAGATCTCCCTTCAGTTCTCTGTAGAAATGTTCATCCATCCCCTTGACGTCTATGTTCGCAGCATCTATGAGCGGTATGAGTTCGTTCAGCGGTTCCTCGTTTATCATCCCATTCGTCACCAGCACATTCTTCAGCGAGCGGGCATGAAGGAGCTTGCCGGCATCGAGAAGATACTCGAACCAAATCAAAGGTTCAGAGTAGGTGTACGCCACGCCCACGGAATCGCATCGCATTGCAAGATCTACGAGTTTTTCTGGGCTTATGAACTGAGTTGAGCTCTTCCCCTGAGATATCTGCCAGTTCTGGCAAAAGGGGCATCTCAGACTGCAGCCGTTTGGTGCAACTGAGAGAATCGAAAAGCCGGGGTAGAAATGGTACAACGGTTTCTTCTCCATTGGGTCGGTGGCGATGGATACTGTCTCTCCATAATTTATGGCATAAAGCCTTCCACCTACGTTCTTCTTGCCACTGCACAAACCCAACATCCCGTCGCCAATGAGACAATAGTGCGGGCAGAGAAGACATCGAACAGCGTCGCCTTCAGTCCTGCAGTATTTTGCCTCTTTCATTCCCCAATCTCCCAAGTTCGTCAACCGATAGGCCTTCGGGATTTTCACTTATGATCAGAGCACCCACGCCTTCCAGACTTTCAACCAGTCGGGCTCCGGCATCTGGTCCCAAGACCGTCACTCCAGTTGCGAGAATATCTGCTTCCATAGCTGTTTCGGCGAGAATCGTGACGCTCACACACTTCTTTGCAGGATAGCCTGTCCGAGGATCGAGTATGTGATGATATCGCACTCCGTCTCTGACGAAGTACTTTTCATAATCCCCTGAAGTTGCCACACTTCCGTCTCGCAACTCTATCAATCTGAAAATGCCATTCTTCCTCGGGTGTTTCACTCCTATTTTCCACGGCTCCTCCCCTCTTCCACCCAAGGCTCTTATATCGCCTCCAGCATCCACCAGCGCATGTTGGATCCCCAGATTCTCGAGCCTATCGACCGCCCGGTCCACAGCATATCCCTTCGCGGCACCACCGAGATCTATTTCCATCCCTTCTCGAATCTGAATCAGTGAGTCACTCACCCAGATTTTTCTGTAATCAACAAAGTCCGCAACACGTCTCAAATCTCCTTCTTCGGGAATTCTCTGACTCTCAAAATCCCACAATTCGAATAAGGGTGTTATCGTAACATCAAATGCACCATCCGTCAGTTCTCCCCATCTCTTGCATTCGGCTATTACACGAATCAGCTCTCTGTGGCGAGAGTGACCTGTGCTGTTGAGTTTGCTCAGCTCGCTCTCCTGGCTGTACCGGCTCATGAGAGAATCTACCCTCTCTATTTCCAGAAAGGCCGCGTCCATTGCCCTATCTGCTTTCTTCTCATCGCCTGTAAGGACCTTAATGTTGACCATGGTCCCGAGAAGAACTCTTCTCTCTTCAAATTCCCTCAATGGTCTCCGGCATCCCGGAGTGATCAGAATCATGGTGAGAAGCAGAGCGGAGAGGGTGGGATTCGAACCCACGATCCCGATTTTGGTCGAGATACACGATTTCCAGTCGTGCTCCTTCAGCCTCTCGGACACCTCTCCGGAGCAACCTATTGCACACGGCGAACTGCTCATTGTTGACTATTCAACGGGGTACGCAGGTCTGTAGAATCCTCGAAACGCTGCAGCCAAGGCGGGGACGATCCGCTCATATGTAGGAGATCTTGTCACGTCCCCTTTCCTTCATCATCCTTTCATCATGGCGTTCGCGTTCTGGCGCAACGCCTTCCAGCTTCCTCACTCTCTCAGCGATGTCGAAATACTGAGAATCTCTTGATTCGATTATCTTGTACTCCTTCAGAGCTTCATCAATTCTTCCAGTCGCTTCATATGCGATCCCAAGATTGTACCTAAGCCCCATGTACTCATGCTGGTTGAATCCTTCCTGAGAGAGTCCTCTTTTAAGGTAGTCTACAGCATTTTCATAGTCCTGCTTTTCTATGTAACATCTACCAAGGAGTTCATATGCTTTCAATTTCTCGCGATTCCCCCCAGCTGCCTTCTTGAAGTGGTCTATAGCTTCGTCTATCCGTCCCATTTCTTTGAAAGATACTCCAAGATCGTAGTGAGTGGCGTAATCATCGTCCCCAATATGTTCTTCTACGCCACGGTTGAATTCAGAAATGAGCTCGTCCAGAGCTATGGGCTGCTCAGGCAGGATTTCCTCTGCAACCTTGAAAATCGGCTTGTCCACAGTTTTTCCCACGGCCTGTTCTTGCACGCTCGCTGTCTCGACTTGAGTCGGTTCCCGCTTCTCTAACGATGTGATTCCCTCACGGGCCTTCTCATTATTCGGCTCCAAGGTCAGAATCTTCTTATACACAGAAATGGCTGACTCAACCGCACCCTTCTGTGTAAGTGCCTTTCCCAAACCGAAATACGCTGCCACGACCCCACTCCTGTCGTTTAGCGCCCTTGCCATTTGCGCCAGTTTTTGCCAGGACTTAAGCTCGTCTGGCTTAAGTTCGGTTATTCTGGCAAAGGCATCCTTTGCCAGATGATAGGCGTTCTGATTCAGAAGCTGGGCTGCAGCTCTGTAGTAATAGTCGACAGATTCGTCTATTGCGCCCGATTCTTCAGCTTTCTTGGCTCGTTGCCGATAGTCTTCTCCTCCGCCCTCCACGCGTGGAGCGCTGATCTCTGCAATCAACTTGTCGATATTGGCAACTTCGTCGTGGTTGCCTCCTTCTCTATACAGAATGGATATTTCTCGCAGTTGAATACACGCATCTTCCATTCTTCCAAGGCCTATGTACTCATCCGCAAGTTTCATCCTAAGACCAATGTCCCTGGGTCTCATCGTAATCAAGTTTCTGTAGGCATTCAGCATGGCCTCATGGTCTCCTTCTTCCTTCTTCTTCATCGCGTAGTCCACCAGCAGTGAGGTAGCCTGACCGCTAAGTCCTTGTTCAAGATAGAGCTCTGCCAGCATCTTCAATACCTCAGAGCGGTCCGGCTCCATCCTCAGTATCTTCTTGCACACTGCAACAGCATTATCATAGTACGCCTGACTGGCGTATACTCCGGCGGCCTTTTCGAACATCTCAATCGCTTCTCTCTGCTTTCCCAGTCTTCTGTAGGTATCACCTACGAGATTCACTATGTCAGGGTCCTCAGGGCGCATTCTGAGCATCTTCTTGTACTCCTCCATGGCCTTGAGGTACTCGCCATCTGCTGCGTATTTCGCTGCGCGGGCTTTTAACTCTGCACTGCTTTCTTGGAATTCATTCATTTCGCTTCTCCAGAACTATATGAATAGCTCTTCCGGGTGTCAAGTCACCAGTTTCGAGAGCTCTGAAAAACTGGGTAGTCTGTGGGATGGGGAGAGAGCTTGTTCTTATACTGAACCCTCCTATAAATCCATCCGTCCCCAAATATCCCAAGCTGATTCACAGAAGCAGAGTTGTACACCTTTCCCTCCCCTCCCTCCTTGGATTTCGAAACCTCACGTGTAGAATTTTCCTTCTCCACCTACCATCTATACTATACGAACCTGAAAAATCAAGAAGTATCAACCGAAAGGAGAGATTTGTGTCACATATGAAGAATCAAACTGCCGAAATACTAAACTACAGAAGGGTCCTTTTTCAGAGCTCTCAGTTTCAGCCTTCAACGCGAGACTCTACAATATGCTCTATTTCCAAAGAGAGTGCTTCCATTGTGGCCCGAGCTTCTTCAATCCTGAGGGATTTCTCCTTCTTGAATCCCTCATCCTTGAGTGAGAGAAGATTCACTCTTACGTTATATATCGCGCCTTTCACCGCAGCTACGAGTTGCAGCACTCCGCACCCAACATCGGTTATGGCGTTCGGGTTTCCTATTTCCGCCACGACTTTGGCGAGTCCCATGCCTTCAACAGCTTTCTCCGCAACCTCAAGCGGCACGAGTGCAGCCCTTTTCAGCGAATTCTCCTTCTTATCATCATCTCCTGATTTGTAGGCCACAAGCACTTCCTGGAATGCTTGCGAATCTTCTTTCACCAGGTTTAGAAACTCCTTCTGCAGTCTATCAACCTTCTCTAAGACTCCTTTCAACTCCTCGCCGTACTCATGAAACTTGCGTTTTCCAATTGTTCCTCTGCACACCATACCTATAAGCGCCACGCCAAAGACCCCGGAGAGCGCAGCCACACTTCCTCCTCCAGGCGTAGGCGTCCCTGACGCTACTTCATCAACATACTCCTCGATGCCCTTCCTCTCGAGCTGCGAGAGTTTAGTTTCCAATATCTGATGAGCGCCGAAATTCTCCAATTTCAGGTAGTATTCAGCACAATCTATAAGAGCTTCGATAGGTACAAGCCCCACGATCTCGCTTCCAGTAACTGGAACGCCATACCTTTCCGCTTCCCGTCTTACCATATCGAATGTGCGAAAGATCGGTGTCTTCTCGTAGTTGGTGAGGTTCATCGATACTTGGACACAGTTTCTCTCCTTGACCTCAAATCCCAGTGCCTTCACAAATCTTAGCCCGCCGCCGCGAAACCTCACAGCTTTCGCAATGGATTTCGCAATCGGCAGTCTTGTGGTGCCCAAGTTCACATTATATGCGATCAGAGGCATTCGCACACCAACAGCCGTGGCACCCGCCGTCGGATGAATCTTTGCTTCTCCAAAGTCCGGCTTTCTCGATGACTCAGTCTCGATGGCATCCCGTAATCCTTCAAATTGACCGGCTCTTATGACTGCAAGATCTCTCCTATCCTCTCTCCTCGCCGCTTCTTCATACAAATAGACGGGAATTTTCAGCTCTTCAGCAATTCTCTTGCCGAGCTGTTCAGCATGTCCCACGCAATCATGAACAGTAATCCCGGAGATCGGCACCAACGGGATCACATCTGTTGCTCCCATTCTGGGGTGTTCGCCTGTGTGCTTGTTCAGGTCTATCAGTTCTGACGCTCTTTTTGTGGCTGCGAAGGCAGCTTCCTTCACCGGGCCGGGGGGGCCTGCAAAGGTGATCACCGAACGATTATGATCCGGATCCATTTCCTTGTCGAGCAACACAACGTCTTCAACCTTCTGTATTTCGGCCACGATGCTCTTGACGACATCCTCTCGCCTTCCCTCACTGAAATTGGGGACGCACTCAATGAGATTGGCCATAATCTCTCCTTTCATCCTTGGTGAAATCCAGATGGAAAACAGAGCAATCCGATCTGAAAGTTGTCAAAGGCAAGATGGTCACATCGCTCATTCATTGAGTATGCAGAATTCAAAGGAGAAATGCAAGTCGGGTCTCTCGGACCCCATTAGTAATGCGACACTGGGAGGCGATTTCGGTAAGGACATTCCCTACGCCACCCCGGATTTTTAGGGAGAAGACCGAATCGCCCACTCCAATGTCGCACTCTCCAGCACCCGCAATTAATGTTCCAGGAAATGGAGAATAGTGGGAGAAGTCGCTCAATATCGGGATTTTTCCTGTTCGCCCACGTACCGAACCCGTCTTCAATCTTCTCGCAGTCTGCAAAACTAATCACAAATTGCGAAAGGCCAAAAATTGAGCGAACCATAGTCTCCAAGTGACCTGCCTTCGACATTCCCAATTCTCCTTGACTTCTTCTTCAAGTAATTTCTATTATCGAGTGTGATTCTCGCTTTCTCTGTTCTCTTCAGCTCTCTCACAATCATCACATCTCCTCCTTCTCAGCTACAGGCGTTTGACACTCCCAATGATGAGGGGCACAGTATCACCCTGAAGTGGGAGAGACCTCAAGAGAACGAATCTGTCAAGTCTTACGAGATATACAGGTCCGAGGCACTCGAAGGGGACTACGTTATGGTCGGATCCGTACTCGCAGGAGAGACCCAGTACAGGGATCCAGATGTGATCGATGGGGTGGAATATTACTACTACGTGAGAGCAGTGGGAGAAGATGAATTCTCCGAATCGGAACGGATAGGACCTTCGGTGTCAAGAGCCCAGTGGTTCAATAAGCGCAGGACCAATTTTCTGGTGATGACCATCATCTTCTGCGCGTTCGTTCTCTGGTATATAAGGAAGGCGAGGAAAGGAGAATCTCTCTATGTGAGGAAGATTCCAGGATTGGAAGCCGTAGACGAAGCAGTAGGGAGGTCCACAGAGATGGGACGCCCCGTACTTTTCGTATCTGGGTTGTCGACGCTTAGCGAGGTGGCCACACTTGCGGCTCTCTCCATTCTTGGCAGAGTCGCCAAACGCACCGCCCAATATGAGGTCCCTCTCCTTGTCCCATGCACAGAGCCTCTCGTGATGACCACCGCACAGGAAATAGTGAAACAGTCCTATACCGAGGCCGGGAGACCTGACCTTTATAAGGAATCGGACATCTTCTATCTCACCTACGACCAATTCGGGTACGCTGCAGGAGTGGACGGCATCATGCTTCGAGACAGACCGGGTGCAGTGTTTCTTCAGGGGTATTTCTATGCCGAAGCGCTCATTCTTGCGGAGACAGGCCATTCCATAGGCGCCGTTCAAATCGCCGGCACCACCTCCACAACCCAGCTGCCTTTCTTTGTGGCATCGTGCGACTACACTCTCATTGGAGAAGAGATGTTTGCGGCCTCAGCCTATCTTTCGAGAGAACCGCTAATGCTCGGCACTCTCAAGGCCGAGGATTTCGCCAAGATCATCATAGTGGCGACATTCCTGGTCAGTGCTCTCCTTGGAACTCTGGGTCTTCTCCTCAGTAAGCACTTCGGGTTCGACGATGTCACGCATCTCTTTGAATCACTCGTCAACCTGTTTACGGCAGGATAAATCGTATGAAGAGAACCTTGCCACTTGCAGTTACATTTCTGACCGGGATACTCATGGTGGTTGCTTTCCTCATCCCTCATCCTCCGCTTGGTGGACTTCAAGATAGATTTCTCAACTGGTACCTGATCGTGGTGGGTTTCACGATGCTGCTCGGCGTGCACAGCCTCGTCAGAATGCATCTCCACAAACTCTTCAAGAAGCAGTCTGGTTGGGGCTACAGTCTCGTGCTCCTTCTCACCCTTGTCCTTACTGTTGTTGTAGGGGTGTGGTCTTGGATTGACTGGCGTAGCATCATACATCCTATGGCGCCGTTCATGTATATCTATACACACCTCATCATACCACTCCAGGCGACGATGTTCGCACTGCTCGCATTTTTCATCGCATCGGCAGCCTACCGGGCCTTTCGAGCGAGGACGGTGGATGCCACTCTTCTCCTGGTCGCCGCCGGAATTGTGATGCTAGGAAGAGTGCCAATTGGTACCTATCTCACCCGAGCTTTCCCTCACTTTCTACAACTCCCGGTAATCGCAGATTGGATTATGGATATCCCGCAGCTGGCAGCAAAACGTGGAATTCTGATCGGAGCATACCTGGGAGCCGTTGCGATGTCACTTCGGATAATCCTGGGGATTGAAAGGACGTATCTGGCGTGAGCCGATTCCTGAAGAAGCTTACAGTGGAGACCGTACGATTTCTTGAACGTCTTGCGACCATAGACAGGAGGTACATCTACATCATACTGGCTGCTGCAGTTGCTCTGCCCCTACTTCTCAGTACCGACGTTTCCATACGAGTGAGCCCACCTGTGGTCAGAGCGTATGAAGCCATCGATACTCTGAAGCCGGGGTCTGTACTTCTGGTCTCCATAGACTACGATCCGACCTCCATGCCTGAGATTCAACCGATGCTCATATCGGCGTTGAGGCATGCATTCTCAAATGGACTCAAGGTAGTCATGATGGGCCACCTTGCGCTAGGCATACCAGTCGGCCAACTCGGACTTGAACAGGTTGCTCGGGAAATGGGGATGCGGTACGGGGAAGACTATGTGAGTCTTGGCTACAGACCGGGTTACACAGCGCTGATGGTGGCCATGGGCAGATCAATCAAAGATGTCTTCGGCTCAGACTACAAAGGCACGCCATTGGACGAATTCCCTCTCATGAAAGATATCGTGAACTACGAACAGATAGATTTGCTTCTCACATTGGCACATGGTTATGCTGCGGAGTATTGGGCACAGTATGCAGGAGCCCGGTACGGCCAGAGAATAATTGTGGGCTGTACTGCGGTTGTAGCGCCGGATCTCTATCCTTATCTACAGGCTGAGCAGATCGAAGGTCTTATCGGTGGTCTTAAGGGTTCGGCTGAATACGAGACTCTCATCGGAAGGCCTGGAGTGGGAACCCTCGGAATGCCAGCTCAATCTCTCACTCATATCGTAATACTTCTCTTCATAATCATAGGAAACATCGGTTATTTTGTGCTCAAGAGAAGAAGATGATTCTCACGATCATAGGAACCTGGATCGCGGCAATTCTCACCCTCTCCATATTCTCCTTTCTTTACAAAGACAATCCTTTCTACAAACTTGCTGAGCACGTCTATGTAGGGGTCTCGGCCGGGTTCTGGGTTCTCTACATCTGGGAGTTCGATGTAAAACCTCTAATGTGGGATAGATTCTTCAGCGAAACTGGATTGGAAAGGTATATTCTCCTCATCCCCGGGCTGCTTGGCGCAGCAATGTTGATGAGATGGTTCCCCAAGATTTCATGGGTATCCCGTTATGCAATCGCGTTCACAGTGGGGATCGGAGCAGGACTGGGAATCACAGGAAGCATACATGGATTCATTCTGCCCCAAATGAGGGGAACACTTCTGCCGTTCACTAATCCCAACAACATCATACTGGTGGTCGGGGTCGTGACAACCATACTCTACTTCTTCTTTTCGAGGGAGCACAAGGGAGCGCTTGGAGGTGCAGCACGAGTTGGCATCGTATTCGTTATGGTATCCTTTGGTGCATCCTTTGGATACACTATCATGGCCCGCATATCGCTTCTCATCGGGAGAATCTACTTCCTTCTGCACGACTGGCTCCACATAGTGAAGTAACACCGGCACCTTGAAGCTCAAATCAATTAAAATCAATTAAAAATCAATTAGGGACACTTCCCATATTTTTATTGACAGAGTACGGAGTACTACGTAGCATCTTTAAGAATGCCGAGGATTGCAAGAGTCGTCGCAGTGGATTATCCTCACCACATCACTCAACGAGGAAACAATCGAGCTGCTGTATTTTTTGATGAGAAGGATAGACAGTCCTATCTTCACACTCTTGTCCATTATTGCAAAAGATATTCAATAGAAATATGGGCCTATTGCTTGATGAAGAACCATATTCATCTTCTTGCCGTGCCTAGGAAAGCGGAGTCTTTGGCTCGGGGCATTGGTGGAACAAATCTCGTCTACACTCAATATGTGAACGCCAAGTATAGAAGAAGTGGTCGGCTTTGGCAGAATCGTTTTTACTCCTGCGTAGTCGAAAAAGATAAGTATCTGTGGGCAGTAGCGAGGTATATCGATCGAAACCCTTTGAGGGCAGGGCTTGTGAAACGTGCCGAGGAATACAAGTGGTCGAGTGCGAAGTCCCACATATTCGGGGAGAAGAACCCAGTGTTGAAATATCCAAATTGGCTCGGTGGCTCTGGTCGTGTGGCATATCGAGAATTCGTAACAAATGCGGATGACGAAGAAACAGAATTGATTAGAAAAGCAACCTCAACTGGAAGACCTCTCGGAAAGGAAGGATTTGTAAGGATGTTGGAAAGGACATTCGATAGAGCTTTGATGCCTAAGTTACCTGGGAGACCGAGAAGTAAGGTTTAGAAAATATGGGAAGTGTCCCTAATTTTTCTGAGAAGTAAGGTTTAGAAAATATGGGAAGTGTCCCTAATTTTTGTGCGATGAGAACTCCCCTTTCCCTCTGATCCATTCTTCCTTCCACCGTTAGGATAGGTTGTGTAAATATGAGATGTCCGTAAGACTGATAGACCTTTTCAAAGACCGTCACATCAAGAAGACCAGTTTCGTCCTCCAAGGTAAGAAATATGACTGTCCTTCCACTGCGAGTAGGAGGACGTTGAGGTCTCACCACCAACCCTGCCGTTCTCACTCTCCCTCCCTTTCGGCGCTTCGCCTCCTCAGAACTCACCACCCCCTCTGCCTTCAATTCTTCTCGGAGAAATTCAATGGGATGTCTTGTACAACTGAAGCCAAGAATTTCCCATTCTAGTTTGAATTTCTGAATCTCACCATAGTCATCGATCTTCGGAACGATCCTACGGGCTGGAACATCAAGTTGAAATAATTCCTCCTTGGAACGATTCTGTAGAGACAACATATCATTGATGGACCACAATAAGTGTCTCCGATTTGGATGGAGTCTGTCGAATGCTCCACAAAGTATGGAATTCTCAACCAAATTTCTCTTCATTTTTACTTTCTTAAGGACGTCCTGAAGAGATTTTATCGGTCTTGCCTTCACTATTGCACGAAGTTCAGAGCTTCCAAATTCCTTCATCTGCTTCAATCCTATCCGAATACCACCAGATTCTACGGTGTAGTCTATCATGCTCATATTTATATCTGGAGGAAGTATGGCGATCCCTCGCCTTCGAGCTTCTGTAATGAGTGTATGTGGGGGATAAAAACCCATTGGCTGATTATTGAGCAGCGCTGCATAGAAATGGGCAGGATAACGGTGGAGAAGATATGCAGTTTTGTAGGCAATATCTCCAAATGCTGCAGCATGGGCCTCGCAAAATCCATAACCTGCATAGGCCCTGATATAAGAGAAGATAAGCTCAGCCACTTCTTTCTTCACTCCTCTCTTCTTTGCATTTTCGACGAATCGTCGACCAATAGCTTCCATAGCTGTTTTGGAGCGATGATGGGTCATTGCCCTACGAAGGGAATCCGCTTCACTGGGTGAGAATCCTCCTATTTCCACAGCAATTTCAATGACCTGCTCCTGGAAAAGTACTACCCCATACGTTTTCTTCAATATCTTCTCCAATGTTGGGTGAGGATGAACGACCTTTTCTTTTCCTTTGCGCCTCATCAGAAAAGGCTCTACTAGATTAGCCTGGACAGGACCCGGTCTTATGAGCGCGACACTTGAAACTATATCATCAATGTTTTCAGCCTCCAATCTACGTTGAAATTCATAGGTTTGGTGATTGTCGAGAGGAATCTGGTCGAAGTCGAATCTTTCTCCAGAGTGGAAACTGATACTCCCAACCGTATCCTCTACCGCTGAGAGCATTCTGAGGTTGAGAAGGTCGAGCTTAGGAATAGCGAGTTCTTCCACATCATCCTTGTCGAACTGAATTATCTGTATTCCCTTGGCAGATTTCTGAAGAGGAGAGATGGTAATTATCGGTTCTCTCGTGATTACCACTCCACCCAGGTGGGTTCCGATATGGCGAGGATGTTCTGTGAGTGCACTGCAGAGTTTGAAAAGCCTGGAGAATATTCTTTTAGGCACTTTGAGACTGCGAAGTTCGGGGAATTTCGAGAGAGCTTCTTCCATTTCATCCACCCCACTCCAGGGGATGAGCTTTGCAATTCTGTCGAGTTCGTTTTCAGGAAACCCCAGTACCTTACCGACATCACGAATAGCTGCTCTTGCTCTGTATCTGTAGAATGTACATACGGTAGCAACGTGTTCTTCTCCATACTTCTTTGTGAGGTATTCGAGGGCTTCATCGCGATAGCGTGCATCGAGATCGATATCGATATCTGGAAGATTGTGTGCCCTTTGTGGATTTATGAATCTCTCAAAACTCAGATTGCGTGCTATCGGATCCACTTTTGTAATTCCCAGGCAATATGCTACAGCGGAATCTGCAGCCGAACCTCTTCCTGCATATCGAAAGGATTGGGCCTGAATGTACTTCACCAAGTCCCATACGAGTAGGAAGTAACCAGTAAATCCAAGTTTTTCAATGATGGAAAGCTCGTATTCCAATCTCTTCGCAATAGGCGCGGTTATGTTACCATATTTCGACCTAGCACCTTCATAGACAAGCTTCCTGAGATATTGGGCATCTTCATCGAGTGGCTGAAAAGGTGGACGATTCTTGAGTTCGAATTCTTCACATCTCTCGGCTATCTTCAGCGTATTTGAAATAGCCCTTGGAAATTCCTTGAATTGCTCACACATTTCGTTGGGAGATTTAAGATAGAACTCTCCATTGATTTTTCTATCTGGATGAGGTTCATCCAAGGTAGTAAACGTTTTTATGCATGTGAGTACCTCTTGAATCTGGAATTCTCCCTTGATCGCATAGTGGACGTTATTTGTTGCTACAACTTCACTTCCAAGGTTTCGTGCAAGTTCAGCAAGTGCACGGTTTAGCTCTATTTGGTCTGGTTGGTATGTAGACTGAAGTTCAATGAAGAAATTTCCTCGTCCGAAGATTTCCTGGTAGCGTGACGCAACTCTTCTTGCCTCTTCAAATCTCCGATTCAGAATGAGCTGTGGAATTCTCCCTTTTTCACATCCGGATAGGGCGATAAGTTCTGAATGGTTATCTTCAAGATAGTCAATACTGACTCGGGGGGTCTTTCTCTGGCCTCCAAGGTGAGCGTGGGTCAAAATTTTTGAGAGATTGGTGTAACCCTCTCTCTTTTTGACAAGGAGAACGAGATGTCCTCCTTCGCCTCCATAGGCTCGCCAGTCGGTAGGTTCACGAGAATCTTCAGTTCCACAGGGTTCTTCGAACAACCTAATTTCAGAACCTATTACAGGCTTTATCCCGACCCGCTCAGCCATCTTCATGAACTTTACCACTCCTGAAAGGCTGCTATGATCTGTAATTGCCAATGCAGGGAATCCAAATGAAGCTGCTCTCTTCAGGAGTTCGTCTATGCTGCTTGCACCATCCAAAAAACTGAATGGAGTATGGAGATGAAGATGGACAAAATTCATCAGTCTAATGCCTTATACAACACCCATTTATAAGTAGAATTTTCTCTGTAAAGCAGAAATCCCCCTACACCGGTTTGAATGAGAAAGAAGTCTCTCTCTACTTCATTCTCCCACCACCGGCCTGTTTCCCTCCACTGCTCCATTATCTCCTCGACCCACAGCCACTTTCCTCGAAAGAATATGCTTTGGGGAAGATCTCCTTTCATGCGAACAAAAATTGGTCTCTTCAAGATTTTACTCACAGAAGATATTTCCCTTTCGTTTCGAATATAAGTTCAGCCATTCTCCTTCTTCTCCTCTTAAATCCGATAATAGAACTTCCGTATTTTCTTCTTATTCTTTCAAGTAATTCCTCTTCGCGGATCTGGGGAATTCTTCGAAATTCTTTATACAAGCCGGTTTTTCTCTCAGTATGTATGAGTTCAAGTTGGTTTACATCTCCGCAGAATTCTTCGAATCGTCTCCTCAATTGCAAAAGAACAATTTTAATCGTGTATATCTCTCTTCCTCGCCATATTCTTCGCAGAAGTTGAGAGGAAATTCTCAGTATCTCCTCATGAGTACTGATTGGGTTGAGGAGTTTCTTCCTGCCCTTCTTCTCTTCTTTCCCCTCCGAAAATACGAGTTCGAGCTCCAGTGCTTCTTCCTTTCTGGAGTAAAGAGTCTTCGATAGTTCTTGTGAACACAAGGAGAGATATTGCATTAGTACTCTGTAATTGCTTTCTCCCTCAAGCTCGACAACCTTCTCTTCTTGCTCTGGGGGATAGCTCGAAATTACAGGATTCTGGTCTACGCCTTTTCCAATGCAGCTGAGGAGATGAGCATGCTGTGGAAATTCCTTTTTAAGGAATTCCTCTGGAATACTTCTGATCTCTCCAATTGTTACAACTCCAAGTCGATTGAGACGTTTGATTATTCGCAAGTCGAGCCAATCTAAACTTCCAAGAGGTACGGACATAAGAAAACGATCCACCTCATCCTCTGGAATAATCATTTCCCATCGGGCTGAGAGTCTGGCAATCAATTTATTCGGCCCCCCACCCGCTTTACTTTTGAGTTCTGCGAATTTCAAAAGTTCTTCCTTAATTCTCCTCAGTATCTCCTTGGGAACCATACTCTGCGCGAGCTGAATGAATCCCACATGAAAATCTAAAGGCTCTACCTTAGTAACATAGTTCGAAGACTCTTGTAGATTGCTTATGAGACTCCATATACGATGGTAGAGTGGAAGATAATGTTCTTCATTGTAGGGAAGGATGAATACTCTTGGAATACTCCGCAAATGGTTGAGTGAGAGCCCTGAGTGAATTCCTTTCCGCTCAGCCTCTAGGGAAATATCCAATATTTTCCCCCCTCGCACGACAACTATCGCTTTCTTCTTGAGTTCAGGGTAGAAAGTCCTCTCTGCAGTAACATAAAAATTATTGAGACTAAGGAATACTACCCATCGGTGCATTTTCCACCTCAAAACTGCCTAAAAAGACCAATCACCTTTCCTATTACTTCTACATTTTCGTTTTTGATGATAATCGGAGTTAAAGCAGGGTTTTCTGGCTGTAACCGTATTCCATTAGACTCTTTAAAGAATTTCTTCACTGTAGCTTCATCTTCTATAAGTGCAACTACTATCTCACCGTCTTCAACAGTAGATTGCGGTCGAACCAGAACAAAATCCCCGTCGAGAATGCCAGCCTCTACCATACTGTCGCCCTTTACCTTAAGAAGGAAGAGATTCTCTCCTTTCGCTATTGTAGAGTCGATAGCTACCATTCCTTCAATATTTTCCACTGCTAAAAGAGGTTCTCCAGCAGGAACCCGACCCAGAATAGGAATTCTCCTGCTTCTTGGAAAACCTACAAGCTCAATGTCCCTTGCTCTTCTACTTCTTCGAATATACCCTTTCCGCTCGAGAGTCATCAAATGCTTCATCACTCCCACTCTACTCAATCCCAACTTCGCAGCGATCTCTGAAAGAGTAGGAGGATAGCCTCTTTCTTGGAGAAACTCGACTAGATAGTCAAACACTCTTCTCTGTCGTCCAGTAAGCATAGTTTACTTTTGTTAACCATACCAATATACCCATCCATTCCGGATCTGTCAAGGGATTCGACTCCTTTTTTCGGTTGACAAAAGGGGTATTCCTATAGATTAAGGAGAATATGAATCACCATCTAAAAACAGATGTTGTGAAACAACCGAGTCCCATCGAAGAAATAGGTGTCGCACACATTTCGCCGAAGTCACCTTTCTACGCAGAATCTATTCGAGCACCCCAGATCCTGACGGTGAGGAGGAGACATGCCAATCGCGGATGACGTGACTCGACTCGTAGGTAAGACACCGATGGTGAGATTGCACCGCATCACTCAAGGACTGAACGCGGAGGTCGTTGCCAAACTCGAATTCTTCAATCCCCTTTCATCGGTGAAAGACAGAATAGGTGTGGCTATGATCGAGCACGGTGAGCATAACGGCCTGATAGGTAAGGACACCACGATCGTCGAACCGACGAGTGGCAACACCGGAATAGCACTTGCCTTTGTCTGCGCAGCTCGAGGATACAGACTGGTTCTGACCATGCCCGAGACGATGTCCATCGAGAGGGTCAAGGTACTTCGAGCCTTCGGTGCCGAAATAGTCTTGACTCCCGCTCATGAAGGAATGCACGGCGCAGTGAAGCGGGCAGAAGAACTCGCCTCTGAGATCTCAGATTCCTTCATGCCTCAGCAGTTCACAAATCCGGCAAATCCACAGATCCACAGTGAGACCACAGCTCTGGAGATCTGGAGAGACACAGAGGGAAGGATCGATGTATTCGTGGCCGGGGTCGGGACAGGTGGCACCATTACAGGGGTCGGAGACGTGCTCAAACAGAGAAAACCCCAATGCAAGATAGTAGCTGTGGAACCCGAGAAATCGTCGGTCTTGTCAGGTGGCAAGCCTGGCTCACACAAAATCCAGGGCATTGGAGCAGGATTCAAGCCTCAGGTGCTCAGATTACAGCTGATCGACGAAATCATTAAGGTGGATGAAGAGAAGGCGATCATGTGTGCTCGCTCTCTGGCAAAGGAAGAAGGAATATTCTGCGGGATTTCCTCTGGCGCAGCAGCGTGGGCGGCTCTTCGAGTGGCGAAGAGGAAAGAAAACGAAGGAAAACTCGTTGTAACTCTTCTCCCAGATACGGGTGAGCGTTACCTCTCTACAGACCTATTTGGAGATTGATTCATGCTCAGTCAGATTGTCTCGGAAAAGTCTTCCCGCCATTCTCTCATACATCAAAACAGGGTAACCAAATAACGGTTTGACCATTGACAAAGCCACGCTCCCTGCGTAAATTAGGGTGAGGGGGTGATTGGAATGGAAGATCTTAAGCAATCCTATCCCTTCAGAATGAGGATTTCGCTCTTGATAGCTTTAGCCTTGATGATCCTTATTTTCGTAGCCGCTCCAGCATTCACTCCGACGCCCTTTGAGTTCAAGGCAAGTACGGTGATCGAGCTTGAGCCGCCGATAGAGGCTCGTGAGATTGCACTTCCAGTAGAGCCCGAACGAGATAGAAGACCTACCTTGCCAGTAGAAGCGGAGTTGGATGAAGAGGTTGAAGCACAGACAATAACCGAAACAGTTGGATTGGAGGCATTGGACAGATTACCACCTCCGCCAGAGTCAGGAAATACCTTTCAGTTTATTCCCCACGAGAAAGAGCCGGTACCCAAAGATGTGGTCCAAGCGGAATATCCTGAAATACCAAGAAGAGCTGGTATAGAAGGGATTGTGGTCCTCCACCTGTATATAGACGAGGGTGGAAGAGTCGCAAAGGCATACGTGGCGAGATCTCTCGAATCCTCACTGGATCAGGCGGCACTCGAAGCAGCCAAAAAAACCGCATTCTACCCTGCCCTTCAGAGAGATAGACCGATAGGTGTGTGGGCAGCCTATCGCGTCCGTTTTCAGCTCAGAAACTGAGGCCGCATCGTCCACCATCTCGAAGAACGTGATGCTGTAGGAACGCCTGCAACGATTCAGATCAGACTCGCGCACAGCAGGCCGTCGATTGTTGTCACGGTGCTCTTGACAGACACTCGAAAACGGTGGTACAATGTACATCGATACGAGGGGATTGCATGCCGACCTACGATTACGAGTGCGAGAAATGCGGCCATCGACTTGAGGTCTTCCAGAGCATCACTGAGAAGCCACTCAGGGAATGTCCTAACTGCAAGGGCAGATTGAGACGGTTGATTGGCTCTGGAGGCGCAATTATATTCCGAGGTTCAGGTTTTTATGTGACGGATTACCGGAGCCAGGAATACCGCAAGAAAATTGAAGAAGAGACGAAACCCGCCGATACAGCAAAATCCTCTGATTCGAAGAAAGAAGAGTAGATACTCTCTATTGACTCTCGGCCATTTCGCGGTAGACCCCCTCCATTCTCCCTACTGAAATGGCGTGCAAAAGGTGCGCTGCAGTCCTCACACAGACTTACCATCCTTCATTTCCTTCTCTTCTTCAATACTTTTGCCGTCTGAATGACTATCCATATTGCGAGTACGAGTACACAGGCCCCAATCACAGCCAGATGCCAATGTCCCTGCTGAATGTAATCTCTAAGATTCAATGTCAGCGCCCACAGAGTGATCGTGAGCATGAAGGCCATTGGCACCATTGTGTAAAAAGCCGGCAGCTTTTTTTCAATGAGGTACGCGGTAATGAGTAGAAACGCGATTCCCGCCAGAAGTTGATTGGTAGTTCCGAAGAGCGGCCACAGAATCAGTGCTCCCTTACCACCACCCTGTGCAAATGCGAGGATTCCTGCCGTGGCGACGGCGAGAAGAGTTGCTCCGTACCTGTTTGATAGTGGCTTCACGCCGTAGTCATGCGCGAGCTCGGCTATCACATATCTCTGAATTCTCGTTGCAGTATCGAGGGTTGTCCCTGCAAAACTCGCAACAAACACGCCGAGTATACCCAGTGCGAATTGCTTGGGCATCCCCAGTGCGATGAGAAAGGCGGAACCACCATCCACAAAAGCACGTACCTTGGCGACAAGACCGCTTGCGGCGTGCCAGCTCCCGTACCTCTCACTCCATGCCCCAACGGAACCGAGCCCTGCTGTGCAGCAGACGATCACCACAATCGCGAGTACAGCCTCAGCCATCATTCCTCCGTATCCTATGAATCTCGCGTTCGCTTCGTTGTCCAGCTGCTTCGCGGACGTTCCTGAGCCCACCAAAGAATGAAACCCGGAAATCGCTCCGCAGGCGATAGTGATGAAGAGGAACGGTATGAACTGCGGTGCACCGATCACATTCAGATTGATTTTGGGGGCCGTGATGACGGGATGGGCCACCGCTACACCTACCAGAAGGAGGACGAGCGCAAGAATAAGCTCGTGAGCATTGATGTAGTCTCTTGGCTGAAGAAGTGACCACACAGGAAGAATTGACGCAATATACGAATAGGTAAGTAGAATAACTACCCACAGCGTGAGAGAGGGAATTCCCCAAATAGCCGGGATTCTGATTGGGATGAAGATCCCGATGTAAATGCTTATATACATTATGATGAGAGCCGCTACAGACCAGAAAAGGATATGGGCACCTTTGCGCGAAGCCGACCCACGATAGAACCTGTACCCGAGCATCACCGCGAGTGGCACTTCGAGCCACACAGGAAACATGGCTTGTGGATATTGATCGAAAATTATCGCAATCACGAGACAGAAGACCGCTATGACGATCATAAGAGCAAAGAAGATGACGAGAAAGAGCATCGTCCTCACCTCCGGATTCACCAGCCATTTGGAAATTTCGCAAATCGACCTGCCTTTGTGCCGAATGGAAATGACGAGAGCCCCGAAGTCATGAACGGCACCCATGAATATCGAACCTACAAGAATCCACAGGACAGCAGGTAACCAACCCCATATTACCGCTATGGCTGGCCCAACAATGGGACCCGTACCCGCTATGGAGGCGAAATGATGGCCAAAGAGAATGTGTCGCCTTGTTGGCACGTAGTCTATTCCATCCTCGAATTCGTGGGCAGGCGTTTCACGAGATGGATCGAGCTTAAAGAGCCTTCGACTGAGAAATCTCGCATAGAACCTGTAGGCAGAAAAGAGAACCACCAGTGAAATGACTACAAGAAGCAGTGCGTTCACTATGAGAATTTTATTCGAGTCAGAATTGCAGTCAAGTCCGGTACGGAGCTAGTAACGGAACGCTGGATAGTTCCAGCTAGAAGCTGTACGGTGTAAGCGAGTACCGAAACGTAACGAAAAATGTGGCGATTCCGACTTATTCGCCAGCGCCAGTAGCCATGAGCCGGAGCCGTCACTCCTTCCTGAACAGCTTCTCCTCCAATCTTGCGATTCTCTCACTCACATGCGCGATCGCCTCGGCAAGGAACCCAAGCGCAAAGAGCGACAGTCCTGCGAGAATGAGCAGTACGACAAGGTAGAGAAGGTAACTGAGACCTCGGCCCAGCCCAAAGCGCAGGTACAGGGCTACTATCCCGGCCACGACTCCCACGGTTAGAAAAATGCCACCCACGGTTCCAAACAGCAGCATCGGCTTTCTCATAAAGGAAAGTTGAAACTTCACTGCGATCATATCGAGCACTCCGATGGCGATTCGCCACGACCCCCCATATTTAGAGGTCCCAAATCTTCTCGGATGAAGTTCTACGCGGACCTCCGATATTCTATAGCCACGATCTCTGGCCAATGCGATTATGTAACGATGCCAATCCTTCCGAAGAGGGAGCTCCTCAAGAATTTCTCTCTTGAATGCCTTGACTGCGTTCTGGTCGTGTACCGGGATGTCAAAAAGCCATCTTGACAGTCTGTTGTAGATGGAAGAAACGAGCTGCTTCTGATACTTTCCAGATTTCCAGCCAGCGACGACATCGAAACCCTTAGAGATTTCGTGCACCAGTTTAGGTATGTCTTTGGGCTGATATTGAAGATCTGCATCGAGAAGGACCAGTATCTCTCCGCGTGATCGTTCAAGCCCGTTCAGAAGTGCCCGGGTTTTCCCGAAATTCCTTCTATGCCTCACCGATTCTACGAAATCATGCTTCTTTTCACACTCCACTATCCTCTCGTACGTGGAATCGGTACTCCCATCATCCACTATCACCAATTCGCAGTCGAGCCCGCTTTCATCTATCATCTCCCTGGTCTTCTCGACCAAGAGAGAAATGTTATCCTCCTCATTGTAGGCAGGCACTATGATTGATATCTTTCTCTTATCTTTCATTCGACCACTCTAGACGTCAGGCTTCCGGCCTATCTCACGTCACCGATCAGAGCCGGGTGAGCGCATCCATACTCGGCATACATCCCCTCACGAAATGTGCTCTGATTCATTCTATGCATTCTCCCTCTTTTGTCAACATTGGCAGCGTGGAAGTTCGGACAATTCGACCGCAGTCCTACTCAGCCGTTGCCTGCATCCAGACCGGAATCTCACTCGAGTTCACGCAGCGATCGTTCATCAAAGCCAAAATGATGGCCTATTTCATGGAACACTACTCTCCTGATCCACTCTCCTAACGGCTCTCCTGTGAGCCTTGCTATCTTCTCGATGTTCCTCTGGTAAAGCGTTATCTTATCCGGCAGTATGTTGCCGTAGAATATCCCCCTCTTCTTCAGTGGCACTCCCTGATAGAGACCTAAGATACTCCCTCTCCCTGGAGGCGATTCTTCCACCACCACGTCTATGTTCTGGAGCTTCTTGGCAAAGGACTCTGGCAGCTCTTCCAGGACTTCCATCACCATCTTTTCGAAATCACTCCCTCTCATGCCATATCTTCGAGAAGCGCCACCGCCACAGCGGCTATCCCCTCTTCCCTCCCAACAAAGCCCATCTTCTCCATGGTTGTCGCCTTTACGGAGATAGACGTGGTCGGGATATCCAGAGCAGAGGAGAGGGCTTGTCTCATTTCCTCAACGTGAGGAGCAAGCTTGGGCCGTTCCGCGAAGAGAGTGGAATCTATGTTAACGATTCGATGCCTCTTTTCGAGTAGTATGCCTAAGACCTTCCTGAGTATTTTCTGAGACGAGATCCCCTCATAGGTGGAGTCTGTATCCGGGAAATACGTTCCAAGATCTCCCTCCCCCATCGCGCCAAGCAGGGCATCGGCTATGGCATGAGAGAGGACATCTGCATCGGAATGTCCTGTAAGCCCCTTATCAAAAGGAATCTCAACTCCCCCGATTATGAGCCGCCTCCCTGTCGCAAGGGGATGGGAATCGAAGCCCACTCCAATTCGCATCATTCACCCAGGATCTGCACGATTATCTCCCTCGACCTTGGCCTGTTATCATAGTCAATCAGCACAATCTGCTGCCATGTCCCCAACATCAATTCACCCTGCGAGAATGGGATGGTCAGGCCCGGGCCAACGATGCTTGCCCTCACATGCGCATGTCCGTTGCCCTCCCCCCATGCGGAGTCATGGGCATATTTCACTCCTGTAGGGGCAATTCCTTCCAAGGCCTTTGGCAGATCATCCTTTACAAGGCCAGATTCAAATTCGATGGTTGTTATACTTGCAGTCGAGCCAGGCATAAAGACTGTCACCACACCGTCGTTTGTCTCAGATTCTGACAGAATCTTGGCTACTTCGGGTGTTATGTCGACAATGTCTGTATGTCCTTTCGTGTCCAGACGTATCTTTTTCGTCTTAACCATAGCACCCTCCTTCGTCTATTGCTCACCCATTATATATGGGTCGATAAAAACATCAAGGCAAATCTCCGTCTCACGATTCGATGCTTTTTGAGACGCGCCTGTGCTTGAGCAGCTCAGATACCACGAGAATATTGATAGGTCCATACTCCCCCTCCCAATAACTCGTGAGATAGGGATCGTTCAATCATCGTTTGCCCTTTTCTTGACAGATGATTCGCGACGAGCTAAAATCTCTCGTGTTCACCTCCATATTCCTGCTCAATCTCTTCTGCAGTATCATTTCCCTGCCCGTGGCATATGCCAAGGGAAGAAGCATGGCAGCGTGGTTCGCTGCCTGCATCTTCTTAGGAGTAATAGGATTGGTTCTGCTCGTACTTCTTCCCAAGTTAAGACCGTGCCCGCAGTGTGGAACCAGAATCAGGCAGGATGCTCCGCTCTGCTACTACTGCGGGTATGACATGGTAGAACATCTCCGGCAGAGGAGTGCAGATGAGTACACATATTGTTCCAACTGCCAGAGGGCTGTCAATAAGGACGCCAAGACTTGCCCTGTATGTGGTGAACCTCTTGAGTAATTGAGGCACACGTCTCTTCTGGAAAGCGCTTTGTTCAATCTTCTCTTTGGCACCACACCGAGAAACCGACGCGTTCCCTTCCTGGCGCGTGTTGACAAAAATCCAAGACTATGTATTCTTGCCAAAAAAGGAGGGATAGAATGAGGGCGATCATCATCACGACCTTTGCTCTTTTTCTTCTTCAGCTCTGGGGATGCACTGAAGAGTCCTCAAAGGCCCCGGCTGAAAGAAGAACAGAGACTGCTGCGGAGACGCAGGAAGAGGGAAACATCCAGGAACCTGAGACAGAGGAGACTCCCCTCACAGCTGAGAAACGAGTTGAACTCGCACTCGGTGTAAGAGACAAGGAGATTTCTTTGGCCGATTGGAAGACGGCAAAGATAGCAACTAGTAAAGGGACTTTCGTCATGGAGTTCTACGTCGAGGATGCCCCCAACACTATAAAGAACTTCATACGGCTCGCACAGGTAGGATTCTACGACGGCCTCACCTTCCATCGGTATGTTCCTGATTTCGTCGTTCAGGGGGGTGATCCCCGAGGGGATGGAACAGGTGATGCGGGCTACAACGTGGATGCCGAATTCAACGAGAGAAAGCATGTGACCGGCACCGTAGCGATGGCAAGATCAAGAGATCCCAACTCCGCATCTTGTCAGTTCTACGTGACCCTCAGTCCTAAGCCCCATCTCGACGGGAACTACACGGTTTTTGGGCAAGTGATTGAGGGAATGGAAGTGGTGAACCAATTGAGGGCGGGCGATATCATAAAGACGATCACCATCGAGTAAGAACGGCCCTTTGTTTTGTGCGACTCGCTGTCTGCTTTTTCATCGTCTCCCACCCATTTCACGTCTACGGGTAAGGGGCACAGCTTGGCGTCTGTGTGCATCCAGAGGACAGGCTGCAAATCGCCAGTCACAATCCTCCATTCGCCTTGACGGGTTGACACAGTCCGTAATTGGGTAATAGAATGGCTGGATGGATGAGTCACCCGTTGCCAAACTCGTCGAGCGAGTTGAAGAGTCTCTGCACGAAGAGAAAGTGGACGCTCTGCGAGCACTCCTGCAGGACGTCCATCCTTCCGACATAGCCATTCTGATAGACCATCTCGAGGACGATGACAAGGCAAAGCTTCTTCTTCTTCTCGACGACGAGGTGGCGGCAGATGTGCTGCTCAAGGTTGATGCTGAGTCACTCGATCACATCTTAACCGTCCTCAGCACCGAAGAGATGTCCCAGCTCGTCGCGCAGATGGAACCGAATGAAGCCACCGACGTAATCGCCGAGTTATCACTCGAGGAACAGAAGCAGATCATTTCTCTCTTACCAAAGGAGGAGGCAGAAAAGGTCTCAGAGCTTCTTCCGTACGATCCAGATACGGCTGGCGGAATAATGAACACAAACTTTATAGCCGTGCTCAAGGACGCCACAGTCGGGGAGGTACTTGAACAGGTTCGCCAAAGACTACGAGATTCTTCCATCTCAGACTTCGTCTATGTGACGGATTGGGAGAGCCGGCTCGTGGGAACCCTTTCATTGCGCAGTCTTGTTATCTCCGAGACTCAAGATGAGGTCGGAGACGTTATGGACCCGGAAGTCGTCTGCGTGTCCGTACACGACGATCAGGAGGAAGTCGCTCACGTAGTCTCGAAATATGATCTCGTAGCCGTTCCAGTGGTCGATCGGCGTTCCGTGCTCAAAGGAATAGTGACTGCGGATGATGTGATCGATGTACTTCAGGACGAAGCCACAGAAGACATTATGAGGATGGCAGGTACCGATGTTACGGAGTCCCCATTTACGTCTCCCCCGAAGGCGGCAATGAAAAGACTCCCATGGCTCTACTTGAATCTAGGAACAGCCTTCATAGCTGCCCTTGTGGTAGGACTTTTCAGAGAATCGATCTCGTCCGTGGTGGCTTTGGCCGTTTTCATGCCTATTATTGCGGCAATGGGTGGCAATGCGGGAACCCAGACACTTGCTGTCGTCGTACGCTCTATCGCCCTTGGAGAAGTGACCCTGGGAGACGTACGGAGAGTACTTCTCAAGGAGATGATGGTGGGCGTTCTCACTGGTGTGGGGATTGGAATCATCTCATCAGCCATTGTATACGTCTGGAATGGCAGCTTCCTTTTCGGACTACTTGTGGGAGTTTCACTCATCGTCAATCTCTTTATGGCGTGTGCAGTTGGCGCATTGATTCCGATGATGCTGAGGCGTTTCAAGATCGATCCCGCACTTGCCTCGAGTGTGTTTCTCATAACCCTAACCGATTGCATCGGTTTCTTCGTTTTTCTTGGATTGGCGACTCTATTTCTGGAAAGGCTTACTAGCTAAAAAAAAGTAAAAAAAAGGGGACGGTTCTATTTTTCGAAGATGACCTAGCTGCCTTTTTCTTGATGTCTCAGTTGTGCAGGAAGTAAGATGTGCTCGCTTGTACGGACACAGTATAGGACCGGGGAAGGCTACACATTCGTCATCTCCATTGGTCATTACAGAAGCCACAGATGAAAATCGCACAGCTTCTGAGAGTAGGTAGAGCTTGGAACAGTGTCATTGTCTTCGGTTCCGTCTTTCTGGGAGCGGTCTTTGCAGGTACGGTCAGTCCGTCAATACCGGTGATGCTCGCGTCCATTTCTGCTGCTCTGATCGCCAGCGGTGGTTACAGCCTAAACGATTATTTCGATTACAGGACCGATTTCGTGAACAAACCGAGTCGACCGATTCCACGCGGAGACCTTGCAAGGGCAGAAGCTCTCCTTCTCTCGATCTTTCTCACTGGTATGGGAATCATCATAGCCCACTTCATCGGTAGGGACTCCGGCCTCGTCGCAGTGTGTGCTGCGATACTACTCTTCTTCTACTCCTACATTCTCAAACGGGTGGCTCTCATAGGAAACCTGGTGGTCAGTTGCCTGTGTGGACTTGTCTTCCTGTATGGGGGACTAAGTGTTGGTAAGGTCACTCCCACTCTCGTTCCCGCAGCTTTCTCTTTTCTCTTCCATCTGGGTAGAGAAATTCTGAAGGATGTCGAAGACTTGGAGGGTGACAGGAAAACAGGAGCGACTACAGTCCCAATCTGGCTGGGGGTGAGAACCTCAATCCTTTTTTCGACCTTCATATACGCTGGACTTATCGTTGCGACTCCGATTCCCTCCGTCTTGGGCATCTACAACCTGAAGTACTTGGTCGCTGTCATCGTGCTCGTAGATGTGCCCCTTGTACTTCTTCTCCTGTATGTATGGAGACCCCATGCCGACTATGCGTTCGTCAACAAATCGCTGAAAGTAGTAATGCCTCTGGGGCTTCTCTCACTCTACCTCGGCAGATGACCGGAGCGAGCAAGCTTGCTTGACGTAGGTCCAGATTTTGGTAAGATTCTGGGTATGAGAAGGCTGTACTTCTGGCTCCTTATCCTCTCCATCCTCTTCTCTAGCTGCTTCGGAATCTCCTTTGCCATGTTCAGATGGCTGGTGCGTGATCTTCCCCCCGTCGCTGCCCTCGAAAAAGTTGAACCGCCGACGATATCGAAGGTCTATGACATAAATGAAAACGTGATCTACGAATTCTATCAGGAAAGAAGAATGCCGGTTCCCTTAAAGAAAGTGCCAAAAGAATTGATAGATGCCTTCGTTTCCATGGAGGATAGAAGATTCAGGAGTCACTGGGGAGTCGATATGTTCAGATTGGCCAAGGCGATGCTCATCAATCTCAAGGCCGGAAGAATTAAACAGGGAGCAAGTACGATCACCCAGCAGCTTGCACGAAATCTCTTCTTGACCTTGGAGAGAACTTGGGTTAGAAAACTGAAAGAAGCTTTTCTTGCAGTTCAAATAGAGCGAATATACTCAAAAGATGAGATACTTGAACTCTATTTGAATCAAATCAACTTCGGACATGGAGTGTATGGAGTAGAGGCTGCCTCCCAACTCTACTTCGGAAAGAGCGTGGACGAGCTCACTCTACCGGAGTCATGCATGCTTGCCGCCATGCCGAAAGCTCCTTCGCTTTACTCTCCTTACGACAATCTAGAAGCCCTGACAGGCAGGATGGAATTGGTGCTGAATGCAATGGTTGACAACGGGAAGATCACTGAAGCCGAGGCTATGCAGGCACGAGAGGCGACAATTACGATACACCCAAGAGGACTGAGGCCAAACGAAGCTCCATATTTCGTGGAAGAGGTGCGAAAAGATGTGCAGGCAAGATTCGGTGCTGAAAGTCTCTATAGAGACGGCCTTCAGATCTACACAACTCTTGATCTGCGTCTTCAGCAAATTGCTAGTCGAGTGCTCGAGGAGTGGGTCCAAGCACTTGAAGGCGAATACAATTATGAATACACGCTTTCCAACTATGACCCGGATTCAATGCCCAACTCGCCAATCCCGTATCTCGAGGGAGCTCTTCTGGCAATCGAGCCAATCACGGGATATGTGAAGGCAATGGTCGGAGGAAGGGATTTCTCTCATTCACAGTTTAACAGAGCTGTTCAGGCATGGAGACAGGCAGGCAGCGCGTTCAAGCCATTTGTGTACACCGCTGCGATGGACAATGGATTCACTCCGTCCTACCGCATCTTGGACGCACCCATTGTCGTAGAAGCCGGTGACACGATATGGCGTCCTTCGAACTACGATGAGAGATTTCTCGGGCTCACAACGCTCAGAACTGGTCTTGCACTTTCGAGGAATCTTGTTGCCGTGAGATTGATCAGTCTGGTGGGACCGCAGACCGTCATCGAGTATGCTCGAAGAATGGGCATCGAGGGAAACCTCAAGAATGTTCTCTCGCTTGCTTTGGGAAGCTGTGAAGTGACTCTTCATGGTATGGTAGTGGCATACTCGACCATAGCAACTCGGGGATTGAAGGTGAGACCGCGCATAATCATCAAAGTCTTGGACAGCGATGGTCGGGTCCTGCACCGGGAAGAGCGTCATGAGGAGAGAGTGCTTTCTTCAGAGACAGCATACATGATGACAGATATGTTGGAAAGCGTGCTGAACAATGGCACGGCGATTGGCGCACGGATTAGAGGTTTCACTGCGCCTGCGGCCGGGAAAACCGGAACCACAAACGATTTCACGGATGCCTGGTTCATCGGTTTCACTCCGGACCTTATCTGTGGCGTGTGGGTCGGATTCGATGAGAAGAGGAGTATTGGCGAAAGAGCATCAGGTGCGAAGGCTGCACTCCCAATATGGGATCGATTCATGAAGGAGGCTTTAGGAGAGGGGCCCTACAGAGAGTTTGCTCGTCCAGCCGGGATCGTGAAGGTGCCCATATGCACCGCCACAGGATTTCTTCCTTCCCCAGGTTGTCCCGAGGTCAGAGAGGAGGTGTTCATATCAGGAACCGAGCCCGAGGATACATGCAGAATCCATGCATTTTCAACTGAGGAAGATAAGGAGGGCAGAAAGTTTGAGGAGCTGGATAGAGAGTTTATCGAGGAGGACCGGTTAAGAGAAAGATAATCCTGTTGGCTTTATCCACGATTGTCGTCACCGGCCTCTGGGCACAGGAGAAATCCCCGCCCCGCGCTCTATTCTCCTCTCTCCTCATACCGGGGGGAGGGCAATTCTACTGTGAGAATAGAATGAAGGGTATATTCTTCTTTCTCGCACAGACATTCTTTCTTGCCGCGACAATCTTCGAGCACCAGAGCGTAGAGGATTATCACCAGAGATATCTTCATACTCAAAGCCCCCAAGACTACGGCGAATATCGCAAGTGCCTCAGTCGGCGGTCCGATCTTCTCTGGATGGGCGGTTTCTGCTATGCAATTTCAGCCGCTGACGCGTATGTGAGTGCCCATTTTTACGGATTTGAAGTCGACAGACGAGTGAGATTGGTTCTCTTCGGATTTCGGTTTTGAGTTTCGCAGGATGGCTGGATTACCACATAGACTGCTACATATTGTGGTCCTCGTTGCTTGTCTTTCTCTGCAGCCCTCAATGGCTTCATTTGAGCTCATTCCTCTTTCCTCAAGACAGACCGCGATGGGCGGTACGAGCGGACGACGCGGAGCCCCTGGTGCCCTCTGGTTAAACCCAGCGAGTGCAGCAATCCTGCCAGGCCACTGGCTGAGCTCTACTCACTGTCAGCTGTGGGGTCTCCCTGAGCTTGCGCAATCTTCGCTATCTTACACCCAGCCCCTCCTCGTTGGAAATCTCTCCGTTGGATTATCGACCTTTGGATGTGCAAGTTATAGAGAAAACATGGCTTGTTTTTCCTTCGCAACCGAAGTGAAATCAGACCTGGATATCGGGATGAACCTCAAATATATGCATAGATCAATAGGTGATGAACTTGTGGACAACGTGATCTCGATCGATGCCGGATTGATCGCTAGCCCGATTGACGAGTTGATGGTAGAAGTGTCCTCTCACAACATCGGCTCTCCGACGATCGGGATAGAACTTCTTCACCAAGACCTCACAGCAGGATTTTCCTACGAACCGGCAGAGGAAATCAGTATCGGTCTGTGCCTGTTCAAGCAACCTCCCCATCCTATCCGGCTCTGTATAGGTGAGGAGTTTGGACTGACCGAGTGGTTGATCCAGAGAGCGGGTATGAAGCAGAGTCCGACAACGATGACAATCGGGTTCGGAATCGATCTCTCACCTATGGTGCTCGATTACGCTGCGCTCCTCCATCCCCTATTGGGAACTACCCACTCGTTCTCTCTGAGTGTGAAAAAGTTTTGGGGTGACTAAAAGACCCTTCATCTTTCTTCTATTCCCTTTACTAGTCAAGAATCTCTGTCCACAGGTGGTTGAGGACTTTGCCGAATCAGTCGACGAGTTTTCTGAATCGAGTGAATTCCTTGATCAACTAGCGGACCTAAGAAAGCGCCCCGTAGACCTGAACCTCGCCTCAGTAGATGAGCTTATGAGGTTGCCATGGCTTACTCCCGTCATGGCAGAAGAGGTCATACGCTACAGAGACGCCAGGGGTGGTATACAGGATATCTCAGAGCTTGAATCACTGCTCGGCTTCGACTCCGCATTAGTCGAGCGCGTGGCTGAATTCGTGCTCGTTCGTCCTGCGAAGAAGGTGCAAAAGACAGCGGTGATCGAGGCAAGGAGTAGGCTCAAGTTGCCTCCTCAGTCTCAGTCTGAGTACCTTGGTGATCGAAACAAGCTCTACACAAGGGTTGGGATTTCGCTTCCGGATAGATATGCCGTCGGCCTGTTGTTTGAAAAGGACTCATATGAAAAGAGCTACACTGATTTCATCTCGTATTTCATCCAATTGAGCGATCTGGGCGTTCTCAGAAGAACCGCAGTTGGATACTACGATCTTGAGTTTGCTGAAGGACTGATATTCTCACCTTCAGATTTCTCAATCAAATCGCAGGGCACCATCAAGAATGGAAATAGAGGTATTCTGCGCGCACGATCTTCTGACGAAAATCGCTCATTCTTGGGAACGGCTCTCACCCTCGACCTCGGGAAGACCAGTCTTTCTGGTTTCTTTTCAGCCAGGTCTCTCGACGCCAATCTCAACACGGATGGGGAGGTGCCGAGTTTGTACGAGTCTGGGCTCCACAGAAACGAAACTGAGCTTGAGAAGAAGGACGTGGTCACGGAGAGACTGTTTGGAGGAAGACTGGAGATCAGGAGAGAAAGCACGGGAACTGGCTTGACCTTCGTGAAGAGTAAATATTCTAAGACCTTCAATACACCAGATTTTTCTGGAAGCGAATACACCCTCATAGGAATAGATTTGGAGGGTCGCCTGAGGAGAGCCAGGTTTTTTGGGGACGCCGCACTGTCTCACCCAGGTGGTAAGGCAGTCCTCTTGGGTGGAAAGCTGTCAGCACATCGTTTCTCCACCGGTCTCTTACTCCGCCACTACGAAGACAGCTTCTGGTCACCCCATTCATCCGCTTTTGCCGAGTATGGTGGTCAGAACGAAAAGGGTGCATATTGTTTTGTACGATTTTCGACGGAGTGGGGTACCAGGGTCGAGGCATATGCGGATGTTTTCAGTGCTATAACGCCGAGAGAACCAGGAGAATTTCTTCATCGAGGAAGAGAATTTCAGGTATCACTCCATCAGGAAGCGTCAAAGGCTCTCGGACTGCAGTTGAGATTCAGGAGAAAGAAGAAGTCAGAGGAGCAGAGAGAATCTCTTAGGCTGCAGATCGACGGAGGAAGCGGACAATTGAGAATGAGAATTCGTGCTGAGATCTCCAATTCTCGCAATGCCGAAGACAGCGAGCGAAGTACAGGAGACCTGGAGTATTTCAGCCTCACGTATCAACCGTTCAGTAGCATCGAGTTCGAGGGGAGAATCGCCCTTTTTTCAACTGACTCCTACGATGCCAGGATTTACATGTACGAACGTGATTTGCCCGGTTATTTGCGTAATGTAGCTTTGTCTGGTCAGGGGACAAGGTTTTACCTCCTATTTCACTGTACTCCAAGACCTTGGCTTGAACTAACCATGAAGTACGCAAATCAGAGGCGGGAGGAGATTCAAGAGGAATGGGGACTGCAGCTCGACCTACTCCATTCTCTTCAATTTTGAGACTCTCACCCCAACCAGTCTGACTTTCCTCATAAGGTTGAATTTCGGGAGCAGCTCGAGTGCGATTGAGCGTACTTCGTCCGACGTATGAGCCAACTCAGGAGAAGTCATACTGCGAGTATGCGTGGCGAAATTCGCGTACCGTATTTTCAGCGTGATAGTTCTTCCGTGATGACCAGAATTCCTCAATTGAGATGCCACACCTCGAGACAGTTTCGCGATCGTCTCCTGCAAGAATTGCGTGTCAGAGGTATCCTCCTGGAAAGTCACTTCTCTGCTCACAGATTGGGGCTCCCAGTTCGCCACCACTTGGCTGTTGTCCAGTCCTCTCGAATAGTTGAAGAGTAATCGACCAAGAGATTCACCAAGGCTGCTGGACAACATCTCAAGATTCATCCCGCGGAGCTCCTTTATGGTACGAATGCCCAGTCTCTTCAGCCGGTTCTCTGTCTTGGGCCCCACTCCCCAGAGTGTTCTTACAGGGAGGTCCTCCAGGAATTCTTCTACTGCCTCCTCCTCGACGATTGTGAAACCGTCAGGCTTCCCTTGGGAGGCTGCGATCTTCGCCACCAGTTTATTCGGAGCAATGCCTACGGTCGCAACAAGATTCAACTCCCTTCTTATTCGGTCTCTCAGTTCGAGACCAATCTCCCGAGCCGATCTCACCGAATGCGTCACATCCAGAAATGCTTCATCGAGTCCCAGCGGTTCCACCAAAGGAGTGTATTCCCGAAGGATTGACATGATTCGCAGAGATACCTTCCGGTACGCAGCGATGTCCACGGGAAGAAAGGTGGCTTTTCGGCACAGTCTGTAAGCTGTGCGAAGAGGCATCGCTGACCGTATCCCATATTTGCGGGCTTCGTACGAAGCGGTGGAGACTACCCCTCTCTTCCTCGGATCTCCGTCTCCTCCCACGACCACAGGCCTTCCCATCAATTCTGGGCGTCGAAGTTGCTCAACTCTCGCAAAGAACTCATCCATATCTACATGGATTATCTTCCGTTCCATCTTCCCGATTGTACGCTGCCAAGAGAATCAGTGTCAATCTCTCAATGAGAAGAGGGGGACAGGTTCATTGTGTGAAGACATCGAAGCATGCGTGTATGCGTCCAAAATGGACCGTTCCCATTTCCTGTTGACATTCCTCATCACTTCATATATCATTGCCAAATGGCGAGGGTGGCGGAACTGGTAGACGCGCTGGATTTAGGATCCATTTTGATGTCATTTTGCAGGCTTTTGCGTTTCTTACAGATGTAGTTTAAAATATTACCAATCAACAATTTATTGATTCCATCTGTTACTGTTTGTCTCTACCTCTTTCCACGTGTTTTGACGAATTTACGCCCCATATACGCCCCAGTCCGGTACCGAAGAGCAGTCCTCAGGGGAATGACTGATCCTGCTATTATGTTATGCCGAGCAAACATCCGCAGAACTGCGGTTGACCTGCGGGTGAACCCATGAGTTCCAGCACGCTGCTATGTCGAGAACCCCGTGAACCCCAGTTCTATGGCAGTAGAAGATGCTATTGTGGCTTCTTCCTCTCCATCCAATCCACTATGTCTGCCTCCAAGCGGTCTCGGACTCGTGCAAACTCATGGTCATCATGGTAGACAAGAAAGGTGACATCCTCGGCTCCCGCGCTCCTCAGGCTTCGGTACAGCGGGAGCATGAATTGATCCACCGTGGTGTTCACATCTTCCCACCCCCCGATGAGCAATATCGCCCGATCGGCCAGTTTGCTGGCGTTCTCCCTCAGTCCGTACACCTCTCTGCCATCCATTAATTCTTTGATGCTGAACTCAAGATTGAAACGAATGGGTCCTTCTGGCGCTTGGGTGCTCCTGAGCACTTCCCGAATCATGGAGGCGTAGGACTCGTTGCGCTCATACTCCCGAATGAACTCTCCGTGATCGGTGCCCGCGATAGAGACCAGCTGACGGACACTCGAATCAGTCGCGGCGTAGGCCATTGCCATTCCTCCGCCGAAACTGTGGCCACCCAGAATGATATTCGCCGTATCGATCTGAAATCGGTCTGCAACCTTAGGCGTTCGAAGCCACCGAAGTGATGCACTGATATCTCGAAGTGTGCCAGCAAAGGTATTGGTGCCCTCGCTCTCATGCATTCCACGAGGACTGACCACCAAGACGTTGATCCCATGTTCGACCAGTCGCTTACCCATTCCCAGAACATCTCCCGGGCTGCCTGGCCACCCATGAATCAAAAGGAGGGTTGGATGCAGGTGGCGCTCCTGAGCCTGGTAGAAGTACGCCTGGAGTCGGAATCCATCGCTGTGAATTACCACGGGACCCGAGTCCATCGACTGACCATAGGCGGAGAAAGGCAAGAAGATACAGATAAGCGTGAGAAGCACTGCCCGCCGCGGCACGAAATTCCTGCTCTCAGACCGTCCAACTTCGACATAACATGATTTATGTGCTCCCAACATAACACCCCTTTCACAAGAAGCTCATACCCCAGTTGATAGTGATGCTTAAGATACATCATCAGCGAGCAAGAACTATACCACCAGTTTCAATGTTCAAATTATACCAAAAGCCTTTTTGCGTCAAGCAATTTTGGGACCAAGATTCTGGGGAGAAGCTTGCACAAACACGGAACAGTCATCTCTGATCGTGGGGTAGTGGTTCTTCTTTCTTCGCTTGACAGACTCTGCCACAGTCTTTAAGATTTATTGCTCGTGGCAAGAAAGATATTTCTTTCTTTGTCAAGAGGCCAGAGCAAGCTATCCGATTCCAGAGGAAAGGAGGTGTTGAGTAATGGCCAAGTTCTTGCTCGTCCATCCCGTGGGCAAAGAGGTGACTATGGAGGCTGCTACGCCTGTCGCTAAGGCAGTAAAGGCCCACTCCACGGTTGATGCGTATTGGATCAGAAGCTGGTATGTACGTGAAGAAGGCAAATTGTACTGCGAATGGGACGCAAAAGATGCTGAGTCTATTCGTCAGGTAGCCGCCAAAGCAGCCCCCGATTTTCCTATAGAAGGCGTGTACAAGCTGGAGATGATGGTTAACTCAGAAGACTTCAGATAGACCGCAGAAGAAGAGAAAGACGCAGCATGACTTCTGGGCTGCGTCTTTTCTATTTACCATTGATTCTGGGGAAAAGTTGATGCGATTGAAAACACTAATACCCTTCCACAGAAATCCCCATCAAGGTTCTTGGTGCAATTACTCCTCGACTAATTCGACACGTCGATTCTTTGCACGACCTTCTTCTGTTTTGTTTGGGACAACTGGGCACAAAGGTCCGACACCCTGAGACGTGAGACGTTTTGCATCAACACCGTACTCGGAAACAAGAACCTGTAGTACCGCTTCAGCACGACGCTGCGATAGATTCATGTTAGGAGCCAAGGATCCAATATTGTCAGTGTGCCCGACGATGTACAGGTTGAGTTTGGGATTCTGCCTAAGGAGATTGGCGATTTCTTTCAGCACTGGATCCGATTCAGGTTTGACATCTGCTTTATTGAAATCAAAGTAGATTCCATAAACAGCAACTTTACCCGTTGTACTGATATCTTGTGCCATGGATTTCGCATCAGCAATGACTTCTTGCGCCATCTCCTTTTCCTCAGCGATATGTAGATCATAGCCCTCTCCGCCATTCCAGGAATGGACGTGAATCCATGTAACCATATCCGCCTTTTCAATTTTCAGATAGGCATCATACGTTCCTTCATATATTTTTGTACCGCCTATTTTTTGAATTGCATTTATGAAGTTGCGCAGAATTTGCACGTCACTTGGAGCCTGCACACCAGAGTTTATATAATGGCTGATATAGTACCTTTTGCCTTCAACCTTTGTTTCATTGCCCTGGTTGTCGACGAATTCCATCTGGTCAAATTCCTTTACCTCGTAGTCCTGAATATAGAAATTGGACATCCTTGTGAGAAGGGGATGGTCTTTGCTGCCTGGCACATCTTGCTCAGCAAAAATCAAGTTTGCTACCAAAAGATACAGGCATAAAACACACAGTGCCATTAGATTTTTGCCTTTCATGATAAACCCTCCTTTTTAATGGACGCTTCGGCTAACCTATGCAATCTGCATAAGCGCTAATTTTTTATCGGCTCTTAACCACTTTGTGTGGAAGAAAGTCAGAGCCGTAGATCCAATCTTCCACATTATTTCATTCAACGGTGTTCCTTGAAAGTTAATCTCGATTCTTTTTCTTCCCAGGTTCTCAAAACCAATTCCCGATTTTTCCCACCTTCTTTCAGGTTTGAGAACAGACACCTTACCAGAACTTTTCAAGGACCAATGCGCTAAATCATAATATATGATTTAGCAGGAATCAAGAACTTTTTCATTTTTCATGGTATCCTGATGTATTATAAAGCTTTATTGAGAATTGACACCAATTTCCTCCAGATGTGGTGAACCAGCGTAGATCATTATCACTGCCAACTCCTTCATCGCTCTCTCAAATTGACTCATTGATTCCTCTCCCCTTAGCTGCTCCTCTATACTCTGCTTCTTTGGTGACTTATAGATGGGATGCTTATCAAGATAGACGCTCTGAGGTATCCCATATTTCTTGATGTACCGCATAAAACTGTCCATTGCAGGCATTGTTCCCTCGTAGTCATAAAACCTTCCATATACCCTGCCTGTCGCATCATCTATATACCCCATCAGCACTAACTCAGGTCCTCTCCCTTCCAACCAATCATGATGTGAACCATATACTGAACCCCTGAGAGGGTGGACACCTCGGAGAGGGAGAGTTTATAGTGTAGGATGGAGGTGGCCATATGAAGCTCAGGAGATGGAGTTCT
>SMTZ1_10000390_pt1 | contig 40513 bp, 40 predicted proteins | sample DeeMarSWOR136_30_FD_25667 | JGI IMG/M metagenome (IMG submission 25667)
TAATCGCTATTATTAACGCAGATACTACAATAAAGGTTGCTTTTAACCCAAAAAAACCAAAAAGAAGAATAGTAATAGGTAGATTTGCCCATGGAGATGCAAGTAAAAAAGCAATTACTGATGAAGTATTTGCACCTTTTTTATATAGCTCTATAGCTATTGCTAATATCCCATGTGAACATGCACTCATTAGAAAACCAAAGACAATTGAATAAATGATTGTTCGTTTTCTGTGTCTTGATAAGTATTTTTCAATATATTGGCGTGGTATGAAGTAGTCAATTACACCTCCTATTAAAAATCCAATTAGTATTGCCCACCAAATTAGTTTTAGATAGTCTATAAATGCGTTAAAGTATCTTTTTTCTGGATCTAATACGTATCCAAGTACAAGAAATATCAATACTATAGCTATTACGATAAATAATCTTTCTTTATACCAGGGTCTACCATGTTTTACACTGCAGCTTGGACAATATTTTTTTTCTTCTGTAATTCCATGTTCTTGTTCATATTTTCTGATACAATGTTCACTGCAAAAATAATGTCCGTGTGCAGGAATAGTTCCTTTCATTCCGCATATTGGATCGATTTTATCCATTGGCATAGCCTATCAATAGTTGTTATATCAATATTTTGAATATTCTTAGATGCTAGTAATTTTTTATAATTTTTAACAAGATGTATAGAGACGTAACCGAACAGGGGAACGGTTGCTGAGGAGAGGAGGAAAAGAATTAAATAAAAACAATCCCCGTTATTCTACGTCTCCAATTAAAGGGCGTTAATCAACATAGGGTATATAAAACTTTCTATATCTACAATAAATTTATACTCATCTAGAACCTAATATGAATTTTGTTATAATTGTATTAAAAAAAATTATTTCTTAACAGGGGTTAATTATAAGTACTATTAATTCGTTATACAATTATGAAACCAACTCCTTGTGAATACATGATGTGGAATGGATTACCTGTTATAAGAAAAGAAATTGCAGAAAGTATGATCCATAATTACGGACTAAATCAAAAGGAAACAGCTGCAAAATTAGGAGTTACACCTGCAGCAGTTTGTCAATACCTATCAAAAAAACGTGGAAAGATAAAAATTGTAGATAAATACATACTTGAAGAAATCAATAAATCTGCTGAGAGAATAATTAAAAACGAAGGGACAAAAGTTATTGTTCCAGAAACCTGCAGAATATGTAAAATCCTTATATCCAAAGGAATTTTTCCATTCGCATGTGAATCATGTTCAAATGAAGAATAACCATATTCTAATGTTATTAATTATATCAAGAAATAATATTAAGATCTTTTATTAGATACTACCTCAACATACACTTTTCTATTTCTAGGTCCATCTCCTTCATAAAAAAATATGTGTTGCCATGTTCCTAAAACCATTTTCTTGTTATTAATTAAAACTGTGACAGATGAACCTAAAATACTAGCTTTTATATGTGCATCGCTATTTCCCTCCAAATGATGATAATTTTCATTTTCGGGAATAAGTCTACTTAATGTTTTGATAATATCTATTTTAACACTAGGATCTGCTCCTTCGTTAATTGTAATTCCTGCTGTTGTATGTGGAACGTAAATCAATACGAAACCAGTTGATATCTCTTCTTTTTCCACTATAGCTTTTATATCATTTGTTATATCAATCATTTCATTTTTCTTATTAGAAACAATCTTTAATTCATTCATAGAGAAGTTATTATTAAAAAGATGTTCTTAATATTGTCCCTTTAGAAAAATTTTTTTGTATTTTTAGTATATCCTTAGCAAGAGGTATTAATATGAAAATAAAACCAAGTGCGATTCTTTTCGACATGGACGGTGTACTAGTAAATTCATTTGAAGCTTGGTGGAAATCTCTAAATCTAACTCTTAAGAAATTTAACTATAAAGAGGTTACAAAAGAAGAATTTAGTGAAATATACTGGGGCCATGGTCTAAGAGACAATGTTAAAAGAATGGGGTTTGATCCTGAAGTGGGAAGATACTGTAATATTGTCTATAGCCAGCACATTGATGATATTACTATATATAAAGATACAAAATACACATTACAAAGATTGAAAAATTATAAAAAATCAGTAATTACCAATACTCCGAGTGATATAGCAAAGAAAATACTTAAGAAATTTAATATTGATTTATTTTTTATCAATATGATTACCAGTGATGATGTGGTTAATGAAAAACCTGATCCTGAAATTGTTTTAAAGGCCTGTAAAAAGTTGAAAGTGAATCCAAATACCGTAGTGTTAATAGGAGATACGGAGAGCGACATAAAAGCAGGTAAAGCTGCTGGTTGTACTGTTATAGGTTTTAAAATTGATGGAGATTATAAAATTAAATCACTATCTGAATTAATAGATATTCTTGAATAATATTCAAATATTTTTTTGAAAATTAAGCCATCAAATTCAAATAATATTTATATACAATATTTAGATTTTATGCCTATGGACGAAATATCTATAATTGAATATAAGGAAGTTGATTTGTCAAGTTCTATGCTTGTTGTTGCCTTTCCTACAGTGGGATTAGTTAGTTCTATCGCAGGAAGATTTATAATCGATTCGTTAAATTTAGATGAAATTGGAACAATTGCCTCAAAAAATTTTATGCCAGCTACTGTAATTCACAAAGCTTTTCCTTCTCCTCCTGTTCGAATATATAGCGGGAAAAAAATTTGTGGACCTGATGGCTCCTGCGAGCAGATAGCTACAATAATATCTGAGTTTATGCCTCCTATGGATACCATTAAACTACTAGGTGATTCAATACTAGAATGGTCTGAAAAGAAAGGATGTCAAACAATAGTTGCTTTAGAAGGAACACATGCTTTGGGTGATGCAAAGAAAAAATTACAAGTCTACGGAGTAGCCAGCAATCCAGAAATGAAAAAAGTTCTTAAAAAGTATAAAATTAGTGAAACTAAGGAAGGTATGATCACTGGTGTTACAGGTGTACTACTTTACCAAGGTGCTCTTATGAAACGCAATGTTATATGTCTATTAGCCGAGGCTCATGCATCATACCCTGATTCCAGGGCTGCAGGAAACCTTCTTGAAATACTTGATGTAATGCTTCCTGGAATAAAAATTGATCCAAAACCTTTGTATGACGAGGCTAAGGAGATAGAGAAAAGTATTCGGAAATTTTTAGAACAATCAAAGCCAACAGCACCTTCAATGCCACCAATACCATCTTCGATGTATGGATAATCAGTTACTATTATCAAAATTAATGAAAAGAATTTTCATTTGAAAAAAATCAATATTAGAAGTTAAAGAAAACTATATGATACATGAAAGATATTACGGTGTCCTATGGCAACTGGATTTGCATTATTAAGTATAAGTCCTTTACACGAGAAAGAAGTCTATGAAATTTTAAAAACGACAAGTGAAATTGTCGAGGTTCATCCAATATTTGGTGAATATGACATCTTGTTAAAAATTGAGTGCCCCGATATAGATTCTATTGGAGATGTGGTTATAAAAAAGATAAGATCAATAAAGGGTGTAGTTGATACAAAAACACTTATTGGTACCCAAAGCTTAACTGGGTAAAATACTTTTTAATTCTTTTTATTTAAATTTTTATTGTCAAAATGCGTGCCCGCACCACCAGTCAAAGACTGGTGGCATGCTCGGCTAACTGATGTTAGCCTCGGTGGGCACGCTTCGCTTGGTCGTCATAATATCAACATCTGGATTTAGGATGCGAAATCATCGAGATGTAATTGCCCTGGTTTTGGTGTGGGCTTTCGTGGTAATCCTTGGTTTCGGGCGTATGCGTCCATATCAGTGATGGTTCTTTCTCCGAGACTATCGAAAAAGATTGTTGGGCTCCAAAATCCGCTTCCCCAGAAGTAGGTTTTCTTTATGTTCGGGAACTCTTTCAGAAGTTTTTTCCCAGAATTTCCTTTGAGAGCTTTTGCAACATCTTCTGGTCCTTTAGTTCCCGCGTCGATAGTGAGATGTACGTGGTTTTTATCAAATCCAATCTCTCTGAGTATCCATCGACGTTTTATGCATACTTCACGAAAAATTTCTTCACAGCGCTTTTGCACTTCCGCAAAGTTAAAGATGTTGTGGCAGTATTTGGTTTTGAAGCTTAGGTGCAATACGTTTCTTCCAATGCTTGAACTATGGTGCCGAATTTCGGCACAGCTTACGCTATTACGATCCATAAAAATTTTCTCCTGGTGGTGCCGAGCTGCTGCTCATTTGGATCAACAGGAGCAGTGGCACCACCAAAAACTATCTAATAAAAACAGATTTTATTGTTGTTTCTCTTACCACCGGTCACCACTCACTTCGTTCGCTATAGACCGGTGGAATTCTTTCTTTAAAATTAAATTCTGTAAAATATTAAAATTAAATATAGATACCGTAATATTTAACTAGCATTAATCCCCTATACAATCGAAGATGAATAAGAATAAAAAAATTACGATATTGATAATATTTTCAATTTTTTTAATTGTCAATGTATCATTTACAAATAGTTCATATGGTAAGATCGAAACCCCAATATTTAGAAAAACAATATATGTCGATAGTTCAAATACACAAGGACCTTGGAACGGCACACAGAATTATCCATATCAACATATTAATGACGCGGTTGAAAATTCAACTACAGGCGATTATATTTTTGTTTTTAAAGGAGTATACAACGAGAATATTGTTGTTGATAAATCTCTATCAATAGTTGGAGAAAATAAAAATAAAACAATTATTGACGGCATGTACAATAAATTTGTTATTTTAATAATTAAAAACAATGTTAATATATGCAATTTTTCAATAAGGAATTCTGGGGGTTACATGAATAATGCTGGTGTAAAAATAGATTCAGAATATAATCAAATAACCCAGTGTATTTTCTATAGGACTAAAACTGGAATATATGTAAATAAAACAAACAATAATGATATAATAGATTGCATCTTTCATACAAACGGAGAGGGGATATATCTTAAATCGGTAACAGAGGTTCAGATTGATAATTGCTATTTTACTCATAATGGGATTGGATTAAATGTTAAAGATTCTAACGATGTGAAAATATATAGTTGTTATGCTGAAACAAATGGCCTTGCAGTCAACATTGAAAATTCTTGTGAAGTTGATATATTTAACAGTGCTGTTTTCAATAACAATGACAATCAGGGTGGATTTTCAATAAATCATAGTAGTAATATTAAAATTGATAATAGCAACATTGTTCACAACGGCTTTGGTATAATAATAGATAACAGCTCATGGATAAGTATTTCAAATTCAAGTTTGTTATTAAATACTCATTATGGAATCTACTTAAAGAAGAATTCAAAAGACGTTGAAATCATAAACAGTGAAATTGCCCACAACCTAAGATTTGGAATATACATTACAAAAAGTAGTTGTAAATTACGAGAAAATAACTTACATAATTCCCTATTTGGAATATATTCAGAATACTCATTTTCTGATGCTAGAAAAAATTGGTGGGGCTCATTAGCTGGCCCTGCTCTATTTGAGAGAAAAACAAAAGATAGAATTTTCATGAAATTCGGTCGATTAATGTTTTTCCCTTGGCTTTTAAAAAAGGTAGAGGAAGCTGGTGCAAGTTGGGAAATCGATTATTATCTATACAACCTTGAAATCAACAATTCACGATATAAAGATATTGAACTCCAAGGCGTAGATAATGATTACGATTTAGTACCAGATTGGTGGGAGGAAAAATGGGGTTACAATCCATTTTCATGGGATAACCACAATGAACTAGATCCTGATGATGATGGTTTGAATAATATAGAGGAATGTTTTACTGATGCCTGGGAATCAAACCCTTTTCATAAAGATATCTTCTTGGAGTTTGACTGGATAAAGGCTAAAAAATCAGGGGTTACTAACAAACCATCTATAAAGAATATAAATAAAATGAAATCCTTATTTGAAAATCACAATATAACACTTCATGTTGATGACGGAAGTTTAGGTGGAGGAGAAGAAATTATATTTAAATCACGATTCTCACATACAGAAATACGTGATTTATATTGGGAATATTTTCTGCACAATGATTTAAACAATCCTAGGAAAGGTATTTTTCATTATGGTATAATTTGTGACTATGGCAATGAAAAAGGTTATTCATTTATTGGATGCAATCACCTAGACTCATTTATTATTCCAGCACAATTTTTAGTTGATCGATCTCCATTATTTACACGTAATCGATATATTATTGGTGGGTCAATCCATGAACTTGGACATACACTTGGTTTAACAGTAGATGACCATGGTGGGAATGACAATGCAGTAGCAATGATTCCATTTACAATCCAATGGTGGAAATATTCAAACTATCTAAGCTGCATGAACTACCGATATACTTACAAAATTCTTCATTTTTCAGATGGTTCTCATGGTGTTGGTGATTTTAATGATTGGAGTAATTTTGATTTTTTATTTTTTAAAAACACACATTTTATTTTTCCATAAATAACGTTAATCTTCTTTCCATTTTGTAAGAAATAACCCTGCAAGGAAAAATACTGCCGCAAAAATTAACACAATAGTTGTATGAAATATTGCAGTATCTGTCTTCATATAAATCATTGCATTTCTTAGTCCCTCATTTACATAGTATAATGGTAAAATTTGCGCTACGGCTTGTAAGAATTCTGGCATTTGTTCAAGAGGAAAAAATGTTCCAGCAAGAAACATCATTGGAAAAGTTACAGCTCCACCGGCCATCCCTGCAGATTCTTCATCTCGAACAAATCTGCCTATAACCATTCCCATACCCGTAAATAAAAAGCTATTAGCAATTATAAGAATAATCATTAAAAGATTAACATTAATATTCATTCCATAAACCAAAATACCAACAATTATAATCAAAACAGCAGAAACAAAAGATAAAAACAATTGGAAAAGCATTTTTGAAAAAATCCACTCGGACCGAGTTATTGGTGTTGTTAATAATTTTCTAAGTATTCCATCCTTTCGAAATTTGGTATTACGTTCAAGACTCCCATATATACAAGTCTGCATTATTGTAAATCCAATCATACCAGGTAAAAAGAAATCAATAAAACCAAATTCTCCTGAAATAGTTTCGATGTCTTTAATTTGTATTATATTTTTTCCACCGGATACATTCATATTTAATTGTGTAATGACTGATGAAATAACACTTCTAACGATGGAGTTAGATTGTTGTTCACTTTGATCAAAATAAAATGAAATGCTAGTTTCTGCATTTTCATTAATGTTCATTTGAACTTCAATAATTGCTTCTTGAAAACCCTCAGGAATAGCAATTAATCTTTTCACATCGTTGTCTTTTATATAAGATAAAATATCATTTTTCTGAATATCTTTGACAACTGTATTAATTATACCTGTTTGGTTTAGAATATTAATAAAATTTTCAGACATGTCTGTTTGATCATAATCAACGACAATTGTTTCATATTCAATTTCACCGGTTCCAGAAAAAATTGCTCCAAAAATAAGAATTAACATAATAGGAAAAGCAAGAGTCCAAAATAAAGTCCCTTTACTTCTCATAAATGATTTAAAATCACTTATAAAACTAGCTAATATAATCTCCAGTCGCATTTTAATCTCCCTCCGATAATTTTAAACCAGTTAAATGTAAAAATACTTCTTCTAAATTTGAACGTCGTATATCTAGGCTATCATAGTCAATACATTCATGTCTTAAAACAGATAGAATTTCAAGTACACGATCTTTAAAATCAATTTTTATTGATATTTCTCCATTTGCAGATTTATTTGCTTCAAATCCGTTTTCCTCTAAAATTTTTACTGCATCTTTAGTTTTACAATTTTTAACTTGAAGTACACTACCTTGACCGTATCTTTTAATCAAATCTTCTAAATCGCCTTCAGCAATAATATTACCTTTGTGAATGATTATTATATGGTCTGCTAAAAATTCAGCTTCTTCCATATAGTGGGTCGTTAAAAATACTGTTTTTCCCTGGTTTTTCAAACCTGCAATTACTTCCCAAACCTCTCGTCTAGCTTTTGGATCAAGACCTGTTGTTGGCTCATCTAAGAACACTATCTCAGGATCATTTACAAGAGAAATTGCAACACCTACTCGTTGCTTAAGACCACCAGATAAATTCATATAAAGTCTGTTTTCTTGATCCTTTAAATCCATTGCATTAATTATTCCGTCAATATTTGCACGTTTTTTAAAAAGTTTTGAAAAAAATTTTAGTGTTTCACGTACAGTCAATCTCTCAAAAGAATGGAACTCTTGTGGTAAAATACCAATTTTTTCTTTTACTTCATTAAAAGAGGTAGCAATATCTTTTCCTAATAATTTGATACTACCTGCAGTAGGTTGACGGATATACTCAATCATTTCTACAGTTGTAGTTTTTCCAGCTCCATTTGGACCTAAAAAAGCAAAAATCTCACCTTTTTTCACATTAAAAGATATATCATTAACCGCTACTAGATCGCCATAAACCTTTTTTAAGTGAGAGACTTCGATTGCATTTTCTTGTTCTGAAATTTTTTTTTCGAATATGACTTTACCTGAAATTCCACATGAAGGACAGGTTATTTTAACAATCTCACCCGGATTTCCATAGCAACTTATTTTTTCCTGACATTTTGGACATTGCACCCTTTTTTCAACCATTTAACCATCACATTTAATAGATTTTTTCATATAAAAACGGGTATTTATGTTTTATCCTAATCATTATCTTAAGATTTTAATGTTATAATTTTAGAATGCCTTATCATAATATTTATTAAGAATTCAAATTATTGAACTTATTTGTCTGCATATAAAAAATATGGTAAATTTTAGGAGAGAAGCGGTGTTTAATATGGATCTAGATTTTATTAAAAAACTTATAAAACCTGCTGAGACAAAAATTGTATTTTTAATTTTAGATGGATTAGGTGGACTTCCAAGCGATTCACACAAACTTACAGAGTTAGAAAAGGCTAATACACCAAATTTAGACTTATTAGCAACTCAAGGAATATGCGGTTTGCAGCAACCAGTTAAAACTGGAATAACCCCAGGAAGTGGACCTGGACATCTTGGGCTTTTTGGTTATGATCCAATAAAATATCAAGTTGGCAGGGGTGTATTATCAGCACTTGGAATTAATTTTGAACTGAAATCAGAAGATGTAGCCAGTCGGGGAAATTTTTGTACCATAAATCAAGAAGGGGTTGTTTTAGATAGGCGAGCTGGTCGAATTTCTACAGAGAAAAACAAAGAATTATGTAAATTATTACGCAATATAAAGATTCCAAATGTTGATATTATCATTGAAACAGTAAAAGAATATAGGTTTTTGCTCGTATGGCGAGGCAAAGATTTCTCTAGTGATATTATGGACACTGATCCACAGAACATCGGAATAAAAGCTTTAAAGCCACAAGCCCGTTCTAAAGTTGCAGAAAAAACAGCTTTTATAGTTGGAAATTTTTTAGAGCAAGCAAAAAAAGTTTTAGCAAATCAACACCCAGCAAACATGGTTTTACTACGTGGTTTTTCAAAAAAACCAAATTGGCCAACAATGAAAGATATTTATGGTCTCAATTGTGCAGCAATTGCTGCTTATCCAATGTATCGTGGTCTTGCTAAATTATTGGGAATGCATATATTAGAAACAGGTGAAACAGTAAAGGACGAATTTAATACATTAGAAAGTAAATGGAATGATTTTGATTTCTTCTACGTACATATTAAAAAAAGTGATAGCTCAGGTGAAGATGGTGATTTTGACCAGAAAGTTGCAGTTATTGAAGAGGTAGATAAAGAAATACCTCGACTAATAGACTTGAATCCTGATGTTATTGTAGTATCAGGTGATCATTCTACTCCATCAATATTGAAACATCATAGTTGGCATCCTGTTCCAACATTACTTTGGTCGAAATATTGTCGAACTGATAATGTAAAACAATTTGGAGAACGTGCTTGCATAACTGGTGGACTTGGTCCAAGGTTTCCATCATATGATCTGATGCCTTTAGCATTGGCAAATGCTGATCGTTTAGAAAAATTCGGGGCTTAAAAAGAATTTACACCTCATAAAGAGAATAGTATTTATCCTTTAGATATTTAATAAACACTTTAGAATTTAAACCCTCGCCACATGTTTTTTTAATAGTGTCTTCAGCATTCATTAAACGCCCATACTTATGTATATGATCTCTAAGCCAAGATAGAATATTTGAAAAATCTCCACTTTCGATCTCATGAAATATTCCTTTTTTTTCTTTTTTAAGTTGGTGGAACAATTGAGCAGAATATATCGTTCCAATGGCATAGGTTGGAAAATAGCCAAAGTCACCTGTGCTCCAGTGCATATCCTGCAAAACACCTTCTGTGTCAGTTTTTGGAACAATTCCTAGAATTTCATTCATTTTCTGATTCCACACAAGTGGTAACTCTGATACTTTAATGTTGTCATCGATAAGATCAAGTTCGATTTCAAATCTCATTAAAATATGAAGGTTATATGTCAATTCATCGGCTTCTACCCTGATAAATGATGGTTTTATTTGGTTTATGTAAAAAATCCAGGTTTCTAAATTAAAATTTTTTAATTGATTTGAAAAAGTCTTTTGAAATTCTGGGTAAAAATATTTCCAAAAGCTAATATTTCGACCAATCATATTCTCCCAAAAACGTGATTGTGATTCATGTAAACCAATTGACGGAGCGTCGGAAATTACAGTGTATTTATATTCCTTTTGTGGTAATCCAAGCTCGTAAAGTGCATGACCTGCTTCATGCAAAGTAGAGAAAAACGAAAACAACGGTTGTTCCCTTCCATAATTTGTTGTGAAACGGACATCATCATTTCCAATTGATGTAGTAAAAGGATGTGTTGAAACATCTAACCGTGCTCTATCATAGGGGATAAACATCTTCTTAATAAGGAGATTACATAACTTTTTCTGTTTTTTTGAATCAAGCTTTATTTTAATATTATACTTCTTTTTATAAAGCTTGGTATCTTTAATTTTATTAAGAATCCCGATAAGCTGCGGTTTTAAATAATTAAAAGCTTTTTTGAGTTTTTCTACGTTCATTCCCTCTTCGTAGTCATCAAGTAAGCTGTTGTAAGGATGCCCCGGCAATCCAATGTAATCAATATATTTTTTTTGAAGTTCTATAATTTTTTCTAAATGTGGTGAGAATTTTCTGTAATTATTATTTTTTCTTGCTTCCTGCCATGCAATATATGCAAGGCTTGTTACCTTAGAAAGCTCTTCTACAAATTCTGCTGGAATCTTGCGAGCTTTCTCAACATCTCTGTTAAGTTTTTTTATAATTATTTTATCCTTTGCTTCAAGTTTATCCAAAACATCAGGGTTAGAAAGTTTCTTAATGTTGCTCCAGAACTCATCAGAGATAATTCTTTCGTGGGAGAGTCTTGAAATAAGAGAAATTTGATCAGATCGTTCTGCAGTTCCATTGGTTGGCATATATGTTTTTTGATCCCAATCAAGCAGTGAAACTATTCCACCAAAAATTGATAGTTCTTTCTGAGTTTTGTATATAAAATCCAGTGATTCTTTCATATATTCTCCTATTGTTAAATTTCGAGTTCTATACCGATTGGACAATGATCCGATCCCATAATATCTTGCAATATGAATGCGTTTTTAAGATGAGGTAAAAATTCTTTATTAATGAAAAAATAATCGATTCTCCATCCAACGTTTCGTTCCCGAGCCCTGGTTTTAAGATCCCACCATGTATATTGGTCGGGTTGTGTATTAAACTGTCTAAATGTATCAACATATCCATGATCAATAAATGTATCTATCCATGCGCGTTCTACTGGTAAAAACCCAGAGATATGTTCATTTTCTTTTGGTCTAGCAAGGTCTATTTCTTTATGAGCAGTATTAAAATCCCCACTAACAATTATGTTCTTACCTTCTATCTTCAAATTATCTGCATAAGATAGAAATTTATCGTAAAAATCTAGTTTATAGTCTAACCTTTCTTTGTTTTTTTTACCATTTGGAAAATAAATATTGAAGACTACAAAAGATGTGTATTCTGTTATTAATATACGGCCTTCATTATCATATTTTTTAATACCAAATCCGTATTTTATATCCAATGGATTTTCTTTTGAATATGTTACAACTCCACTATATCCTTTTCTTTCAGCAGAACTCCAAAAAGTATAATATCCAGGTACGTTTCTAAGATGATCTGAAACCTGGTCAGGCTTGGCTTTTGTTTCCTGTAAACATAGAATATCTGGCGATTCTTTCTTAAACCACGCAAAAAGTCCTTTTCTTTCAGCAGCACGTATACCATTTACATTCCATGATAGGATTCTCATATCTATAACCACTTTATCGATATTTAACAAGTAAGTTATGAAGTTATGTCATTATAAAAATTTATATAAAATATCAATTTGGAGATAATGAAAAATTAATACTTTCAGTTAACCTCTTATCATATATATAAACATGTAAAGACTTACTACTTTTAATCAGACGTGAGATACGGGGGACATGCCGGCCCTCTAAAGCTGGCATTTCTGCCACTTTTAATTTCAGATTAATTCGATTTCTCTTTTTTCTGCAAAAGATTTTTAATGAAAAACTTATTAAAGTAAACATATTAATAATTATCTTGTGGTAATTGAGGAGTTTAAATGTTTGAAAAAGTTTGTGGGAAATGTCAAACCAAATTTCATTTGCATGAGCATCAATCCGGATTAGTATTTGATGACAGAATTTTTGTTTGTGAACAATGTTTGAAAAATACCACAGATGATGACATGATAGAATGGTCGCAAAGCGTTATGCAAGAACCTGGTTGTGGTATGCCTATTGCCTTATGGTTAATTCAAGAACAGAATAAAGATAAACCTCTGTTTTCAAAACACAAATAATTTATAAATAATATATTGTTAAAATAAAAATTGCTTACAATTTCTTATTCTTTGTAAAGAGAAAATTGCGAATCGTTGGAAAAAAATCTTATAAGATAGCAAAACTCTTTTTTATAATTAATAATATGTGGGGATAGAATGTTGGTTATAAAAATTGGTGGAAGTGTAATTACTGATAAATCAAAAAAATATTTTTTTAAACAAAAAGTAGTGAAAAGACTTTCCTTAGAGATTAAAAAAGCAAACAAAAGGATTATTTTAGTACATGGGGCAGGATCATTTGGTCATATCCTTGCAAAAGAATATTCGTTAAATCAGGGCTTTCAAAACAATCGACAACTGCAAGGTTTTTCATTAACACATGCAATGGTTCAGAAACTAAATTCTTTGATCCTTGAAGTACTTCATGATAATGAAATTTCTGCAATATCAATTCCTCCACATGCAATTATTAAACTTAATAATCATAAACCTATTGAAATGGAATTCCAAATATTCAAAGATTATTTAGAATTAGGTTTTACTCCTGTAACTTTTGGGGATGTTGTATTGGATGAAAAACTTGGTTTTTCGATATGTTCAGGCGATCTTCTTGTCCAGATGCTTGCTAACTATTTCAAACCAGAAAAAGTGATATTTATAATAGATGAAGATGGTTTATATACTTCAAATCCGAAGCTCGATAAAAACGCTGAGTTTATTAAAAAATCTAATATAGCGGAATTAGAAACTTTAACAACTAATCCCAATACACACGATGATGTTACAAAGGGAATGGAAGGAAAAATTGAAACGATTAAAAACATTGTAAATTTAGGAATTGATACAGTTTTACTGAATGGTAATATAAATAACAGATTATATGATACACTTGTTGGGCAAGAAACGAAGTACACGTTAATTTATGGTGGAAAAAAATGAATCAGACAGAAGAAAGGAAACGTGAACACATAAAAATATCATTAGATGAAAATGTATCAGCTCATCATAATTATTGGGATGACATAACATTTATACATAATGCCTTACCTGAGATAAATGAGAAAGATATCGATTTATCAATAGAATTATTCGGTAAAAAACTAGGGGCGCCATTAGTTATCTCTGCAATGACAGGAGGATATACAGAAGGGAAAAAAATAAATGAAAATCTAGCTGCAACTGCTGAGAAATTTGATATTGCAATGGGGGTAGGATCTCAAAGAGCAGCCCTTGAAAATGAAAAATTAAAAGGCACTTATAATGTAATAAACAATTATGATGTCCCCTTAAAAATAGCTAATATTGGTGCATCCCAGATGGTTTTATGGGATGAAAATAAAATTCTAGAAAATGCTGAAAAAATTGTAAATATGATAGACGCAGATGTTCTTGCAGTTTGTCTAAATTTTTTACAAGAAGTAATTCAACCTGAAGGAGAAACACATGCAAAAGGTTGTTTAACAAGAATTGACATGCTTTCTAAAGAATTCGACAAACCCATATTGATTAAGGAAAGTGGTGCAGGTATATCCTATAATGTTGCGGAACGACTTAAAAAAACTAAAATCGCTGGCATAGATGTAGGAGGTGCTGGAGGTACTTCATTTTCAGCAGTTGAATATTATCGCGCAAAATCCAAACAAGATAAACATAATATGCGAGAAGGAAAGACATTTTGGGATTGGGGGATTCCTACACCGACATCTATTTTAGAGGTTGGTGAAGCAACTAACTGGGAATTACCTATTATATCAACGGGGGGCATTAGAAATGGCTTAGATGCGGCAAAGGCTTTAGCTTTAGGAGCAAGCGCAGCCGGAATAGCACATGCACTTTTAAAGCCGGCCACACAAAGTAAGGATTCTACAATATTTGAACTTGATTTAATAATAAAAGAATTAAGAACTGCTATGTTTTTAGTTGGAGCGGATACCGTTGAAAAACTCTCAGATGTGGAATGGAATTATGGACTTGAAATATGAGTTAGAAAAAAAACATAAAGCGTTTAACGAGTATTGGAAGAAATATTTACCAGAGGATGAACCCGCTAATCTTTATGAAGCATCACGCCACCTTACTCTAGGTGGAAAAAGATTAAGACCTGCTATTGTCATGTTTACATGTGAAAGTGTATCAGGTAAAGTAGAAACTGCAATGCCCTTTGCAGCTGCGCTGGAATTGATGCATAATTTTACACTTGTACACGATGACATTATGGATAAATCAGATTTGAGAAGAAATCGCCCAACTGTACATAAGAAATTCGGAGAACCCACTGCAATACTAGCTGGAGATTTTCTATTTGCAAAATCATTTGAAGCGATGCATGATTTATCTGTTGATTTATCTGTATTTAGAGAATTAAATTATAATCTAATTCAATGTGTTTTGAATATCTGTAAAGGTCAACAACTTGATATAGAATTTGAAAAAAGAAAATCGGTATCAGAAGAAGAATATATTGATATGATTTTTAAAAAGACCGCGGTTTTATTTGAGCTTGCTGCGCGTGGCGGGATTATAATAGGTGGAGGTAGCCCTGAAGAAATTAATTCTTGTAATCATTATGGAGCAAACCTAGGCTTAGCTTTTCAAATTTGGGATGATTATCTTGATGTTAGTAGTGATGAAAAAACACTGGGAAAAGATATAGGAAACGATATTAGAAACGGAAAAAAAACCCTTATTGCAGTTAATTCATTACAAAATGCATCTGGTGAGAATCAGAAAATACTTACTGAGTTTTTTGGTAATAGAAACGCTTCAGATGATGATATTAAACGAGTTTTTGAGGTTTACAAAGATACAGGATCTATAGAGTATGCCAGAAATACCGCTTTACATTATATATTAAAAGCAAAGGAGGCTTTATATCCACTAAGAGACTCAGAAGCAAAAGAGATTTTAAAGGATTTAGCAGATTACTCAATCGAAAGAGAAAAGTAGGATGTCATCTGGAAAAATACAGCAGACCGCATGGAAATATGCACTTCAAAATGCAGTACAATTCAATGGTAGAGCAAATGAAAAAGCAGTTGTAGGTAAAGTTATTGCAGCATTAAAAAAAGAAGATGTATCTCCAAAAGATATATTCCCAGTAGTTAATTATGTTATTAACCAAGTTAATAACCTTTCTTTAGATAAACAAATATCTGAGTTAAGAAAGATTGCCCCTGAGTTGCTCTTAAGAGAAAAAAAGACCCGTGATTTTTCCCTTCCTAAGTTACCTAGCGCAGAAAAAGGAAAGGTCGTTACTCGTTTTCCCCCTGAACCAAATGGATATTTGCATATTGGCCATGCCAAGGCGGTTATTGTTGATTATGAATATGCCAAAATGTATGATGGGAAATTTATTCTAAGATTTGATGACACAAACCCTGAAAATGCACATATAGAATTTTATGGTGCACAAAAAGAAGATCTTCATTGGCTTGGAATTGAATGGGATGAGGAATACAATACCTCTGATCATCTTGAGAAACACTATGAACTAGCAAAACAATTAATTAAGCAGGATAATGCTTATATCTGTCAATGCTCGGTAGAAGCTATTAAAAATGGGCGTTTTAAAGGAAAAGAATGCCGATGTAGAAGTATTTCAATCGAGGACAACCTTGATGAATGGAAGACGATGCTGCATTCATCTATTGAAGGTAGAGTTCTGAGACTCAAGGGAGATATGTCTTGTGCAAATACAGCTATGCGTGATCCAACTTTATTTAGAGTTATAGATAAACCCCATCCGCTGCAAGGGGATAAATATCATGTTTGGCCAACTTATGATTTTGCTGGAGCTGTTGAAGATAGTTTAAGTGGAGTTACTCATCCTTTTAGAACAAAAGAATATGAACTTCGAGATGAATGCTATTTCAAACTTCTTGAACTTCTTAATTTACGGAAACCCAAACTTATGGAATTTTCCCGTCTTTCAATACAAGGTATGCCAGTTTCTAAGAGAATGATAAAACCTTTGATAAAACAAGGCATAGTTTCTGGATATGATGATATTAGACTACCAACTTTAAGAGGTTTAAAGAGAAGAGGGATTACCCCCAAGGCTATCAAACAATTTGTATTTTCTCAAGGAATTTCTAAAGCTGAGTCAACTGTCGATTTTAGTCTTTTAGAAGCGGATAATAGAAAAATTCTAGATCCTATAGTAAAAAGATATTTCTTTGTAAATGCACCGATAAAACTTGTTGTTGAAAATGCTCCAATATTAGAAAAATCTATACGATTGCATCCCACGGATGAAAAACTTGGAAGTAGAATCATAAAAACAAATTCTATATTCTATATTCCAAAAATCGATATGGAAAAAATAGATGTTGGGGACATTTTTAGATTAAAAGATCTTTACAATGTTAAAATAAAAGAAAAAAACAAGATTGTTTATGGAGAGTATGCGGGGAAAGAGTTGATTGCTGACTCAGCCAAGATTCAGTGGACAACTGAAAAATTTATTAGAATGAATATATTAATTCCCCAACCTCTTTATAAAAATGGAAAATTCAATCCAAATAGTCTTATTAAATTAGGAGGTTTTGCTGAGGAGGCAGTTTCAACGCTAGAATCAGATGAAATAGTACAGTTTGAGCGGTTTGGTTTTGTAAGGATTGAAAAACAAAACAATACTATAATAGGTTTTTTTGCGCATAAGTAAACTTTTTAAAACTCTTTAATATCTATGTTAAACAAAGGGATGCAAATAAAAAGGATGGGACTAATGATGCACGGTGGAAAGAAAAAAATCACTATATTATTTATTTTATCAATATTAATTTTTGTAGACTATGCAGCTGCTTCTCCACTTGGCATAGATAGTACAAGCTCTTTAATGGTGACGGTGGCGGTAATTATTGCAATTATTGCTCTTATTGCAGCATTTTTTTTCTTAGCCAGTGGAATTAAATATGTAACACCTGAAAATGTACTTGATACAGAAATACGCAAGAATCTCTATGAATACATAGATGAATGTCCGGGTTCTCATCTTAGAGAAATCGCAAGAGAACTTGATCTTAAACCAAGTAATGCTGCTTGGCATCTGCGTAAATTAGAACAAACCAATTTAATCCGTAGTAGATACATTGGTGGAAAAAAGGTTTATTATCTGGTTGAAGGTGGTATTGAATCGAGAAAACAAGCGATAGCAGAGGCGATTCTTAAGAATAAAAACGCTCGGGAAATTATGCTATATCTTTATGATAATCCAGGTAAGCACCTTCTTGAAATAGCTCATGCATTGACACTAAATCATCATGTTGTTAAATGGCATATTAATAAAATGTCAATGGCAGAATTAGTAGAGGGAGACACAAGTAACTCTGCATATCCTGTTTACTATCCAACAGAAATTGGTATATCTGCATTGCAAAGATTAATCGAAGATCATCATAAAATAGCAGCTTAGATTCTCCCAACATCAATTACTTCTACATTATCTACTTTATCAATTTTTGATAAAATCTCTACAACGGGGTCAAGTCCGCCCTCGGTATCAGGTACTGACACAGTGACGTTTACGCCTCTAAGGCCAAAGGCGATATCTTTAATTTCAACTCTTCCGAGTTTCACAGGAGATTTTATTACATCGCTAATTTTATCAATTATTTTTTGTAACTCTTTATCATTTATTACTCCATTAGGCATTAGTCGAATAAGTGCAATGACTTCCCCCATTATTTTATCTCCCCTTAAGGTCCTTTAAAACCACATTTTGAACATGTATATTCTACACTTTGTTCTCTACAGGATCCGCATCGTCCAATAACTTCTCCACATGTTGGACATAGGAATGTTGTAGATCCTCTTTCAAGCAGTCCTTTACCGCACGTCATGCATTTTTCAGCTTTTTTCATAGGATGTGCAGAATAACATATCTATTATTAAAATGTGACGTCTTCTAAAGATGTCATTTTGGTTTTTTTATTACATCCATAGAAAAAGAAGCTACAGATTTAAAGATTCTGTATTGAAAAATTGCTCCAGCAATTAGACCCACGTGAAACGTGATAAACCGAAATAGAACGACAAAAATACCAACCAGCGATGATCCAATAAATACACTGTATAAGGCTGCGGTACTTCCTTCGGTAATACCCGCTCCACCAGGAGTTGTTGGCATCATCACAATAACAATTAAGATAACTTGAGCAGCAGAAGATTCGATAATAAATGGTTCAAGACCAAGTCCCATTAGGATAAGAATTGGAACCAACCAACCAGTCATCCAAAAAATTGCAGTAACAAATCCTGCTTTTAAAAACGCACTTTTTCCTTTAGAAAGAAAAAAGACCATACTATCATGGAAGTTGTCAACCTCAATATTTATCCTCTCAATGAGTTTACGTTCAATATTTTTTTTCTTAGAGAATCTACTTAATTTATTACTTAATGAAATTAGAAAAGACTTGGTTTTTTCAGGGTATTTAATTACCGCTGCGAAGGCTATAAATAATAATATAAAAACGGCTATTGCTATGGTAATTCCAATTCTCAGAGCCTCAAATTCAATTCTGTTTCTAAATACAAGAAATGCAAATGGTACACATATAAGAAGAAATATTGCATCAAGCAACCTTTCACCTAAAACGGATGCGGTGGCGCTTCCTACACTTAACCCGTCCTTGTTTAAAAGATAAATCCTCACTGGTTCGCCACCAGCCATTGATGGTGTAATATTTGCTAAAAAAAGATTAGTGATAATTATTTTTGTTGATTCCCATAAACTGATATTTACTTTTTTATCAATAGCATTGCTTAATATCTTAAGTCTTGCACCCCATAGTATCCAATATAAGATATTTACTCCCAATGCTACAAAGAAGAATTCGTATCTTATTTTCTGGGTTGATAGATATTGGAAGGTTTCTGTATCTATTGTAAGGATTAGAATTATAATAATAATTATAATGCTTAATGCAATACTTAGTATTATAGGAATTTTAACTGTTTTTTGTTTTTTATTGTTTGAATCCACAAGCTGTTATTTTATAGAAACTTTATGTTTCTTGTGGTTTTAAAAAATTGATTATTTCAATCAATACTAATAAATTAGTTCCTCTTTTAAAATCTCTCCCTTAATTCCAACCATTATATTCTTTATTGGAATTTTTCTTTTGGTTTTTTCAACAGCTTTCTTGGCAAATGCTAATAACCCGCTACAACAAGGAACCTGCATAGTCATTACAGTTAGTGATTTTATCTTAGCTTCATCTATTAATTTTTTATTTTCTCAGTATAGTTGTCAGTATTTGAATCTAATTTAGGACATGCAATAGCAAGACTTTTATCTATCAAATAATTCTTGTGGAAATCAGCAATTGAGTAACCAACACAATCAGCAACTAATAACACATCTTTTTTTTGAAAATATGGAGCGTCAGTTGGAACTAAATGAAGTTGGATGGGCCATTGTTTAAAATGAGAAATTCTTTCACCAGTTTCAACTGACTGTTTGGTTTTTTCTTCTGAAAAATCAATCATTTTTTCGCCAGAGCAGCTACATTGACTAGGGGGTGTTTCTGTTTTTTTATTGAATTCAATATCTATTTCTTTTTCTTTTAAAATTTCAAGCGCTTCTTTTAGATAACTTGTTTCACCATGTTCTTTTAAATGATTGAGATGGGCTATTATTGTATTTTTCCCCGCTTTAACAATATTTTTCATTACTTTCTTTTCATCATATGGTTCGGCTTCTCTTTCTTCAGTAGTTATTGCCCCTTGTGGACAATGACCAATACATGCACCCAGGCCATCACAGAATATATCACTTATAAGTCTTGCTTTACCATCAATTACTTGTAGTGCTCCTTCAGGACAATTTGGTATACATTGTCCGCAGCCATTGCATTTTTCTTCTATAATGCTAATTATATTTCTTTTTGCCATAATAATAACTTAGTATATTTTTGATACTAAATATATTATGTATACAAAGGTATTTATACTTGTTAGTTTCTAAATGTATACTATGGATGATAACTGCACAGTTTATCAAACAGTAGATTATATATCGAAAAAATGGACACTGTTAATTTTATTGGAAATATATAAAGGAATTCAAGGAAAACGAAGGTATTCTGAAATAAAAAATAGTCTACCAAATATAACACCAAAGGTTCTTTCTGCCAGATTAAAAGAGTTGGAGAGTAGGGGTTTAATTACTAAGCACATTGATACATCCATCTTTCCAGTAAAATGTGAATATAATCTAACTAAGGCAGGTTTAGATTTTATTAGTATAATTAAAGACATTAAAGGATGGGCTCTCCGTTGGAAAATTAAAAATGAACTTTGTCAACAATTAGATTGCAAGGAATGTAAATTATAAAAACAATAATTTAACTGATGATTATTGACAAATTCAAAGATATAATTTTTAGGTAGATTGATTATTTGTAAAATATTATGCTGTCAAAATTTAAATATTGTTTTGAATTTAATAAATATTTTTTCCATTGGATTAAAACCTGAAGTTTTATAAAGAACAAACAATTGTATAATGAAATAAAAAAAGTGATAAGAAATGACATCAAGAAATAGTCAAGCTATGGGTCTTGCTATCGTCGCTGGAATATTATTGTTAATATCCGGCGTAAGTGGTATGGCAACATGGGAAACAATTAGGGATTTTGTTAGTACCCATATTATGGACAATGACATTATCCATATTTTGTTTGTAATACTGATTTTCATTGCATCTTTGGGTGGTATTTCTGTTATTATTGGCGGTTTTTTAATAGGTAAAAAAAAGGTTAGAACTGGAAAGTTTGTAATTGCTCTTGGAGCCGGTCTGGGTCTTATTGGTTTGTTAGTTTCTTTGATAATTTCTGTTTTTGAGGGGAGTTTTACAATTAGTAGTTATACCTCTGTTGGAGCAATAGGATTGATTTTATCGATTGTGGCAAGAATGTTAGCAGTAAAATAATAAATATTGGAACAGCTACATGTTATACCATAAGTTGGAATATCACTTTTAGAAGAGGAATAATCTTAAAAGGGCCTACTAGCGGTACATTAACAAATATTTCATCACGTGATACCGAAAAGGTTACCTCGAAAACTGTTTTAGGATTTGCAACACCTGTAATTCTTGCATCGGTTGTTAAAGTAAAAGTCGATTGCCCAAATAATGTTTGTAGACTTCAAACGGCAACAAGAAATACACTAGTTTTCTTATTATTAGAACTCTCGTAGTTATTTCTCCTTTTCTTTTTTATTTTTAAAATATTTAAATTGAACATATCAAATATTTTTCCTATATTCCTTTAGTTTTGTTCAATTTTTCAAAAACAACTTTAATTGAATAATTAGCAGATATGATATCTGTGGTACAATTAAAACAATAGATTTGAAGAAGTGAAGTTATGACAAAAGAAATATCATCATTAGTTTACGGAGTATTAATATTCAATTTAAGATGGGGTGATTCTTTTGACTTTGTGTAATAAAAATAGGTATGTTATTAAAGGAACTGATGAAAGAGTTGAGGATTTTGTTAAGTCGGTTAAGGTTCAGGGATTAATAAAAGAAATCGAAATTCAAAAATTAGGGGATAAAGAATGTGACATTCTTTCTAATCTAACAAATACTCAGAAGAAAATTCTTAGTCTTGCTAAAAAGTTTGGGTATTATGACTACCCACGAAAGATAACAAGTGAAGAATTATCTGAAAAAACCGGGATTGATAAAGATATAATTCTTGAAAGCTTGAGGAAAACTGAGAAGCATATAATTACTAAGATTTTAGAAGATAATAATATTTGAAAAATGATTGAAACATTAAAATATGAAAATTATCAATATAAGATTAAGATTCACTATAACTATACTTTTGACAAATGCAATATTTTAAAAAGTCATTTGTTATGGATAGTTATAGGGGTTTTCTCATGAATCGAATAAAAAGGTTGAAGATTATATTTGTAATTTTCTTAGTAATTTTGTTAATTTCAAATATCTCTGGATGTATAAATAATAATGAAAAGGGAAACGCACAAACCTCTACAAGAGATTCTTTGATTGTCGGAATTACGTCTCCTATTTTTGGTTTTCACCCTTGGATAGAGAGTTACGATGTTACAACTGTAATGATTAATATGAATATTTTTAACAGCTTGGTCGCATTTGATCAAATTTTTAGAACAAAACCTAGACTTGCTACCTCATGGAATAATCCAAACAACCTTACTTGGAGATTTTATCTAAGAGAGAATGTGAAATTCCATAATGGTTACAATTTTACATCTGAAGATGTAAAATATACTTTTGATTTAATAAAAAATAATGAAAGCAATGTTCTAAGAGATTTATTAGTATCAGTTAAAGAAATAAAAATTATAAATACTTACACAGTAGATATTATTACTAATAAACCTTGCCCTGTTCTTTTGAATAAGCTTGTTGACATTCCAATAGCTTCTAAAAGATATGTTGAGGAAACAACTGAGAAATGGCCTGTAGGTACTGGAGCATACAAGCTAGTTGAATATGTACCATATGAATATGTGAAACTTGAAAGAAATGAAGAATACTGGGAAAAATTAGCAGTTAAAAATGTTACTTTTAAAATAATTGAAGATGCTGAAGAAATTAAAAATTCAACTATTTCCGGAGAAATAGATATAGCTGATCACATCATTCCTAGATACTATGACGAAATCTCTAATTGTTCAGGCATTAGAGCGGGGTGCTGTAATAAACCAACAGTAATGTTCCTAAGCTTTGATTTCAGAGAATATGATAGTTATGCTTTTAAGGGAGAAAAAAACCCCTTATCAGACGTTAGAGTTAGAAAAGCAATTTATCACGCCATAAATATAACAGAAATAATAAATAATGTTTTAAATGGCTCAAATTTTGCAGAGCCTGCTTCTCAATTTGTTACACCTATGATTTTTGGTTATAATCCAAACATTAAAAGATTACCATATAGTATAGAAAATGCTAAAGAATTGATGAAACAAGCGGGTTATGAGGAAGGTTTTGAACTAGTCTTGAATTGCCCTGAAGAGGCTGAGAATCTAAAGCGAATCTGTCAATTATTACAAAATCAATTATCTGAGATTATAGATTTAGAAATAAATCTCTTACCTATTGAAGATTATTATATGAAATTAATGGAAAGGAATCACTCCATCTTTACTTGTGGTTGGCTTGCAGCTACAGGTGATGGCGGAGAAATATTTGACTATATGTTAAGAACTGTTGATAAAGAGTCGGGTGTTGGAACTTATAATCTTGGATATTACTCTAATCCTGAGGTAGATAGGATAGGTGAAAACATTTCGCATATTCTTAATCCTGAAGATAGACTTAATCTAATGCAAGAGGGTTTTAGAATTGCAATGGACGATATTGCTTGGATTCCTCTTTATATTCCAAACTGTGTATATGCTGTAGCAGAAGATATTGCATGGGAACCTGGCCCAGGCGGAACTATTCTTATCGAGGATATGGAATTTAAACAATAAAAACGGCTATTCGAGGTTTCTTAATAATGAAAAAACTACTGAGTCTCAAAATAAAAACAATATTACCAATTTTTTTTATCCTTATATTGGTGTTTTTTGCTAGTTCTTTGGTAATTATCGGCCGTGAATACAACGTCGCAAGGGATTCTTTAATAAGTGGAGCAGAATCATATACTAATCTATCAGCGGGTACTTTAATAAATTATTATAATCAGTACTATGAATCTGGTTTTTTTCAATTTATTAAAACTGTTGATGATCTAATGATGCTTAATGAAAATGTGTATCATTTACAAATCGTTAATATGAATGGTAAGATATTATTCAATACCTCTGAACTTTACCAGAAGACAAGATATAATGAAGTTACATTTGGAGAAAGATACATTGATGATGACAGTTTAATTGAAAAATATAGTTCATCCACAGCTTCGAAGCAAATTTTTGAAAACGAACAATATATGGAAATCATCCAACCTTATATAGATGAATGGGGAAGACACGATTATTCAGTACAATATTTGTTTTCTCTATCACGTTTAGATATAATGAAACAAGAGATGATAAATACAGTTTTTATCTACTCAGGTATATTTATTGTTATTTCGTTTTTACTTATTTTTGTTCTTTTTAATAAATTTATAACTGTTCCAATTGGAGATTTAATAAAAGGCGTAAGAGAAATGGGTAAAGGAAAATTAGGAGCTAAAGTTAAGGTAAAATCGACTGATGAGCTTGGTGAATTGGCATCTGCATTTAATAAAATGAGTGAAGAATTAAAAAAATCTCAAGATAGTCTAAAGGAATATAGTCAAGATCTTGAAAAACTAGTTACAAAAAGAACAGAGGAATTGGAGGATAAAACAGTTTATCTTGAAAAAATAAATAAAGATTTGATTAAAACCCGGAAAGAATTAAATATTCTAAATAAAAATCTGGAAAAAAGAATAAAAGAAAGAACGGAAGAGGTAGAGCAACTTTTAAAGCAAAAGGATGAATTTATCAATCAGCTGAGTCATGATTTAAAAAGCCCGTTGAATCCAATAATAATGCTTCTTCCTGTTCTAGAAAAACAAGAAACTGATCCTAAAAAAATAGAGTGTTTTCAGGTATTGAAAAGAAATGTCGAATACATGAAAAATATTGCTACAAAAACACTCGAGTTAGCAAAATTAAATTCTCCGAAAACCAAGTTTTTACTCGGAAAAATTGACTTAAAAGATGAAATAAGAAGGATTATTCAAAATAAAAAAACATTGTTTCAAAATAAAAATTTGAAGATTAAAAATAACATTACAACGAAATCGTTAATTAATGCTGATAAACTTAGGTTTGAAGAATTATTATCAAACCTATTAGAAAACTCAGTTAAATATTCCAACTTAGACGGTACAATAACCATTGATGCAGTAAAAGAAAACGATTTTATGAGAATTTCAATTAGTGATACTGGGGTTGGTATGACAAAAAAACAAATGAAACACATTTTCGAGGAATTCTATAAAGCAGATAAATCGCGTCATGATTTTGAAAGTAGTGGATTAGGATTAACTATATGTAAGAGAATTGTGGAAAAACATGGTGGAAAAATATGGGTGGAAAGTCCAGGGATTGGAAAAGGAACAACTGTATTTTTTACAATGCCAATATATCCAAAAATGCAAGGCAGTAACAAATATTAAAAGTTAAACAATATATATCTTAAGGTTTGAAGTCTATGAAAAAAATTATGATAGTAGATGATGAAGAAGATCAAATCTTTTCCGTTAAAACCAGTTTTGAACAGCTATATGAAAATGAATATGAAATTATTCCTGCTAAAAGTGGTAAAAAATGTTTTGAATTGTTGGAAAAAAATTTGAAGCCTGATCTTATTTTACTTGATATCATGATGCCAGAGATGGATGGTTGGGAAGTTTTTGACAAGTTGAAAGCACATCAATCATGGAGAAATATTCCGATAATTTTTCTCACAGCTCGTTCAGATGGCTTAGCTGCTAATGCGGGAGCTATGATTGCAGATGATTATATCGAGAAACCTATCGATGTTGAAGAATTGAAGTCAAGAATTGATAATGTTTTAAAGAAAGTTAAAAAATAAATTATATTTTTGTTTTTAATTCAGGAAGGAAATTACTTTTATGGATTTTTGTTACGTAAAGATAATCATAGTTTGTGATATCACCTGGGAATTTGTTTCTTATATCTTCCATTAATCCATGAAAGTGTTCAAAGTTTAAAGTAAAAATAGATAATTCTAAATCACATCCCCCGACAGCTTTATGTATCTCCCATATAAATGGTATGTTGCTTAAGTAACTTATAATATAGTTTTTTTTATCGTAGTTTCTAAGTGATAGATTTACGTTGAAAGGTTTAAAACCTAATTTGTTTGTGTCTACAGTAATTGAATATCTTTGAATAATTTCCATTTCTATTAATTTTTTAATTCGATTTATTATGGTTGTCGATGTCATATTGATTTCTTTTGCTATTTCAATACTTGGAATTCTAGAATTTCTTGCAAGTAAACATAGGATTTGGTAATCTACTTTATCAATATCAGCTACTTGGCCTGTATATCTGTATTCATATGCTTTTTCATCTGAGTGAGTTGATTCGGTAAAAAGAGTGGCATGTTTATAGCCAAATTTTTCGTATAGTTGTGAAAAATTAATTTCTTTGAGATAATATCTATAATTTTTCAATGTTTCTTCATAAAACGAGTAGAATTCTTTAGGATTTTTCACTAATATGGTTGTGGTAAAATCATACCTTCCTTTTGCTGAAGCTGCACTCCATGTGTTTTGATAATCATTGAAATAGTTTATTATCTCTTTTTCTTTTTCTGGCGATACATATTGGAAGACAAAATTCAATCTGTAGACAGAATATCCTAGCTTAAAGACGTCAATCATTGCATTAAAATTCTGTATTATATTATCTTTTACAAGTCGGTCTATTCGATATTTTACAACAGTTTTTGGCAGACCTACCTTTTTTCCTATAGATGCTAAAGATTCTCTTGAATTTAAAAAAAGATGATATATTATTTTATAATCTTTAGAATCCAAATCAGGCATTTTACTGATTCTCCTACTAAACTTTTTTTTTAAATATTTAAATTGCACTTATTCAAATATAGAAGATAAATCTTTTGATTTTGTTCAAGGCTGGAATATAAGACATAATTTTTTCAAGAATATTGATTATTAACTTGAAATAGTTAGGATAGAAGAATTATTATTTGTTTTTGTATAATATAGGTATTTACAACTATATCTTTTATTGTATCTGCAGAGTGGATGTCAAGTTTAGAATTCCTAATGCTCGTGAACTTGTTTTTTCTTTGTCTTTCAAAAATATTTTTAGCTTCTAACACTTTCTCTAAATACGAAAGCATCCCATCCATTGTTCATCACAAATAATGGATGAATGCTGTCTTTAATAACTCTTAACTTGACATCTACTATACTGGAACAGTAAAGGTTGAATCATATGATAGCACAAACACAGATATATATGCAGAACCTGTGATAATAAATAATGTCGCCTCAACAATTACAGTATTGAATGGACCAATAGATGCAGTTCTACTTGGAAATTCTACAGGCGAAGATGCTGAATTCACTGATCCGGGTGTCTTATACATACATAACGCTACGATTGATCGGGGAGATGGTAACATATATGATTTTGGTACTGTTACAAGTCCGATACCACAGCAGACACACACCTATGGTTTTCCAGGTGTATATACTTTAACCCTCACAGTCACTGATTATGATGGTGGAATTGACATAGAAACATTACAGTATATCGTTATATATGACCCCTCAGTTGGTTTTGTTACTGGTGGTGTATGGATTTATTCAGAATTAGGGGCATACAAACCATATCCAACACTTGAGGGAAAAGCATGCTTTGAATTCGTATCAAATTACAAGAAAGGAAAGTCAACACTATCCGGAAACATTGAATTTCAATTCCACGCTGCAGATATGAACTTCCACCCCGACAGCTACGAGAGGCTGATAATAACAGGCTCAAAGGCTATGTTCAAAGGGAATGGGACTATCAACGACGAAGGTGAATATAAATTCATGATCACAACGTGGGATCAGAATAGTAACAGAGATGATACATTTAGAATTAAAATATGGTATTAAGAGTATGATGATGAAATCATTGTTTATGAAAATGACATGGATACAGTACTAGGTGGGAAGTCAAATCAAAATACACCAAGGAAATTAGTTAAAAAATAATTTAAACCACCATCTGCTCTTTTTCTTTATTTTCTTGTGTTATTTGCACCCTTAACACTCGTTAGGATAACATTTAATAAAGAATATTATATTTCAAATCTATAATTTTTTATAATTAGGGAGGTAAAAAATGCAAAATAATTATTTAGAAAAAGGACTTGTTTTAGGTATCATATTGTTGCTTGTTGGAATTTTCATTATCCCTGTAACAGTTACTATATCAAGAAATTTTAACTTAATTAACAGTGAGGAATCTTTTAATAAATTAAATTACCAAAATAATCCACCTATTATTAATAGTACTTTTCCACCAGATGGTGCCAAAAATATTTCTGTTTCAGGGAAACCGATTAACGTAGAAATTTACGATGCAGATGATGATGATTTATGGGTTGAAATATGGTCAAATCACACAGGGGAGTGGGTTGAATATGCTGGCTATAATTTAATTAATGGAAGCAGAAAATCTATATTTGATAACGCATCTTCTTTAATAGTTGTAGATTTTAATGAGGATGGATTATGGACTATTTTAGATCTTGTATGGTTAACAAATAGAGACGGCTGGGGTAAGAGCGGCAACTGGGGATTCTATTCTAATATGTCAGTTACGGATGACTGGGGGATGACAAACAGTGGCACTTCTTATTACTGGTCAGTAAACATAACAGACAAGTCAATTTGGACAAACGCAACTTATCATTTTACAACGGAAATAACGGTTGTTTATATAGATGATGACTTTAACGAATCAACTCCTGGCTGGGAATTTGACCATTTTGATAACATACAAGATGGCATAGACACTGTTAATAAGAATAGAAAGGTGCTTGTTTACAATGGAACTTATTATGAAAATATTATTATAAATAAATCAATCAGTATTATTGGTGAAGACAAGAATACAACTATAATTGATGGCGGTGGAAGTGGAGATGTTATCTATTTTTCTGCTAATTGGATTAACATCAAGGGATTTACCTTACAAAACTCTGGCGATAATTGGGGTAATGCGTGTTTAGATATAACATCAAATTATAATTCAATCAATGATAACGTAATTAAAAACGACGGTTCAGGTCTTTTTGGAATTTATTTACATGAAATTTCTCTAGAAAATACAATTACTAATAATGTTGTCGAAGGCTGCATTGAAGACGGAATATATTTATGCAAATCATCTGATAATAACACAATTTCGGAGAACTTTTTTATTAATAATCATGACGGAATCCAGCTATTTGGAGTATATGGAAATATCATTTCTTACAACACGGTTTTGAATAATAATGACGATGGTATTAGTATTAGTAATTCATCTACCGATAACAGTATTTATGGAAACAAAGTTTTTAACAACAGCGATATTGGTATTTATATAGGTGGTTCATCTAAAAATAGCATTAAAGGCAACAATGTCAGCTCCAATATCGGGCAAGGTATAAACCTGTCGTATTCAAGTGGCAACAGCATCATGGAAAACACCATCATTAAAAACGAAAAGGGAATAATCTATGAGTTTTCTAACAACAACAGTATCACTGTCAACGACATTAGATTGAATAACTACAGCGGTATACAACTGATTGATTCTAGCAACAATAACAACATTTATCACAACAACTTAATCAATAATGCCGTTAATGCGGTTGATGAATGCTCTAATATATGGCATAATCTTGTCCAAGAGGCGGGAAATTATTGGGATGATTACAATGGCACAGATTCCGATAAAGACGGAATAGGAGATACACCTTACAATATATCTGGTGGCGACAATCAAGATTCGTATCCGTTAATGCATGTATTTGGACCACCTTATGCAGAATTTGAATACATAATTGAGCGGGCCACTGTAGAGTTTAATGCATCCAAATCAGGTGATTATAGTGGCTATATAGTGACTTATGAGTGGGATTTTGATGACGGAACCATTGGAATAGGAAAGATAGTTAGCCACACATATTCTAATGTTGGAACATATGATGTTCTTTTAACAGTAAAAGACAATACAGGGAATGTTGGAAATGTAACAAAAAGTGCTGTTATTGATGAAATACATCAACCTCCAAATGAAACAACAATCGATGGTTCATCCTATGGACAGCCAGGGATACTATACTCTTTCTGCATCGGATTAGTCGATCCAAATGGAGACAATATTTATTGTAAGTGGGATTGGGGCGATGGGACCTATTCAAATTGGCTTGGACCCTATATCTCTAATCAAACCCAAAGTAAAGACCATGGATGGATTATAATTGGAACATATGAGATAAGGGTAAAACTCAAAGACGAATTCGGATTAGAAACCAATTGGTCTGAACCATTCATAATCGTAATAGAAGACGAATTGCCTAATGTGAAGATAACAATGCCTGAGAAAAGAACCTTTTATCTTAACTTTAAAGATAGAATAATATTCCAATGCCACTTTTTATTCATTATTATAATTGGAAAAACGAACATTGAGGTTGAAGCATCAGATGAAATATCAGGTATAAGCAAAGTGGAGATCTACATCGATGGCGAGTTGAGATATATCGATATATCAGAGCCCTATAAGTGGACATGGGATGAGAAATCATTTTTTAGACATAGAATCACAGTAATAGGATATGATAATGCAGGAAATCAAGAAATCACTGAAATTAAAGTTAGAAAGTTCTTCTGATTATGAATTAAAGAATCGGCATATTTTATCTGAAAAAAATCCGTTGAAAGACTTAGAAATTAGACAATCGACGTATATATTTTAGCAAAAATTTAAATAAAATGATTGATTAAATTATATTGGAGTAAAGGGAAGGTTACAGATTGTATTTATTCTTTCATTTTAATCCCCTCCCAAACTCCATTTCCTCATAAATAATTTCATCAACCATATTTAGAATGATATAAACCAGTAAACCTATGCTTTTTCTATGAAATTGACTAAACAATGAAGGGAGAAAAGAGTGATTTGAACGAAAGTATTATATAGTGAGATTAACAGATATAAATATGAGGCGATAGATTAATTTTGGAGGTTTATTCTCTTTCATTTCCTCCTCCTTTAATATAAAAATTTGGTGTAATCTTCGCCTCATCAGCTTATTTCCTTGAATTCTTTACTCCCTCCAGATTGATAATTATATTGTTACATATATTTCAATTAAAATCTTAATGTTATAAATATTACAATTTAAAATAATTATTTTATCTATATTAGTTATAGTCGTTAACTAAAAATATAAATAATAGAATATTATTCATTATATTGAATTTTATATTGGACGGAGGAAAAAATATGAAAAAGAAAATAATTGGCATCTTTGTGTGTGTACTGTTGATACCAACTGCCATACCGATGGTAATTTCTATAGATGAAAATATTGAAAAAAACGACTTAAATGATTTTATTTCTGATGAAATCTTTTTGGATTACAATTGTGGATGTGGTAATTCTAATGGAATCAGGCATAGAATTTGGATAATGGAAGAATTGCCTGAACCCTTAGGTTTCAAAGAGGCTTCAACAAAACCTACAGTAATAGATACGCCTGATTATTTTAACTGGATGGATTATGAAGGCCAGGATTGGACGACACCTGCAATGGATCAAGGTGATTGCGGAAGTTGTTGGTTATGTGCGGCCCTTGGAATACTTGAAAGCATTATAAACATAAAGGAGGGTAATGCAGAGTTAGATTTGGATTTATCTGAACAGTATGTCCTTTCCTGTCTCCCACGTGCAGGGAGTTGCAAGGGCGGATGGAGTTGGGTAGCTTTTGTTTACATATTGAGTAATGCATCTTATGGTAATTATTGTAATGGTATTATTCCTGAGTCTTGTTTCCCATATAGAGCCATTGACGCAGATGGTTGCGATTTTTATGATTGTGATCATGATCATGTTTTGTGTGATGAAAAATGTGAGAACTGGGAAGATTATCTCATTCCTATATCTGATTATGGATATTGGCGACCTAATGGTAGTGCTGAGGATATAGAAGCTATTAAAACCCAGATTATGGAGGAAGGGCCTGTTACAGCATGTATGATGGTTACTTATTACATCCATGGTAAAGATAATTTTGTTGATTGGGGATTTGAACATCATGATCCCAATGATTATTATCCGTATCCAGGGCCAATCGATGATTTAAATCACGGTGTTGTTATTGTGGGCTGGAACGACGACCCTTTAATAGGTAACGGTGGTTATTGGATTTGTAAAAACAGCTGGGGACAAGACTGGGGTTATAACGGTTTTTTCAACATTGAATATGGTAGTTTAAATATAGATAGTTTCCAGATAGACTGGGTAGATTACAATCCAGATGATATTGTAAACTGGTTACCTGTTGTCGATGCGGGTGGACCTTATTATGGAGAAGTTGCAGAAGAGGTGAATTTTGATGGAAGTGGAAGCTTTGATCATGAAGGAGAAATTATTTCCTATGAGTGGGATTTTGGTGATGGAAACAACGAAACTGGAATGATTACTAACAATATTTATGACTCACAAGGAGTTTATACTGTAACATTGACTGTTACAGATAATGAAGGCAATACGATAAATGATACAACCTGGGCTTTTATCGGTAGGTCAAATGACCCGCCTGATGACCTAACAATTAAAGGTCCAAAGAAGGGAAAAAATGAAACTATATATGATTACACGTTTTCTGCTATTGATCCAGATGGTGATGATTTATATTATTGTATTTACTGGGGGGACATGGGACCCTCTGAATATTGGATTGGACCTTATTTTTCTGGAGAGAAAATAATTTTAAATCACACCTGGGTCGATAAAGGAAATTATACTATTCAAGTAATTGCTAAAGATTGTTATGGTTTTAAGAGCGATTGGGCAACACGTGATATTAAAATGCCAAAAAACAAACTTTTCATTTTCAACTTTCCTTTGCTGAGCTGGTTGTTTGAACGGTTTCCAAATGCATTTCCGATTCTAAGATATATACTGGTTTGATCCTCCACAGACAAATAAAAGTATTTAATTTAGATGTTCCGGTCGGGATAAGAGCGCAAATTTACCAGTAAAAACAGATTTTTTTCAGATAAATATGCTAATCTTTAAATTTCATATGGTGTTAATCTAGGTCTCCAGTCAAAGTTTAACCAGAATATTGGTGGTATTATTGCTTGCAATCCCAGTATAGGATATGGTAGTACTCTAGCTCTGTCCCAGTAGTTGTTTAGCCATAAATTGAAAACAGATTTGAAGAAAAATGCGTTCCAATTATTGTCTATGAAGTTGTTCTTAGTGATTTTTGCACCAGTACAAACTGATAGACTGATTCCTCCATATATGATACTTTTATTCGTGCCTCCATTCTCTTTAAAAGTGTTCTGAGTGATTACAACTTGACTAGCAGATTGAAATAGTGTACCTACTATAACGACACCCCAGTGCTGATTATTTCTTATAATGTTATTATGTATTGTGCTGTTGGCTGAGTTATAATCCATTCGTAAACCATCTGTTCCATTGGTGATTGTAAAGTCGTGTATGTCGCATTTTCCAGAGACTTGTACAGTCTCTCTTATATTTCTGCCATCAATAATAGTGGTTTCTTTGTTTTCCCCGATTAGATTTATTGATTTCCCTATTACCACATTTTCATAATATGGCGATGAATCATCATAGACAAAAACAGTATCACCATCAGACGCATTATGTATCGCAGCTTTAATTGAGGAATAATTATTCGGTCCACTGCCCCCTACAAATAGAATATTACCGTTTGATAACATAAAATCATGGGTAGTATCCTCAACAATGGCAAGTAAAATCCGTTCACTTTTATAACCTGGTTTTGAAGCAGTACAGTTTTTCATACAATAACAAATTGGAATATTCATGACATGATAATATCCAAAAGAATCAGTATAATCCTCTTCATATGTATCATGGAAACATACCCGCACAAGGGCTCCTTCTATCGGATTCATAAAATAGTCCTTTACATAACCAGAAAGTGTTCCATTATTAAAAGATGACAAAACATTCACTTCAACATTCATAGTTCCAGACACGGGTAAAACAGTTGTAAACAACAGCATACAAACAAACAATCCAATTATTTTTGTTTTCATTTTTTTATTTCCCCCTTTCATATTCTCATAGATGCTATAATATTTAAATTTTTGTAACAGATTAACGCTGCACAACAAATATTAAAATTGGTTTTTTTCAGATAAATTACTGATTCTCTATCCGCTCAATTTCAAGTATTATTGCCACTATTCCCCACATGTGATAACTAAAAACGTCAGGTAATAATTTTGCTTTAAATCTAACTCGTAAACCATCATCCTTAAATTCTGATGGCAGATTAATCGGGTCTAATTTTAATCCCTCATCCTCAATTATTCCATAAAATCCACCTTCAAAATCATTGTAGACAATAGTTCCTGTTCCACCTACTGTTGGTATTATTTCTCCAGGTAGTTCTGTAATACATCCACTCAGTCCACCAAAAAGAAAAAGAAAGATTATGCATACAATTAATTGGCGTTTTTTCATTTTTTCTACCCCCTTTCATTATTCTCATAGACGGTATGATATATAAATTTTTGTAACAGATTAACACTGCACAATAAATTAATCATTGATTCTCTAAATGTCATAAGGTTTAAGTGCTGGACGCCAATCAACATCAAAGGAGTACCATTTTGTAAACCAAGTAAAACTGTTTGTTTTGAATCCCCAAATAAGAACTGGAAGCAGTCTAGGTCTATTCCAAAAATTACCAATCCATTTATTATCTGAATCAATTGACAAGATACTTTTCAATCTTCGTAAGGCATAAGAAAACCCGAATCTAATGTTGTTATATGAAATATGATTACATGATGAGTTGAAAAATAATAAATTAATCTCGTTGTTTTCAAAAGAGTTACCAGATATCAAATTATATCCACTAATACAAAGCATTGCTCCAAGTCCACCGTTCAAGATAATATTACTTAATATTGTGTTATTGTTTGAGTTTTCAAGTGCTATCCCTCCTAAATAGTTATTCGAAAATACATTACCTAAGACGGAGCAATTTATACTATCAAGTATTTGCACACCGATAATAGTATTAGAAAGTTCTAGACTCTCAACAGTGACATTGTTACAACCAATTAGAATTACCTGACCCGCATCATCAATGATTTTATCTGAAGTATCTTCAAAATACACCAGTGGTTTGTTATTTACTTTGTTGTTATAAATAAGATTATGACATGAATTTGCCACATCAGAAATATCAAACATTTCCATCAAAAGACCACAACTGAAAAAAGAGTTGTTAGAAACAGTGTTATAACTTGAATTAAGAATTGTAATACCACCAACTCCATAAAGAGATTCATTTGATATGAAAATGTTATCAAATATAGTGTTGTTATTTGCAACTTCCGATGAATATGAATTTATCGTAATGCCGCTCCCATTTAGTATTGTAAAACCACTAACTTTTACCTCAGAAACAACAACATCAATACCACTGCTATATATAACCGTGTTTTCTTTGTCCTCCCCGATTAGTCGAATAGATTTGTTAATGTAAATCCACTTATCCACATCATACCATCCGCTAAAAACAAACACTGTGTCTCCATTAGATGCATTGTCTAATCCTTCCTGAATCCTAGTATAATTACCCTCTCCAGAGCCACCGACATATAACGTTTTACCAGGTGTTAATACGAAGTCGTAGATTGTGTTCTCATAAATACTGAGCCATACACACTCAGGTTTATATCCCTGCTTAAATGCAGTACAGTTCTTCGTGCAGTTGCATATTGGGATATTGGTTACATGATAATATCCCGAAGAATCTGAATAATCCTCTTCATAAGTGCCGTGAAAACATACCCGCACTCTCGCTCCTTCTATTGAATTCATAGAAGTATCGTTAACAAAACCCGACAAACTGCCTTCATTAAAGGTTAGTATAATGGATTTCTTTTCAACAATGGTGCTAGTTGAAGGAATAACATTGACACTAATGAGAAGAAGTAGAACTGCAACTGCAATGTATTTCTTCATATTTACCTCTCAATGTCAAATTGTTCCTGTACTGAGTGCTTGTTACACTTTTTCATTATTAATCTTAAAAAGGTTATCGAGAGTCACTTACTTGTATTTCGGTACATCGACCAATCACCCGGGCTCTAGGAGTTGGCATAAAACCTGTCAAGCTATATGCCAGAATCACTACTTTGTCTTTCAATAGAAGCATATGAAATGATTGCCCATATCCTTTGAATCCGCCTAGCCAAATACTAGCGGGATATAAAATATCTTGTTTTTCACCATTCACGAAAAATACTGAATCCGGTTGAAAATGCCATTGAATACCTGAGGGATAAAATAAAAACCACAACGGTAGGCAATGAAGAAACATAGTATGTATTCCACCACCCATTCCTTCACTTTTTCCACAAATAAATACATTATATGGTCCTTCTTCTTTCGGGTAAAGAACATCTTCACCACACACCATAGGAATAGACACCAGCATCAAAAGGCAGATTATTCCGATTGCTAAACCTTTTCTAAACTTATGTTTCACTAATTATGCCTCCTTTCAATATTCTCAATAATGCAGTAATATATAAATCTTTGTAACAGATTAGCACTGAACAACAAATATTGAAAATGTTTTTTTTCTGATAAAATATGCTGATTCTCTAAATTACAGACCCATTTCCTCAGGTCCAAAACTCAAGAAATTTGAAGGATCATTCTGGTTATTATATTCAGTTGAAATCCATTCTGCACTTCTACATTTCTTAGATATTCTAACCTCATCCATAGAACCATCATAAAAATATGGCCCCGAACTTTCTGGTGAGTGTTTACCCAACTTCTCATCTAAATTTATATCATAAAAATATGACGGAGGGGTTCCCTCAGTTGTTACTGTACAGTTCTTTTCTTCACCATTATAATAAAAGACAAAATTTTTTGAATATAGATCTGCAACAACCACAATATGTTGCCAAGTACTTGATGTAACTAGTTCATCATCAGTCAATGCACCAAATGACCTTCCATCTGGAAACCATGTCCCAGACCATACCCCAAAATTTAATCGACCGTCTGAACGTAAATGAAGATTATATGACTTTTTGTCAGGTTCTAATTTAGTATCTAATTTACCGATAATGGAACGGCTGGCTAACTCATCTGGATTAATCCAAGCTTCAAAAGTTCCTTTAGATATTTCTCCATCAGCAGGTTCCGGCATATCACCAAGAGAAACATAATCTTCATTGTCTTCAACAAAATCTTTGCCATCTCCTATTTTACCAGAACAACTGTCTGTACCATAGTTCGTACCATCATTGTTATTACTTGTACTATCAAGAAAATCATTTAGATGCCATACACCACAATAATCAGAATCCCAAACATGATCAGGATATTCCTGACTATCACAATCAGAGTTACCATAATACATATACAAAACAGTATCTGCAGAACTTGAAAGATTGGTGACATTTATCCAAGCAACAAGTTCACCGGAGGAATTATTAAAACTTTCGATTTCATGTAACAATCTATTTGCAACACCAAAATTATCCATAAACAAAATATCACTACCGTCCCCATGAGCCTTATTTTTAAGATCATCATCAGCAACACTAATGAGGATAGGAAAATCAGTAACATTTCCAGCGACTTTGTTATAATCAATAGTAATCTTTTTTCTATACTGCCAACCTTCCTCAAATGGGTCAAACACCATTGCTGGCTGTGTTTTAAAACTAAAAACTTCACTGTTCCAATGTTCACCATCAGTAACATTAACAAACCAGAGATACTCAGTTGTAGCTTCAAGGCCACTAATCTCTATAGAATATTTGCCATCACCAACATCAAAAACATTTCCCGTTCCAACATCGGGAATAGTTTCAACTGTGTAATTCATAAGATCCTCCTGGTAATCTTTCAAATTGAAGCAAAGTTGAGATATATCAATAGGAACCCATGAGTCTCCATCTTCAGGTATTGGATCAAAAACAATGGGGTATTCTGGTGGCTTTGCCCATGTGACAAAACAACAATCAAAAGAACCGTGAAAAATACTCCAATTATCACCGTCTTCAGATTCAAATATCTCTCCAAGAGGATATGGACTTGGATCAGAATACATCCATCTCCATACGTATGCCCAACTGGGATCAGTTTTTTCGCATATAATATAATAAGTTTTTCCAGGGATTACATTTAAATCTTCAAATTCAAATGTTGACCAATTACATTTATCATATCCCAATGGGGGAACAAACCGAGAACACTCAGCTAAATTTTCACCAGTAAGATCTTCCCTTATGTACATATGAATAAGTGTAGGATTTTTTTTGCCCCAGGATTCAATTCCAAGTTCAACCTTTGATAATGTACTTAATGATGGAATGAAACTCTGAGCAAACCAAGCGATCTCCATATAAGTTCCCCCTCCCATTTCTGTTTGCCGTTGATCAGGAATATGATTTGATGACATTGAAACAACAATATGTTTTGACCAGTCACTTTCAAGATCTTGGTCATCCTTCGCCTTCACTTTAATATTATAGGTACCTTCTACTTGCCAGGAATGTAAAGTATTCACATAGGTATTAGAATCTACAAAATCTGTCCATTCATCCACAATATAATCACCATCCCAATCCCATCCATAACAAATTTTGTCACCCTCTGGATCCATCGAAACCGAGCAATAGCTATAAGTGGTATTTGTTTCTCCTAAAACCTTGCCTTTGGGAGTTTCAGGATTAGAAGGAGGATATTTAACATCGGTAAGTTGGAACTCACCAGGATAATCATCATAAATAGTTGGATGCATATCATATTCATTACAATAGTCTACAACAAAATCAAATACCTCTTCAGCGGAAACCAAATCATCATCATTAATATCTGCATATCCTGTTAATCCTTTTACCAGTAGAGGTGTAAATACTGATGCATAAGTAACTTCATCTTCAGAACAAGACATTAAAACAACTCGTCCACTTCCACTTATATCCTCTGCAAACTCGTGCATCCACTCATCAGCATTCTTATTATTACCCTTCATACGATTGTTAAAATAAGGGGGATCGTTAAATCCACCAGCGTAACAACTATCTATGATTACACATACTCCTTTTGAGTTCAATAACGATAACAAGAAATTAAGTAAATCATCCCAAATTATCGCCCAAGGATGATTAAAACCCCTGTACGTAACTAGTGCTTCATCATGTTTATCTTCTTCATCAAAAGGAGGAATATCAAAACTAAGAGGAAATCCATGTGTGGTAATATAAACCAGAGAGAAATCATCTTTGTCATCCATCCTATCCAACCACCTTAATCCCCTAACAATGTTTAATACAGTTGCATCCTCACCTTTTATAAGTTTAATATTTTCTTCCTTCCAATGTTCAGAGACAAGGAGTTTTTCATGTAGCTTTTCAACATCTTCAAGCATACTTGGTCTATCTTCGTCAGGATGACCTGCATATATACCAACAGCAACAAGTAATGCCCAATATTCTGTATCATTATCGACGGAATTGGTTTCATAAGATGTAACTTCTATTTTATTATCGACTAAACTGTTATGATTTTCACCTATTCCTCCAGATGGTGGAACTAAACTCATACTTATAAACAGAAACACAATTCCAAATACTATGAATTTTTTCATAGAATATTTCCTCCCAATTTATCATTATATCTATCTATGGTTTGGTATATAAATGTTAAGTATTGGCAGGGAAATGCACTTATATCAGATGTACATTATAAATTGTGGGGAAGAATGA
>SMTZ1_10000393_pt1 | contig 40478 bp, 30 predicted proteins | sample DeeMarSWOR136_30_FD_25667 | JGI IMG/M metagenome (IMG submission 25667)
AAGGTTGCACAATTTATGAGTTCTTCAATAGCTTGTGCACATGAATTGCATAGCTCTCCAAATTCCTCTTTAATTTCGTTATAAAGCTCAAAAGGATATACTTCTAAAAATCTTGAAAAGAATTCCATTTTATCATTAACAGTGTCAAGCATCATGAGAATAGTATAACGATCCTCAATTAAAAATGGAAGGGCTCTTTTATCTTTAAATAATACTGCAACGTACTTTTCTTTTAATCTGTCACATTTTTGTTCTATTTTTATTACTCCCTCTAAATCTTCTTTCTTAAGTTTACCTTCAATAAATTGTGAAACAGCATCATGTAATATAGCTGAGCCATTTAAAGTTTCAGCTAAAAATTCCCTGTTTATTTCCTCTAATTCGTTTTTCTTTTCTTTAAATAGTTTCATTTCATTTACACTTCGAAATGGATAATTCTCGATTAAAGATCTACTTTATATATAAAATTTAAATTTTTAAAAAGCTTACGTCTTTGGGAAAAAGAAGGATTATATAAAATAAGAAAAAATTATTTTTCTGTCTTAATTCTATTATTAAATAACACTAAATTAAAATTACTCCTTAGAATAATTATAATTTATGCCCGCGATTGAAATTCCTTGTAAGTTCATTATTTTTGATCCTAAAGTTCAGACTTATTGTAATAATCCTAAGTTTAAATGCCCTAACTATGCTCATTCTTGGGCTTGTCCACCAGAAGCTCCTTATCTTGAAAAAGAAATTACAGAATTCCAAAAATTTTTCCTAATTTACTATCAATTTAACATAAATGAATATATTAGAGAAGTAAGAAAGAAGCACCCTCGAAAGAGTGAACATTCAATAAGAAATTCTCTTTATCGTCAAGATATTGCCAGAGATTATTTGGATCTGGAAATAAGTAGCTTTTTAGAAAGCTATAAAGAGCCAATAGATAAAAAGCTTGTTTTATGGGATGGTTATTGTAGGGTTTGTTCTAAAGAAGGAAAATTATGTTCATATGATCTTGATGAGCCATGTCGTTATCCTCATAATAAAAGATTTTCGATGGAAGCAGTTGGTATAAACGTTGATAAAACAGTAAGAAATCTAAAAATCCCTTTAGAATGGCCTCCAATAAATTATGTTTACCGATTTGGATTAGTTTGTATTAAATAAATATAAAAATAATTAATTAAATTGCATTGTAGAAAGATATAATGACTAATATTCAAATTAAAAAGCTTGAGGAAAAAGATAGACAATGGGCAATAGAATTAATTAAAGAAGAATGGGCTTCCAATATAATTATTACTCTTAGAAAAGTCCATGATGCTTCTATTTTGTCTGGACTTGTAGCGTTGTATGGTAAAGTTCGAAGTGGGCTACTCACCTATCATTTTGAAAATAATGAATGTGAGATAGTAACCTTAAATAGTATAAATGAAAATATAGGAATTGGTACTGCATTATTGAGAGAAATTGAAATCTTAGCGAGATCTAATAAATGCACTCGTTTATGGGTTATTACAACAAATGATAATACCGACGCTCTTAGATTTTATCAGATGAGAGGTTTTATTATAAAAGCAATATATTGTAATATAATAAAAGAATCAAGGCAACTCAAACCAGAAATCCCCTATTTAGGATTAAATGATATTGAGATTAGAGACCAAATCGAATTAGAAAAGCTGTTAGAATAATAAAAAAAAGATCTAATTAAAGTAATCATAATCTAGTACGATAGTATCCTCTCTTTTTGGACCGATCGAAATCATAGCTACATCTGTTTGAAGTTCTTTTTTGATTGCTTGGATATAAATTTTCATATTTTCTGGTAACGCTTCATAACCTTCTTTTGCTATACTTGACCATCCCTCTCTAGTTTTTTCAGGCCATCCTTCAAATTCTTGATAAATTGGTTCACACTTTTTAATAATTTCATGGTGAATTGGCCAACTTTCAAGACTTTTTCCATTCAATCTATAGCCAACGCACATTTTAATAGAATTTATACCATTAAGAGCATCGAGTAATGTTATAATGATTTTATCAATTCCATTAATCATAATACCATATTTAATATTAAATAGATCTATCCATCCAACTCTTCTGGGTCTTCCTGTCACGGTCCCATATTCATGACCTTGCTCACGAATTTTTTCAGCTACGTTGTTGAAAAGTTCAGTGGGAAATCTTCCCTCTCCTACTCTTGAAGTGTAAGCTTTAATAATGCCTAATATTTTCCCTATTTTTTTAGGAGGAATACCTGCCCCTGCACTTATTCCTAAAGCACTTGAATTTGAAGAGGTTCCAAACGGATACATTCCTTCATCAATTCCAAGCAAAGTACCCTGTGCCGATTCAAAAACTACTTTCTTTCCAGAATCTATTGCTTTATTTAGATAATACGAAGTATCAATAACATAAGGTTCCAGTTGGTTTCCATATTCTTTATATTCTTCAAATATCGCTTCTAAATCAGTATCCCATGAAGGATCATATATCTTAATTACATCCTTCTTAATCATAAATAACTTCTCAAGTTTAGGCTTCATAGTTTCAGGGTGTATTAAATCATAAATTCTTAATCCCCAGCGTGCAGCTTTATCCGCATAGGTGGGCCCTATTCCTCTTTTTGTTGTCCCTGCGCTATATTTCCCCTTAGATTTTTCTTCTAGACCGTCTAAGACAATATGAAAGGGAAAAATAACATGAGCAGTAGAACTTAATTTTAAATTAATTTTCTTATTTAATTTCTTTAGATTCTCTATTTCGCTTAATAGTACTTTTGGGTCAACTACACATCCATTTCCTATCATAACCTCCTTTTCTAGTGGAGCCCCAGAGGGAATCAATTTGAATTTATATTTGACTCCATCTGCATTAATTGTATGACCTGCATTATTACCCCCATTAAACCTTACCACGATATCTGCTTGTTGGGCTAAATAATCTACAAACTTTCCCTTTCCTTCATTTAGGGTAAAAATATCTGATGATATAATTATCTCCCCAACTTAACCCAACAACAGCTATTGTATTTGCTTTAGGACTCATAATCTCTCTTTTAAATTATTTTAATTTACGATATTATGCTTTCAGTGTTCCAAAAAAGATCATTCTTGAATCTATATAAAATTTTGGAGTTAATAATTTTATTTTTAGAATGATTTTTATATAGGAATTATCTTCAGATGTATAGGAAAAATGCTTAGAAAAACCGTTCTTTTTGATCTTTGTCATAATGAAATGCTTAATCCAGATGAAGATGATTTCTCAAATTTCTCTGATCTACTTAAGCGATTAGACTTGAAAGTTAAAAAAAACGAAACAAGGAACTTAACTCAAAAAATATTGGAAAATATTGATCTCTTAATTATTGGTAATCCTATTGATGATTACTTCTCTAATATCGAAATAAAAGATATAATTGATTTTGTAAGAAAAGGAGGAGCATTGTTTTTAATTAGTGAATATGGTGCCGATTATCTTCAAAAAACCAATTTAAATGACATTTCAGGAATGCATTTTGGTGTATATTTAGAGAAGAATTTAATTAAGGAGGCAAATTCTGATAATCAAAGCTGTTCAAGTATCTTACAAATGCATGAATTTCAAGAATATGAAATATTTACAGGGATAAGAGAAATAGTTATAGGAGGAGCTTGTTCTCTCTTTCTTAATAAAGACGTAAAAGCTTTATTAAAAACAAAAGATAAAAAGGTTTGGTCAGAATTATATAATCATTCAACGGAACAATGGATTAAAGAAAAAGAACAACAAAAAATTATAGCCGCATATACAGAATATGGACAAGGTAAAGTTATCATTATAGGAGATATTGATATTTTTTGTAATGATAAAAATATTGGAATTAATGCGCTTGATAATGAAAAATTCCTTCAAAACTGTATAACTTGGCTAACTGAACCTGTCAAAAAGGCTGAGGTTTTGTCATTTATTCTTAAGGAATTAGGTGATCTTCAAGAGGAAGTCAAAGAATTCAATAAAAACATTAATAACCTTATTGAGACAATAACAATATTAGAAAAACGGATAACTTATTTAGAGCAAAGTTCAAAAATTGTGAAAGATACTACTAATCAAAAAAATTCTATGGAAAATGAATCTTTGCAATCAAAAAATTAATATGTATTTAGAAATATTATCAATTTTAATTAGATTAAATTGATTTTCTAAAATATTTTATATCTTTTTTAATTTTCAAATTCATAGTTTATAAAGTGCATATCTGATGAAAACATGAATTTCAACATATTTCAAGATATTTTTGCAAAATTTGAAGAAATTTCAAATAATTATAAAAGAGAAAATCAATATTTTGATATTCTATATGATTCAATCTCATCTATTATAATATTTAAGACACCTACTTCTGAGGATATCTCCATTAACTCTAAAAAAGCAGGAATAGTTGCAAGAACATTTACAGGCACTTGGAATGAAATTGGAATCCAAGAAAATGAGGATTTAGATATTTTTCAAAAGAAATTACCAAAAGTCACTAAAAAAGGAGATCTAATATCCGAATTTGAAGCATGGAGTATGAACAAAGAGATTCAGCCAAGAATTGATCCTAAGCTAATACCAATTGAAGAAAAATTAGAGAAAGTAAGATCTATCTTCAATTTTATTCAAAATTTCGATACAAGAATTTTAAAAACTAAAGTTAAATATTTAGAAACTTTAATGACTCGGATTTTTGTAAATAATGAAGGGAGTCAATTAAGACAAGTTTTACCACATATCCGAGTGTATATTACTCCTGTTGCTAAAGAAGGTCGAAAAACAGATTTTGATCATTTTACAGTAGGTGGAATGAAAGGGTTTGAAATTTTTGAAGAAATTACTGATATTAAGCTGGAGGAGCTAGCAAAAAATTCGATAGAGATGCTAGATGCAGAAAAAGCGCCAAACGGAAACTTTCCTATAATTTTAGACCCTAATATGACGGGTTTAGTAGCACATGAGAGTTTTGGTCATGGGTTAGAGGCTGATCAAATTATTAGAGAAAGAAGTTATTTAAAAGATAAAAAAAATCAAAAAGTAGCTTCCGATATCTGCGCTATATATGACACACCTTCATTAGAGAATAAATCAGGGTCCTATTTCTTTGATGATGAGGGGATTAGAGCTGGAAAAAATGCTTTAGTGGAAAACGGTATCTTAAGGAATTTTATATATGATAGAAGAACTGCGTCTCTTTTAAATGCACTACCTCAAGGAAATGGAAGAAGAGAGAATTATGTTCACACTATACATCCTAGAATGTCTAATACTTACTTTGAACCGGGAGATTACGAAATCGATGAAATGATATCAGAAATTAAAAAGGGGGTAATTTTGGTTGAAGGATATTTCGGAATGGAGGATCCTCTAGGTGGAGGGTGTCAGTGCACCTCACGGAAAGGATATTTAATTGAAAATGGTGAAAAAGTAAAGTTATTGAAGAGAATCGCATTAAGTGGACAAGTTTTAGATTTATTCCAAAATATTGATGCCATAAGTAAAGATGATAAGAACTTCTATTGTGGGACCTGTGGAAAGGGATATGAAGATTTGGTACCAGTTTCAAGTGGTGGTCCTTATCTTAGAATAAAAAAAGCTTTAATTAGCCCAGGGTGAAAAAAAATGGTTAATGAAAGTATTGCTCTCATAGAAAAAAGTTTAATCTCTCAAAATATTCAAGACTATGAGATCTTTTTAGAAGAAAAACAAAGTTTTGAAACGATTTTTCTTAAAGATGCTGTTAATAATGAAAGAGAAGCTAAAGATCTCGAATATTTCATCCGGATTCTTAACCAAAAAGAAAAGAAAACAGGAATAGGTGTTGTAAGAGGAAATTCATTAGATTCTAAGCAGATTGAGAAGAATGTTGAATATTGTATACAATTATCTAAAACTACCTTAGGTCCGAAATATTATTTCCCTTCTAAAAGATCGATTCCTAACGTTAATACTGCTGATCAGAAAATTATTCAAGACCCAATTAGTTTAAAGAGAGATCTAAGTGAAAAACTTATCTTAGAGATACGACAAACTCCTAATGTACAACCTACCTTTGGACGTTTCCGAATACATATTAATTACGGTTATTTAAAAAATAGTAATGGCGTAGATCTGAAATCTCTAAAGACTTATTTCTTTATTGAATTTACTTTAAAAGCTCAAAAAAATGGAATGATCTCAGAATATTGGCCTTTAATTTATATTAAAGAGAGGAATCAATTGGATTTTAAACAAAGAATAGCAACTTGGGCTAAATATGCTAAGGATACATTGATTGCTAAACCTCCTATGCCAGATAATAATGCAATTGTTATCTTTCACCCTCATCTCCTAAAGAATGCGATTAATCCAGTAATTGATTTTCATTCTTCTGGAAAAGCCTTCCATGAAAAGCTATCAACATATATGATAGATGAAAAAGTAGGTTCCGATAAATTAACCATTTATGATGATGGGTTACTTGAAGGAACGTTAAATACAAATGGATGGGATGGGGAAGGTAACGCTTGTCAACGAACAGCAATTATAAAAGATGGCATTTTTATAAATAGACTTTATGATCAAAAATATGCTCTTTTAGAGAAGGTATCCTCCACAGGGAATGGAAGGAGGGATGAAAATGGAATTGTATATAATGGTATTACTAATCTCGAAATATTATCTGGCGACGTACCTTTAGAGGAAATGATTGGTAATATAAAAAGTGGATATTTCATAATTAATTGTGCTTGGTTAAATCCTGGTGAAATTTCAGGTAGTTTTGGGACTGAAATACGAAATGGATATTATATTAAGGATGGAAAATTTCAAAATCCAATTAAAGGGGGGAATTTAAGTGGGAATGTTTTAAAAATGATGTCTAATTGCGAATATATTTCCAAAGAACGTGAATATAGTTCAAATACTTTATTCCCTTATATCGCATTTTCAGGTTTAACAATTTCTTATTGATTTAGAAAATACAAACCATTTTAAGAAGAAAGTTTTTGTTCTAACTACTATTAATTTGAACTAAGTTCCTGCCCATTAGGGAGAGAAATTCCTGTTGATGTGATCCCTTCAATTTTAGCATAATCCTCATAAGTTCTTTTATCAACCATCTTCATATAATTTTGTAATTCTGAATTAATTTCATTTTCTATTTTATATTCTGTAAAATCTTCTAGAATCTTCTCAACAGTCTCAGAAGCAACTTTAACTAAATCTTTTGAACCCTTCTTTCGCCATTTAGTTCTTCGATTTCTGTCAACTAAATTAGGAATAAATAACTCTTTTTTCATAAATTTTCTTGTATGTTTTTCACTTAAATATGTAGCTCCTTTGATCTTGCTAGTAGAAACCTTCTCTATCACATCCAAACCAATCGTTTCTTTATTTACTTCCAATCCCTCCATAGCCCTCTCGACCATTCCAATAAGTTCATTATCAATAACTGTAAGTTCTAATGCCCCTGCTAAGGTTGCTTCATAAGTTCCCGCACAAGTTATAAAATTTATACCTGCCAAAGCAGCAAACATCAGAGTCTGGAAACGCTCAAAACCATTTTGCATATCTAAACATTTAGAATCAGTAACACTACCTAAAGCTCTAGAAGGGATTCCATAAAATTTAGACAATTGAGCAATTCCTGCAGTAATTAATCCCGTTTCAATTGACCCCATTGCTGAATTTCCTGTTTTCATGTCTGTTATATGGGAGACTGATCCATAAAATACTGGTGTGCCTGGATTATATATTTGGGCTAAAATAACGCCCCCCAGAATTTCAGCATTAGTTTGAGTTAAAAGTCCCGCCAATGTAACTGGAGCAGAAGTTCCAGCTAAAGCTTCTGGAGCAATAACTGTTGGTTGTTTATATTTAGCATTAATCTCAAGTCCATTGGTCATTATTTTTGGTAGATGAAGTGGACTTGTGGGATTGAAGATTCCAAATAATCTAGGGTGTTTTATAATCTCCTTTTCTCCACCTGCGATAATCGATGTCATTTTAATAGAATCTTCACTCACTGTTTTACCAAAACAACCATGACCATAAGGTTTTTGACTGTTTTTTATCCAATTATAAACACAAACAGTATGAATCGTAGTATATTTAACATCACCGGGCCAAAAATCGATTTGTGAGCATGCTAAATTCTCTAATCTATCTACTAATCTTATATGTTTTATAGAATCCTCGAGAATAGATTTTCTTATTTGATTTGTAAGAGAAGGATCAAATATTTTCACAGGTGCTCCGATTGTTGTATAATGCGTATTATTTACATTAACTTCAAATGAATAGGTTCCATCTGGGCCAAATAATTTAAATGAGTTGGGAACTTGCTTTAATTTTTCTTTTACAAGCGATTCAGGGATCCTAACAAAATTAGTTTGATTATCGATTGTTGCTCCGTGTTCTTTAAACAATATACGCGTTTTTTCATCATCAACTTTAATTCCTATCTTTTCAAATAATTCCAAGGTAGCCGAATGAATAAGATCAATTTCTTCCTTAGAAAAAACTTCGATTTGATTTAGTTTCATTTTACCTTTCCCTATTTAGATAATTTTATATATAACATTATAATGATAAAATTGAAAAATATTATTAGGGGAAAAAAGAATTGCTCTCAAAAATTTAGCCTTTTTTGTTTTCGTCAATTTTTACTTCAATTAAATTATAGTCCCGTGATCCTAATCCAAGTTCTTCAGCACTTTTTAATTGAAATTCCCATTGTTTTGATTTTACCCCGTTTACATTTAAATCTAACTCACCAGATTTAGGATCAAATCTAGGAATATAAGAAAACCATTCATTGCTTTCATATTTTGAGATATTCTTAACATCAGAAAGAATTGAGTGAGGACTTAATAAAGAACTATGGGCTAAATCAATGCATGCTTGATCTAAAGCCACAGGATCTAGAGATGATAAAATCCCTATGTCTGGAATAAATGGAACATCAGAAGAACCACAATCACATTGCCACGTTATGTCAATCGCATAATTAATGTAAAATATTTTATTTGATCCAAAGTGTTCAATTACACCTTTTGCATTATCTACCAATTGTAATATGAAATCTTCTCTCGTGGATGCTCCAATATCTATAACTTTTTTATCACAAACAGAGTTACATAAATAACAATATCGGCATTTATCCCAATCTTTCTTTAAAATCCTATCCTTATCTTTTGTTAAGGCTCCAGTTAAGCAAACCTTTATACATTTGTCGCAATCTTCCGAGCAATTACTTAAATTATAATCGAATTTTTTACCCATATGTGCTTGAACTTTGCCACCCTTACTTACACATCCTATCCCAAGATTTTTAATAGCTCCACCAAATCCCGAACCAGAATGCCCTTTAAAGTGAGTAGCAACTACCATATAATCAAATTCCCTTAATCTTCCAGCAACTAACACTTCATTAAAGTGCTTTCCTTGAATCTTTTGAATCTCATAATCAATTCCGTTCGGGCCATCCAACATTAATATTGGTGCTCCCATGGTCTCCTTGGTAAAGCCATGTCTTAAAGCAACTTCGAGATATTCTCTTTCATTTGCTCTCCCACTATATTCTGTATGAGTACCCGAAATATGTTCAGGTAAACCCCATCCACATGATTCTGCCACAGAAGGTTTTCCGCCTATTTTTTTAATATAATCACATAAAAATCGAATATAAGATGGTCTAAGATATCTTGTATTTTCTAAAGCACCAAAATGTGTTTTAATTACTACATTATTATCTGAATTTAATTTATTTTCAATACCCAGTTTTTTTAAAGATAAAATACCTTTTACTTTACTCATACTTTCCTTAAAAGAATGGGACCGTGCTGTGAAATAATACACATTTGATTTCAAGTAAATTCACTCCATTTTTTAACTATACATAATTTTTACTTATAAAATTTTTTATGGATATTAAATTTGGCTATTATCATTTATACAATAATTATTTTAACTGTAATTAATTCTATTTAAGTAATAGATATAAAATAAAAAAATTTGAAAATGGCACGCTGCCCAGAATGTGCAGGAAAAATGACTTATAATCCTGATAATCGACTTATGGTCTGTAATTCATGCGGGCTATCACTAACACGCTATGAACTTGATCATTACTGGGATAAAGTACGTAGTGAAAATGTTACTGTCGATGACGTTCAGAAGAAGAAAGATCGAAGAAAAGAATGGTTAGATTGGTATTCTAAGTCAAAATCCGAAAAGGAAAACTATTAATTACAAAAGTTGAAATGATAATCGTTTGAAGAATAAGTTGAAATTCTTCTAAGTTAAATAGTATTCTTAGCATTCTTACTTTTTATGAAAACCTGTTTAAAAAATCTAATTTTAATAGCAAAAGAAGAGTAGTAAAAACAGAAGAATTATACTTCTTTAATATCATTTTATTGTTTATTGGATTTCACACCTAATGCTGCAAAATTTATAAATATTGAAAATAAGTATCTATTTTTAAAAAAAAAAATAAGCAAAATCTATAAAAAATAAATTCTCTAGAGAAATTAATTCCTAAATTTTTTATTAAATATTTTCGTCAATAATTCTTCTAATTTTACAGCAGGAATATCTAATAATGTGATCTCTAGATGTCTTCCTCTTTCGGCTTCCTCAATTCTTACTGTTTTTGATGCGATAATTTTCAGTTGGTTAAGCTGACGAACATATTTTCGAAAACTCATCTTAACATGCGGTTCTATTGAATATGTTTCACAAATAGCTTCATAATCTTCAAAAGCATCATCAACTAATGTAAAAGGTTCATCTTTATTTATTAAAGACCTTACAATTCCATATAAAGCTAGAAGTTCTTGATCATTTAATTGATCAATTATATCGCCTCTAAATGTAGGATAAACGTCATTAGATGCTTCTCGAATCATATCTGCTGTAATTCGCTCTGAACTTTCTTTATCCGCGAGTAAACCGCTTTTTCTTAAGATTTCAATTCCATGCCTCATGTTTTTATGTTCTGCAACGATTTGACCTGTCATATTCAAAATATCATCATTTACAACATATTCCTTAAAAGCTAAATTACTGCGGTATTCTAATATTTGTTTAGATTCTTCGAAGTTATATGGATCAAGCTTAATCTTTTGATTTAATCGACTTAAAATACGTTCAGTTTCAATTCTCATCCAATCTTTAATTCTCGAAACCAAAAGAATTGACAACTTTGCATTTTGATGTCCGAATGTTTCTGCAATATCTAAAAAAGCTAAAACCTCATCAGGCTTCAATAAATGCACTTCATCAATAATTAATAACATATAACCCTGGTTACTAACTAATTTGGTTAGAATTAGTTTTAAAGCTTCATCATCACTAAATCCTCTCCCGCTACCATGCGTATATTTTGCTAAAAGTTCTCTTATTATCTTACTTTTTGATCGAAAGTTAATACAATTATAGTATTCGACAAAGAGGTTAACATCTTTTTCTAAAGCTATATTTCTTAAATTTTTGCCGAAATATCGCGAGGTGACAGTTTTACCAACACCTCCTTTCCCTAGAAGTAAACAATTAATAGAGGGTTGTTCTTTTTCTTCTAAAATTCTTCTAAAGTTTAAAATTAATGCTTGTATAGCGTCATTTCGGCAATATAATATTTCTGGTACAAAAGCTAAATCAAGAGTGCTAATTTGCTTGAAGACAGATTTTGTCATAAAATGTTTCCTAAATGCTTCCTCATCCATGATACATCGAATGCAATTTATGTTAATTATTGATATATAAGTAATTATAGAACAAATTAAGTTTAAACTTTCTTATACTTAAGAATATTCCTTAGCATTTAGGTTGATTTTTTAGTTCATTAATTTCAAAATAAATTAGCTAAAGGAGCCGTTATTCAATGGATGCATCGTTGAGTAAGATTGCTTAATTTTAGAAATATCATTTTTTGCATAAATTCTTGTTGTATTTGGAGAACTATGGCCTAAAATATCTTGTAACTCACTGATGTCCATCCCTGAACGTCTTAAATGAGTTGCACCAGTATGCCTAAAAACATGAGGCGTAATAATTTTAGAATCGGAAAAGCCACATTTTTCTTTTATTAATTTAATATCTGATTGTATTACTCTAGGACTTAACATCTTATTTCTTGTATTGACTAATAAATAATCTTCGGGACTATAGGAAATTCTATTTCTTAAGTGATCTTTGAAAATTTCTAAGGTTTTTTGATCAACAGGTACTATTCTCTCTTTATTACCTTTTCCTCTAAGACGTATATATCCTTTTTCGAAATCAATATCTCTGATTTTAATATTGCATAATTCACTTACCCTTGCCATTGTCGAATAAAGAAGCCTAATAATTAAATAATACCGCTGGCTTTTCTTAGAGTTAAATAATTTTCTATCATTTAATTTATCGAAAATAATTTCAATATCTCTCACATTTAAAAATTTAGGTAGGTTCTCTTCGAGTTTTACTTTTGGAGATTTTATTGTGCTCATTGGATTCTTTTCAATAAATTCATTTAAATTGAGAAATTTAAAGTAGGACCTTAAAGAAGCAATTTTTCGACTGATTCCTTTTTTTGTATATCCCTTTTCTTTAATTTTTTTTAAAAAAAGACGGATTCTTTGGCGAATAACTGGCGATTCAAGTTCAATATCTCCCACAAGGCTGACAAATTTTTCTAAATCATACTTATATGCTTTTATTGTGGATGATGCACATCCTTCTTCAACTTCTTTTGAAATTAAAAAGTCCTCTATAAATGTAGAAAACTTATAATCTGCCATAATAAATTTTATAACATTCTGATATTACATAATATCATGTGATATTCAGATGATATCACTCTTAGAAAAAAGAGTTATTCAAAAAAGATTCTAAAATATCATTCTTTCTTTAATTGACGCAGGTATTTGCAAGCGTTGATGCCTGCTCGAGCCCCTTCCGCTGCTGCAAACACTACTTGGTATAAACCTCCTGTTACATCACCAGCAGCATATACACCCTTAATATTTGTTCGTTGATTATCATCAACTTTTACATTTCCATTATCATCAAGCTCAATACCAGATTTTTTAAAGATAGAATTTGAAGGGATGTGAGATAATATAAATAAACAATCTAATTCATACTCTATTAACTCTTCAACCTCTGTTTTATCTGGTATTGTTGATTTGCAAATTATTTTTTTTATGATTCCCTCTGTATCTGCTATTGCTTCAATAATTTCCATATTATCAATAATCTCAATTCCCTTATCTTTAACTTCTTTCACATTATCAGGTAATTCACTTATTCCTACATTTGTTATAACATGAGCAATACAACCCATTTGATCAAGTTCCAATGCGTCCTCTAATAATTCTTCGTCGGCTCCATATAAATATACATTTTTTTCTCTATATAAAGGACCATCACATAAGGCACAATAGGAAACTCCAAATCCTATCAATGTACTCTCACCTTTTATCACTTCTTTCCTTTTTCCCGTACCTGTTGCAATTATAACTATATCTGATGTGAAATTTGCAGTTCTAGTAGAGATCATATTTGTTCCCATACCCATCATTAATGAAATTACATCTCCATCAATAATTCTTACATTATCAAAACTTTCAGCATGAGCTTTAAATTTTCTTAAGAGTTCTAAACCCTCAATCTCTTGTTCTCCTAACCAATTTTGAATCTCTTTTGCTTTAAATAAAGCGGAGGGTTCTTTTCCATTTAATATGATTGTATTCCTATTCGCTCTACCACAATATACTCCCGCACTTAACCCGGCAGGACCTGCTCCGATAATCAATATTTCACAATTGTATTCTTCCATTTAAATCAACCCTATTTTAAAAATATATAATTAAAAATTTGTAGTTTTGTTTTAAATATTTTCTTTTTTTAGAAATAAAAAAAATTAATTTTTGAATAATAGTAATTCTCATAGAATAAAGAGATAAATAAAAGCTTTTATTAGAAATAAAAATTCATCATTGTTCATACAGTTTGTTTATTGATAAAGTGTTCGAAAAATCAGATATTCTCTTCAAAATCATTCTAAAAAAAATCTATTAGGTTTAACTTAGAGATTAAAGGATTAAATCATATGAAATAAATTCCTAGCCTAAAACCTATTAAATTTCTTATTCTAAATTAACCACTTATTATATAAACTTTTTATATAAGATCGTTAAGTTATATATTGTAAATCTACCAAAAAATTTTATTTTTAATAAGAAAAATGATTATAAAAATGTGAAATAAATGGAGAAAAAAGCTTTAATAAAAATAATCTTAATTATCGGCATCGGTTTAATAATTGCTGGTCCGATAATAGGATATGCGACAGATAAGGTAATTCTAGTTCCCAAGAAAGCTCATGAAATACCAGAAACAAGTGATGATGAACTTAGGGATGCCTATGCCAAGGAATTTACCCTTACTAAAAATCAAAAAGCTGTTATATCATTTTCAGTCTTTACTCCAAATATTACCGCCCGTCTAAAAATCTTCAATCAATACTACTACGAAGCTGAGTATGACTCAAATTCAGATCCTACTGGTCTTAGTGGTGAAGATTTTATTTATTCTACTTTCATTATAGGGCAGAGTCCTTCAACTTCAGGGGCAACCTCGATCACTATAACAGAACAAGGTGAAGTGTATATTGAGTTTACTGGTGCTAGAAATGGTATAAATCTTATTTCCTTACCAGGAAGATACGTTGTTGTTGTATATGGGGTTAATTCTGACCCTGCTAATGATAATGTCTATTTCAATTTAGGGCTTAAAGTTGATGGGCCCGGTGGTATACTTAGTTCGATATTTGTTATAGCTGGAATAATTATACTTCTTTGCTACGCTTTACTACTTTCTTATAACTATCTTAATAAATTAAGGAGGGGAAGATAAAAATGCCAGAAAAACGAAGTTTAGCTGATAATATTCCATTATTAGATAAAGGGAAAGCGATGAAGTTCATTATTTATGGCTTGTTAGTTGCAATTTTATTCGGTTTAATGATGATGATTAGTAGATCAATTGCTCTAGATGCAGATGAATGGCAAACCTTAGCAATTTTTGAAAATCAGATGAATTATGAGCATGGCGTATACGGTTATACTGATTACGTTCTAAGAGGAGACCAAATTACACGAATCTATAATTGGATGAATTTCCAAGATGTTATTTTTATGAATATCGCTAGAGTAGGTATAAATATAGCACTAGTCTTTATCTTAATTGGATTTCTAAGCTTTGCTGTTGCTGAAAATATTGATGAGAGAACTAGAAGGATTTTCTTAATCATAGCAGGAATGATTTTATTCCTTGTAATGTTTACTACATTCTTCGCATCAATAACAGTCAGTGTAACCTAAATTCTATCTTAAAATTATTTTTTTTTCTTTATATTTCATTAATATAATTTAAATAAAATTTTGCAAAATTTAGATTGGGATAATTCGTGAAACATAAGTTTTACGAACATTCTATATTACCTAGATTATACAGTGATATTATAATAAAAAAGTACTTTCTTCAATCAAACTATTAAAATATAAGGTGATTGATGATTGAATGACTATATTTGGGATAGTATGAGACCAACAATTGAAGGTATATTTGATAAAATTCAATTTTGTCTCGAACAACTATCAGATGATTTCAATGATCCCAAAAAATATGTTGTTGAAGGGTATGCAAAATTATTGCAAGAAATGCTGAACTACGCTCAAACTTAATAATTTTAAGGACTATTTTTTCTTAATATTATTTATACTTTCTATTTTTTGATTGAAATTTTTAAATTTTGAATAAATTTTATATATGCTTGCAACAAAATAATATTTTAACCGTTTTATGAAATCTAATTTAAAATTTAATAACTATGTGAAATAAATTATGCCAAAAGTAGAGAGAAAAGTTGAAATTAAAGCTCCTCAAAAAAAGGTTTTTGATATTCTAGATGATACCCTTAGTTTACCGAAATGGAATATTGTCGTAAATGAAATCACCGAGGTAGAACCGAATAAACATTTTGCTAAAACAAATGTAGGTGATACAACCTCTATTCGTACAGAAACAGTAGAACCTAAAATAATTACTACTAAACAAGAAGGAAGTCTCATGAACTCGCTGGGTTATATATTAACACCTAAAGGTAACAATACTGAAGCTTTAATCTGGGCTGAATTTGATAATCCTGATGACGAAATGGTACTTGGGTCAGCAGGTCAAGTGTTTTTAAAGAGTTTAAAAAGTTACGCGGAATATCTTGAAAATGGTGGAGATCCCGAGAAATATAATAAAAAAGACCATTTTTAAATGAATGTTATATACCTATCTCTTTTTTTCTTTTTTTGTAAACAAACTATTCTTATCATTTTTTTTAGATACAAGAATTAATTGATTGTGATAGTAAAAAGATATATTTTATTTCCCTTTTTAAAGAAAATTTTATTTAAAATAAATTGAAGTTTTTTAATTGTAAATGCTTTAATTTATTTAATAATAATATTCATTTCATTTATTGAGATTATAATACTATATTTTCTAATAAGCATGAGGGATTGAAAAAGTGAGTGGAACAAATGAAAATTCAAAAATACATAAAGATCATCCCAAATATCCTATCGCTGAGCCTCATAATCTATCATCAAGGTCCAAATGGCTAAGAGATTATTATTTTAAGGGTACAGAGAGAAAATGGAATAATGAATATATACCTTTTACTACAGGTGCAGATTGGGATATTATTTGGAGGGAAGCAGATTATTATATTGTCCCTGAAACTCATATGTATATAGGTAATAAAGGCAAAGGAGTATTTGAAAGCTCTTTAAGATCAATGGCTCTGCCAGTTAAATTACCTGAAAATTTTTGGAAATTGTCGCTATCTGAACGAATTACTATCTTTTTTGAAGAAGTTATTCTTAATTATGTACCACAAGAGATCATTTCAGAAAATGATTTAATTGCAGGGGGTAGATTTAATACTCAGTTAAGTTTGTGTTTGAATAAGAAGGAAACAAAAAAATATTGGAAAAAGAGTTTAAATAATCGAAAACAATTTTTTAAATTTCATAAGTCAGGTTTTGGTAATACTGGTGCAACAGGAGGCCATCTTATCCCTGATTACGAAACTATAATTACTAAAGGATTTAAATATTTTCATCAAAAGGCGGTAGAACGTTATGAAAAACTAACTAAACAAGAGAAAAAAGGTTTTATAGGACAAGAACTCAGGGCTATGATAAAGTCCACAGAAATTCCAAGCAAAGTAGCAATAAAGTATGCCGAAGAATGTAGAAGACTAAAAACTGAGGCGTCTACACCACAAAGAAGAGAAGAACTTGAACAAATGGCAAAAAATCTTGAAAAAGTCCCTTGGGAACCCGCTGAAACCTTTTGGCAAGGTGTTCAATCATTATGGCTCACTCATATGTTGGTAATGGCTGAAGAATCATACCCTGGACCAGGAACTTCATTTGGAAGAACTGACCAGCATCTATGGCATTTATACAAGAAAGACGTAATTGATGAAAGAAACATCACTAAGGAGTTTGCAAAAGATATACTAGGAAGTTTTTGGTTTCATTGTAATACAGCTTATGATGCAATGATAAAAGTTGGAAAGCAGGGAATTACTTCTTCCTTCGGCCAATTAATGACATTATCTGGTTGTGGTCCTCATGGAGAAGATTTAACCAATGATTTAACTTATACGATCTTAGAAGTAGTTGATGAATGGTCTCCCATTCTAGAACCAAAACCTAATGTACGTCTTCATAGAAATTCTCCAGATAAATTACTAAATATCATGCTTGATATGATTTCAAAATCACAGGGCTCTCCATTCCTTATAAATTTTGATGAGAGGAGTATTGCCGGTATGCTAGCAGAAGGAATCTCAAAGGAAGAGGCATGGGATTATGCTTGCGTAGGTTGTTTAGAAAATACTATGCAGGGAAATGATAGGTCAGGAACAGTTAATTGCAATCCAAATTTAGCAAAAAGTATCGAGTTAGTGTTATGGAATGGCAAGAACATGCCAGGAAATAACAATAAACCTTGGTCTAAAGAAGGAGATCAAATTGGGCCAAAAACAGGTAACCCAGAAAACTTCAAGACGTGGAGAGAGTTTTGGAATGCTTGGAGAGAACAAATAAAGCATATCATTAAATATACAGTTGAGGTGAATAATTTAACTGAAGTATTACGAGGAAAATATCAACCTACTCCCTATTTATCTACATTTGTTCGTGGATGTATAGAAAAAGGATTAGATGTAAGAAATGGTGGTCCTGAACTTAGTTTTGTGACCGTAAATGGGGTTGGGTTTGGAACCACTGTAGATTCTTTATTATCAATTAAAAAATTTGTTTATGATGATAAAAAATATACTATAGAACAAATTAAACAAGCCCTTATGAACGATTTTGAAGGGAAGGAAAACCTAATTATTCAAACAATTTTGAGAAATAAAGCTCCAAAATACGGAAATGATAATGATGCTGCTGACGAGATAGCTAGAAAAGTAATGAAGGCATGGGCAGACGAAACTTGGAAATATAAAACACCTACAGGATTTCGATATAGGCCAGGTATGTTATCTTGGAATTATTGGGCTGGTACTGACGCAAACCTCACAGTAGCAACTCCAGATGGTCGTAAAAAAGGAACATTCTTATCCAATGCTATTTGTCCAACTAGTGGTGTAGATTTAAAAGGACCAACTGCTGTAACTAATTCAGTTGGAAGAGCATTAGGTGGAAAGGTAGAAAATGGAGAATATATTAATTATTTACCAAATGGTGCGAGTCATACGATAACATTTAATCCAACTATATTACGTAACCCTGAACACAGAGAAAAATTTAAATCCTACTTACGTGGTTATGATGAAAATGGAGGAACCTGTCTACAAGTTAATATGATTGATGCGGATATGTTAAGAGATGCACAAGCTCACCCTGAGAATTACAAAAACCTTTTAGTCAGGATCACTGGCTATAATGCCTATTTTACAACCATTGGGAAAGAATTACAAGATGAGATAATAGCCCGAGAATCTCATAGCATCTAATTTTCTTTTTATTTTTTTTGAATTCTGTATCTATATGATCAAATGATCACATTTAAATACTTTAATTTATCTTATTATTATATATGATCAAAAGATCATATTCAAAAAACCAAATAAATAGAGGGATTAAAATTGAATAATAAAAACCAATTTGATAAAAAATATGAGATTAGAGACCGTTTTATGCATTATACCCATTTTTTTCCACGTTTAAGAAGTGATCATCCCACTCCACCATATAGAGGACCCCCATCATTCTTTGGACATCATTCTTCCCATAGACCCCCTTACTCATTTGGGGGGTATCCTCCTCCTCGTGCTTCAATGCCTATTTCACGTGAATCTTTTAAGGAATTAAAACACTTTTTTATTCTAATGATTCTTGTTGATAAACCTGAAGGAATTACGGGATATCAACTTCAAGAAAAATATGGTTTTCCGAGAGGTAGTATGTTAAGAAGTCTCGAAAAATTAGAAGCAAAAAAGTATGTCTCAACCCAAGTATCTACTATTAAAGGAAGAGAACACAAATTTTACATTATAACTGAGGAAGGAAAATCTTATTTGGAGAATATAAAGGAGAAGTGGACACATCATTTTGCATTGATGTCAGATATGGCTCCCCCTGAAAAGTATGGTAATCCATTTAGAAGAGACCACTTACGACGTGATTTAATGAGAAAAATTGAAAAATTCAAATCTAAAGAGGACGCAATTGACTTTTTTCGAGGAATGAGATCACATTTCAAAGATTCCTTATCAAGACTAGAAAGGAGGAAAGAAAGAATTCAATCTACAAGAAGTTCAATAGATGAGATCGTTAATAAACTTGAAAAAATGGAGTCATTTGAAATCGAAGAAATTAAAAAGATTGTAAAAAGCATCCAATAAAACTATATGATCGAAATTTTTTTAAAATAATCTCATATTAAATTTCTGCAAATTTTATTTCTTTTTTTTAATTTTATATTACTAAGTGATTAGAGTAGATGATTAGCGCAGATCAAGGTTTAATATTTCAAATTCAGAAAATGTCGACTGAAGATGGTCCCGGGATTCGAACCACCGTTTTTTTCAAACAATGTCCTCTAAAATGTGTCTGGTGCCATAATCCAGAATCGATTTCGAAAAAGTTGCAACTCGAATGGTTTGAGCATAAATGTATTGGATGTAAAATCTGTATCGATACTTGTCAACAGGGAGCATTATCATTAGATGAGAATGGTATGAAGATTGATAGAGAGAAATGTATAAGTTGTGGTGATTGTGCAAAAGAATGTCCTAGCACAGCCCTTCATATGTGGGGAGAGTGGTGGACTCTTGATGACTTGTATTATGAAATTCAAAAAGATAAAGTATATTATACTAAATCTAATGGAGGGATAACTGTCTCAGGTGGCGAACCAACTATTCAATCTGATTTTATTATAAATTTTTTGAAAAAATGCCAAGATAATGGAATATCTACCGCATTAGATACCTGTGGATATGCATCAAGAAAGATTTTTGAAAAAATCTTACATTATGTTGATTTAGTTCTTTTGGATATAAAAGAAATAAATTCAGATAAACATAAAGAATTTACAGGAGTTTCAAATAATCTTATCTTAGAAAATGCAGTTTGGATATCTGAATACATCAAAGAAAATAATAAAAAGATGTGGATTCGCACCCCAGTAATACCCAATTACACAGCAACAGAAAACAATATAAAAGGAATTGGAAAATTTATTGTTAATAAACTTCATAATATCCCTGAGAGATGGGATTTACTTTCATATAATAATTTATGTATCTCAAAATATGAGCGTTTAGATATGGTATGGCAATTAAAAGGTATTCCACTGATGACTAATGAAGAAATTGAGCTTCTTTATCAACTTGCGAAGCAGACTGGAGTAAGAAATGTTCATTGGTCAGGATTAACGAAAAGATCAGAAACAACAGTTAGTTAAAATATTGATTTTACAAAATAAAAGATTTATATTTTTCAAAGAGTTTATTTAAATTGATTAAAAATGGGGAAGAAAAACAATTTAGCCAAATGGAATTCTGAATTTTCAAATGAAGTAATTCAGTTTACTCAACCAGACATAATGTTAAAATTAATTTCCACAATAGATGATCGCGGGTGGCCTCATATTACTATGATATCAAGTAATCGTGCAATTAACAAGAATCAATTAGTATGGGGGCAATTTACAGCAGGTACTAGTAAGAAATATGTTAAGAAAAATCCAAAACAAGGAATTTTTTATATGACCGCAGAAATGCCTTTTAAATTTGTTCAAGTTAAAGCAGATTTCACTCATTTTACCACCGAAGGTGAGGATTTGGAACATTTTAACAAATCGCAATTGATGCGGTATTTTACTTATGTAAGAGTTCATACCGCCTATTATAATAGTCTCATTGCTTCAACCCAAGTAAGAAATTTACCCTTGTTTGGGATTGTTAAAGGAATTTTGAAAGACATAATTGGTAAGGGCGGAGCAAAAACAGGTCTTGATGAGAAAAGATTAAATGTTATAGGTTATAAACTATTTACAGCTCCAATCGCAGTTAGAGCAATTTCATATATTGATCCTTCCGATGGATATCCTGTTGTAATTCCTTGTATTCAACTACAAGCTGCAGATCATAATCGATTAGTTTTTCCTCCCTCAATTTTAAAAGAAGATTTATATCAGATACCCGTTAATTCCAAAGTAGCAGTTTTTGGAATGAATTTTGACTTTGCCAATCAAGTTGTTAAGGGAACTTTTGCGGGATTCAATAAATTTAGAGGAATCAAGTTTGGAGTTATTGAAATTGAGGAAATCTACAATAGTTGCCCCCCAAAACCTGGTAAGATTTATCCTGAAATTGAAGTACTACCCAAAGTAACAGAATTTCATTTATAGAATATTATACTTAAAAGTAAGAACAAGAATTTGAAAAACTTATTTTCAATATAATTTTTTTATATTTAGATTGTAATTTTTACGTAATTAAATTAGAAAAATAGTGAATTCAAAAATGCCTGAAAAGATGAATATTTTATTCATTATTACTGACCAACAGCGTGCTGATATGGTTGGGTGTTATGGCAATAAAATAATTAAGACTCCTAATTTGGACAGATTAGCAAAAGAAAGTGTAAGGTTTTCAAATGCCTATTGCACTTCTCCAATGTGTATGCCTAATAGAGCTACGATATTGACTGGTTATTATCCTAATGTTCATGGAGTGAGAAGTAATGGTATAAACTTACCACAAGATATACCTACTATTACAGAAACTCTAGTAAACAGAGGATATCATACTATTAGTATAGGAAAAACTCATTATAACACCTGGACCCCTAGATATGATCCAAAAACAAAATCAGCGGAAGATTTTCAGGATTGGAAGCTGAAAAATCCTAAGGGCAATTATCTTACTCATGAGAATTTTCCTATACCTTATTATGGATTTAAAGAGGTTGATTTAGTCATCGGGCATGGTAACGCATGTTCAGGACATTATCTTGAATGGATTGAAGAAAAAGATCCCAAAATTGCCCAAAGAATTATCGAGGAATATTCAACTAAAATTCCTGCTCTTGAAATATTTTATGAAAACTGGGTTCCATTAGAACTATATAATACTACTTACATTCAAAATAATACAATCTCCTTTTTAGAGCGGTATGCTAAAGGAAAATATGGAAAAAAACCGTTCTTTTTACATTGTTCTTTTCCTGATCCCCACCAACCTGTTTCACCGCCGGGAAAATATAGCGAGATGTATAAACCAGAAGATATAAAACTCCCAGAAAATATCCATAATATCAAAAATTTATATAATCATCCTTATTTAAAAAAGCACTTAGAACAGCCACCCGTTAGAGATGCGATGTTACGCGAGGAGACGGAAGATAATATTCGAAGATTCATCGCTCTTAGCTACGGTTCTGTATCTTTGATTGATTATGCAGTTGGCCAAATTTTGGCTTCATTGGAAAAACTTGGATTAGCTGATAACACGATGGTAATTTTTACTTCGGATCATGGAGATTATATGGGAGATCATAGCCTAATCCTTAAAGGAATCTCTCCTTTTAACGGTACTTTGCAAGTCCCTTTAATCTGGAAAATTCCTGAAATCACTCATTCTGCAGTTTCTGATGCATTAATCAGTTCCGTAGATATACCCAAAACAATTCTTGAATTACTTAATATTAAAGAAAGATACAGACCTCCAGGAATGCAAGGTTATAATATGGCATCCATATTAAAAGACTCTCAATCGGAAATACGGGATTCAATCTTAATTACCGAAGATGAAGAAGTAGGTCCACGTGGTCCTTTATATACAAGAATAGTACATCTCGTTACAAAAGATTATAAATTAACTAAGTATGCTGAATTACCCGGTTATGGAGATCTATTTGATCGAAATAATGACAAAGCAGAATTGAATAATTTATGGGATGAAGATCAAGACCTAAGACTTGAATTAGTCGATAAAATGTTCCATGAATATTCCATCACTCGTACTAGGTTTCCAAAAAGAGATTCAGGTTTCTAAAGGAGATATGATTATGCCCAAGAATAATAAAAATAAAGAAAAATCTGAAGATGCAGAGATAGAAAATCTATTAGATAAAATATGGAATAATTGGGACTCAAGAAGGAAATGTGAACAAACGCATGTTCCAAACTACATTAAAAAAAAAAGAGAGAGAAAATAAAAATTAAATTATCTATAATTACTATGCTTTTAAGTACTCTTTGCTCATATAACAAATTGAATAGTTAATATTTTTTTATAAAGAAAATGATTTGGAAAACAAAAATAACTCAACTGCTTGGAATTAAATATCCTCTAATTATGGGTGCATTTGGAGGGTGGGGAAAATCAAAATTTGCTTCAATTTTCTCGAAAGCAGGAGGTTTAGGTATTATTGCTGCCTTGAATTTCCCAAAATTAGAAGATTTTAAAAAAGATATACAAAATATGCAATATCTCACTGATAAACCATTTGGAATAAATTTATCTTTGCCACATCATAAATTGGATGATCTAAGTGAGGCTGAAAACACTAAAAAGAGATATTTAGATTATATAGAAATTGCGCTTAATCAAGATTGCAAAATTTTTACGACTTCTGGCTATAAAGCATCATTCATTGGAAAAAGAGTTCATGATGCCGATGGTTTATGGTTTCATAAAAGTGTATTAGTGAAACATGCTATTGCAGCAGAACAAGAGGGAGCAGATGCTGTAACTATAGTAGGTTTAGAAGGCACAGGTTTTAAAAATCCAACGACTAACACCACTTTAGTAAACATTACGATGGCAAAAAAGCTATTAAAGATTCCTATAATAGCTGCAGGAGGAATTGGAGATGCAAGAGGATTTTTAGGAGCATTAAGTATGGGTGCTGACGGTGTGTGTATAGGTACGGCTCTCATGGCGACAGAAGAATGCCCTGTCCCTCAGAAGATTAAAGAAAAATGGCTGAATATTGACATCTTCAGTGAGAATTTTTATAAAAAAATATATCATTACAATGTTAAAAATTTCATGGCACCTTCAACTGCTATTGGCCACCTTAGAGAAATCATCCCACTTAATGCTTTAATAAATAAAATTATAACGGAAGCTGAAGAAATTTTAAAAAAGTGGGGTTTCAATAACGATGAGATTAGTACGTTATAATCATAAGCTTAACTCTTATTAAAAATTTAGTTGTTTTGTTAATTTTTTCTGCTAGTTTACATTAAGAAAATTTTTTCTAAAATTCAAAATATTTATAGCAGTTAGGCTAATAGATCAAATATTAATTATAATGTTTTAAAAAATCTGAAAAAAAAATTTTACTAAAAAGTGAATAAAAAATGGCTGTACCATTAATTTTAATAGTTGCTTTAATTGCGGGAGTTATTTCTATAGCTATGGCTTTATACTTTCGATACTTAGTTTTAAAAGAAGACCCTGGCAATGAAAAAATGCGGGAAGTTGCAGGATATATTGAAGTAGGAGCAAAAACGTATATCAAAATTCAATATAAGGTTTTAGCAATTTTTGTAGGGGTCCTCTTTGTTGTTCTTTTACTTTTCTTACCTTCTGAATTGACGGGATTTACAGTCCCAATTGCTAGCGGTAGACTTAACTGGGAACAGGCATTAGCCTATGTAATTGGCGCGGTTGGTTCAATGTTAGCTGGTTGGCTAGGTATGTACGTAGGTGTAAAAGCTAATACTCGAGCAGCACAAGGTTGTACTTTTGGAACGAAAAAGGGATTTGATATCGCATTCTTTGGAGGATCCGTTATGGGCTTAACTGTGGTAGGTGTAGCTCTAATCGGAGTATCTGTAGTTTATTGGATCTTTGGCACCCCCATAGTAGTATTAGGTTTTAGCTTTGGAGCAAGTAGTATTGCTCTATTTATGAAATGTGGCGGAGGAATATATACTAAAACTGCTGATGTAGGTGCTGATTTAGTTGGAAAGGCTGAATATAATTTACCTGAAGACGATCCAAGAAATCCCGCTACAATTGCAGATAATGTAGGTGATAATGTAGGAGATATAGCAGGTATGGGAAGTGACCTCTTTGATTCATATGTAGCATCAATAGTAGCTGCGATGCTCCTTGCTGCTGCATTAGTTGCGGGTGGCGCAAGAGATTTATTTGTAATATATCCAATTGTTTTATGTGGAATCGGATTAATTGCTTCTCTCATAGGAATTTACTTAATAAAATGGAAAGGATCTGAAGACCCAGGTAAATCCTTGAATTTAGGTACCTATCTTGCAACCCTAATATTCGCTGGTTTGGCAGCACTTCTAGTTCTAATAATGATGATAGGGTTGGAAGAAGCTTTTATCGCTAAATTATGGCAAGATTATTTTGCCGTTTTACTTGGTCTTGCTAGTGGTCTTATTATCGGTTTTACTAGTGATTACTTCACTCGAGATGATAAAAAACCAACCCGAAATATGGCCCTTGCTGCTCAAGAAGGTCACGCTGTTGTAATTCTATCTGGCTTCTCTTATGGCCTCATTAGTGTCGTACCCCCTGCTATTGGTATCGTTGTAGCAATGTTATTAGCTTATCTGTTAGATGGTTTTTTTGGTGTCGCAATGGCTGCAGTAGGTATGCTTGCAATTGTAGGAACTATAGTATCAAACGATGCTTATGGACCAATTGTTGATAATGCTAGAGCAATTGCTGAACAAGGAGAATTAGGGGATGAAGTAATAAGAACAGCAGATAGATTAGATTCAGCTGGAAATACAGCTAAGGCTATTACAAAAGGTTTTGCAATTGGAGCTGCTAATTTGACAGTACTTGCCTTATTATTTTCCTTTACTGAAGAAGCTGGAATCACTTTAGTTGGAATAAATTTGCTGAACGTAAAGGTATTAATTGGAGCTTTTATCGGAGTAGTCGTTCCAGCATTATTTTCAGCATTATTAATACTAGCTGTTCAAAGGAATGCTGCAAAAATGGTAGATGAAATTCGACGCCAATTTGAAACTAATCCAAAAATTTTGACAGGCGAAGAAGCCGCTGATTTCAGTAAGACTATTGATATTGCTACTAAAGGTTCCTTAAAAGAATTAATTCTTCCAAGTATAATTTCAATTGCTGTTCCTATTATCGTGGGAATATTGTTTGGTGTTGCTGCTCTAGGAGCTTTCTTAGCAGGAGCTATCCTCTCAGGATTTGTGTTTGCAGTTTTTATGAGTAATGCTGGTGGAGCATGGGATAATGCCAAGAAATGGATCGAAGATGGTAACTTAGGAGGTAAAGGAACTGATGTGCATAAAGCATCCATAACAGGAGATACTGTAGGTGATCCTTTTAAGGATACAGCAGGACCTAGTATCAATACACTTTTAGTTGTAATGTCATTAACAGCATCAATCTTCATGGGATTTTTACTTCTATTCAATGGTGGCTTAGGACTCTTTTTAATATAAAAATAATATTCATTACTAAACTACTTTTTATTTTTTTCTTAAAATTTTATTTAAAATTTGATAAAACTACATTTGAAATTAGGTATGTCTGCAAGAGAATTTCTAGATAAAGAAGAGCATGCAAAAAGTTTGGAAAAATATAATATCCATCCAGGGCGCGCGATGTTAACGATAATTCTTAGCATCCTTATAGACGTGTTTGGATATAGCATGGTATTGCCTTTATTACCAAGTATAGCAAAAGATTTTGGAGCTTCAGATTTCTTTGTTGGAATTTTAATTTCCTCAAATGCTTTTACAGCTTTGATTTTTGGTCCAATATGGGGAAAACTAAGTGATAAATATGGACGAAAACCTATTCTTCTTATATCTCAAGCTGGTACTGGTGTCTCATTTTTAATATTAGCCTTTTCAAATTCTGTGTATATTATTTTATTTGCGCGTATATTAGATGGAATTTTTGGTGGACAGATACCAGTGATACGTGCTTATATCTCTGATATAACTACTCCGAAAACGCGAGCCCAGGAAATGAGTAAAATTATGGTGGGCCATGTATTAGGAATTATTATAGGACCGATTCTCGGTGGATTTTTGGGGGTTATTAATTGGCGATATCCCGCAATTTTAGCCAGCATGTTATCAATTATTGCGATATTATTAACTTGGAAAATTTTGATTGAGAGCATGCCAAAGGAAAGAATAAAAGATCTTAAACTTAGACTTCAAATAAAAAAGCAATCTATAGATGATAATAATAGAAGTATATGGAGTAAAGAAGTCGCTATTCGATTTTTACAAATCTTTTTATTATTCACGTTAACTGTAATGATAAATTCAAGCTTTCCATTAGTTTTGGATAAACGATATGGAGCGGATGCCTCTATTATTGGATCTGTAATGGCTGTTGCTGGAATTGTAGTAATGATTTATGCAGGAATCTTAATGAAACCAATGTTGCGTAAAATAGGAGAAAAACGAGTCTTAATCTTTGGATTCATACTACTAATTGTAACTTATGGTATTTTACCCTATCTGTACGATCTTTGGATGGTTTATGTCTATGTTATTCCCTTTGCTTTCTGTATGGCGATTATACCTTCTCTTATACAAAGCAATCTTACAAAAGCAGTTGATCCCGATAAACAGGGAGAAGTAAGTGGATGGACTACAAACATTCAATCTATGGCCCAAATTATTGCTCCTCTAATCGCTACTGGCTTTTTAGAGATAGGGGGATTGGTGGTTTTCTCAACAATTTTCCTTGATTCCTATTACTTAATTGGAATTATTGGAGTCTCCATCGGGATATTACTATTGATTATCGGTATTCTTGACCTTAAGAAGCATCCATATCTCTATGCGTATCAAAAATCAAAGAAAGAATCGGAAATTATTAAATAATGAATGAAATTTTAACTACAATGAACATTAAATCTTTAATTACTTCAATAGAAAAGAATTTAGACGACTTTTACGTCATATGTTCCCAACATCCTAATATTGACTCAAATCTAAGTGAAAGGATTGATTGGATTAATGCTAAATTTGCAGATTGGCCCAGTTGCATATTTAGAGTAGATTTTACTAATCAGAATATTAATACTGAAATAAAAAAGATAAAATCGTCAATAAAGAAAGGAAAAATTCCTAATGGATGGACCATTGGACCACTAACAAAACCTAAAGATCTTGAAAAACGCCTAATAAAACTTGGTTTCTCGAAGGTATATCAACAATCGGGTATGATATTAGAATTAACTAAATTAAAAGATCTTCCTATTATTAATAATGAACTTGAAATTGATTTAGTAAATACTGAAGTAAAACTCGCTTGGTGGTCTAAAAATGTATCAGAGGTATTTAATATTAAGGTTGACCTTGATTTAATGAATTTTTTGTTAAAATCAGATCAAATAAAACTTTTTTTAGGTTTCTTTAATAAAAAGGTAATTTCCACATTATTATTATTTCTTTCAGCAGGAGTCGCGGGACTTCACGCTGTGACTACTTTATCTGATTATAGAAGAAGGGGATTTGGATATATGATAAGCAGATATGCTTTGCTTCATGCCTATAATTTAGGATATAAAATAGGAGTACTTCAAGCATCAATTTTAGGAGAGAAAGTTTATAAACAATTAGGGTTCAAAAAATACTGCGATATAAATTCTTATGAATTAGTAATTTAATCCTAAGGATTGGACAAGTGATATATATACCCACCTTTCTGTGATATTTTCCGTCGCCAGAAAATACTCGAGGCATTAAACTAAGCGGCCTACCTAAAGCTCGCTCCAAGTACCTCATCGCTTTCATTTGGCCTTACACCAAGGTTTTAGCTCGTTCCAACCATTCCTTTCTACAATTTCTCTGGCTTAATCCCAAATCATAAATATATGTAAAAAGGTAGTGTCGTTTCAGTTGCTAAAATACGGGTTTCACCGTAATAGCTTATGCTACTCCTTGCTTGGAGTGTGAGGTGAGGTTCCTCAGCAGGTCGAAGCCTACCGTCAGCCTCATATATCACTTGTCCGTAATCTAAATAAGAAAAAAAGATTTATAAAGTTATTTTCCTAAAATTAATTGAGCAAAATACTTGAAATCTCTATTATATGTAACTTCTGCCTCCTTTGAAATTTTGGCAAATACACATCCTGGTAATTGATCCATATTAAGATGATATTGAATGCATTCAATGCACTTCCCTCTTCTTGAGCAGCTACTATATGTACAAGCACAACTATCTTCCCTTTCCTTAATATTACACTCACTCATTGAACTTTCTTCTTTATTTCTTTTTTAAAGTAATTTTAATTATTAATTTGTTACTTATTCTTCTAATAAACTGAATGTATCATCTTCAGCCCCACATTCAGGGCATTTTTCAGGTATATCTTCAAGATCGAATTTAGCACCACACTTATCGCATTTCCAAACCATATTTTTAAAATAAGAATGTAATTTAAGATCCCCTTCTAAAAAAATAATTGTAGTGTAGTAATAAAAATTTTTGTCTTTTAAAGATTTTAATTGATTCTATTATGAATATAAGATAGATTTAGATAAAAAGATAAATCAATAAGATTAAGATTAAATAAATAAAAAACCTAATCAATAGAACTAATTAATTTTATTTTTTGAGATATTTCCGGGGTATTATAAAGACTCAGGATTTCTGCTTGGGATAATTTTATCTCAATAGCTTTAATATTAGCATCTATATGTTCTAGATTGAATGCTTTGGGAATCGTTATAACTCTTTCATGATTTATAAGCCACGCAATAGCAATCTGTTGAACAGTAGCATTGTGTTTTCTCGCAATCTTTTCTAACTTTTCTCTATTTTCTCCCTTGAGATTAGTAAATCCTGAGTGACCTAAAGGACTATAAGCTGTCATAGTAATACCTTCCTTCTGGTAATACGGTAAAGATTCGTTAATATGTTTTTGCTTAGAAATATTTGCTAATAATTGATTATTAACTAATTTATCATCTAAATAAGTTTGAGCTTTCTTAAACTGCTCTATAGAAAAGTTACTTACTCCAATATATCTTGTCTTTCCTTCATTAACTAAATCTTGCATAATTTTCATTTGCTTTTTGATTGATGTTAAGGGCGACGGCCAATGAATCAAATAAAGATCGAAATTTGAAATCCCTAAACGTTTCAAACTTTTATAAGCAGCTTTCTTCATTTTATTATATCTAAGATGCATTGGAAATAATTTGCTTGTGATAAATAAATCATCTCTATTGTATCCCGCAATAGCTTTTCCAACTGTTTTTTCTGAAGCTCCAAAACCATAAAATTCAGCTGTATCAATATGAGTTAATCCAAGTTCGATTCCCTTTTTTAAGGTAGTTATCCATTTTTCATAATATTCCTTACTTTTAGAGTTTTTAATACCCCAAGTACCTTGTCCTAACACAGGGATTTTTTCCCCCGTTGTACCTAATTCAACTAGCTTCATATTTATAAAGATAATGGTTATTCAATATATCTATCATCATTATAGATTATTACCTCCCGAGAAAAAATAGAACAATTATTTAACCAGCATTAACTGATTGTTTATATTTTATAGATTTATCAAATTTTGTTATTTTTTTCCTAAATATTATTAAATAGAAAATTGGCATCACCAAAATCATTATAATTTAAGATTTTTCCCTAGAAAAAGGTTTGAAATGTATTCTGAGATAATATCTAAAATTATAGTTCTAATCAAAAAAAAAAAGATCTATTAGGAGATTGAATTTCTCTTTTCTTCCGGGAGAAAAGGGAAAAAGCAATATATATATATGGAAATATCATAAAGAATACTTGTTAAAGCATTAATAAATCCAATTCTTTGCTATTAAGAAATTTGAAAAAAAAAGCAGAGAATGAATTCTTAATGGAGACATAGTTCGGAAGAAATAGAATTTACTATAAGATTTTGATGAAAAGGCGTTATAATTTCATGTGGTTTAAACGGGGTAAAAAAATAAAAACTAAACGATTACTTTCAATTATATTTTTATTTTGTTTTTTCTCATTTTTATATTCCATCTTTCCGTTAAATAATATTTTTTATAACAACTCTTTGAGATATAATAATATAAATAATGAATCTGATTTCTTGAAAAGTTCAGCTGCGCCAACTTTTTCTATAAACTCACCGAAAAATTATACCTTGTATGGTAGAAATGCTCCCAACTTTTCATTAACCATTAATCAAGAGTTAGGTAATTATTCATGGTATAAATTTTTAGAAACAGATGAAAGCTCATTACCTACAGAATTAAATGGAATTCCGAATGAAAATGTCACCGGCACATTTAATCAAAGTTTATGGGATAATCTATTTAATGGAACAGTAACAATCAGATTTTACATAAACAACTCTTTAGGTGAAACAGGATATAATGATACGATAATTAGAATTGATATTAAGAACCCTGATATTGAGGTTATATCCCCTATAAGTGGTTTTTTCAATTCTACACCCCCCGATTTTACAATTGAGATTGCGGAAGCAAATTTAAATAAAACGTGGTATACTTTAAATGCCAATACTACTAAATATTTTTTCCAAGATAATGGTACTATAGATTACAATGCTTGGATTTTTGAAGCTGATGGAAATGTTGATATAAATTTTTTCGCAAATGACTCAGTTGGAAATGAGAACTCTACATCAGTACAAGTTATTAAAGATGTGGTTGCTCCTGCAAAACCGATAGGATTAACCGCAATTCCCTCTTCTTGGACAAATACAAATAGCTATAACTTATCCTGGTCAAATCCATCTGATACTTCTGGTATAGTTGGAGCATATTATAAAGTGGGAACAGTTCCCCTTACTGATACTGATGGAATTTATGAGCAAGGAAACGATATTGAAACTATTACTGATATTAATGTTGGTGCAGATGGCATTCATAATGTCTATGTATGGTTAAAAGATAGCGCTGGGAATATCGACTTTTCTAATTATGAGACAATAGAATTATCTTTAGATACTACTATTCCTATAATAAACAACCATCAAGCAGGAGATGATATATGGCGAAATGCTGCAGGTACCACTTATGATGTGGACTTTTCAGATCCGGATCCCTCTTCTAACCTTGATTATGCACAGTATAAGATTACCACCGCTCCTGATCAGGGTGGAACGGTGTTGCTAGATTGGACCAATATTTTTATGGGACTTGGAGCCACTACTTATACCGATAATTGGACTATCGATTTTACTGCTTGTCAGGAAGGTATGAATTATATATCAGTACGCGTTTACGATGATACTGGTAATATGGCTATTGAGAACGATACATTTTACGTAAAAAAGGACACCACTTCTCCTATAATAACCGATTTGCAAGCGGGAGATGATACATGGCGAAACGCTGCCGGTACCACATATGATGTTGACTTTTCAGATCCAGATCCTTCTTCTAACCTTGATTATGCACAATATAAGATTACCTCAGATCCTGATCAGGGTGGAACGGTGTTGTTAGATTGGACTAATATTTTTACGGGACTTGGAGCTACTACTTACACCGATAATTGGACTATTGATTTTACTGCATGTCAGGAGGGTATGAATTATATATCAGTACGCATTTACGACGAAGCTGGTAATATGGCTATGGAGAATGATGCTTTTTACGTAAAGAAAGACACAATCTCTCCTATATTAGTTATTAATTCTCCAACTGACGGTTCAGAATGGAAAAATGCTCCAAATATTCAAGTTACAGCTACTGATCCAAACTTGGATAGTGTTTGGTATACTGTTGGAGGAACAAAAATTATACTTACTAATGGAGTATCAGAACCTTTAAATTCCTCGATATGGGACAGTCTATCACCTGAAGGTTCATTTACTATTGATTTTTATGCAAATGACTCTGTGGGGAATATTAATAATACGTATTCATATACCTTGTATAAAGATGTTTTACCGCCTAGATTGACTGTAAATCTTCCAATAAATAACAGCTATTATTCTGATCCTCCTCCAATTAATATTACTGTTTTTGATTCAAGTCTTACTTTATTTTATTATAGGGTTGATACAACTCAAATTCCTCTGACAAATAATACAGAAGTCCCGTTAGATATTGGGATATGGAATGGCTTATCTGAAGGAGAATTTGTAATTTATTTATCTGCGTGGGATGGTCTTAATAATGTTAATGATACTTATGTATTAAGATTATATAAAGACACTCTTGCTCCCGATATAATAATTAGTTCACCTGAAGATTCAACTCACTTTAATTCTCGACCAATAATTAATATAACTGCAATTGATCCTAATCTTCATACCCTTTGGTACAGAGTTGGGACAACAAATATTACGTTAACTAGTGGTATAGAAGAATTATTGAATGATTCTATATGGGATAGTTTAGAAGAAGGAGCTTTTAATATAGAAATATTTGCTAATGACACTTTTGGTCATTTTAATAACACTTATGTATTATCCTTATACAAAGATACAATAACTCCTACTGTGATAATAAATCTCCCAATCAATGAAACTATTTATTCTTCCCGACCATCTATCAACGTAACTGTTTTGGATTCTTATTTTGATACCCTTTGGTATAGAATAGGTAATACTAACATAACCCTGACTAATAATACAGAAGAGTTACTCAATTTGACTATATGGGATAGTTTAGCAGGAGAAGGAGAATTTTTAATTTACTTTTATGCTAATGATTCTGCGGGAAATCTGAATAATACCTTCGTTTTAACATTATATAAGGATATTGAAGCTCCAATAATAATGATTAATTCGCCTCAACCAAACGATCTTTTCGGTGAGAATTCTCCATCCATCTCTTTAGATGTTCAGGACGCTAATTTGGACGATGTATGGTATCAGTTAATTAATGGAACTGTAATTACCAATAATTACACTTGGACAGGCTCAATTAATCAAACTGTTTGGGATCAAGTTGGTAATGGAACAGTAACTATTAGATTTTATGCTAATGATACCTTCAATCATTTAGGTTTTGCGGAGGTATCAGTAAGAAAAAATATTTATAATCCAATAATTATGATAGAAAATCCTCAGGGAAACGATTTATTTGGAATAATTGCTCCAAATTTTACCATTTATATATCTGGAGCAGATCTAAATACCACTTGGTATACTTTAGACAATGGAGATACGAATTTTACTTTTACTGGTCTGAATGGGACAATAGATCAAGGTGCTTGGGGTGCATTTGGATATGGAGATGTAACTATAATGTTCTATATAAATGATTCTTTAGGGAAAATAGGGTATGACACAGTTGTGGTAAGTAAAGATCCTGATCCACCATTAATTGCAATAAATACTCCAGATGATGGACATTATTATGGTGATCCACCAGATATTCAAGTTACAGCAACTGATGCAAACTTAGATAGCGTTTGGTACGCTGTTGGAGGAACAAAAATTATACTTACTAATGGAGTATCAGAACCTTTAAATTCCTCGATATGGGACAGTTTATCAGAAGGAGAATTCATTCTAAGAATATATGCAAATGATACACTAGGTTATATTAATGATACTTTTATTCTGACTTTATATAAGGACACACTAGCTCCGTTTTTAGTAATTAATAATCCTAACAATCAAACTTATTATAATACTCCACCTCCCATCAACATTACTGCCTATGATCCAAATCTTACCAATATGTATTATATGGTTGGAACAACTCAAATACCTCTAACAAATAATACAGAAGTCCCGTTGGATATAGGGATATGGAATGGCTTATCTGAAGGAGAATTTAATATTTATATTTATGCATGGGATAGCCTTAACCATCAAAATAATACTTACATAATCACTTTATATAAAGATACATCCGCACCCAATTTGATAATTAATAATCCAAATAACCAAACATATTGGAATTCTCCTCCTCCAATAAATGTATCTGCTTTTGATCCCAATTTTCATCATGTTTGGTATAGATTTAACAAAATTAATATTTCGTTAACAAATGGTTTAGAGGAATTATTAGATGCATCGATATGGAGCAGTTTAGAAGAAGGACCATTTACAATAGAGATTTATGCAAATGATACTTTTGGTTATATAAATAATTCTTTTATCATAACCCTTCATAAAGATTTAACCCCCCCCACCATTGAAATATCTTCTCCTAGCAATAATACTTATTACCATTTAGCACCTGATATATTATTAATTGTTACCGATGTATCCATTGATTCTATCTGGTATATAGTTGGAAGTACAAAAATTATTTTAAGTAATAGTATATCAGAACCGTTAGATTCTGATATTTGGGATAATTTACCTCAAGGAGAATTTCAAGTGTTTGTTTTTGCTAATGATACAGCAGGGAATCTAAACAATACTCTTATATTAACTTTACTTAAAGATACTGCAGCACCCTTAATAAATGTTAATTTACCTTATAACAATACTTATTGGAATTCAAGACCAATAATAAATGTGGAAGCTTTTGATCCAAATTTAAATGCAATCGGCTACTTTTTATCAGGTTTTTTCTATTCCTTGGAGAATGGAACCGATAGCCTTCTCGGTAACTATGCATGGTGGTTTGATTTGATAGAGGGGCCATTCATAGTAGAGATTTTTGCACAAGATATATTTTATCATAACGACTCAATTATTCTAACATTATATAAGGATGTTGATCCTCCAACGATAATTATTAATTCACCTGACCCTAATGATCTTTTTGGCGAGAATCCTCCATCTGTTTCTTTAAATGTTCAAGATACCAATTTAGAGGAAATATGGTATCAGCTATATAATGGAACTGTAGTTACCAATAATTATACATGGACAGGTTTTATTGACGAGGTTGTTTGGAATCAAGTTGGAAATGGAACAGTAACTATTAGATTTTATGCTAATGATACAGCAACAAATATAAAGTATGAAGAGGTGACTATAAGAAAAAACATCTTTGCACCTATTATTACCATTAATTCTCCTAATGATAATGAATTATTTGGAGTTAATGCTCCCAGTTTTGAGATATATCAATCAGGAACTAATATCGACTCTACTTGGTATATGTTAATAGGAGTATCTGTAAATTATACTTTTCCAGGTAACACAGGAATAATAGATCAAGATGCGTGGAATAGTTTTGGATATGAATTGGTAACAATTAGGTTTTATATAAACGATTCCTTAGGTAAAATGGGAACTGATGAAGTATCAGTAAGAAAAGATCCAAATGCCCCTAACTTGATAATTAATTCTCCAAATAATCAGACTGCTTTTGCTTCTGCACCATTCATCAATCTAACAATTATAGATCCTAATCTAGATAATGTTTGGTATAGAATAGGTTCTACAATTGTAAATATTACTAATAATTTAGACCATTATCTTGATTCTATAACATGGAATAATTTACACCAAGGAACATTTATCTTAGAACTTTTTGCCAACGATACAGTGGGAAATATTAATAATTTCTATAAATTAGAGTTATCAAAAGATACCTTAGGTCCTAATATCACTCTAATCCTACCACATCAGAATCAGAAAGTTGATAGAAATGCCCCTTATTTTGAATTGTCTATTGTGGATGAAAATGGAGTAGCTTCCAGTTGGTATAGAATAGAGGGAGGAATTAATATTATGTTTACAGGTTCAATAGGTAGAATTGATCAAACTCTTTGGGAAAATATATGGGATAATCTTGCTCAAGGTGATGTAATTACAATCAGGTTTTACTCAAATGACACTTTAGGCAATGAAAACTATATATATGTTAATATTGTAAAAGAGGAAGCCCTTAATTTTATTAATTTCTTTACTAGCCCATTAGGAATTTTTGTACCCCTTATTAGCGTAGGAATTATGTTTCCTGGAACAGCTATATTAACAAAGAGCCGGATGTATAAATCGTTAGAAAAGAAAGGTAAATCAAAATTGAATAAATTTTTATTTCTCCTGTTTTTCATCTCAGTATTAACTATACTACTCTATCTTTTCTAATTGAAGAATTTTATAAGATTTTCTTTTTTTTTTTCCATTTAAGAATTATGTGTATAACGAGAAATCCTTTCCTTCCAAATTTGAAAATCCTTCTGTAGTAATTTTTCCGGAACAATATTGTTCAAAAATTATATTACTAAATGCTGCGCAATTAAATATTATTTTAATAGCTTTAAAAAAAGAATTTTTAGAAACACTTCCATTTTCTTTTAAAAATATTTGTTCGCTTATCTCATATCTAAAGTTTTGAGCATCAATTCCGAAAAAAACATTCTTTAAAATAAAGAATTTTTTTAAATCTGTAAAAAAATCCTGCTTTTTCTTGTCCTTTAACGAATTTAACGCATCAATCATTTGCTTTGACATTTGAATTCCAATCGAAATAACCACAAAATCTTTTCCTTTTGGTTTAACTACAGACATTGGATATGCTTTTGAACTAGGAGGGTAACCAAATTGAAATCCAAATTCAAATCTAGTATCAGATACTTCTTTTGTCAAAAGCTCTTCATCTGATAAATATTTGCGAATAATTCGTTTTGTAAAATTTTCTTTTACTGACATATTTAATTTTAATTTATAAACTATTTAATAAATTTTATTTTTTTATTTTTAGTAAATTCATAATAATTCAACATTTTTCATAATTTTTTTTTTTCTAATGCAATCATAAATTTTTCTTTCCTTACCTTTTTTAGCAATTATTTTCTTTAGATAATAGATTCCTTTCTTAAGGTTATGATTTATCTTTATTGGAGTAAAATTTTTGATTTATTTCATTTATTACTTCTAAGAATTGATCCTAATAATAATCTACTGCCTTTTTTTGTTCACTTAATTTAATTTCCATTATTCTCTTAAAATTTTAAAATAATATTGCTTCTTGATATAAGTTATGTATTTTTTATGATAATTTCTTCTTTTATTAATAATTTAATTAAATGCAATTTGATTTCTTTTAACATTTTTTCATTGAATTAAACTTAACTTTTGATTTAATAATATTCTAGGTTCCATTTTTTTATTGATATAAAAAAAAAAGTAAATTATTAATAATTAAAAGTAATCTTTCTTAGCTCTTCTTTTTTTCCTAACCACCAAAGTTATGATAACAGAAAGCCCTATAGCGCTTCCAATTCCCCCAACTATTAGCCAGCCAGTTATATCCAGGGGTATTGTTGTATCTATTACTAAATTTTTGTTACTACCAAGAGAACCAGCAGCTCCAGGAGTTGGAAGTAATAAGTTAGCATCATTGAGTGCCGCATCTTGAATTGTTCCTCCATTTAGGGACAAGGCATCCATAGATATATAGTCGAGATCTGGCGATGTATGTTCCGATGCTACTGTGTAAGTAAATATGAGTAAAGCTGTCCCGCTCCCGCTGGTGTAATCTACAACCGCATCTATAGTCCCTGTTTCTAGAGTAAGCTGAGGTGTACCCAATATATATACAGGTTCGGAAAATAATATCGTAACTTCTATGATCTCACCTATTCCATAAGTTCCATCAGGTCTTGTCGAGCTTACATTTATTATTGTTGGAGTGGTTGTATCAATTGCAATATCTTTATTGTCCCCTAAAGATCCCAATGTTCCAGGGGCTGGCAGTGTAAGATCAGCATTGTAGCCCACTGTATCATTAATAACTCCTCCATTTAATGATAACGCATTAGTTGCGTTATAATCAAGATCAAGCGTATTTTGTCCTGAAATTACTGTGTAGGTGAATGTGAGTGTATTAGTACCACTACCACTTACATAATTTATTATTGCATCTGGAGAACCCATTTCTAAAGTAAGTTGAGGTGTACCCGTAACGTAGATAGCTTCAGAAAAGGTTATTTCTATATCTATAATCGTACCAACAGTATATGATCCATCACCCGTAGGGGAAGAGACACCTGTTATGGTTGGAGTGGTAGTATCAATAGCAATATCCTTATTATTACTGAGAGAGCCGGAAGCACCAGGGAGTGGAAGTAATAGAACAGCGTCATATCCTATAGTATCATTAATAACTCCTCCATTTAATGATAGAGCATTAGTTGAGTTGTAATCAAGATCAGGTGAATTATCTCCTGCTAATACCGTATAGCGGAAAGTAAGCATAGCAGTACCACTTCCGCTCAAGTAATTTGCCACCGCATCAACATCACCAGTTTCTAAAGTAAGCTGAGGTAAGTCCGTAACATATACAGTTTCAGAAAAGGTTATCTCTATATCTATGGTTGCACCAACAGTATATGCCCCGTTACCTTGAGGTGAACTAACACCTATTACTATTGGAGCGCTGGTATCTATTGCAATATCTTTATTGTCCCCTAAAGATCCTGGAGTTGCAGGGGCTGGAAGCGTCAGAACAGCATCATTACCTGCTGTATCTTTAATTGTTCCCCCATTCAATGATAAAGCATTGGTAGAAATATAGTCTAGATCAGTGGAATTATGTCCTAAAACTATTGTATAACGGAAAGTAAGTGTAATAGTACCACTTCCACTGAAATAGTCCACCACCGCATCAACAGTACCAGTTTCTAAAGTAAGCTGAGGTATAAGCGTAACAACAATCACTTCAGAAAAAGTTACCTCTATATCTATGATCTCACCTACTCCATAAGTTCCATCGACGTTGGGTGAATCAACTCCCGTTATTGTCGGATCAGTGGTATCAATTACAATATCCTTATTATAACTGAGAGATCCTGCAGAGCCTGGGTTTGAAAGCGTTAGATCAGCAACATTTCCTACTCCATCCTCGATCGTTCCACTTAAGGCACTCGTAGACGCATAATCAAGATCAGATGACTCATGGCCTGAAGCGACCGTATAAGTAAATGTTAACGTAGCTGTTCCATCACCACTGGTGTAATCTGCTATTCCCCCGGTATCAAGAGTAAGTTGCGGTGTACCTGTAACATAAACAATTTCGGA
>SMTZ1_10000403_pt1 | contig 40477 bp, 51 predicted proteins | sample DeeMarSWOR136_30_FD_25667 | JGI IMG/M metagenome (IMG submission 25667)
CAAAACCAAAATTTTGTGAAAGATGTAATATTAAAAAACCACACGATTTGGCGAACATAAGTGGTAATTATAAAAGGGATGTAAACGATTTTGAGTGGTTATGTCGAAAATGCCACATGATAAAAGATGGAAGATTATATAATGTAATATATAGAAATAAATATGTTAAACATAAGAAAACAGAATTTTCTGATGAAAAAATAAAATTTTTCAAAGAATTTGCAAAGAAAAGAAAAAGAGATTATCATGGTAGGTTTATGAAAATTAACGAAAGAAAGTTTGATATTAATATGAATGTCAATAGTTAGTGGAAAGGTTAATACATTTGTATTAACCCCACACAATGACAGTTAATCCTGTCATTGGTGGATAGTAAAATAATATTGTAAATAAACTGATAATGGGCTTGTTAGGAAAAGATAAGCCCATTATATCCTTTAAATCAAGATGACTTTGAAAAAAACTCATCGACTTCCTGATTAAGGTAACCTCTCAGAGAAACCCTTGAATTCGTAGGAATCTCGGCTTGTAGAGGGCTTCTACAAAGGGTTTTTAATAAAATAGGCAATTTGGAGGAATTAAAATGGTATTAATAGAAAGTGAGAAACCAAAGAAGAAAAAAGAACTTTGGATAAAAGGAAAAAACAAAGATACTGGTTCAATAGATTATGAAATGGGAGATGAAATGCCAGAGATTGATACAAAAAAAATAATAGAAGATTGGAAGAAGAAAAAAGAAATAAAATCTGAAGTAGGGGTTGAAAATGACAAAGATGATACAGCTAGTCTTGGAGACGAAAAAGGAGTTCAGTCTGGAGGAGTTCCTTTATCGCCTAAAGAAAGGCTTTCTGGAAGGGGAAGAATTCATCGTTACATCCGCAGCCGTGTATGATAAGAAAGGAAAAAGGCTTCAGACAGAAGAAGATTAAAAGAGGTGTCAATATGCCAGATAGAAATGGAAAAGGACCTAGAAAAAGAAGCAGGTATCCAAGCAAACCTAAAGGTGGAAGAAGACAAGGTAATTGTTAAAATGAATAAAAAGAAAAGGCTCTTTGGAGATAAACGATTTTATGAACTAACAAGACAAGAAGAAGAATTACATAGTAAAAAAAACAGGGATTATGCTAATTCAGAAGGAGGAGATGACCCACTCAGAAACTTTAGAAGTGTAGGTTTAATTGCGAAGAAACTTGTAACTCCTGGAAATGAAGATGTGAAAATTGCTATCATTTACTTGCTTAAACAACTTGATGCGGCAATAAACCTTATTTCAGAAGACAGGGAGGGTGGAGTTGAAGGAATAGCAGAAAGATTAGGTGATGTTGGAGTTTATGCTAAGTTAGCAAGAATACTTTATGAAGAAGGAAAGATGAGAAAATGAAGAAGTTAAGGATTGGTGTAGATGTTGATAATGTAATTGCACAATTTGTTCCGGCTTATCTTGAAAGGCATAATGAAGAACACAGAACTAAATTTACTATTAAGGATATAAAAAGTTATTATCTTTGCGATTGGCTGAATATTCCTGAAGATGAGATTGTTAAAAACATATTTGATATGCAGGTAAATGGGGAATATATGTTTTTAAAACCAACCAAAGAAGTTTCAAAATACATTAGTTTGCTTAAGGAAAAAGGGCATAATGTTATTTTAATAACAAACAGAGTAAATGCTTCGGATACAATTATTTGGTTAAACATAAATAAAATTCCATTTGATAAGGTTTTTACAATAAAGTCAAAGGGTTGGATACTTGACTTGCTTCATTTAGACTACTATATAGAAGACAACCCAAATAATGCTTATATGGCAAATAGGCAGGGAATTAAAACAATTATATTCAACCAGCCTTGGAACAGAATGGTTAAGGAAACAGATACTATGAAAAGAGCAAAGAATTGGAAACAAGTTGTAAAGATAATTGAAAATGATTAATCTCAAAAAAGTTGAAACAGAATTACCTAAGAAGATAAAGATTGCTTGGTTCAGTAATCATATAACCATGCCAACAGGCTATAGGGTTGTAATTTCTAACATTTGTAGTCGTCTTGCCAAAGACCCTTTGTTTGAAATACACTTGCTTGGAGAAGGTGGAAAAGAAAGAGGAGATGTTAAATGGAAGAATTGTACTCTTTGGGGTGTAGGAAATAATCCGAATGATTTTATGAAAAACACTTTGGCAATAGTTAATAGGATTAAACCAGATATTTTGATGTTTTTGGAAGACACATTCACTCTTGGAAACTTTGGTTTTCCTTTATATCGTTTTCCTTGTAGGGTGGGAATGTATTGTCCACAAGATGGAAATGGAATACCTGATATGGGTGTTGAAGTTATGAGAAACCTTGATTTCATAGTTCCTATGAGCAGTTTCAGCAAACAAGTTTGTGAGAGAGAACAATTCAAAACCGAAGAGGTTATTCTTCATGGAGTTGATTTAAACACATTTTGTCCTGTTTCAGAAGAAAGGCAAAAGGAATTAAAAGTAAAGTGGGGTTTTAAACCAGATGATTATGTAATTTTTAACATGGGGAGAAATAGTGGAAGAAAAAACAACCAAACAATGATACAGGCTCTTTTTGAGTTCCTCAAAGACAAACCAGATAATGTGAAAGCATTTTTACACATTATGCATGCCGATTTGAAAGAAGGAAACTTATACAGTTTTACAAAAAGATATATGGGTATAGAGACGGGAAAGGACTATCTTGGCAAAAGAATTATTATAAATGATGGAATAAAAGCGAAACTAACCGACTCCCAAGTTGCTGAGTTATATAAGATGTGTGATATGATTATATCAACTTCAATAGGCGAAGGGTGTCTTTTAGGTTCTCAGAAAATAGTAACAAATAAAGGGATTTTACCTATAGAAAAAATACATATGATGTCGAAAGAGAACTTGTTTGTTACAACAAGGAATGGAACTAAACAGAAAATTGTGTGTTCATCTAAAAGAAAACACAAAGGAAATTTATATGAAATTTTGGTTGGAAAAATAAACCAAAAGTTAATATTAACACCAGAACATAAAATATATGTTACAAAAAGAAAAAACAAAAACAACAAGAGATTTGTTAGGGCAGACTCTATTAATTCAGATAATTATTTGGTTTTTCCTAAGAAAATGTTTAACAATAATTTTTTTCCTAAGAAGAAAATAAGAATAAACCAAGTATTTGGTGATGTTATAAAAATAAAAGATAGATTTTATAAAATACAAGAGACATACAATAAATATTTAAAACTTACAGAAAAAAGAGTTCATCATAATGATTTTGGTTTACCAGATATTGAAATGAAAGATTTCTCGAAATTATTAGGTATTTATTTAGCAGAAGGACATGGTACAAAAGGAGAGTGTATTTTTTCTCTTTCATCAGAAAAAGATTATGAAATGAAAGAATTTTTAAAATATTTCTCAAACAAATACAGTTTGCCATTAAGAATAAGAAAACACAACTATAAAAAATTAGTTAATTATATTATGTCTAATAATTTATTAAATAAGTTATTGTTTTTATTTGGAAATAAATTAGCTAAAAATAAAGAAATAAATAGAGTTGTATTTGAAAAATGGAGTAATCAAGACTTAAAGAATCTGTTGAAATTTATGTGGTTGGGTGATGGAAATTTAAGTGAAAAATATGGTTTTGAATATTCTACTATAAGTGAGAAACTCGCATTAAATATTTGTGAAATACTAAATAGATTTAATATAATTTATTCTTTTGAAAGAAATAATAGAAAAAATAAGTCAGAAAGAATAAAAAAAGAAAGGTGTATTTCTTACAGAATTAGAATTCTTGATAATCGGATGAAAAAAAGATTTTTTAAAACTATTTTTAATAAAAATATTAAATTAAAAGATATTCAAAATACTTATTTTGAAGATAAAAATTTCTTTTACCTTCCAATAACCAATATTAAAAAAATAGATAATTTTAATGACTATGTTTACGACTTAGAGGTGGAAAGACATGGGTCTTTTTGTACAAATGTTGGTGTCGTTCATAATAGTGGACTTTTAAATATGGAGGGTTGTGCCTGTGCTAAACCAATCATCCATTGTTCATACAGCACCTTATTTGAAAACCTCATTGAAGAAAGAAATGGAATTGGAGCAAGAGGGATTCTTGTAGACCCAATTCTTCATGTTGTTTCTTCTTATAATGTAGAACATGGATATGTAGATTATAAACAATTTACAAAAGCTATGAACAAAGTTTATTATGATAAAGAACTTGCCAAGAAGCTTGGTGAAAATGGAAGGAAATTCGCAGAACGATATTTTAATTGGGATGAAATGGTTTGGAATCAGTGGATTCCTTTATTTAAAAGAAATATATGAGGTAATAAAAATGGCTGAAATATTACAAACAAACAAAGGAGATAAAATAAATATAAATGTGGGTGTTGAGGATGATTTGTTTTTAAAATTACCTGAAGGAGATTTACATATAAAAAATTGTCCGAGACTTCATGCAACAATAATAGAAAAGGTAAACTATGAAGATATGTTTGGTAGTGAAAAAGAGAACTATAAAGAAATGGTTATGTTTTGCGATTATGGTGGTTTTGTTTTAGGAAAAGAATCAACAAACATGGTATCTATTTATAATGTCCTTGAAGATAGAAAAAAGGATTTGATTAAATTTTTTGAAAAGGAATTTCCAAACGAAGTGGAAGAAGTGAATGAAAAGAAGGATATTTTTGAAGTGACTAAGAAAACTTTGATGAGATTAAAAAACTATGTTAATAAAAAGAAAAAGTAAGGGGTGAAAATATGGCACAAGTATGTCCAACATGTGGAAAACTGCTTGAGTACAAGAAGGAAATGAGAGTTGATGAAATGGGAACGAGAGGATTGAAACAATACTTTTGGTGTAATAATTGTAGAGTGGAAGTTAAAAATCCAGAAACAAAAAACATATGAGGTGATAATATGACAGAAGAAGAAAAAAAGCCTGAAGAGAAACAGGAAACAACAGAAGAGAAAAAAGAACCTGAAACAAAACCTGAAGAGAAGAAAGAAGAAACCAAAACAGAAACTACAGAACCTCCAAAGACAGAACCACCTAAAGAAGATGACACAAAGAAATCTCTTGATGAGATTAAGTCTATGATGGAAAATCTTCTAAAAGATATAAAAGCCAAACCAACAGAACCTGCTAAGACAGAAGGAGTTAAAACAGAGAAACCAGAGGAGAAGAAAGATACAGAACCAACGGGGGAAAAAGTTGAATTAAATTTTGGAAAGAATAGGTATATTATTCAAATCCCTTCAGAATGGGATGAGGTAATGGTAGCAAAGTTGAAGGTTCTAATTGATGAAGCAGAGAAAACAGGAAGAACACTTATTTTAGACAAGGCTTTAAATATACTTGAAGCTGAGAAAATAAAAGTAGAAGAAAAAAAGGAATAAGGTGAAAAATATGAGATTAGACATTCCTTTTGAAGGTAGAAGGCGTTCTGTTTGTCAGGGTTGTGGAATAAGAACTCTTGTAAAAGATGGTTTTTGTGACAGATGTAGAGCACTTGGATTAGGTATTGGAAGAGACAAGTATTATACAGATAAATTAACTGATGAAGAAAGAGCTAAAAGAAAAGAGTTTGAAAGGCTTCAGGAACTAAAGAAAAGAGAAACTGAAAAAGAACCCACGGATGAAGAACTTGCAGAAATTCTAAAGAAACGAACACAGATTTATGATAGAAAGAAAAGAGGAGATAAGAACCAATTACCTGACAGCGTAGATGCTACTTTCAGAGGTTAATTATGGTTTTGAAAATAGCTTGGTCAGTAGATGATGTAGCTCCAATTCCAGAGCATGGTTTAAATAGGGGAGGGGGTAATTTTAAGTATCTTTTTGAATTAAACAAGGAGTTGGGGGTTAAGTTTACTTTATTTGTAATTCCAAACTACAAAGGAAACTATGATATTAGAAACTACAAGAATTGGTGTGATTGGATTAAGTCATTGGATTTCTGTGAAATTGCCAATCATGGTTTTTATCATTGGAATCCTGTAAGAAATGATTGGTTAGAGTTTATTGGAATAACCAAACCACAAGCAGAAATTCTTTTAAAAAACAGCACGGAGGCTTTTAGTGAAATGGGAATTTATCCAAAGATTCTGAAAATCCCCGGATGGGAATTTGAATCAGAGTTTATGGATTTATTTCCCAAATATGGTTTCAAAGCATTAGCAGACCATTTTGTTTCACTTAAACCAATCAAGCTTACAAATGGATTTTACAGAATTCCATATACCTTATCTACTGAAAACTTACACAGTTCTCACTATGCAGATACTTTGGTTCTTCATAGCCATATAGCAACAGATGGAACGAACAAGAATGGTTTTACAGAAGAGCATTATCAGGAAGTCAGAAAGTTCCTTAAAAATATAATTGAAAAGAACAAAGGAAATGTAAAGTTTGTAACCTTTTCGGAGTTGATTGAATGAGGAATTCACCAACTTCAATAAACATTTTTTTTGCTTGCCCAAAGAAGTTTTATTACAAATACATAGTTAAACTTCCAGAGTTTCCAAACATTCATTCCATTAAGGGAAGAATAGTTCACAAGGTTTTACAGAATATGTTTTATAATGTAAAGTATGTTAATCCAATTGAATTTGTAAATAAAGAGCTTAATAGAATATGGAACATAGAAGACTTAAAAATAGATAAAGAACAGGAAGCTAAAGAGAAACAAGATGCTTTAAATATACTTGGATTATATGCCTTTATTCATAAGAAAAAAATAGAAGGTCTTGTTCACAGTGAAAAAGCAAATGATTTAGACCATGCTTGGAATTTACTCAGACCAAAATTTAGAGAGAAGAAATATAAGACAGAAGATTTAGTAGGAATAGTTGATAAAGAAGAAGAAGACTTTCAAAACAGGGTGTCTATTGTAGATTACAAGACAAGCCATAAATATTATAATGAATTCAAAGACGAGTATAAAAGACAGGCAAGATTATATGCCTTACTTTATTATAGGGAATATGGAAAACTTCCTTATTATGTGAAAATAAACTTTTTAAGATTCGGAGAAATTTTTATTATTGAAGTTACACCAGACTTAATAAAGTTAGCAGAGAAGGATTTGGAATTTGTAAAGAGTAATACTCAAAGCATAGATGAAAAAGATTATCCGAAGAATGTTACAAGGCTCTGTGAATGGTGTGATTTCAAAGATGAATGTTTTAAACAAAAAGAAATACAAGTAAAATTAGAAGGAGGCGAGAAAAATGAATAAAAATATTTGGTGGGCGATAGGTATTGTTGGAGCAGTAATTTTAATAGTAACCGGATTGGTTTTATTAATTCCGAGCGAAGTTCCTGAAGAACCGATTGTTCCTGAAGAACCAATTAAGTCTCTTGGAGAAGCAAGGGAATTTATAGAAAGAAGTCATGGATTATTCTGTGATGAAAGCATACATGGTTGGAGTTGGGAAGGAACAACAAATTACCCAATACCTGTAACAGAGTATTTATTAGATGGAAACACAGTAACAATGTATGGTTATCCGGGAACAACATTAATAAATGAAACAATATATACTGTAGGATTTATGTTATTTGATGAATGTAGAGTAATACAGGAATGGATAGACATAGGTCCTTGTGATGAGAAATGTCCCAATCTGTTTGCAGAATGCGGAGATGATGGAAGATGTTACCAAGCCAAGAGTGGAACTTTTGCTTTCCAATTCAGAATTGACCCAAATAACAAATGGATAGAAACATTTGCTTGTAATTATAACTTGCCAGAAATGGAAGGCAAATGTCCAAAGGATGAGAATGGAACATATGTTTGGTATAGGAAAGGTTTCAAAGCAAACCCAGATTACGAAACATATATAAAATTAGAAAAACTACCATCTACAGAAGCATTTATTATGCCAGAAGTATTTTATCCAGAAGAATATATTGGTCCTGATGACCCAAGCTTCGATAAACATAAAGTAATTACAAAATAAAAATTATTTTTTTAATTTTTTTGAATATATAAAAAGGATTAAATATGAATATAATTTTTGTAACAGAACAAAATATGATTGGAAAGGTTCCAGATGATTTTTATAATTTAAGAACTGAATTTGTTTGGATGAAAATGCTTGGTGCTTTCCATCTTCCTTATTCTGAATTAATTAACCTAGATACTAAATATAAAAAACAAATTGATGAAGCAGATTTACTGATGTTCATTCCAAGCAAAAGTAACCCAAGATTCTTAGAAATTATTTTTAAATACAGAGATAAAAAAATTGGAATAATACAAGAAGGACCGAATAACTGTTGGCAAGAATGGGATGTTTATTACCAGAAACTTTATTTGGCTATTGTAAGGGAAATAGCAACTATCGTATTTTGCCATAATGAATATGATAAATCATATTTTCAATCAATAACAACAAAACCAGTTATAATCCTTCCAACCGTTCAAGAAGTAAATAAGTGGCTTAAAAATATAAAGCCTTTTAAAGAAAAAGAAGATTGGGTTTTTGTGGGGGGAAATTGTGATAGGTGGTATAACGGAATGAATAGTTATATGGTTTCAACACATCCAAAAATTATTAAAATAACTTTTCCTTCAATGGGTAGGAAAAAGAAAGATGAAGAATATATTCTTAAACAAGGAGATAAAAGAGTGAATCACATCCCTTATTTGCCTCTTTCAGATTTTTTAAGTGTATTAAAAGATTATAAATATGCTGTTCATTTAATGCCAGAAATAGCAGCGGCTTCATTCAGTTTGAATTGTGCTATGCTTGGAATACCTTGCATAGGAAATGTTTATGATGATACTCAAAGAAAGTGTTTTCCTGATTTAAGCATTCATATAAATGATATCGGGAAGGCAGCGTATTTATTAAATAAGCTTATTTCTGATAAAAATTTTTATGCTGAAGTAGTAAATAAAGCGATAGAAGCAGTCAAGGAATTTGACATAGATTTTCAAAGAGATAAGATTTTAAATAAAATTGAAGAGATTTTAAGTGGGAAATACGAGCTTGATAAGACTTTCAGAACAAAAGATGGTATGTCGACAGGAACACCTTTATTTAATGAATTAGAAAAAGGATTGACTAAGAAAAGATACAGTTTTATATTTAGTTATGATAAAGATATTTTCAAAGGAAAGAAAGTTGTAGATTGTGGCAATGGTTGGGGTTTGGGTACTAAGTTAATAGCAGATAATGGAGCAAGTGAAGTTGTTGGAATTGATGTTCACCCAGATGCTATAAGAATAGCCAAATTAGAGTATCCTGACTCGAAAATAACTTATATAAATGATTACATCAAGAAAGAAATGTTTAATAAAAACTCAGTTGATATTTTTGTTGCTGTTGAGTTTATAGAGCATTTATCTGATGCTAACTTGAAAGAATTTTTTTCTATTTGTAAGTATGCCTTAAAGAAAGATGGCTTGATTTATATAACAACACCCAAGATAAGAGGGAAAAAAGAGGATTATCCAAGAGCAAGCCACTATACTGAATATGAACCAGAAGAGTTAAAAGAAATAATGGAAGAAAATGGTTTTGAACAGATTTGGTATATAAGTACAGATGAAACAGAAGATTCTGGTTTCGCTGTTTTATTTAAATTAAAGGAGAGGTCAAAATGAAATGTGTGGTGGTTGTCGGTGTAGCAGGATTTATTGGAAGGAATTTAGCAAAGGAATTATTAAAACAGAATTATTTTGTAATTGGAGCAGATAACTTTTCTACAGGAAAAGAAAGCAATATAGAAGAATTCTTTAAAAACAAAAACTTTGTTTTTTCTGAAATGGACATTCGAGACGAAGATGCTTTAATTCACTTATTTAAAACATATAATCCTAAAATTGTTTTTCACTTAGCAGCCTTACCAAGAGTTCAGTATTCTATTGAAAATCCTGTTGAGACAAATGAAGTGAATGTAAAAGGAACACTTAATCTTCTTGAAGCTTCAAGGAAAACCAATGTTAAAAGATTTGTATTCGCAAGTTCTTCAAGCATTTATGGGGATGTTAATGTAGATTCTATTTCAGAATATGAAGAAAAGAAACCAGTTTCCCCATATGCTACACAGAAATTAATTGGGGAAGAATATTGTAAATTGTATTATAAAATCTATGGTTTGGAAACAATTTGTTTAAGACTATTTAACATCTATGGTCCTTGGCAAGACCCGGAAGGACAATATGCCAATTTAATTCCAAAGACCATAAGAGGATGTTTTGATTTTGAGCCACCAGAAATTTATGGAGATGGGTTTCAAACAAGAAGTTATGTTTATATAAATGATGCCTTAAGAGCATTTATGATAGCATCAGAAACAGAAAACAAGGAATGTCTTGGTGAAAGTTTTAATATAGGGAACGCAACATCTTATTCAGTAAACCAAGTTGTTAGGGAAATACAAATTCAGACAAATACCTTGGATTTAGAACCGAAGATGTTACCACCAGTTATAGAACCAAAATATATGAAAGCAGATATTGATAAAGCAAAGAAATTGCTTGGTTGGGAGCCTTTGGTTGATTTGTCAAGTGGTTTAAAAAGAACAATTGAGTTTTTCGAATGAGAAATGGGAAGCAAACCATTAAGAAGTTTTGTGAAAGGAGTAATTTGGGAATTTTTAGGAGTTCTAATTTTATTTCTTTTAACAAGAAGTTGGAGAATAAGCTTAATTTATATAATAATTAGAATAGGATTTTATTTTGTTTATGAAAGAATTTGGAAGAAAATTAAATGGATGAAATATCCGAACAATTACAAAAGATGAATATAGCAATTGTCGGAGCTGGTTTAACTGGTTGTACATTAGGATACCTTCTTTCTAAAAGAAAACACAACATTACAATTTTTGAGAAAGAGAGATGGATTGGAGGAATGTGTAAGACTATGTATTTAAAAGGTTTGAAATATGAACATAGTGGACATATATTCCATACGAATAAAAAGGAAATTGTTGATTTCATAAAACAGTTTTGTGAAATAAGAAGTTTCAAACATTATGTTGGAAGCAAGGTAAGAGATGAAATTTATCCATTTCCAATTTGTAAGAGAACAATAGATTTACATCCGAAGAAAGAGAAAATACTTGGAGAATTAAGAAAATTACCTGAAGAACCAAGAACAGATGATTTTGAAGTTGCTATAATTAGTATGGTTGGGAAGACACTTTATAAAGATTTTGTGAAAAATTACACAGAAAAAATGTGGGGTATGAGTCCAAAAGAACTTCCTGCCGAAATGGCTTTCAAAAGAATAAGTCCAAATGACAAAGATGAATCATATTTTAAAGATAAATACCAATTCTATCCCTTACCAGATTATAATTTTTTATTATCCCAAATGGTTAAAGGATGTACTGTTTTTACGAATGAAGAATATAAAAAGGTTTTTGATGATTACTTTGATTTAATTATATTCACTAATTCAATAGATGAGGTTATTGAAAAAAAAGAAAAGCTCGAATATAGAAGCATTGAAATTATTCCGGAAATTGTAAATCAAAAATATTTTCACAAAAATTATGGAACAGTAAATTATCCGAATGATGAGGATTTGTTGAGAATCACAGAATATAAAAAAATAAATGGACAAGAATCAGATAATACATTGATTACAAAAGAATACCCTTCAGATAAATATAAACAATACCCTGTAAATACAGAAAAGAACGAGGAATTATTTAATAAGTATTTAAAAGAAATATGTAAATCTAAGAATAAATTTGTTTTCGGAAGGCTCGGATTATATAAATATTTTAATATGGGTGAATGTATAGAAATGTGTATAAACAACATTGATTTTATAGAAAACTATTTGAAAATGAAACCACAGGAAAAATATGAAAAATATTGTGAGTTAAGAAGATGAGAATTGATTTAATAGCACCACCATCTCCTTTTTTGATTGATGAAAAGGTTAATCCACCACTCGGTTTGGGTTATCTCTCCTCATACCTGAAAATTAATGGTTACGATGATGTTTATATACACCACATTATTACAGGACAAAAGATACCTAAGATTAAATCGGATTTGGTGGGTATTTCATTCACAACACCACAAGTTTATGAAGCAGTTAATATTATGAATAAATTAAGAGAACAAGGAAATGAATTATTTGTAGCTGGAGGCATTCATCCAACAGTAAGACCACAAGAATGTTTGAATGTTGGATTTGATTATGTGGTTGTTGGTGAGGGAGAATATTCATTACTTAAATTAATTAAAGCATTAGAACAAAATGAAAAAATTGAGAAAGTGATAAAATCAGAACAAATTAAAAACATAGATGAACTTCCATTTCCAGACTATGGTGGGTTAAATATAAAAAATTATGTATATGGATTTAATGATAGAAAAGCAACAATTATGTTCACAAGCAGGGGTTGTCCATACAATTGTTTTTTTTGTTCAAGCAGAAAAATGTTTCCACAAGTAAGATTTAATTCAGTAGATTATGTTAAAAAACATATAGATTTGTTGTGTGATAAGTATGATTTTAAAATGATTATGTTTATGGATGATGTGTTCACTTTAAATAAAAAAAGATTGTTAGAAATAGGAAATTACCTGAAAGAAAAAAATGTAGTATATAGGTGTTTGTCAAGAGCAAATTTGTTGACAAAAGAAATAGTGGGGGTATTGAAAGATACTGGTTGTTTGGAAGTCGGAGTAGGGATAGAATCTGGAAATCAAAAGATGTTGGATACTATGAACAAAGGAACTACACTAAAACAGAATTACGAAGCAATAATGAATTGTAAGGAAGTAGACATTACTGTTAAAGTATTTACATTAATTGGAGTTCCTGGAGAAACAAAAGAAACAATATCTGATACAATAAAATTACTTGAAGAAACCAAACCGGATGATGTTGATAGCAATGTTCTTGTTCCTTATCCTGGAACAGAATTTTTAGAAAATATGGATAAATATGATTTGATGTTTGAGACTAAAGATTATTCAAAGGCATTTACAAAAGGGAAAATAAATGAGTATGAGCCTGTAATTAGAACCTCTAATTTAACATCTGATGAATTAAACAAATATAAATGGGAAATATTTAATAAATTTAGCAAATTGGTGAAGAAATGATAATAACAAGAACACCACACAGACTTAGTTTTTTCGGAGGGGGTTCTGATTTGGTAGATTATTATACAAAAAATAATGGTGGTTGTGTCCTCTCTTCAGCAATAAATAAATATATTTATATAATTGTTAATAAAAGATTTGACGATAAAATAAGAATAGGATATTCCAAGACAGAAATAGTAAGTTCTGTTGATGAAATAGAACATGACATTGTAAAAGAATGCTTGAAGTATTTTGGGGTAGAAAAAGGAATTGAAATAGTTAGTGTAAGTGATATTCCTAAAGAGTGTGGCTTATCTTCAAGTTCTGCCTTTACAGTTGGTTTAATTCATGCTTTGTCAAGATTTACAGGGATTACAATGAATCGTGGAGAAATAGCCAAATTATCAAGTGACATGGAATTGAAACTTAAAAAAACAAGAGGAAGGCAGGATGCTTTTGGGTGTGCTTTTGGTGGAATTAAGTTCATAAAATTTACTGAGGAAGATGATGTAATAGTAGAACCTCTTTGGTTAAAAACAGATGTTTTCTTTGAGTTAGAAAGAAGACTAAGGTTATTTCAAGTAGGTGGGGAAAGAGATGCTATGAGGCTTTTAAATAAAATAAATGTAGGAAAACCAAAAACAATAGAACAATTAAATAGCATTAAAAAACAAGCAGAAGCATCTGTTGAAATATTCAAATATAATCAAAAAGAGTTTTTAAGTATGTTCGGAGAATGGCTTGAATGGAATTGGAAATTAAAAAAAGATAGAGATTGTGCTGAAGGAATAACGAATGAACTTGTTGAAAAGACATATGATTCTTTAAAAGAAAGGGGAATGGTTGGTGGAAAATTAAGTGGAGCTGGAGAATCTGGATTTATATTAAGTTATTTTAAAGAACCAGTTCAAATTGATGAGTTTAAAGAACTTGAATTTAAGTTTGATACAAAGGGAACTGTTGTTTTATTTGATAGCGAAAGGAGTGTGATATAATGAAAATAGGATTAGACATAGATGATACAATAAATTACTCACCTAGATTTTTCACTTTTTTAACCAAGAATAAAGATTTTGAGATTTATATTGTTACAGGAAGAAGTGAAAACAGCGAAAAGATTACATTTGATTTACTTAAACAATTAAATATAAAGTTCAAAAAACTTTATATGTTTCCAATAAGCAAGTACGAATTCGACAACCAGTTTGAATTATCAGAAGCAATTTGTGATTGGAAAGTAGAAAAAGTAAAAGAACTAAATATAGATGTCTTTTTTGATAATAATGAAGAAGTTCTTGATATGATGAAAGAAGAAGGAATCTTGTGTTTTAGGAGGCTTTAAAATGATTTATTGTATTGGTAATGGTGGAAGTATGTGTGTGGCAATTCATTTAGCAGAAGACTTAATGAGCATCGGAATTCCAGCAAATGCCTTGGATAATATTGGAAGAATAACTGCTATAGCAAACGATTTTGGATATAAATATATTTTCAGCAAACAACTTGAGGAACTAAAAGCAGGAAAAGGAGATGTTTTAATAGCTTTTTCTGTATCTGGAAATTCAGAGAATATTATTGAAGCAGTTAAGTATGCGAATGAGAAAGGGATTCATACATTTGGAGTTACCAGTAAGAATGGTGGGAAACTTGCTAAATTATCAGAATCAGTAATAAAGTGTCCTTTTAGTAATGATTTTGGGGTTGTGGAAGATTTCTTTTCAATCGTTTGTCATAAGATTAAAAGGAGATTAAAAAAATGAGATATGAAGAATTGGTTGAAGATATAGTTGAATACAATAAATGTAACTCCTTTGAAGAAGCAGAAAAGATGAGAATTAAAATAGACAAAGAGACAATTAATAAATTTCCAAAGAATCCAACAGACAAACAACTCAAAGAATATTATTCAAATAACTTCTCTTTTTCAGGATTGAGAAGAGATGCTTATTTATTTAATATAGTGAGAGATTCGGAAGCAACAAAAATATGTTTATATTTTGGTTGTAAAGAAGTTCTGGATTTTGGTTGTGGAATTGGAAATTCTGTTGTTGTTGCCGATGAGAATGGTTTACATATGACTGCTTGTGATGTAGAAGGACAGACACTTGATTTCGTAAAGTTTCGAGTAAAGAAAAAATGTAAGCATACAAGAGTAGTTAACTTAGAAGAACTTGATTGGAATAAGAAATATGATGCTATTTTTTGTTATGATGTTTTGGAACACCTAAAAAATCCTTCCGAAATAATAGTTAAGTTAATGAATATGATAAAACCACAAGGGTTGTTTCTTTTTACAATACAATTTTCAGGAACAGACATTGAACCGGCACACATAACTTCTAAGGAAGAAGCTAAAAAAACAATAGATGTATTGAATAAAAGAATGAAAATGTTGGGTGCTTTAATTATGCCGAACAGACAGAAACATATTTTAAGCAGATACCCTATAGTAGCAATATTCAGAGAGGTGAATTCAAATGAATCTTAGGGGAGATGTTGTAGATATAATAATTCCTTGTTATGAACCAAAGAACAATAAAAGGCTTGAGAAACTTAAAGAATCTTTAAAAAAGTATGACCCTGGCTATCCTTATAATTTAATAGTTGAAGGTGGGCATAAACCAGCAATAACTCATAGAAACAATGCTTTAAGAGAAAGAAGCAGAGCAAGATATTTTATTATTTGTGATGATGATGTAGAATTTTATGGAGATGGTTGGTTGAAAAGACTTAGAGAAACTTTTGATAATTACAAGAAAGTTGGTTGTGTTGGTGTAAAGATAAAATTACCTAATACAAATATCATAGACCATGCCGGAACTTACATTACAGGAATTCCAGAAAATACTTTCTTTGACCCATATTTACAACCAAGATGTATGGCAAGATGCAATGGTAAAGAAGACAAAGGACAAATGAACCACATCTGCCCAGTATTCCAAGTAGCTGGTTGTTGTGTGATGTACGATAGATTGGTAGCAGGTTATTTTGCTGAGAAGATATATCCTGAACACGGAGGCATGGATGACTTAGATTACCAAGCCCAGATAATAGCAAACGGATATCAGGTTTATTATAATGGTTTTGTAACAGTTTATCATTTCACAGAAAAGGATGATGAAAAAAAAGGAAAGAAATATGATACAAAAACTGCTTTTAGTTGGAGAAATAGGTTTACTTATATAAGAAGGTGGGGCATACAATGAAAACAAAAAATGATAAAATATCTATTTTACTTACTAATCGGAATAATCTTTCATATTTGAAACTTGCCATTGAGTCAATTAGAGAGAATGCCTACAACAAACTTCACGAATTGATTATAATGGATGATAATAGTTCTGATGGAAGCAAAGAATGGCTAAAAGAAAATAGGCATAAATATGTTTTTTCATATCACACACACGATAATAAAAATAGAAAGGGAATTGTCGGAATTGTTGAAGAAGGAATAAGATTATGCTCTAATAAAGTAATTTTTGTTGGGCATGCAGATATGATTTATGCCAAGAATTTTGACAAGCAACTAATTCGTTATTTAAAGCCAAAGACGATAGTTTGTTCTACAAGAATAGAACCACCACTTCACCCTCCTGAAAAATGTAAGATTATAAAAGACTTCGGAAATTTCCCAGAAGACTTTAAGGAAAAAGAGTTTAATGAATTTGTTGAAAAAGCAAAAATAGAATTTAAAGGAAAAACTACAGATGGAATATTTGCTCCAACAATGTTTTATAAGAAAGACTGGTTTGGGTATGATAAGACATTTTCACCACAGAGTCACGAGGATTCAAATCAATGGTGGTTAGCAAAGAAGAAAGGATATAATTTCATTCAAAGTTGGACTTCTTTTGTTTATCATTTTACTTGTAGAGGTAGCAGATTTAAAGATGGTAAACTTGAAGATTCTGAGGAATGGAAAATAAGCAATAGTAAAAATCTGAAGAACTTTATTAGAAAATGGCATACTACCCCAATTCATACAGAAACACATCATCCGATTATTGCTCCAGATATTAAACTAACTGCGAGTGTTCTACTTGGAAATGAGGAAAAGAATATTTATAATTTTCTTGAAATGATGGAACCCTATTTTGATGAGATAATTATCGCAGATGATTCAACAGACAATTCAAGAAAAGAAATAGATAGATATATCAAAGATACTTTGGATAAAAAACCCACAAATTTTAACCCTGCTAAAATTATCATTTTCAAAAGAAAGTTAAATATGGATTTCGCAACCCAGACAAATAAAATTACAGAAAAAGCAAGTAATGAATGGATTATAAAATTTGACACAGATGAATTGGCGGACATAAGAAGCTTGAATAATATAAGGTTTTTGATTGATTCAATTACGAAAGACAATCCGGATGTTGAAGTGATTGGAATACCAAGGCTTAATACTCTTGATGGTGTTCTTGTAAATGACATTCCAAGAGAAAATTGGACAAAAGAATACTTATCTACTCAGGAAAAATTCAGTCCAAGTAAAATGTCTGCTTCACTTAAAAACCCAGATTACCAGTTTAGGTTCTTTAAGAAGAATGTTAAGTGGATTAATCCTGTTCACGAAGTTCCAGAACCTGTAGTTAATAAAGAAGCAGGTAAAGTAATCGTTACACACAACTTTGTTTTATTACATCCGAAGAATTTAGATAAGCAAAAGTTTCAAGATGATTTCTATAGTAGAATAAATAAAAAAGCCAAACAAGGAGATTTAAAAAATATAATAGTTAATAGTGTCATTTATACTTTAGAAGGTATTACCAAACACCCGAGGGAGGAAATGAAGGAACTTAAGAAACTTGGCTATAATATTTTTATAGAATCTCAGGCTTTTAAAAGTGGAATTGATGATGAAATGAAGGAAATGTATAATGTGTTTGACACAACCAAACCACATATTACTTACATAAACCAACCACCAATTAGGGAGAACAATCCCTTTCTTTCTGTAGCAGGAAACATGTATAAACAAAACATAGTAAGCTACCTTTCCTTTGAAGGAAATATTCCAAAAGAATGGGTTGAAGTATTAAATTACCCACATATTAAAATGGTTTTTGTGCCTTCTAATTATGTAAAAGGATGCTTTATAGAAAGTGGAGTTAAGCCAAAAGAGAAAATCAGAGTAATTCCTCACGGAATAAATCCAGAAGCCATTAAAGACATAGAACCTCATAAATTTGATAAATTTACAATTTTATTTGCAGGAACAACCCACAATCTTAGAAAAGGACATGATTTGGCTATCAAAGCCTTCTCTGAGGAGTTTAAAGGAGATGATAATGTCCAATTAGTTCTTAAAGTTAATAAAATCTACGACCCAAGCCAAGATGTAAACAGAGAGATTAAAAGGCATATTGTTAAAGGTGGAAATGAGAATGTTTTTATCATAGATGATAATCTCTCTGATAAAGAACTTTATTCACTACTTAAAGGAGCAAATATATTGTTACATCCTTCCCGTAGTGAAGGCTTTGGAATATTTATATTGGAAGCCCTTGCTTTGGGAGTTCCTGTAATTGCTACAAATGCTTCAGGAAACACAGACTTTTGTAACCAAGATAATAGTTATTTAATAAGTGTGAAGAAAGAACTTATATATGCTCCTTTTAAACACCCTTATGAAAGAGCCAAATGGTTTCAACCAAACATTGAAGATATTAAGAAGCATATGCGATATATCTATGAAAACTATGAAGAAGTAAGGAAAAAAGCAGAAAAACAGGCTTCTGAGATAATCAAGAAACATTCTTGGAAAAACACAGCGAAACTAATGGATGAAGCTTTTAAGGAGTTGTAAAAATGGAAGAAACAAAAATAATAACAACAAACACCATTATGCCAGATATAAAAAGAGCTTTGTTGAATTATCTGAAAGTAACTGAAATAGAGTTAGATAGAAGAAAATTTGAGTCAACGAAGAAATTAGCTGAAGCATACAAAGTGTATAATAATGATGAAGAGTTTTATATAAAAGAAACAGAAGAATATATCTATAACTTATTCGGTTGGAATGAAAGTGGAAATATGTGCCAACCATTTTTTGATAGTTGTATGACCCAATGTAAGAAAAGAAAAATCAAATCATTTATGGATTTTGGAGGGGGTATTGGAACATTATCTATTTTAGCAAAGTTAAATGGAATAGAAAAGGTATATTATGTAGATTACTCGGATGGTTTAGGTAAATGTGCGAAATACTTATTTGAAGTATTTAATATAGATGTTATAATGATAGATTCGAGGGATTTCAAGGATTTTAAAGAGAATGTAGATGTAATTGCTATGTTTGATGTAATAGAGCATATAAAGAATCCTGTTGAATTAATGAACCAAATAATATTAAACTTAGACCCGAAGTTCATTTATGCGACAGTCTGTTGGGATTGTAGTGGTGGAGACCACCCAATGCATTATGAGTATAAGATGATATTCCCAACATTTATGGCAGCATTTGGCTTTGCAGAAACCATTCCTTCGGAATTTGTGAGAGTAATTAAATGGACTGCTACAAAGGGTTCTGTCTAAAAAGCAAGTTGAGTTCAGGTATGCCTCAAATTCGTTCGAGAAGGCACTTTCCTTTGCGATATGGGCATTATCTACGTTCTGTGTATGGAATTTCGTGGGAAAATTATCGTGCCCCAGAAACGATTTATATGCGAATTTAGTTATTTCCTATAACTAACTTTCTAAAGGCTTTTGCTTGGTTAATTACCTCTTTTTCTACATCTTCAGAAGTAAGAAATCTTGTTTTTTCCTTGAAATCAGATACTTTATCTAAATAAGTAGATTTAATTGATTCTATAAAGGTTTTCTTATCATTTACCTTTTTATACCTGACAAGTAAATTATATAATGTCTTTTCCCAAGAATCCTCAATGTATTGAATAGATTTAAGTCTGTCTAACTTTCCAGATTTGGATAATATATCAAAAAAAGTGGTTAATACCTGATAAAACATAGGAGACAAATCTCTACTCGGTTCTTTTACTTTATGAATCTTAACCCCTAAATTAGCAGAAGTAATCTTAAAGTTTCCTAAAAGAGCATTTGTAGTCATAAAGACATCTATTCCGAAATGTTTAATTTCTTCATTCCATTCTTGATTTAGCCAATATTCCACTAATCTTGTTGAAAAAGCAAAGTCTCCTCCAATAGGTTGTCTTATGTTTTTATTGAATAAACCAAGCATAATTGGATAAATAAAATGGTTTGTGATAGTGGCATCGTTTTTATCTCTCAAGTAATTTGGTGTTACAAAGTCAAAACCATCTAAAATCGGTTGGATAAGTTCCTTTATCCACAAAGGACTTATGCTCTTTAAATCAGCATCTATTGTAGCAATTGCTTTAGGTTCCAAACCTTTTACAAAACAGAATAAGTTAAATAAATTATTTCCTTTTCCCATAACATTAGGTTCTGTAGAAATGTAGATTTTAGGTATATTTAAAGTATTTGTATTGAGAAACTCTTGTCTTGTTCTATCTATCGAATGGTTATCAATATTAATTATCAAACAAGAAGAATTCTTAAAATATTTATTTAGTCCAAGAGCTATTTGTCTTGTAACAAACTTAATATTTTTTTCTTCATTATAACTAGGAATTCCGATAACGATATCAACCATTTTACCATTTTAAAGATAATTTCCTTTCACAGATGCTCTCCTATTCATAACAATATTATATTTTATCAACCACTCATCAATATTATGCCCTTTTTTTTCAAGATGTTCTATATTATATAAAAAAGCATTAATTTCTGGATTAACATCAGTAAAATAACTATCTACTATTCTAAGTAATAAACTATCTAAATACCAAACAATATACTTGTTTGTTAATTCTTTGTTTTTAGTTAGTTTTAAATCTTTCCAAGTGTATTTTGGTTTTTCTTTTAGTTCTTCTTCTACAAGTTCCTTGAGAGTTTTATTTTCAAGATTTTTTACGAGTTTTATTTTCCCCATAATTATTTCCATCGAATATTTTTCCTTCAAAAGCAAATTTTCCCTGTGTAATTATCGGAACATATAGGTTAAAAAAACCTTCGCTTCTTGTATAAACTACTCCGAATGAATGAACCCAACGATTTGGCATGCCTGCTTTAAATCCGGGTGATTTTGTACACAAACAACCTATGCTTTCTGCAGAATGGTAGTCATCCGGGTCTTCTTCGTGAACTTTAGTGAATAGTTGCCTATCGTGTGAATGAGCATAGGCAATTGATTTACTGAATGTTTCCGAAGTCTTAGCAGCATGATATTTATTAAGATAAGTCCCATGAGTTATAGTTAATTTTCCGATTTTATACATTCCTTTATAAACATTTCCTGCTCCATCAGAATAGTTATATGGAATCCATTTCCATTTTCTTCTTTTTAAATTCATAGCTTTTTCAGGTTCTATAAGCCCTTCTAATTGGGGGTTTTTACTAACAACCCAATAAGCTCTATTCTCATGGTTTCCAGCCATGTAAATCTTCTCGCAGTTTTCTGGAATGGCTTTTTCAATTGGTTTTAAAATATCCTTTATAAAAGCCTTGTAATCTTTAAGAAGTCTTTTTCCTTCAAAATATTTCATGTTTCCCTGTGTCTGTTTCCAATGGTCTATTGCTCTCATTTCAAGAGCATCTCCTAATAAGACAACCCTGTCTGGTTTAAACCACTCTATGAATTTAAGGGCAGCATAAAAACTTGGTTTGTGGTGATATGGGTGGTGTATGTCTGCCAACAAAATACTTTTTTCAATTCTTTCTTCTAATGTTTTTCCATTTACTCCAATTATTTTTCCCATAATAATCACTTATTTAATGTATTTTTCTAATATTTGTTTGAAAGAATTTATTGGAAGAGCATAGTGAATTCCTATTGGTTTTCCATCAACAGCAAAATACTGATGGAACATACCCACCAATTCAAGTTTATTATCTCTAATTGCATAAACGGGTCCTCCACTAACACCCGGATTAATATTTATATCCATTACAAAATCATCTAAAGAAGGACCAAGTCCTTTTTTTGTGTTACTGATGATTCCTTTACTAACCAAATCAAATAAACTGTGGTGGAATCCAACACTATAAACAATATCTCCTTCTTTTAAATAATTATTATTTCCAAAATCTATAGGGGTGTATTTCCACCTTCTATCTTTTAAATCTTCCTGTACCATTTTAAGAACTAAAAAATCTTTATCCGAGTGCTCTTCCAAAACCCTCAATAAAACATCATCTTCTCTATTTATATCCAATTCGTTATCAACAATACAAAGTTCATAATCTTTAAAAGTATAATCTGTTATATCCCTCCATATCTTATTTTCCAAATTTAATCTTACTTTTATGATTTTATGTGGATTTTTTATATGGTATGCTGTGAAAAAATAGTTGTCTCCCCCCCTTTTATAAAACATGGTGAGGGTAGCATGTCCGAGAGTTAAGCTTCCTTCCCCTCCTGTTTCTTTTTGTTTATATATTGCCAAGCATCTTACACAATAAGAATTATTTAAGTATTTATTAATACTTTCCGTTTCTGGAGTAATGTAGTGTTGATAAGTTTTTGTTTCATTAATTTTTTGTTCTAAAGAAGCAGGACTTGCCTTGTAGTTTAATGTATTGAAAGATAAAGCAGAGAAAAGAGTTGCTCCAATTATGAGTTTTTTAAGTAGTTTCATCTTAACCACCAAAAACCCATAGTCAACAGACTATTTATATTTTATCTAAAATCAAATAATTTGGTGAATTAAATTAACACTTTTTGCTTCTGGTTGTTGCTTTAGCTATAGCACTAGTGAATCCCATTCCAAAGAAGAATGCTGTAATTGCCGTAAATGCACTGAGTGGTTGATTCATTCCTGCTCCAGCCATAAAACCAAATGCGAATGCAGGTACTGCTTCACTAGTAAATACAATCCAACTCCATTTAAGAGAGGGGTCTTCCTTTTTCTTATTTATAAAAGAATATACTCCCCTAATAACTGCACCTGCTCCAGCAATTAAACCAAAAGCCAGTTTCGGGTCTAAAACCATTCTTTCCCTCCTTTCATTATATATGTAGTGTAAGCACAAATAACCAACCGAGTAAAGCCAATAATCCTGTTATAAGCCCATAAATTATTTTTTGATTGGTTTTTATCATATTTTGATTAACTTTTGTTTTTCCATTCGTTTCTTTTACACACGAATGAATATCATCAATTTTATCATGCAATCCTTTTATCTCTAAATAAATTTCTTTATTTGAAATACGAACAAAGGTTTCGTTGTTTGTCATTAGATGCCACCCCAGTATTTGTTTCCTAAATAACTTTTTTCTTCATTAGTAAAGAACCATGTTTTTCCATAAAGCTTGTTATCTCGCAAAGGAATTTTCTCATAGTTTGAATTAACATTGGAAGCATAATAGCTTCCTTCAATTGGAAACATCTCATTATATCTTTCATTCCAAATAACTGCAGAAGCATGACCTCCGGCATATTTTCCATTTAAGTCGTAAACATCTCCTGCCCTTACAAATCTTCTACAAGCAGGAACTCCTATCAATCCCCAGACATAAACAAACAAACAGGCATATCCATTACAATCATCTTCAATATAACCTTTATCCCTTAATTGAACGAATAAATCCCAAGGACTACTCCAAAATTCTAATTTTCCATAAACCGATTCATCAGTTCGATATCTGATTTTGTTGTTTAACCATTCTGCTATTTTAAGAACTTTATCATCTATTTCCAAATCTTGCCAGTTTTTTTGTCTGATTATTTTAAGGAAGTATTCTTTCATCTCTTGTTTTTGGAATTCTGTGATTTCGATTCCATCGTTTGTGTATTTAAATATCTTTCGAATATCTTCGAAACCATTACTTCGAGCATTGTATCTAATATATTTTGTTTCAAATCTTTTAGCTATGTGATATTTTTCTAATTTTGGAATGAAGTCTTCTCTTCTAAAAAACAAGTCCCTTAAAGCCTTGCTCCATTTAATTAGTATACTCATTTTAAGTCACATTAAAATAGCCAATTCCTTGGGCTAAAACAACATTGCTTCCAATAGTTCCACTGAATTTCATAACAACATTAGAGCCTGTATTTGTTAAATTATAAACCGAACCAGTTTCCACTTCTTTCCAATTTTGGCATTCATCTGTAGAAACATAGTAGTCTGGTCCAGAGTTTGCGTTTTTTGTTCCATTTCTCCCCATAAAATAAAAATAAGTTGTAAATGTTGAATTAGGGTTGTCGCCAGTAGTATCTCCTCTTAATCCAACATACCAATTACTTAATGAATTTAAATCAGCATCTGTATAATGCCTTCCATCCATCCAAATACTACAAGAACCTGTTGTCCCTAAAAATCTTATTTTAATTAAATGATATCCTGTGCCTTGTTGGTTGATTAAAGAAACAGCATTTCCATCAGTGCTGTCTTGTCTTATCTGAACTTGATTATTAGCAATAGTTCCATAACCAGAAAATCTTGTCAAAAGGTATATTGTTTCATTAGATTGATAGAAATCGCTTCCAGTATACCATATCCATGCTTGGTTATTATTAGCTCCTGCACCAGCACTTTTTCTAACCCAAACTGTTCCACCACCTATTCCAGAGCCAATTCCGGTGGCAGTTCCATAACCTAAAGACCAATTTGAAAAATCATCATTCCCATATAAATCTTCAAATACTGGGAATTCGGATATTCTTGAAAAAACAACAATACTTCCAACATCGGTTGTTGTTGGAAAACGATACGAACCTGTTTGTAAAGAATAAGAATCTGTTTCGTAATTGGCAGTATAATAAAAATCACAATACCCACCAGCATTAATTTTTGTTAAATTAGATGTAGAACCAACATTATATGTTGTTGTGTTAAAAGCCTCAATTCCATATTTAGAAGGATATTCATCTCCAGAACCAGTCATTCTTAATTCTATCAGTGTCTGACCAATAGAGTTAAATGTTTTTTCTATTGTATTCCATTCAGAAGCATATAGTACATTACCATCTGATTTTGTCATTTTAATTACCTCTTATTTTATTATTTATAAATCTTATCTTAAAAATCATCTTGTTTGTAGTTAACATCTACTTGTGTAATGCTTGCAGATTGGTTTGAATCAACTATTTTCCACATAATTTCACTACCTGTGCTTCCTGAATCAAGTGTTCTCCAAATATCATACTGAACAGGAAACCAGTTAGTTCCATCTGAAGTTACACTTCCAACTGTATTAAACCAGTTGCTTCCTGTTAAACTAACTTTCATTCTGTTTATTTTTGTAGTAGATAATTGAATATCGCTTCCAATATTAAGGCTTTGGGCAATACTACCACTTACAAATACTAAACTTCCATTAACAATATCCCAATCTGCTGTTGTATTCACAGCATCTTTGTAAGTAGTTGTATCAAAACTTTCTGTGAAATCTTCAAAAATCTTACTTTCTAAAGCCCTTGTTCTACTAGATTCTACATAACCAAGCCTATCTGTTCCAAGAACGCCGGCGGTTGCATGTCCTAAAATAAATGTGCTTCCTAAATTTGGATAAACCTTTTCTTCTTTAATAGATATTGGGTCTACATAGATGCTTTCTCTAGGAAGTTCAAAATAACTTACATTACCAACAACACCTATTTGTGCTTCATCACTGCTAAGTTGTTGCTTGTCTTCCCCGATTATTTTTCCGACTTCACTCATTCTGTTGGATAAAGTGCTTTTACACTTTCCTCATCTTCTTCTAATTGCAATGTTGTAGTCCAATCATCTCCAAAACTATGATTTACATCGTGAACCCTAAGTTTCTTTCCAGGGTCTTGAGTTGTTCCCCACCAACCAACCGATGGGTCTATTACAGTAACCAAATCACCCATATTATAGCTTCCTACATTTCCATGGGTTAATTCAACTGTTGCCTTGAATCTCGGAGAACCAAGGGTATCTACAACTTTTTGCCCTATTATTGTTCCTTGTGCTCTTGCTTCTTTTTTAATAATAGTATTAAATTCTTTTTTAGTATTTGCGACTTCTTTAGTAACTGGTTCTATTTCATCATAAGAATAATGTGTGTCTCTTACATTAATTGTGGCGAATGTCCAAGGAAGGTCATTTCCATCTTCGACTCCCTGTGGATAGCTATTTGTATTCCATTCACTTCCAATAGGGCTTTCTGAACCTGTAACTTTTTTTTCCTCTGAAATTATTTTATCAACTATGTTAGGCAAAGGAAGGTATCCAAATCTTGCTCCATTTTTACCAACTGATTCAAGGTTAATTGCGAATGTAGTAATTCCATTTCCTTGAAGGTCAGCACCTGCTTTTATAATGAGTATATTTTTTATGTCAAATGTGTCTTTAGTAGAAGAGATAGATGTATAATTTGTTCCTCTAAGTAAACTTCCAACAGTTTCTTTATTAGCAGGTTTCCAGACTAATTCATTAATTGTTTTAGTCCTGAGTTTTTGTTGTAACTCCGGAATTACAGGTGTGTTTTTTATGTAGAAAATATAAGCTCCTGCTTCTTCATCTCCAGTATATTCTGCTTTGCTAAGTTCTTCAATCAAAGTATATGTTGGTTGCCAGATTCTATTATAACTGATTTCCTTAAAATCCCCCCCATTTAGCATAGAACCTGCTACATTTCCATAACTTCCTGTGATTCCTTTTGGATAAGTTATCAAATCTATATCTCTTTCAGGGTCATCTATGTAGCTTCCTGTTTCTGTAGCATAAATAAGTCTGTCATAACCAATAGGTCCATAATTTCTTAATCTTTTAATAGTAAAACAAATTATTTTAGGGGATGTGTTTTCAGCATCAGTTATTTCAAAAGTTCCAAGAGCATATCCTTGAAGCAATTGTTCTGAACGATTTACTCCACTAAAAGTTACAAAAGCATCATCTTCCGTATTTGAATGCTTGAAAGAATTAATGTTTCCAACCATAATCAAATCCGAATCAGGGTCTGGACTAGCACCAATAAAAGCATCATAAGCATAAATCTTAACTAAATCACCTATTTTTATATCGGTAGTTATTCTTGTATCTTTATCTGCTTGTAAGTCAAAAGAGCCCGTATCTAAAATAAGGTTGTTTGGAATTCTAAGAGTAAATGTGTCTTTTGTGGTTTCAATTCCAGCATTTGTATCGGCAGAGAACAAATTACTTACATCAATTGGTGTTGTGTTAAAACCACCCAAATCATCACCTTCAATTCTCTTAAATAACTCTACCTTTAATACTGGAGCATCCATTTCTTAAGTTCCCCTTCTTATTCTTAGTTTCATAGAAATCTCAGCATCAAAGCTACTATCCTTTGTTCCTATAGCAGATAATTCTCTAAAGTAAATATTGCTTCCAGGAGTAGTTGCTCCCACTCCAAAACCAAATTCACCTATTTGGCTTCCATTCATTTCTGTAGTAGCAAGTTGAACAAACCCTTGTGGGTCTCCATCAAGCCAAGTCCAAGTTATTGCTTTCCTGAGCTTTCCATCATTTAAATAATAAGAACCTGAATTAAATATAGAACTTCCTACTCCAAATTCACAATAGTCTGGTGAAGTAACTGAATCTCCTTGAAACCAACTACCAAGTTTTTCTAAACAATAATCGCTTGTTCCCATCTTATTCCTCCTTGTCTTCCATCAAAGTTAAACTGAAGTTTATTTGATTAAGTGAATCAGATGAAGTTGAAAAAGATAAGTCTTGTATAATTACAGGAATTCCTCCTGTTGAAGCATAAGGGTCTTTTACATCACCACCACTATCGTGTTGAATAGCACTTCCAAGTTTATTATCATAAAACCTGTAAGTCTTTGGAACAGACCACATTTGCCTTAATCTTCCTGCTGTTGCTTGAATAGAACCATCTTCATAACTGCCTGTCCAATTCTTGTCAATTCTTCCTTCTACCGAGATAGTTAAAGCATTTATTCCCCCATAAGTAACAATTCCTTTTCTTCTTTGATAATTTGCTTCATCTCCAATAGCTGTTTCAGCTCCCGTTATATTGAAATCTACCTTAGTAATCGGTTTGTAGCTTATTACATTACGATAATTGAAACTAACAGCATCTGTTCCGAAATAAATTTGGCTTCCTGCGAAAAGAGCATTGCTTGTTGGTGTAGTTGGGTCTTTAATCCAAGCTTCCCGATTTGAAACTATTAATCCTACCATTTTCAGTACCCCATAGCAGTATCTTTATTTGATTCTGCAGTATTGTAATTTGCAACAGCTTGTCCAATCTTTTTTTCAATTTCTATATAATTTGAACTACCTAGATTATTAAAGGGAGCAACTGCAAAACTAAAAGTTCCCGTTAAATATCCTGAACTATCTGTATTTTTATCAAAGCTTACTCCTCTAGCATTATAATAAATTTCTTTGTAAGCTTCATCATTTGTTCCAAGAGTTCCATAAGTTCCTGTATAGTTGATGAATTCTATTTTAACTTTATAATTATTATAAACTTCTTCAAGTTGATTTTCTCTTACACCAGTCAAGGGAGATGACTGATTATAAATCATATCGCTGAAATTAAGAGCATCTTCATTTGTATCCACATCAATTATTACATCAAAACTAATCGTTGCAGGAGTAATTGGCTTTCGGCTTTCAAAGTAAAGCCCTTGCATGGCAGAGTATTCAACAGGTCTTTCAAATCCAGTTCTATCATATCCACTAATTCTTGCTCCAAAATTATAAGCTGTTCCACCCTTTTTCTTTATATTTACTTGGCAATCAACACCATCAAAAACATTACTTCCTACTGTCATCTTAACTCACCACCCTATTATCTGTTCCACTTACATTGTAAGGGTCAAATTCCAAGACAATGTTTCCTTTTAAGTTATCATCTGCACTTTGCTCAAAATTAATTGCTTTAATCCTACCAACTCCATAAGTAATTGTAAGAGATGGATTTGTTTCATAAAGCTTAAAAATAGCATTTCCAATATATGAGCCTGTAGATAATGTTACTCCGAAAGTCGTGTCTTGTGCTGTAAAGTCAAAGGTTACTTCATAAGGGTTCTTAGCAGACCTTCTTCTTCTACTTTTCCTTCTTCCCATAGTGGGAATTGTTGTTTCAGTTAAATCCCCTCCTGTTTCAGAGAAATTAGAAATATAAGTAGTAACAATATGTCCGCCGATTACGATGCTTCCAACATCTCCGGAATATGGGTTTGTCATTATACATACCTCCTGATAGTTTCTATGATTTTATCTTCATCTAAAGTTTTTTTAGTAGTTTGTTTTCTTCTAAGAACCATCTCCTCTCTTTCAAGAAGCCTTATTGTTTCTCTTAATTGATTATTAAAATCTTCTACTGCTTTATTCATTTTAACAGTTTCCTTATGTTTTCATATGAACTTTCCTCTTTTTTAACAACTTTAGTAACGGTTGAGGAAGCATATCCTCTGGGAGACAATCCAGATAAATCTTTTTCTTGTTCTTTTTCCCTGTTCCTTTGTTCTTGTCTCTCAGCCAATTTATTTAATCTTTCTGCTTCTTTCCTAAGTGAGGAAGCAGAAGCATAAACAGACCTCACAAATTCAGGCATCCAAGTTATTATATTTTGATTATAACCCATTTTTAAGCTCCTGTTGCTCCTTGTTTGGCTCGATTATATCTTTCTTGTGCTAAAGCAGCATCTAAGGCTGCACTTGAATCAGCATATAATGCCTTTGTTGATGTATCAATTTGATTATTAAATGTATTCACAATAAATTCACCAAGGGTTTTCATAACATCTTTTAATGAATTAACTCCTGTTGAAAGTTTGTTAGCTTCATCTTTAGTAGTATTTGTTTCCTCTCCTAAAGAAACGATTGCAGGTATTGTTCCTTCTCCACCAGTAGCACCAAGAACAGTTTTAATCGTCTCAAAATCAACACTTAAAGGACCAGTTACACTTTGCATACCTTCCAAGGCAGATACTGTATTGGAAGTTGCTTCATAGTCTAACTCCGGAACAACATTAAATTTAAATTCTGGAACCCCAGTTATGCCTTCGCCAGTAACACCCTCTTTGAATGTTAAAATTTCATTAAACATATTTTTTATATTTTCTTTTATGCCTGTTGTTTCAAATCCTTCTGTAATTCCAGTAGTTATGTTTGTACCAACACCAACACCATAATCTTTCCATTCTGGAAATGTACTTGTGGAAACTTCAGTAATTCCCTCTTTAAGTTTATTGGTTGTAATTGTTCCGAAAGGAGTAAGTACTTGTTCATATCCTGTTGTAAATCCTTCTCCAGTTGATACTCCGATTTCTTCTCCTGCTTTTTTCATTCCTTCTTTTTCTGCTACCATCCTTTTATAAATTTCAGATGGGGATAATTCGCCAGTTACAAATTCCCAAGGTTTTACAAATCTTGTTTCTCCCAAATCTTTAACAGATTCAACAAGTTCAGTAAATCCTTCCTTTGTCTTTTCCCATTGTTTAGAAACATCTCTTCCTCTTATTGCCATACCAACTAATTTCCATGCCTCAATAAGGAAACTAACAGCATTAATGATTGTGGTAATTGTATCAATTACTCCTTCTAGTTGTAATCCTATTGCAGTAACAGATGATGTAGCTACTGCTGCTAAAGAAATCCAATCATCTTCTCCACCAGTAATTGCATTGGCAAGATTTCCCAAAGCACCCCACAACTCCATCAAACTGTTTTTTATATCATTAAAGGCGTTTATTACTATTGGGGTAATTGTATCTGGAAAATCCTTCCAAGCTTTAAGAAATACAGCAACCAAAGCTATTCCTAAAGCAAAGAAAATAAGTAAAGGACCTGTAGATAATCCTATTGCTGCACCTAATTTAATAAAGAGTGTAGTAATTCCTGCTATTCCTAAACCTATTTGACCAATTAAGAAAAGCATTGAACCAAATGCAGCACCTCCAATAATAATCATAGCAACTAGTTTTTTGTTTTGTTCAATAAAATCAATAATTTTCATAATAATATCAAGAATTGTTGGTATGAATGGTAAAATAGCTTCTGCAAGAGCTTCACCAACAGAATATTTAAGGGTTTCAAATGCACCAGTTAGCATATTAATTCCTTGTCCTGCAGCGGTAGTTCCCTCTGTCATTTTCATATAAGTATCAAGAGTTCTTCTACCTAATTGCATAAATACCCTTTGTAATTGCATACCAAAGAACATTACAGAAAGCAAGTGCATCTGAAATTGTTGTCTGAAATTCTTCATTCCCAACCCTGTTTTTCTTAAAAGGTTTGGACTAGAATATAGTTGTTTATTGAATGTTTCAAAATTAGCTGCAGTTCTGGGGTTTATTAATGCTTGTTTTTCAATGTCTGACATCTGCTTTCCAAATTTATTAAGAACAACACCGTCTTGTTGAACTTGAAAACCGAATTGTTTTAGTCTTTTATTTGTGTCTAAGAATACTTGATATTTTTTTGCTTCAAAAGCTGCTTGGCTTTCTTTTGCAAAATCTTTAAAAGAATTTGCTGTCTGTTGGACAGGTTTAACAGTTTTTTTCATAGTATCTTTTGTTTCATCAAAACTTTTTCTGAATTTATTATAGTCTTCATATTTTGAGGATATTTCTCCAATTTTTTTATTTGTAATATCCCCCCATTTTTTTGTTTCAGTATTAAATTCCTGCATATCACCAGTCATTGTATTAATCCGAGCATTCATTGGTTTAAGCCATCTGTTTGCCATTCCAAGTTCTTTTACATTCCTACCAACATCTCTTAATGATTCAAATTGGGATAACATCTTCCCAGACCTATTGGCAGCATAACTTAATTTCTCAATTTGGTTTCTGGCATTTTTAAATCCAGTAGAATCTAATATACTCCTAAGAATAATCTTGAGTTCTTCTTGAAATGGCATTTTTATTTCCTTTTTTTCTTAGCATCCCTTTCAATTCTTTTATATTCTTTGTCCTTAACCTCGTTTTCAAGGTTAATTAAATCAAGTAAAGCGAAATATTGACTTGCATAAAAATCATCTTTCCGGAAATGTTCAACACGATAACCATGCAGTTTTCGCATTATAACATACATTCCTTCTGCAATCCCTTCTGTTAGTGTAGGAAGTGGTCTTGGACTGCTTATTCTCTTCCAAACTTCGGCTTTAAAGCTTTTTATTGCTTGTTCTTTTCCACCACTTCCAAATCTTTTTTTGGAATCTTGGCTTCAAGTCCACTCATTTCAGTAACTTTTTTCATTACTTCTGCAGCTATAGAACCATCTAATTCATCGACTAATTCCTGTAATGCTTCATCAGAGAGTCCGTTCTCTTTATCCTTATCTTCGGTAGGAATTGCTTTTCTAAAAGTTGAGAACAAGATGTAGTTAACGGCTTCTTCAGTCTGATTCTTTTCTGACATTCCAGCTAATTTTGTCAAGTCTTTAAAAGATAGTCCTTTTATTTCTAATTCGAACACTTCTCCTGTTCTTGTCTTGTCTGCAGGAATAACGAGTTTTTCTTTCTTAGCCATCAAGGCAGCTAGTTTATTCCTCATTTTCTTTATCCTCCTTTTCCTTCTTGCCAAAATGTTTTTTCTCATTCTTTTTAGGCAAGAGATTTTCCTCTATATCTTCTATTCGTTGTGTCAACTTGGTAAGTTCACTCGCAAGTTGATTATCCCTTTCGATTAATAACATAGTCTTGCTATCCATAACTTCCTGTTTCTTGTATTCCTCAAGAAGCAATTTGATAGCTAACCAGTAGCAATGGTTTGCCTTTGCTTTTGAAAAGTCATCAAAAACATCAAATACTTCTATTGGAAAAGTTATCGGTATTCTTCTTGACTTTCCTTCGGAGATTTTCTCCATTACCAAATCTCCAAATCGTTTCTTATCCTCTTCAACCAATTAAATCACCTTTTCTTATATTTCTTTAGTAGTAACTGTTTTTCCTGGTGCTTGTGTAATAGCTTCTTTATCTCCTGTTTTCATAGGTTTGGCATCAGAACCACCAAGAGTATTTCCTCCACCAGAAGGACTTGGTGTTCCTGGAAAACCATCTGCTCCACTTACTTCTCTTTCATATACTTCGCCGTCATCACATCCAGCCATCTTCTTTTCAGCACTATTTGTATTTTGTTCATCCATTTAGTTCACCTCTTCTTATTTATAATAAACAACAGGTCTGTTTTTATATCTTTCTTTCTTTGCTTCGTTTGCTTTTCTTGCTTCTTCATCTGTGTTATGAAGTTCCATATTGTCAAAGTTTTCTATGTCAGCATATTTCTGGTCAATTAATTTACCTGCTGCATTGCTCACATTGTCATATTTTACTCCATAATCTGATGGGTTTTTCAAATCTTTCTTGCTAATAACCATTCTCTATCACCTTCAATATTTAAGTAAATAAAAAAATAATTTTATTTAACTAAAGTGCTGACCCACAACCATAAGCAAAAAGTGTGTCTGCAGTTGTTTCCCATTCACCATAGCTTCCAGTTAATGAACTTCCAATTGTAGCATCATAAAGATTGCTTGATTCAATAGCATATCTTTGTCCACTACCACTTGCATCTGCTGGAGAAAGCTTGAATGTTATTGTCCCAGTTAATCTGTCATCTGCTGTACTGTTTCTTTCGAAAGTAACTCCTTTTGCATTATAGTAAAGCAGTTTATATCCTTCACTACCATTTGCACTTACCCATTCAAGTTTTACTTTATAAGGGTCTTGTTCTCCACCACTAACTACTTTAATAGCTGAACCACTTGAACTTCCTGGTGTTGCAGTTATATCATCACTTATAACTTGGTCCCAAGTTGTATCCATAACATCTACATCAAATGCCACTTCAAAGTCTTCTTGAGGTTTATCTACAGTCAAATATGCTCCACCAAAGTGTGCTATTGATTCTGTAGTTTTTGCTCCTCCAGATTCACTAAAGTTTGTTATTTTTGTAGTAATAGTTTGGACATTATATGTAGCATCTCCTCTTTCAATTTTTACAATTGCTTGGTCTGGAAATACTGCATCCCAACTAAGGCTTCCAGTTTGTGTTGTTCCCATATTTTATCACCTTTTTAATATATTTCTCTTGCCAATTGTTCGACATAAGTCTCAACATCTTTTCTCATAAAATCGAATGCTTTTCTCATAAATTGCATTCCTTCTGTTCCCCAAGGAATTGGTCTTGCAGGATATGGGTCTTTTGCAGATACTGTTACAAATTTAGGAAATCTGCTAAATCCAGCACCTTTTAACCAAGATTGTAATTTGGTATCATTTGCTACAGGCACTTTCCTTGGTGTTAATCCCTCTTCAACCTGTGCTGCATAAGATGCTCCTGCTACTAATTGAAATTCGTTTCTATCAGGTCCTTGTTCTCCTTCTCTAACTACAATTGAATTCATCAATTGTCCTTTACCAGACCAAGGAAATTGAGCTTCCTGCATTCTTACAATTTCTTTTGCTTGTTCTCTTCCTTTTTCTGCTAAACTTCTTCCTGTTCTTCTTGAAGCTCTTGACAAGTTTCCTCTGATTCTGCCTATAACATGAATTATTTTGGTTCCTCCTTTAACCCTAATTGTAAATAACTTTGGTCCTGCCAAAGGCATTTTAACTTTCCCTTCTTTTATAAATGAATGGTTTTGCTGCCAAATAAGTGCTTTGTTCAGTTATGTAATTGAAATCTTCTATATCTCCAACACCTATTAAACTGAAATTATCCATTCGGTAACTCTTTAGAGACTCTTCTGCTTTATCAAGTAAATAAAGTATTAAGTCTCTGTTTTTAAGTTGTGAATATGAACCTGTGTCTCCTCTTTTTGAGAAGGCATAAACCGAAATTGTTGTGTTTTTTGTCCTTGTAAAGTCATTTCCAATGCTTTTATCTACTGTAGTTTCTCCATTAAAAACAACTTGGTACTTTGGCATAAATCGGTTGAAATTAATCTTTTGGTCTGGTCCAAAGACATAATCTCCATTCCTTGTTCCATTATACTCATCAGATAGATTGCTATTTAGCCGACTTACTACACTACCAATCAATTGATATGAATGACTCATTTACCTACTCCATAGGATTTGAGATTGGTAATCCCTACCATTTAGGCAATCCACCAGACTGCTTATTTATTATAATTAAATAACTTATTTATAAATCTTATCTTAAACAGGTGCTAAAGCACCCCTGTCAATCCTATTTGCACAATAATCTGCTTCATGTCCAAAGGCATCTCCCATACTTAATCTGTCTGTTTCAAGCCTAGCACTTGTTATGTGTTTTGGTCTTAAGCTTTCTTTACACATATCAATCACTCTATTCAACCTTCTTGCATCTGGTGTTTCTATTGTATTTCCATCTATAATTTTAGCAGCTTCAGTAAGTTGTAAAGCAGCAAGATTTTTACAAAGAGTGTTGTAAACTTTAGGAACCCATTCTACCCAAACATATTCTCCTTGATTATTGTTTATAAATCCACTTGTAAATTCAAGTATCCCGTCTCGTTTATTGATTGTGTAACTTCCCAAATCAAGCAAAGTTTCTGTAGTTTTTCCAAAAGTTACTCTTCTAACCTGATGAATTGGCTTATTGTCTCCTGTAATGTCATATCTTGGACTTCCAGAAGTATCTATATAAACAACTGTTTTCTTAATTGGGTCTCCATATTCCTGATAAATCAAGTCTGAAGCATCTAAGATAGCATCATATATCTCATCACTTCCAATATCACTGTTGGAACTTATCTTACCTGCTCTTCTTACTTCATCAAAGTCAGCAAGCAACTCACTATAATCTGTTGTAATTGGGTCAGATAAGGCACTAGAACCTACACCATCCCAAAACTGTATTCTATAGATATAATCGTCTGTTCCACCCGTATCGGTGTAGCTTAGAACCCAATTATCATTCGCATCCTTTGCTCCTATTGTTGTTAATAAAGTCCTTGTTCCTGCTTCATCTGCTATGTTTGAAGTAGCACGATATATAAGAACACTTCCGACATCCGAATCTTCGGGTGGTATCCAAGAAATTTTTTGTACCAAAATTTTCACCTCGTGTTTATCCTTAAAATATTGTTTGTTAAATTATTATAAATATAATTCTCTTTTTTCATATCTTGTATTATCTGTCTCGTTTTTTTGTGGTGTGGTTCATCAATTTCAATAGCTAAGTTAAAGGCAGGACAATAACCATCTAAAAAATAAATACCGATAGGAAATTGTCTTTTTATTCCAACCCCCAATTCCTTCTCAAAATAATCTAAGATTGGTTTTTCATTCTTTCCAATCATAGGTGTATATGAATTGGGTTTTGTTTTTGTATTTTTGTTGTTTTTTAACCTTCTTATTATGTTTTCTTTTATTTTTTTATTTCTTTCTAATTTCTTATATAATGGCATCATTTTCCAAGCAATTTTAGCAGATATTTTTTGTTTTAATATTGTTTCTACAGATGCCTTTTTCCCAAGATTTGCTTTACTTAGTTTAAGTCTGTGTTCTTTTGAAAGTGGTGGTTTGGGCTTTCCTTTGTTAGCTTTGGATATTTTTATTTTTGTTTCTTCAGTTAGCTTTTTTCCTGTATTTGCCAAAACCAATCTTTTTCTTATGTGTTCTTTCATTTCCTCACTCATATTTTTATGTTGATTTATAGTATATTGTCTTATTTTTTCTTTGGTTTCTTCAGAATGTTTTCCCCAAGACTTACCTTTAAAATAATTACTTAAATATTGTTTTGTTTCTTCAGTATGATGTTTACCAAAAAAAGGATTTTTGGAACCTTTAAATTTGCCTTTGGGGGCTAAACTTATATTTTTTCTTCCTTCTTTACTCATTGTCCAGAATTTACCCATTGTATATTATCACCTTTTTATTTACTTATATATAAATCTTATCTTTATTTTCACCAAGTTCCTCTATTTTCTACTTTAATCAACCTTGGTTTTTTAACTCCTTTTCTTCCACCAAGAACCTTTGGTTTTAATGGATATTTCCTTGACTCTTCTGTTATAATAAATGTATTTGAAGATATTCTTTTCGATATGCCTATTCTTGTCGTTTGGGCATTTGAGTTAATTGTCTTTGAAACTGTATTTAAGATGAATGAATTTGATGTTATGGTTTCTATGTTTGTTTTTTGGATATGAGAATCCGACTTAATATCTCCAGTTTCTAATGTTTGAACATACGAATTACTTGAAATAGTTTCTGAATTAACTGTTTTAATTATAGAATCCGAATAAATCACTTCACTTCTTTCTACTAAGATATATGAATCTGATAAAATAGAACTTGTTTCAGTCACCTTTATATAACTATCAGAAAGAATTGTAGATAATTCTGTAGTAAGCATATAACTGTTTGAAAGAATGGTTTTGCTTAACCCCACTTGTTTTATATATGAATTGCTTGTAATATCACCCATTTCTTCAGATAAAATATAAGAATTGCTTGAAATGGTCTTTGTTACCCCAGTTATCTTAATGTAACTATTTGAATTAACTATCTTTGTTTCCTCAGTTAAAACATATGAATTTGACAATATTGTGCTTAAGTTAGTTTCTTGAATGTAAGAATTTGAGTAAATTTCATTTGAGATTCCCAATTGCTTGATATAAGAATTAGATAAAATAGTTTTTGTGTTTTCTACCAAAATATAGGAATTACTTAAAACAGAACTTGAATGAGTTTCCTGAATACAGGTATTTGAAAGGATATTTTTTGTAGTTCCCAAAACCTTTATATGAGCATTTGAACTTATTAATTTCATTAATCCTGAAGTTATATATACATCAGATAAAATGTTTTTGGTTATTCCGAGTTGTTGAATATGGGAATCGGAGTTTATTTGAGAAGTATTTGTTTCTAAAACATAACTGTTAGAAAGAACTGTTTTCTCAATTCCAAGAACCCTCATATAACTATTTGAATTTATAGTTTCTGTTCTTTCTTTTAGAATATAAGAACTTGAAAAAATTGTTTTTTCCAAAGAAGTTTGTATGTAACTGTCTGATAAAATTGTCTTTGAGGTTCCCTCTATTTTAATATAAGAACTGCTTTGAATTGCCTTTATTTCTGTAGAAAGAATGTAAGAGTTGCTGTAAATGTCCTTTTGAATGTCTGTTTCTTTTATATAAGAATTTGACAAAATAGATTTGGAAACACCGAGAGTTTTTATATAAGAATCACTCAAAATAGTTGTCAATTCTGTAGTCTGTATGTATGTATTTGAATAAATATCTTTTTCCAAAGTTCCTTGTATATATGAATTAGAATAAATGTCTTTTGTATTTACTATTTTTATATAAGCATCCGAGTAAATTGTTTTTTCTCTGGTTTGTGCTCCTATTTGAGCATCAGAAGTTATGGTCTTTTCCAAGGTTTTTTGTATGTAACTATTTGATAAAATGGTCTTACTTGAAGTTGCTAAAATATGAGCATCACTATAAATTAATTTAGCAAATGTCCAAGTTTCGTATTCTGGAAAAGGTCCTCTTTCTGGCATTTTAACTCTCTATTATATTAAATAATATCCCCACATTCTTTTTTTCAGGTATAGCAAGATAGTCTCGCCTACACCAAACATATGTCGTAGCATCTTGGTTTAATGTACATAATGTTTGGTAACTTGTTGTTAAGTTTATTAAACTACTGCTAAAGTAATTACAAGCACATTCGGTATAAACCTCTTTCATATCCCAATATATTCCTTCTTCAAAAAATGATGTAGTAGCAACACCACGAACATCTTCCCAAGATAAGCCTGAATAATTCCAACATTCCCAAAAAAAGCTTCCGAATGCGAACCTAACTCTTCCTTGAAATGTATTTCCTCCCGTAAAACAATCTTCTGTTAAAGAAGTTGATATATTATGTACTGTTGAATCACTATAATCTTTTACCGACCAAATACTTTGGGTGGTTGCAGAAGATGGAATCGTCGTATTGAAATAATAATATTTTATGCTGGTAGTTGCGGTTGTCATCGTATTCCAGTCACCATCAGTACCGTTTTCCGGGTCTGTCCAGCTTCCAACATCCCAAGAATAATTTCCTGTGTTTAATCCTCCACAAGCAGTTGATACGTTATATGTTTCTTGATAACAATAATCTCCATAAGAAATGTTTTCCTTTATTTGTAAGTTTCCATCTGCTGTTCCATTGTTTATAACTTTAAATATTCCTATTTCGCTTGTTTGTCCATAGGGTTCTACATCATAAGCAGTTGTTCCGGTTCCCCAGTTTACATAGTATCTTATTTCCGAAACTTCAGGTCCATAAGTTACATTAATGTCTGATTCACCAACAGCTTCAGTATAAGTTATGTTAAGATAAATTCTTTTTGATGAATCAGTACTTTCTTTTGTACTAATCCGGAAATAATCTGCATCTTTCTCTGTTCCTCCTTCAGTTCCATTCAAAAAAAAACTTAGATTTCCATCACTATAATTTGAAGAAACCCAAGAAGTCACATTAGCATTATACCATCCATTTCCAGCAGGAGTAACTGTGTCAATTACATCACCATACTGAGCTGCAGGGAATTGATTATTCCAAGTAATATCTCCTTCATCCCAAGAAAGATTTTTTAGCTGCCTCACAACAAAACTAGTCCCAGAACCTTCAACAATATACATATATAAATCCGCATTATTAATTGTGCTGCTTTCTGGGATTCCTGAAGTGTTGAACTTTACAAAGCTTCTCCAATTAGGTTCAATTAGATTAGGTATTATTACTCCGTGACCAACACTCATTGAATAATCAGACCCATAATTTGAAGGAGGAGACATGCTATCAATATATGTGTCCTCAAGATTCTCAGTATCAGCATCTTGTAACTGAATGGTTGTACTATTCTCCCCAAACTTTATAAATTCCCCTTCTAATGAATTCAGTGGTATCCATCCCTCATATTCCTTTGTAGAGGTTAGTACATCATTAAAAACAAGATTTTCTTTACTTTTCTCTTCGTAAACTATCTTGCTTATTTCTTCTCCTGTTTTCTTATCAATAGAAACATTAATTACTGGCTTAATAATACTTAGAGGAATGCTCTTCTCCTGTAACTTATCTTTTATTTGGAGATTAAGCTCAATAGCAGTAAGATTATAGTCAAGACATTCAACTAAATGTTCTCCATCGGCTTCAACAACACAAGTTATTGGGCTATTCTTTAAACTCTTGGCTTCTTCTATTTTCTTACATTGGTTATCTGTATCATTGGCATAAGGGGTTCTTCCAATAATCCGATTACATTTTCCATCTATGCACCTTACTTGGCAATTGTCTTTCCAAACAATATTTGGTTCGATAATTCCTCCATCTGTCGGTTGTTCGCTAATAATAACTCCACCACTTATTATTCCCAAACTTAAGATGATTGTTCCGATTATTTTAAACAAACTCTTCTCTTTTTTTATAAATAAATAAA
>SMTZ1_10000395_pt1 | contig 40453 bp, 38 predicted proteins | sample DeeMarSWOR136_30_FD_25667 | JGI IMG/M metagenome (IMG submission 25667)
ACCATTTTTTATGAGTCTTCAAATTTATTTATAATTTGAGTTCAATTCCTGTTTTGCGTTTGATAAGTTCATTAATGGCGTCCACTGCGAGCGGAGAAGGACCGCTAACACTTGGAATCGCAATGATCAGAGGAAACTCGTGTTCTTCAGTGACTTCGTTTATTATAGCTCGAATTCGATTCGCTATGTGATCCGTCGTGATTATCACGGCAAAATCAGGTTTTTCCAATAATTCACGTATATGCTCCTCAGCCTCTTCAGTATTTTTGACAGCGTAAGCATGCTCCAATCCAGCTAGTTTAAAACAATTCACCGTGTCGCCGTCCGCTAAAATCACAATCTTCATTCAGATCACATGTCCACGCTTTCTGCAATCTCTACTGATGTTTAAGTAAAAAACATGTTCGCTTTAAAAAACAATCCTGGATGGCTGCGAACGCGGAGGATTGACCAATTGGATGAGTGTGAAAACCATTTTTCACTCTCTCTTCGAAAGCAGCATGTTGGCTCTGTCAAAAGAAACCTCGCGAAATTTTTGGCTGTAGAAAAGCTTTAGGTACTCTTTAGCGTACTTAGGTTCGAATGGAAGGTCTTCAACTGAGATACGCTTCTTTTCTCTTAATAGGTTTTCAACAGTTTTTTCTGCTATGGGGTAGTTCAGCAAAAGCTCCTCTGTGTAATTGTAGAAGGCTATTGTTTCTAAACACTCGTCAACGTACCCCAAGAACTTGGGAAGGCTTGCAAGAACTTCACCAAGCTTAACATCAGATGATTTTGAAGTTATTTCCACTGCAGAAACCATTTGCTTCCTTAAAGCGTCGTTTTTCTCCCAGAAGAAATCCTCTGAAGGCGCAAGCCGCATGATTGCCTTCTCTTCCTTCTTCAATTTTTCATCAAGAAGTGAAAGCACATCTCTGGAAATACTCAATGAGGATTGGAACACATCTTTCACTGTCAGAGCATTAACGACATTGAGCGCCCGTTTTTCGATGTCAATTTTAATGTTCTCAGCTTCTTTTACGCTTTTTATCAGTCTTGGAAAATCATCACCTAAAACATACTGTAGTCTTTCGGTTTGAGCGTTTAAATCCGCAATAGAAGTTAAGGCGTTCTGAAGATGACCTATTGACCTGGAAATTTGAACTTTGTAATGCTTGTTCCAATTATTAAGTGCGTTAAAAAGTGCGTCTAAAGCTATCCAAGGAGTTGTTTTCTCAAGTTTTTTCCGTGCAAAAGCTATGGACTGATTTTCTTTGGGAAGAGCCGGGTCGTAAAAAGACTGTATAACGTCGTAAACCTGTTCGGCGACTTTGGTTATCTCTTTGGCGAGAGACCGCCCGTCCTCCAATACTTCTTTAATTTGGTCTATCCTCGCTCCAAGAGCCTCTGCTTCCTGAAAGCCTTGTTTTGGAGCAATCTCAGTATCTACCCTTATATCCTTGAACATGCCCAGCCATTTTGAGAGTTCACAGTTAACGAATACTTGGTACTCTCCAACAGCAACGCTTAGCTCAACCGCTATGTTATCAATTTCCTTGCTCAAACTATCTATTTCATTGAAAATCTTGTCGATTTCTGAAGTGTTCTCCAATCTCATCGACGCCTTGCCGAGAACGTCGTTAAGCCTGTCTCTAATCATCATTATCTTAACTTCAAAAGCACCAGTGGAGATGGGCAGATTCCTCTTAACCTCATCCAGTTCATCCTCAAAAACCAGCAGCTTCGCCTTCAGACCCTTCGCTTTCTCCATAATCATTTCGACGGTTGCTATCCTTTTAGGAGTGTAATCAATCAGGAAAGCTGGCAACGTTAATAACATCGTCGCAAAGGTGGCAAGTGTCATCTCCACGCCATTTACATCAACCCTGAACGCCAAAGCGCCTTGAAGACTAGCTGCCAAGATGAAGAATAGCGCCACTCCAACGGTAGCTGAAAGAGTGGGCAGAAGCCTCTCACCGTGCGAGATATTGCTCTTTGACAAGAAAGTGCGAGTGAAGAAGACAAAAGCCGTAACTATGCCGATTACCATAAACAAAAACATAACTATTCCAGGCATAGAATCAAGATAGTGGGATATCATCTCTAGAACGTTATGCGGTAGCTCTGGAGGAGTCAACGTGAGCTGGTCGCTTATGGCGTACACAACTTTTGAAGTGTCATACAGCCTGAATTGAAGCATTGACTCTTGAACGTTCGTGAAAATATCCGTTAAAGGAACATAAATGGGCGGACTGGTGCCTGGTTCAATCCACCAATCCCACCTATCGATGGGCAGGATCAAGTTCAAGTACTGCATTATCTGGAAAGGCACCGAAATCAAAGTGTAGTACACGACTGTCAGAAACGAGATTTTCTTAAAAAGAACAACAGCCGTGAAAATCAGCGGTATAGCCAGAAAGTAAGTCTGACCGAAGAAAAGCAAAATCGCAGCGATGATTCCTAAGTTTATGGAAATAACGGCTCTGCGACTGTAGAATATCACTGGAAGAGCGGTAAACAGGAAGAGTAAAACAAAAACAAAGAGTTGCCGCATCAAAGTGGAACCCAGCATCGATATGAAATTCATTTGGGCCAGATTATACATCAAGCCTAGCCCGATAGTCAAGCCGCCGATGGGCATTCCTATTCTCGGTTTCTTGTATGTAAGAAAAGCTATCAGAAAAGCTAGAATGATAGGTAGTGGTTGGGGAAAAAGCGGCATTATTGATAATCCTAAAATCATGCTGGCAAGCGTAAGCGGAAAAATCAAAAGCTTGAAAAATTCAGGGTCAGGCGCACCTTCTTTTTCTTTCTTTTTCTTAGCTTTCTTAAGGGCTTTCTTCTCTTTCTGGGGGAGCTTCTCCTCGGTCTCCCTTGGCTTTTCTGCGGTTTCCTGCTTCGTTTCTACCTCTTTTGGCTTCTGTTTTTTATGTCTCCCCCGAAATGCAAGTTTCCACATCGATGGTATTTCTCTTTCCACCCTTTCAACAGGCGGCTGCTCGGGAACAAGTTCTCCTGTTTCTTCCGCTGCAAGCTCAGGGGTGGTTTCTTCAGCTTCTTGGGTTGGCTGTTGTACGGGTCGCTCTTCTTTTCCCTCAGCCACAACTTCTTCAGATAGTTTGTCTGTCTCTTCAGATGCTTCTGGCCCTCTTTCTCCTTCAAGTATAGACTCTGGAGCTGGTTTGTCCGTCTTTTGAGCTGGAAGCTCTGGAGCTAATTCTTGCGGGGGTTCTCCAGTTACAGACTCGGTCGATGTTTCTATCTTTTCATTTGGAGGTTGAGGCATTTTTTCTTCTGCCTCTTCCGAGGAGGGTTCTGTAGTCAACTTTTCTGTTTCTTCAGCTTCAAGGTTTGAGAGCTCTTCTTTTGGCGCCTCAGCTGTAGGTGTAGGGGTTGGTTCTTCTAGTTTTTCATCTGTGGACTCTGGGATTGGTTCTTCTGTCTCTTGAGCTGGGGCTTCGCTTGGTTTTTCTGGTTTGGGAAAACGTTCTCTGTATTTCTTTTCTGGGTTTCCTTTCAGCCAGTCCCAAATTCCCAATCTGATCTCTCCCCATTGTAAATGGCAAACCTAAAACCTTATCTTGCCAAACTATTCTTAAAGTTTACGTGAAAAAATAAAATGGCTAGCGAGGATATAAGCGAACCTGAACCCAGTTTGGATTCTGTTGAAAATCCAGAAGAGCATGTTGAACCTCCGAAACCATCTTTTCATAAGCCAACTATAATATGCATAGGGGAATACCCGATCAAGATTCTCTTAAGGGGGGCTTTAGCGGAGAAGAAAGATGCGCCTCTAACCATATTTATCGACAAGTTCAGCAGAGACATCGCTGAATGGAGCCACTCCCGTCTCAATCCAGATAATGTTTTGGGATTGGACCTTAACGTTGACACGCATTTTTGGTTCCAAGTTTTGCCCCGCGTCGAAAACGATGGTGCACTTATTTCGCGGTTAAAGGACAAATCCATCGACAGTGGAGCTGTGGTAGTATCCTCGCTATGGGATGGTGTAGGCAGCGGTTTACTACCTGCTTTGATTTCGCAATTCAAAGAGTGGAACACTGATACTGTCGCCTTCGGTGTTTTGCCTTCCCAAGTGCAGGTTTCCGATGTCCACTTTAATGCTTTTTCGTCTTTAGGATTATGTGCCTCAAAAGGGTTTGCGTCTCTTTTGCTTCTGGACAGGGATCAGCTCGAAAGCTTCGTGGGCGTTGACAGAAGTGGCTCTGTGCTAAAGGGCAACAATTTTTTCAATTACCTACTAGAACTCGTGTCAGCTAAGGAGACTTTTGTTCAAGAAATTTCCGAGTTGTCTAGGGCTTTTGATGTCAGAATCTACACGATTCTGTCCGCGGCAGGAGCCAGCCTTAGCATGTACGGCTCCCTCGAAAACATACTGGACTCTGCGATGTCCACTCCTCTTTTGAAATGTGACTTGTCGACCGCGTCGGTGCTTCATGTTCTTCTCCGTTTGCCTCTTCAACTTAAAGAAAAGCTGTCAAGAGGAAAAATTGAATTAGAAATAGCCAACTGGTTTAAAAAGAAAGCCCGTCTCCAATCCATATTCATAAGTGAACCCTTGTATGTAGAAGATGGTAATGACCGCATAGACGTGGTCATGTTTGTGGGCGGCTTCGATGCAAGTAAAATGTTCACGACTATGGAGAAAAAAGTGCGGACTATAAAGAGTTTTGTAGTGAAAAAGGGTTCAATAAAAGAGGATGAGTGGCGAATTATCGTCAAGAGTTTAGGAGTAGAGTAGGGTTACTTCTTCTCAGCGGCGGGTTCTTTTTTCATCTTTTGATAACCATTTTTTATCTGGTTAACGATTTGTGTTGCGGCAACTCCGTGCTCAAGTAGGTAGGAACGTGAAAGATGTCTCTCGAAATCGTTTGACTTGCTGTAGAGCAACTGCATCTCATCAAAGGCTTCAAGATGTTCTGGCTTTCCCCTGCCGCCCACCACTAGAACCTTTGTTACCCAAGGCTCCCGTGATTCGATCACACGCACTGTTATTGTTCTTGACACTTCGCTGGTGACGTAGGCTGCTAGTGCGGTGTACAACTCCTGTGACATGTCTTCGCTCCACAGTTTCGGCGGTGCTTCCACAGTTACCCAGATGTAATCCGTTTTGTAGGTTGGCTTGAACCCCATGACGCTTGGTGTTTTGAACACTCGTACCAGACTTTTTATGTAATCCTTGTAGTGTTGCATATCCAGTATATCTTTGATTATCTTCTTTTCAGTAAGCGTTTCTTCTTGCTCGGTTAGTATCTTGAAGATTATTTTTATCTTCTCTGTTTCCGTGATCTCCGCTGATTTTTCATAGTAACTTTTGGGTGCGGTTATTTCGGTTATCATCTGTTCGTATTCTCTGTATAGATCCACTATCTTGTTCAATCGTTTGTGGTAATCTGAAGTGATTTCCATTTTTTTAGATAGCTCGTCGTACAGTTTGATTATGCTTTCCACTTTTTCAAGCTCGAAACAGACGTAAGCGTGTTCTTCTTGAATTCTCTTTAAGTCCCTTTCGATGTTTCTAAGTTGTTCTCTAGCGTATCTTTTCATGCTGAGAATCTTTTTAACTTCGCGTTGCTGTTTTGACCTATCAAATTCTTTCCTTTTAATTTGCTCCTCTATCCTCAGCAGTTCGCAGTCAATCACGCCTTTTTTGTCAATATATCTTTCTACGATCTCGTTTAGGTAAGTGAGGTATTCGTCGATAATCTTTGCTTCATCCAATGGTGATCTAAGCATTAACTGCACCATAAGGTAGAGCGTTGACAGCTCAGATTGAATACTCCGTAGTTCTTTAAGTTCAGCTTTGGAGTCAGGGAGAACTTCATAGTATCTGATTAGTGCTTCGGCGAAATATCTGGTTTCATCGTAGAACCTGAGAATTTTAAGCGCCTTATCCGCAAGTTCTGCCAGGTTTATGAAATCCTCCAGAATCTTCTTCTGCCTTACAGTGAACACCTGCGAGCTTGGAATTAGCTGCTCTAGACGCTCGAATATGTCAGCTTTGCTTTCAGGGAAGTCAAGATATGTTTTCGTGAAGTTTGTGAGCAAACTTTCCAAGTTGTCTCTTCTTCTAGATCCCTTCTTATGAAGCGTCAAGTTTATTATGGCATTCTCTATCGGTCCAGTTTTGCCCATCATTTTGATGGTGGTTAGGTACCCCATCAACTCGCTGATCCAGCTTTTCGCTTGAAGCTCTATACCCTTAACATGTAACGCCAAGTTTTCTTCAAGCCTTGGATTGCCATAAATGATTCCTTTGATTTTCTCCTCAAACTTTTCCTCATCATAAGTGCCGCTTTTTATGAGGTAGTTTTTGTAAAGTTTCCGTGTTTCTTCGTTGTTGCCTTCAATTATCTTTTTAATTCGGTCTAAAATGTCGAGTTTTTCCTTTCTAAGCTCGTAAAGTAGCTGTTTCTTTTCGTAGTCTACTTTGAAGGCTGATATATACTTGTCCAAGGGGTATACTACTTTCACCATGCCTAGCGTGTGAACGTTGTTGTCTGTGAGTCCGACTTCTGTTCCTATTCCACCTAACAGGTCGGCCAAGTCGAAGTCCATCAGAACGTAGAGCATGTCCACGATCATTTCATCCATTTCTCTTCGGGCAGCCACGATGTTACCTACCTTGGTGTATGCAGGCAGTAGCGGCAAGTAAATGAGCGCGTTCAATGGGTTTCGGTAGTATTCTCCATAGTTCTCGGTGACGTACTCATTGTATTCCTTGTTCAACAGCAAGGACAGCTCGTTCATAGCCGTGAAGGCCGAGCATCCCTTTGCTGGTGGGTCATCTCCGCTGCACGGAGCTATCACAAAAGCTATGATGGGCACTCCAGACCCCAAGACTTTCCGCAGGTGACGGGTGAAATCGAAAAACACACCGCTTCCAGTGCCTCCGCCTAAGCCGTAGATCACGATCACGGTTGGGGTGATTATTGATGAGAGCGCTTGTTCTTTGAATGAGTTTACAAAGTTTCTGATTATCCCGAGTTGATAGTAGTTTAAGGCATATATCGCCTTAGCTAATGCTCTTCTTCTGCCCGCGCCCCCTGCCATCGGCGGTATAGCCATGGTGGAGTCAAGCCATGGGTGAAAGTTAAGTACGGCGCCTTCCTTTACCAAATATTCATTGTATTTTTGGTTGATGAAGTCAAACATTGCTTCGGCGGTTGGAAACTTCACGGATTGGGCGATCAGTCGCAGCCGTTCAGCTGGTACACCCGCCTTAATCAATGATTCTGAGGTTTTGTCATAGGTTTCCTGCAGGGCTCTGATTTCAGGATCGGCTATATCAATGGCTAAAAGGGAAAGTCGTGTGATGTCCCTTTTTAGCAGCTCCGCTGTTCTCTTGTTTTTCAAGAAAGCTTCCACAATGTTAGTTCCTGCCGAGCCGAGTCCTATCAGCTGCACGCTGTTTTGATAGATTTTCGTGTTTTCACATCCCAACTATGCTTTTAAGCCGGTCTTTAACGCTTTCTAAGCTTGTTGAAATCGTTCTATCAACCCTCGATGCCCTTAGAGTTAATCCTTCCAAATCTCTGATTTGGTCTTCAAGAACCAATAGAACGTACTGCATTTTTCCTCTTCCTCGAATAAACATGAATCCAAGCACTACTGAAACAGCCACTAAAACTCCAATCAAGGGCAGGAAAAGTCCTTCTATCGCAGATGAAGCAGGCTCGTTGGAGACGGATAGTGCATTCAACATGCCAATCGCACCTTCAACGTTGCCTTGTTCTGCTTGAACTCTGGATTCGTTGAGAACATTTCCGTAGAGTTCGATATATCCTGGGGCTACTCCATTGTCCTTAAGTGACTGCAACTTTTCTGCTTTTTGCTCATAAATGGTGTCGAATTCATCCATCGCAGCTGTTACAACTCTCACTTTGATGTTATCTAACGCTTGACCGGATGAATACAGCGTCACTATCAGATACTGTACTGGTATGTCACGCACAGCTGTTATTGGAACCCTGCCATACAGAATCAGGACCAGCTTACCCTTTGTTTGGTAAAACGATACGTCTTGTGAATTAGGGTTGTAGGCTATGAGATCGTAATCTTGGGAAACAAGCTTCCAATATACATCTTCAATTTGTGAGTGTAGCATGCTCGTCTTCAGATTTAAGACTGTGTTCGGTGAAGTGCTTGGTACATCAACCGTGAAGGTTATTGCCAGTTCTGAGCCTGCAAATATTGAAGATAATGTTTGGTTTTCTCCTGTGTCAAAATTCACCTCTACCATTAACTGTCCTGTCTTCGGGTCTTCAACACTGTAGTTTGTGATCCAGTCTCCTTCTCCAAGAGCACCTTGCGTAGTTATGATAGTTCCAAAAGATACAACTGTTAAAAGTACAATAAGACTAATTGCTAAGACTTCGGTCTTCATTTTTCCCCCTCTTGCGTGATTTCTACAATACAGGTGAATATAACGTTTGTGCCTAAAACTTTTTTTCCACTCCATCCTCGAGGTAGATAATGGCGGAAATAGCTCCAACATTTAGACTATCGCGTTTTATCTTAGCAATGAGCAAACCGGATTTAAACCATATTCACAGCGACAAATTTTATCAATACTTCAGACGCAAAATTTGAAGGTTTATTTTACCGAGGTAGCTTCTGAGCAACGCAACAAGCTAAGAGAGCGCCGGGAATGGGATTCGAACCCATGCGGACCGTAAGGTCCACGGGCTCTCAAGGCCCGCGCGTTATCCACTCTGCCATCCCGGCTCTTTTTGTTAAATTGGGTTTCTTATTTATTTCTGTTTTCCGTTCTCAAAGGCTTGTCGGTTCAGAAAAGGTAATTAACCGCCAAGGGGTTGGGCGTTCATATGGGAAGCAACGCGAACGTTTCGATGAGTGCTGAGTTGCTGGAATCGATTTTTGAGGGAGCAAAGCGGCTTTACCCGAAGGAAACTTTTCTGCTTCTCCAGGGCAAGAAAAGCAAAAACACTATTCGCGTGTCGGACCTTGTTGTTCCGCCTTTAGCGGTTTACGGACGCGGTTTTGCAAATCTTCCCTTTCACATGCTACCTATGGATTTTTCCGTGATCGGCACAGTGCATTCTCATCCTTCAGGGAACATAAATCCATCCAGTGTAGACCTAAACCACTTTTTCGGGCGTGTGCTCATGATTGTGGGCTTTCCCTTTGCCAGCGCACAGAACGTTGCAGTGTACAACTCGAAAGGGGAACGCTTGCCTTTTCAGGTAACCAGCGAATGAACACTTGCCAGCAGCTAGTTCTCTGGAGCGCCTGCTGCTTCATAGGCTTTCATAAATTGTATTGCGAATTTGTCAGCGTTTTTTTCTGTGCCCCTGTGCTGCTTGTCCACGGCGCTGCTACGGAGGTGATGATAGAACTCGTGCAGTATGACTAAGGGGTTTATCAGCACATCACTGTTGAGCACTGAAATCGTCTCGTTCTTGGACGAGTAAACGCCGAAAGCCGTGGCTTTACGTCCCTTAGGTAAACCCACTTTGAGCTTCGGCACTGTTACCCTGTAGTTTTTCGCCAAAAGCGCCAAAGCCTCTTCAGATTTGCCGTTAAGAATCAACCAGACAACCATCGACTTGAAGTTAGCTTGCAACACATACCCTCCAGTTTTCATGAACGAACGTATTGCTAAAAACTAAAAACCTTATTAACTATTCGCGTTTCTTGCGTATTGTCCCTAGAGGGCTTGAGTAACTATTATGAGGTTGTTTACGACCGCTGCCAGAAGAAACGCCGTAGCTATGATGTAGGTGGTTCTGAGGACTATGCGGGTAATCGTGAAGGAGTGGGTGGTCTTGTCTTCAGTCACAAGCAAAATTTTTTCCGCCTTGTAGAACAGCAACGCTACGAGCGCGGTGGTTGTGAGTTTCACCGCTGTGAAAGCTACGAGGCTTGTGCTGGTTAAGCCCGACATGAACGGGTTGCTTTCTACGGCTCCGAAATACACGATGCCAATTATGGTTGTCAGCCAATCCATGGTTCCCATCAGAACAAGGGTCACGCTTGGAACCGCTTTTACGCTGAGCACATCTATCTCCTCCTTTCCCTTCTCAACTGAAATCTACTGCGCTCTTGTTGTTTAAGTAGTAAACTGCGAACCACAGAATATTTCGGGTTTAGGACTAAACTGGACACAGCGCTGAAGCTAACACCGCGCAAAACCCATAAATACGTCGGACACCGAAACCTTGTCACTGCAAAAGCAAACGTGGGCCGGTCGTCTAGCCTGGTTAGGACATCTGCTTGACGTGCAGAAGGTCGCCGGTCCGAATCCGGTCCGGCCCACCTCCAGCAAAAAAGGCTTTATTGCTGGAATAATTTGGGAAGAAATGGCGGGTTGCAATAGGTTTTTGGTGAATATATGACAAAGTTTTCTAAGGGCTTCTGCGTAAGAATTGTGGTTGAAGGTGAGGGAAAATCTCGGATTCAGAGGAAGAAATCTACTCTATTATGTTTAGTTCTTTGAAGCATCCTGTGCGGCGCAAGATTCTCAGGATGCTTTCGGAGAAGCCGATGACTTTTTCACAGATGCTTGAAGCGCTTGGAGTTTCAAGCTCCCATTTAACGTATCACCTTGAAAGCCTCGGTGAACTTTTATCCAAACAGGAGAATGGATATTACAGGCTATCCACATTCGGCGCGGCCTCCGTGGACACCATGAAGATCGTGGAGGAGGCGCCTGCTGTTCGGTCAAAGCACGGTTTCCCTTTGTCTTTAAAGTGGAGGGTGCTTCTGGCAGGACTTATCATCGCGGTCGTTCTTCTTGCAAGCCTGTCTTACGTGCAATACGCGTCTTTGAGCCAAGTGTCTAGTGAGCGGGACCTTTTGCAATCAAAATATAACCTGTTGTTGTCCTGGAGTACTGGCACGGATGATGCGATTACTTTCCTTGAAGATATTGTCCAAATCGACCTGTCGGAATATCATGCGACCCTTTTAAGTAATACTGTAGAAGTTCGCGAGGACTTAGGCGGAGTGGTTGAGGAGATTCTAAGTTATTCACTTACCAACAGCGACAGTAGGATTACCGTGGATTTACGGTTTAGAAACAAGGAACTGTCTAGGTATAAGATGTCTTTATTTGATGGTTTAGTCGTTTACGCACAGCCTCAACCTTTTTCCCTTTTAGATGTCGCCAAAGATATGATCCAGAGATACGGTTTATTAAAAGACGTTGCTTACGTGGAAGAGATGAATAGCATGTTAGCCTCAATTAACGAAATTGAGAATACGGAATTAACAGAGGGCAATATAAAGCTACATATATCTGTCTCTGGATACACCACACAGTTCTTATGGATGTACACGGAAAACGGCGTTGACTTTTCACCGAAAAGCTTGAGCTTTGTTTTCGAAAACCAAGTTCTGACAGAGCTAACCGATGGCTATTCCCTTTTCACAATAGGAACCACCGAAGTTACTGTTACAACCGAAGGAGAAGCTATTCAAATCGCAAGAAACGCCGTGAACGGTTACACATGGACAGCAGACGGCACCGTAGTGTCTGACTTTACTGTGCTGGAAAAACCGGTTGGAGCAGTTTTCCACCCAACCCTAAGACAAGAAGGCGTAGCTTTAATCCCCTACTGGGAAGTCACCCTCTACCTCGACAAAGTATACCCCGGCGGAATAAATCGCCTCGCCGTCGGAATATGGGCAGACACAGGAGAAGTACGACGGATAAGAACACAAAGTGGATAGAACAAAATAAGCTCAAGCCCCTCCATTGCCAAAGTGCATTTCCCAGCAAGAACCACAGCAAAATTACACGTAGAAGCGCAGCCTATATCTGTTTGGAATAAAATGCTTTTTGGTCGATACTTGACAAGACGTTATATTTACCGTCGATTAGGATCATATTGGCAGTTCTATGCAGAAATCTATAGAGGGTTTATTGGTAAGCCCTGCCAGAAAAACATAAGATAGGGGTCGCTATTGGCGTTTTATACAATCAATGACATTTAGAAAACAGATCATAGTTCCTCTCGCAGGGTTTCATGCTTTTAACATGTATATTGGGGTTATGATCTCGCAGAGCAAATTACTTTGCAACTACTCACGGTAAAGCCGAAAGATAAAATAAGAGCTAAGCAAAAGGTATAGCGCTTGAGGCTGAAAGCGTGTCGTCAATCATTGAAGACCTCATCGGTAGGAAAATTTTCAACAATAGAGGAGAAGAAACCATAGAGGTTGACATTATTACAACATCTGGTTTCGGAAGGGCCTCTGCTCCAGCTGGAAAAAGCCGTGGCAAAGCTGAAGTGGCTTCATATCCGCAAGGTGAGGTAGATCAAGCGCTGAAAGCAATTGATGATTTGATAGCGCCTGAGCTTGCTGGTTTGAACTCCGATTTTCAGGAGGAAATCGACAACACGCTCCACGAGATTGATGGCACCACAAACCTCAAAGTTATAGGGGGAAGCACGGCTTTCGCTGTCTCACTGGCTAACGCAGAAGCAGCGGCCAACTCTCATGGGCTTCTCTTATTCCAGTTTCTAGGTGGAAACACTGCTAGCACGCTTCCGTACCCTCTTGGAAATACCATAAGCGGAGGCCAACACACCCGCGGCAAAGCTCCTGACATACAAGAGTATCTGGCTCTTCCCTACGGCGCAGAAACCTTTTTAGAAGCCGCAACAGCTAACACTAAAATTCACAAAAAAATAGGTGAAATCCTTAAGAAAAAGGATAAACTTTTCAATGGCGGAAAAAGCTCTGAAGGAGCATGGATTGCCAACATAGGGAACTTGGACGCTTTCGAAGTCATATCCAAAGCCTGTGAAGAAGTGGGTAACGAACTGGATTTCGAATGTGGTTTCGGCATTGATGTTGCTGCATCATCCTTCTGGAGGGAAAAAGAAGGAAAATACGTCTATCAGCGTGAAGGAAAAAAGCTAGACGCTGGTGAGCAATTGGAATTTCTTTTACAGTTGATTGAGAAGTATCATATTGCTTATGTTGAAGACCCATTTCACGAAGAAGACTTTGAAGGTTTCAAGGAGCTTACCAAGAAAGCTAAAAACTGTTTGATCTGCGGCGATGACCTTTTCACCACCAACAATGAACGTTTAAACTATGGAATAAAGCTTAACGCCGCGAATGCAATCATAATCAAGGTCAACCAGATCGGCACGCTTACTGACGCTTCGGAGACAATACAAAATGCGCAAAGGCATGGGTACACAACAGTGATGTCGCATCGTTCTGGCGACACGTGTGATTGGCATATAGCCCAATTAGCCGTGGCTTTCAAATGTCCAATAATAAAAACTGGAGTCGTTGAAGGAGCTCGCGTAGCCAAAATAAACGAGTTAATAAGAATCGAGCATTTCTTAGGAAATAGAGCCAGAATGGCAGATTTAGAAATACTGTAAAGGAGAAAAAACGAAATGTCAGAAGATGAATCAAAAGAAAATTCATTTGAACCCAAAGTTGAAACAAATCAGGAAACAACAATGGAAGGACTTTTGTTACCGCGAGACACCTTGCTGTCAGCTGGTATACACATCGGAACAAGAATGAAAACCAGAGACATGGAACCCTTCATATACCGTGTCAGACCAGACGGATTGTTTGTTCTAGACATCCAAAAAACCGACGAGCGCATAAAAGTCGCCGCCAAATTCTTAGCTCGCTTTGAACCTGGAAAAGTAGCGGTGGCAGCAAGCAGACTTTACGCTCACGAGCCAGTTAGAAAATATTGCGAATTAACAGGCGCTACACCAGTAGTAGGACGGTTCATTCCAGGACTCCTATCGAACCCCATGTACGCAAACCGCATCGACCCAGAAGTGATAATTGTTTCTGACCCCAGAGCAGACGCTCAAGCTGTTAAGGAAGCCTCAAAAGTGGGGATACCCATTGTTGCGTTGTGCAGCACCGACAACGAGTTCCCCGGGGTTGACTTTGTAATACCCACGAACAATAAGGGTAGACGAGCGTTGGCAGTTATCTTTTGGCTGCTTGCAAGGCAGGTTCTGCGGGAAAGAGGCGAGCTATCCATCGACAAGGACCCATCAGTGGCAATCGAAGATTTTGAAGCTAAACTCTCAAGAGACGACGAAGGAGTCACCTAAAATCATGAAAGTTCGGCGTCCAACTCAAGCTGGTGCTTTCTACGAGGGAAACGCCGAAGCACTGAAAACACAGGTTGAAAACTGTTTTCTTCAGGAACTTGGCCCAAAGAAGCGCCCAGAAGTCGACAAGAACGGTCCAAGAGAAGTGATTGGTTTAATTTGTCCTCATGCAGGGTACATGTTCTCTGGTGCGGTAGCAGCTAAAGCTTATTATGAGCTGGCTCAGGACGGCAAACCAGACGTCGTGGTGGTTCTTGGACCCAACCATTCGGGTTATGGTAGCGGTTTGGCCTTAGTGAATGAAGGCGTTTGGCGTACGCCGTTGGGCGACGTGGAAGTTGACGGGGAAACAGCCAACCAGATAGTGCAGGAAGCGCAACTTGTTGACGTGGACGACTTGGCTCATCGTTTTGAACATTCCATCGAGGTTCAGTTGCCTTTTCTGCAGTATCTCTACGGTTCCGAGTTCAAGTTTGTTCCAATATGTTTTCAACTGCAGGATTTATCCTCTGCTGTTGAGGTTGGGAGGGCTTTGGTTGAAGTTTTAGCCAGCAAAAACGCGGTGGTAATCGCTTCTTCGGATATGACTCATTATGAACCGCAGGTGGACGCGGAGGCAAAAGACTTGGCAGCGCTTAAAGCTGTGGAAGCAATGGATGAAAAAATGTTTTATTCAGTCATCGAAGCGCGGCATGTAACGGCATGTGGCTATGGACCCATTGCCGCAGTAATAGTCGCTGCCAAAGGTTTGGGCGCAAATGAAGCAAAACTGCTTTGCTACAAAAGCAGTGGCGACGTGACTGGTGACTACTCTAGCGTTGTCGGATACGCTGCTGTGAGCTTCAAGAAATAACTTTCTCTTATGCTCTTCGTTGACTGTAGCCCCCTATTTAAAGTGTAAATAGGCTGATTTGAGCCTGCGTTGAGCGTTTTATGCATTATCCTTCTAGTTTGGATTTCAGAATGGAGCTTTGGTGGCAGACTTGTTTGATTTTGGAATCGCAAATAATAAAAGTAGGTTATGTTCAACCTCAAGTGCAGGGCAATTTATGGCTAACCGCGGGCTTTACGTTGGGCGATTTCAGCCTTTTCACTTGGGACATCTTGAAGCCATAAAGGATGTTTTGAAGAAAATTGAGGAGTTAGTGATTGTTATCGGCAGTGCTCAGTACAGTCACAACATCCATAATCCCTTTACAGCCGGTGAAAGGCTGGTTATGATTCGTCGAGCTTTGCAGGAAGCGGGCATAGACTACTCGCGACTTTGGATAGTTCCGGTTCCAGATGTGCATTTGCACATGCTTTGGGCATCAGCTCTCGAGGGTTACACGCCGCACTTCAACGTTGTCTATTCAAATGAGCCCTTGACACGCAGGCTTTTCATGGAAGCAGGATACAAGGTTGAAAGCATACGGTTCTTCCAAAGGAAGCTGTATACGTCAACTCTTATCCGAGAAAGAATGCTTAAAGGAGAAAGCTGGACGAAGCTGGTTCCCAAGAGTGTCGCTGATTTCATAAATGAAATAGACGGAGTTAACAGGCTTAGGGATTTAGCCAGAACAGACAAAATCTAGTTGAGAACCTTCGCCGGGAGCTATACGTTCATTGTTTCTGAGGTTTGGCGGTAAAGACGCCACGTCAAAAGGTAAGCGATCACCAAAACAACCAATCCCGGTATGACTGAAAGGGCGTTGCCGAGCAGGGCAAATAGGTTATTCCCTAAATGAAGCGAAACAGCGATAAGGTAAAACGGCACGGTTTTTTTCTTAGCTATTCCATAGCCAGTTATGCCCGCGCTGGAGCCGTGAAAAATTACTCCGGGCAATCTAGAAAGTAAAGTCGCGTCTGAGGTAAAAACGTACAATATTAACTCGGTGACTCCGAAGCCTAATCCTATCAGAATTGCCAAGGTTACGATGGACCGTTCTGTTTCTCCGTGACGATAGAACAGTGGGAAAACTTTAGCGAACTCTTCAATGAAGGGTGCAAAGATGACTACTGAACATATTTGTGCGAAGAGAAAGGGTAAGGTTACGCAAAGTGTGTCTGTGAATCCGGAGAAAAACAGGGTAAATGGCACACTTACCAGCACTCCTGAGAGGAAAAAGAAAATTTTTTCCCTAATATCTGGTTTATGAACGTGAATTATTGCTTTTTGCTCACTTGCCATTCAAAAATCCTTCTGCAAGTATAAACCTATTCTCTTACTTATCAGCATTGCCGCACTTGTTTGCCAAGCTAAAAGCCAGCCTGTATCGGGTCGGTAGGCTTCATTATCTCCCTCAGAAGCACTGTCGCATACGAGCCACGCTGCAACATGAACTTTAGGTCAGCCCGATGCGCTTTTGGATTGACGGCGGAATTTAACACGTCAAGTAAATTGAAATTCATGATAGGAGTAACAATGGGGCGCAATCTGCCTCTTTTGCTCATTTCACGTATTGCGTCAACTCTGAAATTTTCAGATTCGGTGCTTTCTTCCTCAAGAACCTGCTTTTCTATTTGTCCCATAACGCCTTGGGAAAGGTTTTGCTTTACCCCTACAAGTGGCAAGGCAACCCGCATTCTGTCAGCCTCTATCAGCGCATTAATTTTCGACAGGTTTTCTTCGATTGCCATTTTAGCTATTTTAACCATTGGCAAGCCTGAACGCTCCACGTTCACCACGAAATCTCCTACTTCAGCCCTGTTTAAAGAAAAGCCGTTTTCCACTCTCGCACTTAAGAAACGATTGAACAGGTAAGACTGGTATGCCTGAACAAAAAGCGCTTGCAGTTTAACGGGCAACCGCCTGAAAGCACCAACAAAATCCTTTGGTTTAATAACCAAATGCTTAAGCATAAGCCGCTCATAACGGAGTTGCTTGGGAAAATCCTGCAGCGCAAGCGTGAAGTTCCGGGTTGACTGCAGTTCTGTTCGGGCACTTCTGGATGATGGATGCTCGTGAATGCTGGGTTTAGCCAAGAAAAGCATTGCAGCTACTTCAAAGTCTCCTTCAATAATTGCTTTCCCCACCAAATGCGTTATGGGACGAGTGGTTCCGAAGCGCTGGTGCCCAAAGTAGTTTGGAATTCCCCCAATGGCTTCAAGCGCTGCGGCGGTTTCAGCTATTTGTTTTGCTACCGTTGATTCTGACTGTCTAATCTCTTTGATGCTTATGGTGAAGTTGTTGCCAAAGAGATAATACGTTGATAGCTTTTCACGGACATACCCTACAGGGCGGATTTCGATGTCTTTAACGTTAACTTTTCCGGCGTCTTCCATGGAACAGTTTTCGACTGTGATGTGCTGAGCCGTAACGGCCTTAGCGTCTTTTATGCCCGCAATGTGAATTTGCCCTTGGCTCACGCCCAACTGCTTCGCGATGTTCTTAAGAGTTATAAAAGTGTCCCAGTTGCGTTTAACTAAAACACACAGTAAATAACGCTGCTTAGCTTCGGAAGCACCTAACACTCGAGTCTCCGCAGCTTTTCGGATTTCGGCTTTGGAGCCATCAACCAGAACCTCTTCAACCACAAAATCCTCCACAGACTTGCGGATAGCTCCGCCTACGCCCGCGGTTTTGGTGGCGTAGAAATCCATGCCGAGTAGCTTGTCGATTTTCGGAACAGGCAAGTTCCACACGCCTTTTATTACAATAGGGGAAGCTTGCCAGTTAATTTGTCAATCATCGCTTCGGGAGCGGGACCAATGCCCAAACACGTAATCGTACCCGGCGGAACCTCCGTGAGTCCTTTGTCAACAATCAGCGCGTTAGGCAAACCCAAATCGTTAGTTTGCTCCTCCAGCTCTAAAAGCTCCTTTTCATCCTTGACTTTAACCGCCACCTTGCGTTGCCCTTCGAAGATCCATGCGTCCCACCAGCCTCTATGGCGCTTGTGGACTTCCTGCGCCGCGGAAACCGCTGCGTGCCCAGCCTGAGCCGCAATCTTTCCTTTACTAAGCTTCAAATCATTGCGAAACACGATGACTTGCTTGTACTCAAATTCACCCATTCGTGCTTTCACATCTTTCTTAATAGGTTATTCGCTTCGGATTTTAAGGATAGCGCTCGCTTTAGCCGTCTAAGTAGCAGTGGTTTGCTCTAAATTGAAAATTCTTATCTTTAAGAAGGCATTAATTATGATTGAGGAAGGATTAGGTTATGTCTAATAAAGTGAAGATTAGAGTTCTAAATGAGAATGACTTGGATGCAGTGGTGAGAATCGATAAAGGGGTATTGGGAAAAGAACGACGAGATTACTGGAAACGAAAAACTGCGTATTCTGACATCTATCCTCGCCCTGCATTGGTTGCTGAGTTTGAAGGGAGGGTTGTTGGTTTCATAATGGGCTATGTAAGCGGATGGGAATTCGGAGTGCCTAACACTATTGGCTGGATTGACACATTGGGGGTTGACCCAGCATACCAACGCCGCGGCATTGGCAGAGCCTTATTTAACGCACTGATTGAAAATTTTAAGCATAGTGGAACAGAAAAAACCTCAGGAGTAAACAGAGGGGAGAAACCGAGGATAGAGGGAGTTAACGTCGTTTACACTTTAGCAAACTGGAATGACTGGGACTTAATGCAATTCTACCATGCTATGGGTTTCAAAAAAGGGGAGATGCTTAACCTCAAACTAAAAATACGATAGATAACTGCTGTGGGAGTTGCGTTGTTCTGATTTGCGAGAGTAAAGGAGCGCAGAGAGAAATTTAATCCCAATCATTCAAGTCCCAGAATGACGTACGTTAATTTTTGTGCATGATTCCAAATCTTTTAAATTCTCTCTAGAAAACAGATATGTATACTTTAATACATTAAAGATTTTAGATAGCAAAATTTGCGGCAGTTTCACTTACTAATTTGAGGGTTTGCTGACAAGTAAACCTTGACAAAATATGCTAAAGCAGCAAACAAGACAGGCTTCGTCAAAATTTTAAGAAACATCTTCCCTTGGAAATCTATCTCATCTACGTTTCCAAAAGTTCTATTCAAACCTATTCTCCCGCAGAACCGCAAAAAATCATCCAGCTTCGCGTCAGAGAGAGAATCAAGAAGCCGCCTAACCCGAAGCATCATACTGAAATCGAAACCCATCGTTTCTCCGCAGCGCTTCTGGTACAACGATAAGAAATTCGAAGACACATCGTTTCTCCGCAGCGCTTCGTCAGCAACTTCCGCCACAATCCCAGCGCAAGTCAAACCGAAAACCACTCCGCCACCCGTGGTTGGCTTCACCTGCGAAGCTACATCGCCTACAGCTAGAAAACCATTCGCATAAGCCTTAGGGATTGGACCGCCCAACGTTATTGGGTGAAACGACATGCGCGTAATTTTCGCTTTGCTGAACTTTTTTGAAGCCACAGGATGCTTCAACATGAGCCTTTGCAAGAATTCTTTCGGGTTCCCCTTCTTTGTTGCTAGCCCAACCTTTGCCGTGCCATCAAGCCTCGGCATAAGCCACGCATAAAATCCCGGCGCATAAGCTTTTCCCAGAAACACCTCAACCGCGCCCAATTCCACATCCTTGACGTTCTCCACTTCCGCTTCTACGGCATAAACAAGCCTTCCGCCGTCAAGCCCTTCTAAACCTGTTTGCCGTAGAATTCTAGACGAAATTCCTTCCGCATCAACCACAATTCTCGCTGTCGATCTCTCTACTTTGTCTTTTTGCTTAACCGTTACGCCTTTAACGTTGCCATCTTTGATTAGCAGGGATTGAACATGCGAGTTTAGAAAGTAACGCGCACCTGCGGCTTCCGCTTTGCTCGCGATGTACCTATCGAAAGCTGCGCGATTAACGGAGCATGTGACTGGCTTGGCAAGGTGAACAGAGAATTTGAACCCTGTAGGAGAGTAGAAGTTGGCTTGAGAATATGTATTTTCAACAATTCCTTCAGGAAGCGGGTACAAAATCAAGTTCTTTAAGCTACGAATGCTCAGGTGCCCCGCACAGTGCGATGGACTGCCAATCGCCATGTGCTCCTCGAAAACCGTAACTTTGGCGCCCAGTTTGGCAAGTTTCAAAGCTGTAAAGGAGCCAACAGGTCCAGCTCCGACAACTATGATGTCTGTCGCATCTTTCCTGGGCTGCATGTTTAGTTGTATTAACGTTAAAGCTATTGAGGTTATTGGACAAGTTCGACGCGTCGTTTTCCACGGGACATGGAAGTGGTGCGGATTTTGCCGCTGACTTCCATCCGCATCAGAATATCGTTGAAGTCCTTGTACCCTAAGTCTTCAAACTCCTCTTTCAACTGACTGAAGAGGTCATCATCTATCATGTCGCCCTTCTTGTTTAAGATTTCCAGTATAACGAAGTAGGTGGGGCGGATTTTCCATATCTTGATTGTTGGCATCGGTCATGCACCTTAAGCAACGGGGGTGGCTGGTTTCTGCACTTGGCGGATCTGCTGCATAAAGCTCTTATACCATTTCTCCATGTCAGGCGTGACGGATGGTCCTACTTCTTTCAAGGCGTCTTGGAAATCTTTCATTGTAACCTCTCTGGAGTTTATATCTTTTCGTAGCGTATGCATCGCGGCCTCCCTGCATAATGATTCGATGTCCGCGCCCGAATAATACTTGGTTAGGCTGGCCATCTGGTTCAGGTTAACGTCTTGGGCTAAAGGCATCTCTTTCGTGTAGATTTTGAATATCTGTAACCTGCTTTTTTCGTCTGGTTCAGGCACGTAAATCAAGCGGTCGAAGCGTCCGGGTCTGAGGACTGCGGAGTCCACCATGTCTGGCCTGTTGGTGGCGGCGATTACAACTATGTCCTGCAGTGATAAGATGCCGTCCATTTCTGTGAGCAGCTGGCTTATTACGCGTTCTGATACGCCGCTGTCTGACATTCTCATTCCGCGTCTTGGTGTTAACGAATCCATTTCGTCAAGAAACACCACTGCGGGTGCTGCTATGCGGGCTTTTCGGAAGACTTCGCGTATGGCTTTTTCGGATTCTCCGACCCATTTGGAGAAGACTTCGGGTCCCTTGATGGATATGAAGTTAGCTTCGCTTTCAGTTGCCACTGCACGAGCGAGCAGGGTTTTACCGCAGCCGGGTGGACCGTAAAGCAGTATTCCTTTGGGCGGTTTTATGCCGAGCTTGCTAAAGATTTCAGGGGTTTTCAGCGGCCACTCCACGGCTTCCTTGAGGTGCTGTTTCACGTCATCTAATCCGCCAACATCGTCCCAGAGAACTGAGGCGACTTCTATGTACACTTCACGCATGGCGGTGGGCGTAACTTCCTTGTAAGCGTTAAAGAAGTCATCCATTTTTACTTCCATCTTGTCTAGCACGCTTGGCGGTATGCGCTCTTCCTCCAAGTTTATTTGGGGGAGGTATCTGCGGAGCGCTTTCATGGCGGTTTCTCTGCCTAACGCCGCCAAGTCTGCACCTGTGTAGCCGTGTGACAACTCTGCAAGTTTCTTGAGGTCAACGTCTTCAGCTAAAGGCATGCCCCGGGTGTGAATTTGAAGCACTTCGTATCTGCCCTGCTTGTCTGGCACTCCAATTTCGATTTCTCTGTCAAACCTGCCTGGCCTGCGTAGCGCGGGGTCCAGTGCGCTTGGTCTGTTGGTGGCGCCTATCACTATAACGTTACCGCGTCCAGACAATCCATCCATCAATGCTAGGAGCTGTGCAACAACGCGTCTTTCCACCTCGCCAGTGACTTCCTCACGTTTAGGCGCTATGGCGTCTAGCTCATCCACGAATATGATGCTTGGCGAGTTCTGCTGGGCTTGCTGGAAAATTTCGCGCAGTCTAGCTTCGGACTCACCATAGAATTTGCTCATGATTTCAGGGCCATTTATGCTGTAGAAGTTGGCTTCGGACTCGTTGGCCACTGCGCGTGCCAGCAGGGTTTTGCCGCAGCCGGGTGGGCCGTGAAGCAACACGCCTTTCGGTGGCTCAATTCCAAGCCTCTGGAAGAGTTCTGGATGCCTCAGTGGAAGCTCTACCATTTCGCGGACGCGCTGAATTTCCTCGTGTAAGCCGCCTATGTCTTCATAAGTGGTTCTCGGTAGTCCTTTTGCCTCTGGTGCAGGTTCGTTTAGGATTGTGAGTTTTGTTTCAGCGGTGACTTTTATGATGCCGTGAGGGCGTGTTTTGGTTACGGTGAAGGGTATAGCGTGCCCGAGCATCATGACGAGGGTGGTGTCGCCTTCAACGAGAGTGCGTTCCATGAGTCGGTTTCTGACGAAGTTGGTAAAGTCTTCGTCCACGTTTAGCCGCATGTCTACTGGCGCAAGCGTTATGCTTAACGCGGTTTTGACTTTTGCGGGTTTTATAACCACATACTCGTTTATGGCTGCTCCCGCGTTTTTGCGAGTGAAGCCGTCGATTCGTATGATATCGCGGTTTTGGTCTTCGCTGTAAGCTGGCCAAGCAATGGCGCTGGTTGTTCGTTTGTTAACTATTTCTATTACGTCACCAGCGCTTATGCCTAGTTTCTGCATGGTTCTTTGATCTATGCGTGCGATACCTCTTCCAACATCTCGCTGGCGTGCATCTCCTACGCGCAATTGAATTTCACTCAATAGAATCCTTCCTTATGTCGCTTTGAGCGTGTTGAAACAAAGTTTTATTCCTATATAAACTTTAAAGCATATGCAGAAAGACGTATGACGGGGTTTACGTGTGATTGTTTGCTTTCGGAACTGCGCGTGTATATATACTAAACTACATGGAACTCTATTCCGCCAAAATTCGGTAAGCGCTACGAACTTTTGCTTTGAGTTCTGCGTTATGGTTATATGCAGCCAGCGTGAAACAGAAGGGCAGAAAAGCCATGTCAGACATTGGAGTAACTGTGAAGAAAAGTGAAGACTTCTCGGAATGGTATACGGAAGTCGTGCTGAAATCGGGGTTGGCGGAGTACGCGCCCATCAAGGGCTGCATGATTTTCCGAGAGCAGTCCTACGCTATATGGGAGAGAATCCAAGAAGTTTTCAACCGGAAAATTAAGGAAGCAGGTCACCAAAACGTATATTTTCCGATGTTTATCCCTGAAAGTTTTCTAAAAAAAGAGGCGGAGCACTTTGAGGGATTCGTGCCTGAAGTGGCTTGGGTAACTCAAGGTGGAAGCACTCCGCTGGAAGAGAAGCTTGCGATAAGACCAACTTCGGAAACGATAATTTATGCTACTTTCGCCAAGTGGATCAGGAGCTGGCGTGATTTACCAATCAAAATTAATCAGTGGTGTAATATCGTCAGGTGGGAAACCAAAGCCACTAAACCTTTCCTAAGAACCCGTGAGTTTCTTTGGCAAGAGGGCCACACGGCTCATGTGACAAGTGAAGAAGCCGAGAAAGAAGTGATGGACATCCTCGGCGAGTATAAAGATGTTATGGAAAACTACTTGGCTATTCCAGTGCTTGTCGGGGTGAAAACCGAGAACGAAAAGTTCGCTGGAGCCTCATACACGACCACGCTGGAAGCCATGATGCCCGACGGAAAAGCCTTGCAGATGGGAACCAGTCACAACCTCGGTCAAAACTTCGCCAAGGTTTTCGAAATAAGCTTCATCGGCGAAGACGAGCAGAAACATTGGGTTTGGCAGACTTCGTGGGGAATGTCCACACGGTTGATAGGCGCATTGGTTATGGTTCACGGCGACGACAGAGGGTTAGTTGTGCCGCCTAAAGTTGCTCCAGTGCAGACTGTGATAGTGCCTATAACCTATAAGACAGAAGATTCCAACGCGATACTGGCGAAAGCCAAAGAAATCTTGGAGCAACTCAAGGCACACTGCATCGCAGCTGTCTTAGACGGCCGTTCAGAGTACACACCTGGCTGGAAATTCAACGACTGGGAGCTTAAAGGCGTGCCAGTCAGGATAGAGATAGGTCCGCGAGACCTCAAACAGGAGCAGGTGACCTTGGCAAGACGCGACACTTACCAGAAAACCACTGCTAAAATGACTGATACGGTAGCGGCCGTAAAAAAGCTTCTTGAAGAAATCCAAAACAACCTCTACATTAAAGCCAAAACGACTTTAGAAGAAAAAACAACGACCGTGCAGGACTACGAGACCTTCAAGAAAACTCTAAAGTTCAAAGGCGGCTTCATCAAAGCTGCATGGTGTGGTCGCTCAGAATGTGAAGAAAAAGTAAAGGAAGAAACGGGAGCAACAATCAGATTGCGACCCTTCGAAAAGGAAGTACCAACAGTCAACTGTGTCCATTGTGGAGAGAAAGCTATGGAAATGGTTTACTTCGCTCGGTCCTACTGACAGCCCTGTCTCTACTCGATAACGACACGTACTGTTCAAGTTCATTAGCTTCGTCTAACAGACCGAGTTTTTTCAGCGTTGATTTCAGCTATTCCTCTTTCATCCCAGCCCCTCTTCCTATAAAACTTCAGCATAACATTTTACTTCAGAGCGTCAAGTATACAACCTTTAACTGTCCTTCGGTTAAGGGGTCTTTAAACAACCCTACGCTCGCTTTTGAGCTGATAACTCGCCAATCCCCGGATCCAGTTCGTCCCAGAGAATCTTGGCTGCGAAGCCTCTGCCGCCAATGAAATTCAAAGCCATGTCCGCATCGTATGATTCCGCAAATGCCCGATTTTTGGTTAAATCAACTAACAAAAAGTCGCCAGTCCAACCAAACACTCACATTCACCCGCTTAAAAGTGTGAACATAAAAACATCAAGGAAATTAGAATTTATTGAACGAACAAAACTTGGTATTTCTAACCAAGCAGAAATCGCGAGGAATTTCTCGTTTAGCCTAACAAATTTCGGAAGCTTTATGTTTTTGAATAACGCAACTGTGCATTAACACAGGAGCTTAACACTGGTGACCGTCAAAGTTGCTGCGAGGGCGAAGGCTATTGAGTATGCCATACGCGACGTCATGGCCCACGCAGGCCTAATAACAAAAAGGGGGAAAAAAATTTTCTGCCTAAACATCGGAGACCCTGTAGCATTTGATTTTCCCACACCCCCCCATATCAGGCAAGCAATGATTGAGGCGGTTCAAGCAGGAGAAAACTGCTACTCCCCTTCAGAAGGAGTACCCGAACTAAGACAAGCAATAGTTGAAAAAGAAAAGCGAGTAAATGGCGTAAGCATACCCGCAGAAAACGTCTTAATCACTTCAGGCGTCTCTGAAGGTATCAGATTGGTTATAGCCGCTCTAATAGAAAAAGGCGACGAAATCCTTGTTCCAGGACCAGCCTACCCACCGTACATATCTTACTCGAAGTCCTACGATGGAACCCCCATCACATATGAAACCCTTGAAGAAGTTAATTGGCAGCCGAATATTGACGATTTACGATGTAAAATCTCCGAAAAAACACGTGCTATAGTGATAATTAATCCGAATAATCCCTCAGGTGCGCTTTATGGACCGAAAGTTGTCAAAGAGATTTTGGATGTAGCAGGAGAACATGACCTTTTGGTTTTATCGGATGAAATTTACGACCAGATAAGATACACTGATGACTACGTCAGCACCGCCCAGTTAGCCAAAGACATGCCTGTGGTAGGGCTGAATGGGTTCTCGAAAGTGTACTCAATGACTGGATGGAGACTTGGATACATATACTTTTACGAGCCAAATGGTGAATTGCAGGAGCTAAGACAAACCATAGAAAAAGAGGAGCGCATGAGGATCTGCGCCAACACTCCAGCTCAAATGGCAGGCATAGCCGCTCTTAACGGCCCACAAGATCACATAAAACACATGGTTGAAAAGCTCAAACGCAGAAGAGACTACGCGTGGAAACGGCTGAACGATATCGAAGGAATAAGCTGCGCGAAACCGAAAGGTGCGTTCTACGTTTTTCCAAAAATTCACGATGTCGGCTCAAAGTGGAAGACGGACATGGAGTTTGCTGTAAAGCTCATGAAAGAAACAGGTGTGCTTCTGGTGCATGGTTCAGGCTTTGACCCTGTTTACGGCGCGGGGCACGTTAGAGGCGTTTTTCTTCCCCCGATAGAAACGCTGGAAGAAGCATTCACCGAAATAGAAAGGTTCATGAAAAAGAATTAGCCGCGGAGCCTCAGGCGCTTAAGCTTAGGAGTAGATGGGCATTCCTTCTGCTGGGTTGCTGGTCGCCTTTTGGAAAGCCGCCATCAACTTCTTGGTGACGGGACCAGGCTTCCCGCTGCCTATTTGTCGCTTGTTCACTTCTCTTATAGGCACAACTTCTGCGGCTGTTCCAGTGAAGAACGCCTCGTCGGCTGTAAACAACTGGAACGGCGTTATGTTAGTTTCAACCACATCGTAACCCAAGCTTTTGGCAAACGTGGTGGCAAGCCGAGCCGTGATGCCGGCTAAAGCGCCGGTGCTGGTTGGCGGTGTGAAGATTTTGCCGTCCTTCACGATGAACAGATTCTCGCCCACGCCTTCGGCTATAACGCCGTTTTTTTCCAGACATATTGCTTCGTCAACGCCGGCGGTGGTGGCTTCCATTTTGGCTAATACACTGTTAAGATAATTCAGCGATTTTATCTCGTGCGTCGTGGCGTCCACCGAGTTTCTTCTAACCCAAGTGATAATAGTGGTGATTCCTTTTTCTTTAGCTTCGCTTGACATTATGGAAATCGTGTCGGTTATTATTATCACGGAGGGCTTCGGGCATTTTCGTGGGTCCAGTCCGAGGTCTCCCACACCACGTGTCACCACCAAGCGAATGTAGGCGTCCCGCAGGCTGTTTTTTCGCAGCGTTTCAAGCAGTGCTTGTGTCATCCCCTCTTTTGTTAAGGGTATTGCCAGTCTTAGGGCGTGTGCTGAACTATAAAGCCTGTCGATGTGTTCTTTGAGTTTGAAGACAATTCCGTTGTAGGCGCGGATTCCTTCGAAAACGCCGTCTCCGTATAGGAGACCATGATCGTATACTGAGACTTTAGCCTGAGATTTCGGATAGTAAACTCCATCGATGTAAACCTGCAGTTCTTTTTCCATCGTTTTCCCTCTAGTATGAAAATTTCTTATTTCGTTATGATTAGATATATTTTTCGGCAATTAAGCGCGCGTTATATCACCCGTAGAACTGGGGTCTTCTAGAAAGATACAGCGGCAAAGGTAGAGTGTGGAAAGGCTTGTCCTCAATTTTACCCGCAATTTTCGTTATCAACTCTTCCAGCTTCATTTTTTGCACTTTGCCATGCGTTTCTCGGTCTCTGACTGAAAGAACCCTTGAATCAAGTTCTTTCTGCCCCACAACAATCACGAAAGGAACCCACTCGGTCTCTGCCTCTCGCACTTTCTTCTGCAGAGTGGATGCTCGGTCATCAATGTCCACGCGTATGCAACGCGCTCTCATCTTCTCGGCTATTTCTTCGACTTTTTCTATGAACTTGTCTGATATCGGGATTAACCGCACTTGGGTAGGTGACAACCACAGTGGAAGCATGGGCAACTTGCCTTTCTGTTGCTCCTTGTAAGCCTTTTCCAGCAAAGCGTATACGCATCTTTCGATGGCGCCGCTTGGAGAGCAGTGCAGAATCAGCGGATGCTGTTTTTCGCCTTTCTCATCCACGTAGGTTATCTCATATCTTTTCGCGTTTTCAATGTCAATCTGGTCCGTGGAAAGTGCCGCCGCCTTGTCTTGATTGTCGACAAAGTTGGCGTCCCATTTCAGCCTGAAATAGAAGAACCGCTCCTTCCACACCTCAGCCAACAGCGGCTTGCCGGCGATTTTCGCCAGGTCTGCGATGAACTCTTTGTTTTCTTCGAAGAAGTCCTTTGTGAACCGCAAAGCAATTTCGAAATCGTCCTTCGACAAGCCAATGTTGCTCAAAACGCTTATGCACAGGTTAAACCGCGTTTTGAACTCCTTTTTCGCCTGCTCCAAGTCGGTGCAGAAGGCGTGGCAGTCAGGCATGGTGAACGCGCGCAAGCGCCTTAAGCCGCAGACTTCTCCGCTTTTTTCGCGCCTGAAACTGTATCGTGTCAGCTCATAGAGTTTAAGAGGCATTTGACGGTAGGAGAACTGCGTGTCATGCACCATCAAGAACTGCCCGAAACACGCGGCAAACCTGAGAAAAAGGTCTTTGTCCTCACTTTGTAGCAGGTACTGGCGTGCGGGAAAACGGTTCAGGTAGTCTGATAAGCTTGGATGATTGAAATCGTACATAACTGGAGTTTCAACTTCCATGGCGCCGTAAGCAATCATCTCAGAAGTCACGAACTGCTCCAGCAACGACTTAATTAACCTGCCTTTCGGATACCAACGAAGGTTGCCGGGGTCACTTCCAGGCTCGTAATCTGCGATCTCCAGTCGTTTCATCAAAGGCACATGAGGCGGCATATGTGTGACTGCTCGGGTCTTCTTAATCTCGTATTGAGAGAACTTTTTCAGGTTTGTGTGACCTTTGTAGTTGAATTCTTCAATCGGCACCAGAGAGCCATCAGTTTGGAGAATGTACCAGAAAGATTTGAGCGTATCTTCAGCTTTCAACGCTGCAGAAACGGGTTCTGTTTCTTTCGCAACTTCTTGCTGCCCTTTCGCTTTTCCAATATGTTCAGTTGCATAGAAGCGCGACTGCTCTGCCAGCGGGTGTCCCTTGATGGAGATTGTGAACTGTTTGGTCCAGCCGAAGGGAGCGCGGTACGTTTCGATGCCCTTCTGTTTTGCGCAGGCTTCCATGTCTTTTATGAGTTTCAGCGCTTTAGCAGGCTTTGACAGGTTGCTGCTCAGGTGAGCGAAGGGGTAAATCAGAATTCGGTTAACTTTTAATCTTTCCAAGAAAGCGTGGGCTTCGTCTATGGCTTTTTGGGCCAAAGCTACGTTATCGCCTTCTTCGATGGCGGTGAAAAGCACCACAACTTCTTCAAGGTGATTTTCTTCTTTCTTCGCTTTTTCAGCCATAGCTATTTCTTTCTTAACAGGCTTAAAAACGATGAAGTTAGAATGCAATTGAAGTATTCGCATGGCAACCACCTCTTTTTAGGTGCCGTAACGCCACTTGTCAATGGTTTTGTCCTTTTTGGTTTTCCTCTTTAATTCCTTATAGTGCTCCCTGCAAAGGTAAACACGTTTTTCGTTGCTGCCAACATTTAAACCGGCAGACTTAGCTTTTCCAGTCGATATTGAACGTACAGCTTCTCTGCTGCAACCGGACACGCTGCATTTGACTCCTTTGCCTATGCGTCCCAACAGTTCTTGCCTCACACAGTCTTACGCAGTACAATACACGTCATGGCTTAATTTCTTTTTCATAGATGTCGCGGGCTCTTTGATAAATTTCTTCCTTTTCCCCGAAAAATGTCGGTCCAATACCTTCGATAACCAACGACGCCGTAGCGGAACCCACGCAAGCACACCACAAAGCGTCTTTTTGGCGGATGTACTCAGCTAAAAAGCCGCCTATGAAAGCGTCTCCAGCACCGGTGGGGTCAACAACCACTCGAGAGTTGCACGGGGGAATGGTGTAGAGAGTTTTTTCCACAGAGAGCACGGCGCCTTTGTCGCCCAACGTGACTATTATAGTTCTAACTCCGAAGTCGTGTGTAGCGTTTACCGCCGAATTAAGATCGGGTTGTCCAGTGAGAGCGGTAATTTCATCCAGCGAAGACTTGTAGACGTTGATGAGGCTCAATAACCGCTTGTCAACCCGAGAGCGTGGCATGACATTTCCCGCTTTATCAACGCTGCGTAGCAAACCTTGCGGGTCAAGAGATAAAACATCTGTGTAGCTCTTCAATTTTTCGACCACTTTATACGAAATTTCGCCGGCAATAGGTGCGACGTGAACAGCTTTGGCTTGCAGAGGCTGCGGCAGGTCACTCACATTTATGCGAGGAGCCTTACTTTTCAATTTCAATGTTCTGTTTGTTAGGTTTTTGCTATATATCAGTTCAAAACGTGTGGTCTGCTTGTTTGCAAGCTTAGTTACGCCGGAGAGGTCGATGCCTTCCTCTCGAAGCAACCACATGTAAGCCTCAGGGAAATCCTCACCAACCTTGGAGATAATTGAAACCGTTGCGTCTAAACGCCTTGCCACAAGAGAAACGTATGTCACAGATCCGCCTAATACAAGAAAAGGGCTAGAACGGCTCAGTAGACGAATGGTGTCTAAAGCGAAATGCCCAACCACTGCAATATCAGAATTTTTAACCACCATCCGAGCTCCCATAAAGTTAATGGAGCACCTAATATATAGAAATAACCAAATCCGCAAAACACGCGCTTCAAAACGTGTGTTCTCTGTGGTCAGATTTATCTAAAGTTACTCAGGCTAATATTTTTGGAAAATGCTGGCTGGTTCTTCCTCTTTTTTGCCTTTAAAGTCGTTTCCTCGCCTTGCCCATGCATTTTTCGCGTCAAAACTAAAGTTCAGATGGGAACTTCTTCGTCTCTCTGAAACATGTTTTGAGAAGCATGTGCTACAGTAAACAGGTTTGCCTGCTCTAGGCTTGAAAGGCACTGTAGCGTTTTTGCCGCAGTCATCGCATTTAATCTCAACCTCTCTTTTTTGGGACGTATAAATTCACCTCGGCTAGCTTTTGAATGAAATTGAAAATAGAGAATTTTCAATTGGGGCAGGTATAGCTGACCAAATGATTTAAAGGTTTGCACGCTAAACCCTGAAAAACCATGAAAAAGGTGAATAAAACTCAGGCGGTTAAGAGCTAACATAGCAGTACTGCGTTTCGGAACGGCTTTTGATTAAGTGGAACGTGTTTATGGGAGAGGTATATAAGCAATGACGAGAATACATATGTAATGGACGCAAGTTTTTTGAATCATTTGGCGGTAACAAGGTTCTGTAGAAATTTGGTGTCCGTTAAACTATAGAAAAAGGAGGAAGAAGTTAAAATAAGCATCCAAGATGAAGCCGAATTATTCATTGCTATGCGGAACTACAGCTGTGAGGAGCGGCAAAGATGGGAGGACGGAGTAGACATAACCGCTTTGGATACGGAGTCACATGAAAAGATTCTGTTGCGAATAGTGGAGCCAAAGTCAAAATCTGGATTTGTTGGAATAGACTCTGTTAGAAAGATGCTGGAAGCTATAAAACGTGAAGATTATGATAAAGGTTTTCTTTTTGGCAAAAGATTCACAGCCGCCGCAAAACAAGAACTATTCCAAAATGACATAGAAAGAGTCTCAGAGCAGTATATGCCAAGATTCAAGCCAGAAAGACTATACCTAAGAATTAACAATTACGTTAACGAGCTATGCAAAGCATCATGTGGCAAAATTCCCCAAAAAGAATCTGATTGCCAGGGCAACTGCAGGGTTCGAGTAATCAGCGATAACGCCTCGTTCCATTTTGAACAAGGCTGGGTAAACCTGATGAAAAAAGACCTCAAACAGCTTTTATCGATGAATAATTCCAAAAACCCAAGTCCCTCGTCTTAAATTCCCAATTTACAACCAAGTTATATCCTTCTGCTTTTACACAAAGACCGTAGTCTTTTCCCGAAAAAATCAACCCTAAACCAGGCGGCTTCAGTCAACTAATAGTTCAAGCTATAAAGAGCGAGGATCCCATTTTTCAAATGCAACCGCCATCCAGAGAACAATCAGGATTGAAGCAGCAGTATAGCCTTTGCCAAATCTCCTTCGCACTCTTCCAAGGCTCTTCTTGCTTCGTTCAAGCTTTTGCCTGTTTGGTCCGCCACGAGTTGCACGTCTTCTTCAGAAACTTTTGGTGTGGCTGATGCGGTAGCGGTTGCTTTGTGTTCAGGAACGTACTCGGTGATTTGTCCGCCGATGACTTGGAAGATTTTTTGGCCTTGCATCTCAAGAATTGCAACTTCGGGTTGCTCTATTGTTATCTCCTTACTGGTGGTTTTTATGACGACCTCTTCAACGTCTGAGACAGTGTCCATGTTCATGCCCATGCGCTGCATCATGCGCCTTTGCTCTCGAGGATTCATGCGCCTATGCATAATAATCGCTTCCACCAAATATTCTGCAGTAGACCTTCATATACTTAACTTTCTTTTGCGCAGCCGTGTCTAACTTTCACGGCGACACCGATTTTGAAAGCCTTCATCTCAGCGCTTGACAACAGAGCGCGTCCAACAGCTAAAACCTGATTATCCTCATCGACAACGATAACTTCATCCTTAGCATGTATGCTTTCATCAGCATTGACCACGTGTACCGCAAACACGTCGCAACCGTCAGCAACAAACTCCGAAACGTCTTTTCGCACCGTAACAAAGCTTCTGGCGAAACCCCGATTTTCAGCTACAAGCTTGGCAGCGATGATGCTTAAAGATAACAAACCATCAGTGGGACGAAGTGTAGCAAGCCTCTTATCATTCAAATAAACGTAGCGTATTCTGCCAGTTGCTTTGGAGTACACGATGCTAACGTTTTCTGGAAACAATTTAACCCCCACGCCCTTTCCGAACTGATAATCAGCGATGCTTCTAATGCGGTTTAAAGCGTTTTCCACCAATATTTCACCATTGCTATGCTTTGTTTTAATTCGACAACTATAAACACTACCGTATAATAAAAGACAATATGGGTGGAAAATCAGTGCGATGTGAAGTTTGCGGAAGCAAAATCCACGGCAGCCCAATCCGAGCCGTTATTGAAGGCGCTAAACTGACAGTGTGCATTGAATGTTCAAAACATGGTAGAGTGATGAGGGAAGAAGAGATAGAGTTCAGACGAAGAACTCCAAAGAAACCGCTGATGTCAACTCCGTTTATTCAGAAAAAGAAGTCTGCGCAATCCAAAGTAGCAATCACTCAAGAAGTAGTTGAAGGTTACAACTCGAAAATCCGGCAGGCGCGAGAAAAACTGGGTCTCTCCCATGAAGAACTTGGGAAAAAAATAAACGAGAAAGCGTCAGTTTTAAGCAAGCTTGAAACTGGAAAAATGTCGCCTAACAACTTGCTTGTTACAAAGCTTGAGCACGCTTTGAAAATCAAGCTTCTAGTTCCAATAGAGGAAGAAAAAATCTCACAGGAGTTTCCTAAATCAGCAAACAAGGAAACAACGTTAGGAGATTTGATACGGCTGAACAAGAAAGCTGGGGAGGAACCCACAGAACGAAAGCAATCATAGTGCAACGCCGACAAAACCGTGAAAAATCAAGCTTGGAGGAGCTCAAAAAACTTGCCGAAGCCGCTGGCTACACCGTTGTCGCAGCAATCGAGCAAATCAGAGAGCCTGATGCCCGCTACCAGATAGGCGCAGGAAAAGTGGAAGAACTTGCCTCGCTTGTCCAAGAAACATGCGCTGAGAAGCTTCTTTTTGACAATCCTCTGAAGTCGGTGCAATCTTACAACTTGGCAAAAGCCACAGGTGTAGAAGCCATTGACCGCTTCAAGCTGATACTTGAGATTTTCATGAAAAGAGCCACAACCACAGAGGCAAAACTGCAGATTCAGCTGGCGACGCTGCAATACGAGCTAACTCACGCTAAAGAAAGGGTGAGACTAGCAAAGTTGAGGGAGCAACCTGGGTTCATGGGACTCGGAGCCTACGAAGCAGACGTTTACTACGACGCCGTGAAGAGGCAGGTTCACACCATCCGACGGAAACTCAGGAAAATCCGGGAGAAACGGCTTTTGCACCGTGAAAGGAGATCCGCATTAGGGTTTTTTTCCATTTCTTTGGCAGGATACACAAGCGCTGGCAAAAGCTCATTGTTTAACGCTTTGACCGAAGAAACAGCACAAGTTGACAATGCACTGTTTACAACGCTTTCAACAACGACACGGCTTGTGGAAATCTCTAAACGCAAGTTACTCTTAACAGACACTGTTGGCTTCATAGACCGCTTGCCCTTAACGTTGATAGAGGCTTTCCATTCAACTCTTGAAGAAACCATTTACTCAGCCCTCATACTTTTAGTTTTAGACATAAGTGAACCTTTGGAAAAAGTTGAAAAGAAAAACCGCGTCTGCCTGGAAACAATAGATAACTTAGGAGCGTCAGGCATACCGCTTATATCTGTGCTGAACAAAATCGACTTACTAAGTGAAAAAGAAACGAAGCAGAAGCTTGAAACACTGAGACCGAAAGTAAAGAATCCAATTCTTATATCCGCATTACATTACACAAACCTTGAACTACTGAAACAGGAAATACTGAAAAATCTTGAAGATTACATTCAAGCGTCCTTCTCGGTTCCCTTAACTAACGAAACCATGCCATTCATGTCTTGGGTTCATGAAAGTGCCGACGTCCAAAAGGTAAAGTTCATGAGAAATTCCGTGCAAGTCATTTTTGAGGCAAACCCCCTTTTCACTGAAAAAGTGAGAAAAAGAGTTGAAGAATTAGATGGAAAATTCAATACAGTCCAAAAAACCCAATGAACAGGAAAAAAAAGCTCAGGAAATTGTGGTGCTGCGGTGGGGTCACAGACCGCAACGAGACGTGAGGCTCACAAGCCATGTTGCTCTGACAGCGCGAGCATTGGGTGCTTCAGGCTTCATGCTTTCTGATACGGTAGACAAGAGGATTAAAGAAACTGTGGAGAAGGTTACGGGAAATTGGGGTGGCGAATTCTCTTTTCAGATGGGTAGAAAGTGGAAAAGCTCTGTGAAAAGCTGGAAAGCCAAAGGCGGAGTCGTTGTTCACCTAACAGTCTATGGAGAGAACGTAGAGACAAGCGATGTTCTTGGCAGAATTAGAAGTTCGGGAAAAAAGGTTTTGTTACTGGTTGGGAGCCAGAAAGTTCCGGGAGAATTTTTCTCTGACGACGTATCTGACTTTAACGTGTCTATTGGAAATCAACCGCATTCGGAATGTGCTGCGCTTGCTGTTTTTTTAGATCGATTTTTTGAAGGGAAGGAACTAACGCAAGGATTTAAAAAAGCGAAAATAAAGGTTATACCTCAAGAAAGAGGGAAGAAAACGGTAGTTGAATGTTGATTTTGGCTGAAACGTGAATAAGAGTTTTATTGCAGCATTGACGTTATCTATGTTGAAAGGAAAGTAACCCATGTTATCAACTATTGATGATGCAACATTGATGAAAGTTGCTGCGGCGATGGGTGAGGAAGAAGCGGTAGCACTGATTGAATTTATAAAAAATGTGGATGAAATAACGGACGACGAGATTGCTAATAATACGGGTATTCGGCTGAATTTAGTGCGTAAAATTCTGTACAAGCTTTATGACCATTCTCTTGTTAGTTTGAGAAGAACGCGTGATCCCAAAACCGGATGGTTTATATTCCACTGGAAACTCCAGCCGAATCAACTTGAAGGGTTTATTTTAAGCCAGAAACGTAGGGTTCTTGAGAAACTGAACGTTCGACTGGAATATGAGAAGACTCATGACTTTTATTGTTGTAACACAGAAGGATGTAAGCGGATTCCTTTTGAAGAAGCTGTTGAACTAATTTTTCATTGTTCCACCTGTGGCAAACCTTTGGCGCATTGTGAAAATTTAAAGTTTGCTGAGAGATTATCGGAGAAGGTTGAGCAGTTAAGGAAGGAACTTGGTGAGTGAAACTCTTTCCTCCAGGGAACAAGCACTGAAACTTCTCCGGGAACAGGGATGCTCAGCTGAAGTTATAAATCATTGTAAGGCAGTTGCAGAACTTGCGTTAGAGACTGCAAACATTCTCAAAGACAGAGGCTTTCAAATTAATTTTGGGCTTGTTGAAATCGGTGCGCTTCTTCATGATATTGGTCGCTCAAAGACTCACGCGGTTCATCACGCCGTTGTCGGAGCAGAGATCGCTGAGTCTGCAAGGTTACCTGACTCCGTGGTTTCGATAATAAAGAGGCATGTTGGAGGCGGAATAACCACTGCTGAAGCGGAAAAGCTAGGGTGGCCGAAAGACGTTTACGTGCCAACTACGCTTGAGGAGAAGGTGGTTTCGTACGCTGATAAGCTAATTGAAAACTCGAAGCGAGCGCCGATAGACTTAACCGTAAAGAAGCTTTCTGGGGAACTGAAGTGGGAAGCGGCTGAGCGAGTACAAAAGCTTTACGAGGAAATAACAAGTCTTACTGGCGGCGTTCCATGACTGCTTTGACGTTACTGATAAAAATCAATACTGATTCTCAGCTGAAACAGGTCGGCAAAGCCTTAACGCTTTTGTTCAAAGGGTTGGAAGTTGAAGCAAAAGTCCTAGGCACGGTGGCTGACGGATGGATTCGAGTAGACCTTGCAGGGGAAGATGAAGCGATCGCAACAAACTACTTGATTAAAGAAGCAGGTCTTTGCCCAAGCAGCTTCGAGGACGTGAGTAACTTTTCAACGTTGAAAGGCTATATTAAAAACATCGGAAAAAGCGAAGGTGCGCTTTCGGTGGATGTGGGGATTTTCCAGCCGAAAATCGTCTACGCAAAAATGGTTTTAAGTAGCTTACAGACTCAACTGGTGAATGGCAAGAAAGCTGCTTTGAGTAAGATTGCGGAGCTTTTTGGTCTCTGCGAGGGATTGCCCGTAAACGTGAAGGTTACCAATCTGAACGAAAAGGAAAGTCACATAGACGCTGAGCTGTCAAGTGGCCAAATCGAGACATACATAGCTTGGTGTGAGTCCTTGTTGGATAGGCTTTTGGTTCTGGGCTCTTCTCTTCGTGAGATAAAGAATGCGCTTCAGCATGCAAAGCTAGAACGCGATGTCATAGACGTGGAACCGCTAGGGTTGCTTGAACACGCTTTGACATGCAAACTCGGAACGGACGCAGCAGGGTTGATACCGAAAATCGGCAGAGACTTGAAAAACGCCAAGTTTGCAGTGTTTAACCCAAAACACCTAAGATCGTTTCTAAACGTCTGAAACTGGGATTGATCCTTTAACCTTTGATAGTAAGGCTTATTCCTTTTCCCTCTTCTGCGATGATTTTTTGTCTATAAATCACCCATAAATAGGTTCAACCAGTAGTCGCCCTAACAAAAGGTCGATTCAAGTGCCCGCAAGAGACCACCGCATAATTATTTGAAGACTGCAGTGTTACGTAGGTTACTACAGGTCTTGGTCAAGACCCCCTTCCCAACCTGCCCAAAACCCACCGAATACTACACGGTGACCTGTTCGAAGGCGACCCAGCATGCGCCTACAAAGCTAGAGTGCTCCGAGAGCAACAAGGTAACCATTACAAACGTAGATTCCAATTGTATAAGCTTGCCCCATTTTCGTTTTTTACGTTAGCATGTTGTGAAGTTCCTAGTTAAAAGAACTTTTTTATCTAATCTGCGTAATACTTATTCTTTTGAGGTGCTCTTGAATGGGAAAAGGATCTGGCTACGGAAAAGTAATTTTATTCGGTGAACACTTCGTAGTTCATGGCGTGCCCGGCATCGTTTCCGCCATCGACTCCACAACCGATGCGGAAGTCAAGAAAACTGGAAAAGCAATTGCTATTAGAGATGAAAGAAAAACCGCGAAAGGCTACAGTGAAGAGAAACGGCTGCAGCAGCTCGAATCAATTGATCGCATGCTGAAGGCAATGGGAATCGACCCCCAAACACCCTTAAGCATCTGGATAGGCGGAACCCTCCCTGGATTCAGTGGACTGGGCGCTTCCGCAGCAAGCAGCGTCGCCATCGCCCGAGCCATCGCAGAAGAGCTTGGCATGAACGTGCCAAACAAGAGGATTAATGAGGTTGCCTATGAGGCAGAGAAGGCATACGCTGGGAACCCTTCGGGAATTGACAACACGGCTGCCACTTTCGGTGGCTTAATGTGGTTCCAGAAGAGCCTGACCGGCGAAGCCAACACCATCGAGAGAATAAGTATTCAGAAGCCAGTGGAGATCATCCTAGGCAGCACTGGCAAAGTCGCCAACACCAAAACCATGGTGGAAGGGGTGGCGGAGAGAAAACGGCAAAACCCGCAGAGATACGACCCATTATTCAAGCAGGCAGAAGCGCTGGCGTATGCAGGCAAAAAAGCGTTAGAAGCCTATGACCTAAAAAAACTGGGGGAACTTATGAACGAAAATCACCGTCTGTTACAGGAAATCGAGGTTTCAAGTCGAGAACTTGACTTACTGGTGGATATAGCCCGAAAACAAGGCGCTTATGGTGCTAAACTTACAGGCGGCGGAGGCGGTGGTTGCATGACCGCGCTAACACCGACAACGGAACTGCAGGAGCGAGTGGCGACAGCCATCGAAAAAGAAGGGTTTGAAGTGTTGAGAACAAAAATTGGGGTCGAAAAAATATAAGAGAATAATTGACAATTAGAATGCAAGGCGGATGTTTTGAATTGGGTTTTAGAAGTTTCTTGGAAACGCTTGAAAAAAGCGGAGAATTAACGCGCATAAGTAAAGCGGTGTCAACCGAGTATGAGCTGGCTGGTGTTATTGAAGCGTTGGGCGAAAAGCCCGTGTTTTTTGAAAACGTTAAAGAATCCCGCATCCCCGTCGTAGCAGGTTTATTGGCTTCCAAAGAAATAATTGGCAGAGCTTTAAATCTAAGAAAGAAACAGTTGCTGCACAATTTATCTAGCGCCATAGAGAACCCTTTACCTCCAGAGATTGTGGGGAAAGGCGAATGCCAAGAAATAGTGGAGCATTCGGTGGATTTAACAAAGCTGCCCATAATGAGATACACAGAAAAAGACGGCGGAAAATACATTGCGTCCGCGGTCTCCATCGTGCGGGATCCTGAACTGGGCAGAAACATGTGCTTCCACAGGCTCATGCTGATAGGTAAGAAACGGTTCGTAGCCAGAATCGTCGAGGAGCGGGGCACAGACACTGCTCTCAAAAAGTCTGGCGGAGAACTTGACGTCGCTATTTGCATAGGCAACTCAACCGCTGTTCTCCTCGCCGCTTCCACTTCTCTTCCGAAAGGTGTTGACGAGCTGGGAATGGCGAACGCGTTAGAACGGACAGAACTAGTGAAATGCAAGACCATCGACCTTGAAGTTCCCAAAGACTGCGAAATCGTGCTGGAAGGAAGAATAACAAAAGAAAAAGCAGCAGAAGGGCCGTTCCTAGATACGACAGGAACGATCGACAAGATACGACAGCAGCCAGTAGTCGAAATTAAGTGCTTTACTCATCGGGAAAAGCCTATTTACCAAACTCTGCTTCCTGGAAGACACGAGCACCAATTTTTGATGGGTATGCCTAAAGAACCCACCATCTTCAACGAGGTGAACAAGGTCTGCAAATGCCGCGACGTCTACATCACTCCGGGCGGTTGCAGTTGGCTCCATGCGGTTGTCCAAATAAAGAAACAAAACCCAGACGACGGAAAAAAAGCGATAACAGCGGTGTTTGAAGGGCACAAGTCGCTGAAGCACTGCGTCATAGTGGACGACGACATAAACATTTACGACCCCAACGATGTGGAATGGGCAATTGCAACGCGGGTCCAAGCAGATAAAAACTCTGTTATCCTGCCCAACCAGCGAGGGTCGTCTCTTGATCCGTCTGGAGATTTGACGGAAGGGAGAAAGGCGAGAACGTGCAAGATGGGGTTAGACGCCACGATCCCCTCAGGTAAAACGGACAAAAGCTTTGTGAAAGAAAGGTACCGCCAAGTTGACTTAAACAGTTACTTGTGATTCTTATGCACCTCACCAAAGAAGAAGAAATAATGCTCAGCGGCGAAGAAGGCTACGCCGTAAGAAAATCCATGGAAATCCTCGTTGCACTAGGCGACATCTACGGCGCTGAACGCCTCATAAAGGTGGGTTCCGTCCAAGTAGCAGGCGTGTCATACCACAACCTCGGTGACGCAGGGCTGGAATTCCTGAATGACCTCGCCAAGGACGGCAGAGTTAAAGTACTTACAACTTTGAATCCTGCCGGAATGGATTTGGAGAACTGGCGGCAACTAGGAATCAGCGAAGAATTCGCAAAAAAGCAGAATTTGGTGATAGAGGCTTTCGAGAAGATGGGCATACTCGTCTCATGTACGTGCGTACCATACTTGATTGGCAACTTGCCCCGTTATGGAGAACACGTTGCTTGGTCCGAGTCTTCAGCGGTGACGTTCGCGAACTCGGTCATCGGGGCGAAAACGAATAGGGAAGGCGGACCTTCAGCGCTTGCTGCGGCGTTTGTGGGCAAAACTCCGTGCTATGGGCTTCACCTAGACGAAAACCGCGCGCCAGCCATACACGTGCACGTAAACGCGAGCCTAGCAAAGTTATCGGATTGGGGTGCTTTGGGCTACAGTATCGGGAAAAAAGCGGAAAACAAAATTCCGTACATAACGGGCATAAAAGACGCGGAAGTGGACGAATTGAAGTCTTTTTGCGCTTCGGTGGTGACTTACGGTTCGAAACCACTTTTCTATGTGGAGGGCATAACGCCTGGCTCAGAGAAGCATACGCCTCCGAAAGACTCGGTGACCGTGGAAGAAAGGGACATCCGAGAGGCGTACGAAAACATCAACGATGACGTTGATGACATTGAATTGGTGTGCGTGGGTTGTCCACACTGCTCAATTAAGGAAATCGCTGCGATAGCCAGGTTGTTGAAGGGCAGAAGAATCTCCCCGAAAACGGAATTCTGGGTTGCCACTTCAAGGTTTGCGAA